>MDTD01129585.1_pt1 | contig 16469 bp, 41 predicted proteins | sample 811221 | NCBI WGS metagenome assembly MDTD01 (sample SAMN05326646, study PRJNA326480) | marine metagenome | isolation source: seawater | place: Pacific Ocean: South West | collected 2011 | reverse complement strand
TAAATATTTGGGTATATCGGGTAAAGATACAAATACATTTATCTCAACTAAATCTTATATTATATTTCATAACTGGATTCTAAGTAAATTTTTAAAAAATGACAAAAGAATTATATGGTTATTAAAAAATGTAAGTAAAAATGATTATAAATCCAAAAAACCAACCAAAACCAAAAAATCAAACGCAACGTTTAAACTAGGGGATTTAAGCGTGTTGCAAGAATTAAAGAAAAAAATGGATAACAATGGTTAAATTAACGGAATCGGATAAAAGCTATATGGAAATGGTTAGTTTATTAACTAAATTAACTGATGACAATAAAACTGGCGTTGGCGCTTTAATTGTAAAAAATAACACAATAATCAGTCACGGAGTAAATGTCTTACCAAATGGAGCTAAAAAAACTAAAGAAAGAACAGAGTCACCATTAAAAAGGTCTTGGATTATTCACGCTGAAAGAGACGCCATATACAAGGCAGCTAAAGCTGGTATATCCCTAGATGGTTCATATATGTACTGCACTTACTTTCCATGTGTTGATTGCGCTAGAGGTATAGTCCAGTCTGGTATTAAACGATTATATGCCCCAAAGCCAGATTTTAACCACAAAAGATGGGGTGTGTCCTGGGTAGAATCTATCATCATGATGAGGGAATGTGGTGTCGAAGTTATATGGACTAATGAGGTCGTATAACAAAAAAAACGCTAAAAATTTTGTTTTATAGTTTATTTTTACTATATTTAGGTATATTAAAGATTAAAAACTATATATTATGAAGTGGACTAAAGTAATACCAGACGGAAAAGGAGGACTCAATATTTTTGACGACTGGACAAACGGGGATAGATTAGGTAGTGCAATATTACCATTTCTTATTAGAATACCATTATTACTATTATTTGGGTTGCTATTACCAGGTATAACTTGGTTAATTGCACCATTTGAGAGTGATGAAAAAATAGTTCAAAATAGGAAGGCTAGTATTGTCGCCTCAACACTAACAACTTTAGACCTTGCATTTGGTGGTCCTATTTGGATGTTTTTAAGTGAAAACACTTCACATATACATATATTTTTTGGTGCGTTAAACTTAGCGTTTTTATTTGGTGATATAACCGTAACAGTATTTTATAACAGAGGAATTACATTAGTACCAAATGTTTTATTATTCACACAAGTTGTGTTTGTATATTTATCTTATGATATATTTAAACATATAGCCACATTTATTTATTCTGATAGTCTTTGTTTTTGGATGCAAGCATTTCTTGATTATATAGACGTACATTAAAATTATTTTTTATTTTATGTAGGGTTGTCTTATTGAGTTAAATTACTTATATTTGTAAAAACTTAAACAATGGCATTAATTAAATTAACATTAAAAGAAGAACATATTAAATTACTTAAACACCTTTCTTGGAGTGAATTAACCGAAGATAAGGTAATAACAACCAAGGATGATGGGTCCCCATTTGGCGGTTTTGACCATTACGAAGATATTGGTATAATTTTACACGGTAAACCAGAAAACTTCGACCCATCAGACCCCAAATCAATGGAAGATATTAATCCATTTGTTTGGACTACAGAACAGAAAGAAGAAATGGACCAATTATTATCTGAATTGCCATTAGCACTTGAAATAGTGTTATCTACAAAATCATTTGAACCAGGCGATTATAAAGCTAGATTCCATATTCGTGAGTGGAAAAAAATAGGTTAAATCAAAAAATTAATTATGAGCACTAATAAACCAGATAAATGGGTTATAATAAAATTATTGGGTAAAGACGAAACCACTCCATTGTATAAAGTTTTTGCAACTTGGTACGGAGGGTATTTAGGTGGTGATACTTGGAAATTAAATAGTGGTATACGTTCTGTGGAGGATAATGGGGATTCATATACTTTTCACGGATATTCTGGTAGTAAATATGTGTGTGGTAAGGGTGAAGCTCATTACGGAACTAGCTCGTATACTGGTTCAGTATTGGAATCTATGATAGATAATGTTACGGACCATACACACAATATAATTGAAATATTAAAACATAGTGATAACTGGGTTGAGTTAAAATATTAATTATGTTAGATTATTTAGGATATATAGCTTCTGGTATTATTTTACTTTCCATGTTGATGAAAGACATGAAAAAGTTTAGAATAGTTAATACTGTAGCTTGTTTATTATTTGTAGTCTACGCCACTATAAGAGAGGACTACCCAGTAGTTTTTTTAAATGTAACAGTAGTTTTAATAAATATTCTGTTTCTAATAAGAAGTGACAAAAAAATAAAATAGTTATGTTAAGTAAAAGACTTAAATTTAAAGAATTAACTGAAGAACAAAAGTTAAAATTAAAGGAGATATACCTAAGTAAGGAAATTTCTTGGAATGAAAAAGAACAAGAACTAAGTAGGTATACTGGGGTTGACCCAAGAACTGCCAGGGGGTGGTGTGAGAAATTAGGGTACACTAAACCAAGTGAGCCAAAATCACCCCAGTATGAAGAAGCTAAAAAGAAAAAAATAGATAAGCGTAAAAAATACCTAATGGCTACTTGGGCACAAAACGATACAGCGGTACATGAGCGATTATTTTCAAACATGGAGAAATATGCTGAATATCATAACGCAGACATTCACGTAATAGCTGGAAGATATAAAAACCCAACATCAATATTTGCTGATAGTGAAAATGATACTTGGCATTCTAGAGTAATACCTTACTTAGACGCTAATAGACATAAGCCACACAAGAACTTAGAGCTATTATCAGACATAAAAGTACAACCTACATCTGTTAACCCATTAACTGGTATGGAAGGTATAACTGGTAACGCTAGTTGTATTATAGGTCACCCAAGACACCATATGAGACCAGTACCAGTATTGGATGTAACTAAACCTAAAATAATGATTACAACTGGTGCTTGTACGGTTGAAAACTACACGGATTCTAAAGCTGGTAAAAAAGCTGAGTTCCACCATATATTAGGGTTTGTCATGATTGAAATAGAAGATGATAAAATATTCCACATGAGACAGGTTAGTGCTGATGAAAAAGGTGATTTTATTGATTTATATTATAAAGTTAAAAATGGTAAGGTTACTAGAAATAAAGAATGTGACGCTTTAGTTATGGGTGACATTCACGTTGGTCATCATGATGAAAGAATAATAGATAAAACGTTTGATTTATTCAATATAGTGAAACCAAAGAATGTATTATTACATGATGTTTTGGACTTCAGAAGTCAATCACACCATACCAAAAATAATATATTTGACCAATATAAAAACTATGAAGATGATAAGGATGATGTTCAAAAAGAAATTAATGATGTACTTGCATTTTTAGATAGGTTTAAAAAATACAAAACATATATAGTAAGGGGTAATCATGACGAACATTTGGACAGGTGGTTAGTTGATGATGCTAACTTAAAGAGACAAAAAACACCGAAAAATCTATTAACATATGTTAAGTATGCCCAATTAATACTTGAAGGTAAGGCTAAAGATGGTATATTACCATATATAATAAATAATCATGGTTTCAAAAAAATAAAAGCTTTGGCTGTTAACGAATTATTGGAAATAAATGGTATAATATATTCAGAACATGGACACTCTGGACCCAATGGTAGTAGAGGTGGTATAGTAGGGTTTAGAAAGTTAAATAAAAAAATAGTTACAGGTCACTCACATCAGCCAATGGCTTTAGATGGTGCGTTTAGTTCTGGTACCTCAACACACCTTAGACTACCTTATAGTATAAAGGGCGCATCATCATGGGTTAATTCACATGTTATGACACACACTAATGGTAAAAGGCAACATATAAATTTCATGCATAAGGGTGACGGGACTGTAAGTTACACAACATTTAAATAATGATAATAGGAGATAAAGATAGTGAACACTATAGAAAAATAACTCATGAAAAATGGAAGGTTGCTGCGCCAGAGATAAGTGTTGAACAATCTTTACATTGTGAATCTATATTACTTGAATTTGTTAATGGTAAAAAAGATGAGTCTTCAGTCTTGGGTGAGATAAATGTCTACCTAGAGGTAAATGGTTTAATTAAACCCTTAAAATAATAACTATTAAAACTTGTATTAGTTAAAACCGTATGTTAGATAAGGAGTTATTAAATATAATAAAAGAAAAACGTTTTGGGAATGTTTGGGTTTTACTACAATATTTGATTGATATAGGATTAGATGAAGATGTTTGTTTAGAAGTAATATCTAATTTTTTCACTGAGGGGGATTACTTTAAAGACGTTGCATACGCTAGGAAGGTAATGGCTATTGAAACAAATATAACCAACCCATTATTGGGTCAAAGCTTAATCGAAGACACCAAGTGGATTTTATATATTGGACTACTTGATAAATCCGAATATAAACTTAAAAGGGTTTTTGATATATACAAAAGGGGTTTGAATGAAAAAAATATCACCCCACATATAGCCAGAAGAATTGAAGGGTTATGTAAGAGTGAAAATATGTATGAATTTAAAAATTTAACCACAAAGACTATTGACTATTTAAAAAATATTGCTATTAAACATTATGGATATAACTTAATTTAAAACTTAGAGCATGAGATTACCAATAAACAAAATTGTGGACGTAGATGAGTATAAAATAGTAATTGAATATGACGGAAAGGGTGGTCTAGACGTTGTAATTATTGATGAATTGGGTGAAGAAATAGAAGGTATATTCATATCTGATTGCCCAGACTGTGATGGAAATGAAAACACAGACGATGATATTGGTATTAATTTAAATTAATATAAGCATGTTAAATATTGATGTTGAGGACTTAGACGAAATGAATGAGTTTATAAAAAATCAAAAAGATTTGTTTTTTGAGAACTTAATAATTTCAGTTAAAACTGCATGGGAAAGTGGTGATAAAAACATAACTGTTGCAAGCTTTTATATAAAGAAAAGTGACACCACGGTTAACATATCAATAGACAGTGACAATTGGGACGAAACACTATACTTAGCTTTATATCATTTTGAAAAATCTGAAAACTACGAATATTGCTCTGAAATACAGCAACTTATTGATTCAATACACAATGAAAAAAAAGATAAATAATTTTTTTTCATAAAAAAATACATATTTATTTGGTTTTTATTATAATTTAATCTATCTTAGCAAATAATGGTTATTATTAGGAATAAAAAAGCGTACTATGAATACAACATACTTGAAGAGTATGTTTCTGGTATCGTACTACTTTCTTCCGAAATAAAGCCATTGATAAACAATAAAGTATCACTAAATGAATCTTATTGTTTTTTGGATAATGGGGAAATATTCATAAAGGGTATGTACATATCTGAAAATCAATTGGTGGGTAAATATGATAGTCATAAAACAACTAGAGTTAGAAAACTACTATTAAAAAAGGGTGAAATAAAAACAATAGATAAGAAAATAAGTCAAAAGGGTATGACGTTAATACCATTAGATATACACACTAACCCTACTGGACTCATAAAAGTTAAGATAGCATTAGCTAAGGGTAAAAAACTGTATGATAAGAAAAACACAATAAAGGAAAGGGATATAAAAAGAGATTTAAGTAGAGAATTAAATAGTAAATAACAAATAATTTTATGAAAAGACAAATTGTAATAACTAAAAGCTTCACAAATTTATCAGCACAATCATTTAGACAATATCTTAATGATATCTCTCAAATTGAAAAATTTAAAACACCTCAAGATGAAGCTGATTGTGCAGAGAGGGCAGTGAAGGGTGATGAAAAAGCTAGACATGAATTAGTAATTAGAAACTTAAGGTTTGTTGTCAGTGTTGCCAAGAAATATGAGGGAGAAAACTCTCCGTTACCAGATTTAGTAAATCAAGGCAATATTGGACTAATTCAAGCATCAAATAGGTTTGACCCAAGTAAGGGGTATAAATTTATATCATATGCGGTTTGGTGGATTAGAAGAGAGATAATGGATTATTACTACAACTCTTCTAAAGCTATAAGAATACCAGTCAATAAGATTGGTGCTATGAGTAGGTTTAATGAAGCAACTAGTAAATTAATGCAAGAAAAGGGTGCGGAATTAACTGCTAACGATATGTATGATAAACTAGAGGGATTTACTAATAGAGAAATTGATAGCTTAATAGAAGTTGATAATCTAAATGTATTATCTTACGATAAAAAAGTTATAAACGGTGATGGGGATTCTACGTCAATGATAGACTTAATGTCATCAGATACTGAATCAACAGACTATATGACTATAAATAGAGACAAGGAAATATTAACCGAATCATTATTGTCCGAATTAACACCAAACCAGCGTGAGGTAATAAAGAAGTATTTTGGGATTGGTAATAATGGTGTTACTATGACTTTAAGTGAAATTTCAAATGAAATTGGCATCAGTAGGGAAAGGGTTAGGATGTTAAAAATAAAAGCATTGAAAAAACTAAAATCAAACCCTAATATTTTAGAGTTAAATAGTTTTTAAATTTAATACTTTTTTATCTTTTTTAATATATTTATAATAAAATGGTTATGAAAGAATTTATAAAACATTTAGTTAGAGAATCTTTAGGTGGTTTAATATCTGAAAAAGATAAATCCCCAGAAAAGGATGAAGATGAAAAAGATGAAAAACCTAAAAGTGGGGAAGATTCAAAACCACTAGACAAAAAGGACCAAGCCGAAATACAAAATGTATTTGATAAACCATTAGCTCCAAGTATGGCTGACGCCTGGAGAGCAGCTGGTTTAGGTGACGCAAACAATGATGCGGGTATAAGGTCTATGGCTAGAAAAAAGATTAAACAAGAGGATGGTCAAGGTTTAACTGATGTTGAAAAAGATGCTTTAACAAAGACTCTAAAAGATAAAATGTAGATTACTAATATTAAATAATATAAAAACCATACGTTTGTATGGTTTTTTTTTGTTTAAAAATTTGGTTAATCAATAATAAATTTGTATATTCGGTATTATTAATAACAAATATATGAATTATGATACCTATAGATAGTAATGTCAAAAACTTAATTACATTAAGTGGTAATGAAGAGTCAATCAAAAAAGCTATAACTGAATTATGGGGTACTAAGTTATACCACATTAATGGTGAATTCAGCTTTAAAGCATTTTCAAAATTCCCCCAAGAGTTAAAAGACAAATACCCAACTCAAAAGGTGGTTAGTGATGAAGAATACCCAAATGCGATAATGGAGTATGAAATAAAGAAACTAGTTGATGAAGTGCCTGAATTCGACATAATGCCTATATCAAAGAAAACACAATTAGAATTAATAAACAAATACGGTTACGATAATGGTGACGATTGGTGTATTTCTAACTGGGGAACTAAATGGGCACCATACGAATCTCAATTTATTTCTAAGAATGAATTTTATTTTTTCACTGTAAACGACACGCCAAAAAAAGCCATGGTTAAAATGTCAAAGAAATATTCAGATATAACATTTAATATAAAATACGCTGACGAATCAATAGGATACAACGTTGGGACATACACGCTATTAAACGGTGAAATATTGAACGAGTACAACCCAAAAACGTTCACAAAGGAATCTTTTATGTTAGCTTGTGAGTTATTCGATGATGATTATTATACATCAACATTTATATATGAACTAAGTGATTCTGAAATAGATGAAGTTGAAGATGGAAGTAATGACTTTGTAAGGGTAATACTTGATGTTGTACTGGAACTTGAACTAGTAGACTCGGAATATGGATTAAGGGTTAATCAATACCTTATAAATGAAGCTGTTAAAACCGAACAATACGAATACGCTCAGAAATTAAAAAACAATATTGATTTATTAATTGAAAAATAATTTTAAATTTTTTAGATAAAAATTTGTATTATCCAAATAAGTTTCTTATATTTACTTTGTAACATTAAAAAAACGATTATTATGGCTATTAAAATTTGGGAAAACGGTAGGTTAAGTAAAGAAGTTAAGGGTATTATTGATAATGGTTATACGGTTAAAGCTGGTAACATTAGTGGCAACTCTATTGAAGAGGTAGAAACACTTACATCGTATGTTTATTATGGCAATAAGGAAGCCAGGGATAAAGACTTAAAAGAAATTCAAGAATTAATTAAATATAATAAGAATGATTAAATTAAAAACTCCTGAAGTAGCTTATTTGTTTAAGTTAGTCAATAAGGACCTAAAAGAGCATGGTATAGAAATGCGGATAGGTCAAGCAATTATGAATAATCTTAGGGCTATTCATTATGATTCATATGCGTATTTAACCGAAACAAATGTGGACCCATTTTACAATGAAAATAATGTACTTGATTCCATCAATGAGGTTTCTGAATTGAATATTAGTGAGGTGTATGAATTATTAAGTAATTCAATAAGTGAAGAATTTAAATATAAATTAAAAATAATTGGGGAATGCGTAAAGTAATCAAATTCGATAAAATACTTTATCTTATATTACTATCTTTAATATTAGTGGGATATACCACAATAGATGATGGAAAAAACGAAATTATGGATTATAAAAATTATGATGTATGTTTGTATAGAAATGATACATTATACATAATAAATAATGATATAGGTAATTTGGTAAATACGATATGGGAATGTGATTCTGATTCCATCACAGAAAAACCTATAATAGTTTTGGTTGACAAATTACCGAAATAATAAATTTAAAATGGAATTAACTATCATAAAATACATAAAGGAAAACGGATTGCATAAATCAGTCTCAGACTTCAAATTGAAGGTACGAGAGTATGATTCAAAAATACTTTTGAAGTACGACCAAATAGAGTCTTCTATGGGGTTATTTGAAGTACAAGATTGTAGAGGACTTATACTTGAAAAAGACACCTGGAACATCATGTGTTTATCTTTCAGAAAGTTCTTCAACAACTCTGAAGGTCACGCAGCTAGAATAGACTGGAATACCGCTCACGTACTTGAAAAGTTAGATGGTACGATGATACAAGTATATTGGGACTGGAACAAGGAAGAGTGGTTCGCCGCTACTACTGGTACAGCTGAGGGTGAAGGTCAAGTAAATAACAAATACGGGACTACCTTCAATGAGTTATTCTGGAACACTATGGATAATAAGTATGGTTTAAGTAAGGAACATTTAACATCTAGAAGTGGTTTCGTTAAGGGATACGTATATGTATTCGAATTGACTACACCATACAACATAGTAGTCAAACCACATGCGGAATCTTCAGCTACATTATTAGCTATTAGAAATTTAACAGGGTTAGTTGAATTAGATTATGGTTCAATGAAATCAATAGCTAAGTCTATGGGATTTCCAGTCGTTAAAAGATATGACCTTAACGCTAAGAACGCTGGTACCATTATAAAAACATTTGAGAATATGGTATGGTATGACGAAGGTTATGTTGTAGTGGATGGTAACTTCAATAGGGTTAAGTTGAAAAACCCAGCCTATGTTGCGGTTCACCACTTGAAGTCCAAGACCTCTGAACATGCAATAATGGATGTTGTTAAGACAAATGAAATTGAAGAATTCGCATCTACTTTCCCAGAAAGAAGAGAAGAGATTTTCAATCTTCATAAAAATTACAATGGATTAATCGATAAGTTAAACAACTTATGGATAACACTTGAAACATTGAAACCAAAAAATATAACCGCTGGTGAAAAAAAGAGGTACGCAATGGAAGTGTTCAAGACATGCGAGGAAAATAACATAAAGAACTTTACTGGTCTTTACTTTAGTTTAGCAAATAATAAAGTTAATAGTGTTAATGATTTTATGTTTAATTACGACAACAAAAAGTTGTACAATATATTATAGGTGTTAATTTATTCTTAAATATAATTTGGAGAATTTAAAATTAATACCTATATTTGTTTTAATTAATTTAAATAATAAAGATTATGAGTGTAATAGGAATGAGCAGTGGGGCTAATAGAAAAACCTCAACAACTAATCGACAAGTTATAATTGAAAGGTTAAAAAAAGCCAGGAGAGATTATAAAATAGAAGAAAATAAAAAGAGAGAGAAAATATTAAATGAAGTTTTTGAATTAATTGATAAATTATAATAAAGGTATATGGTATTTACTGAAAATCAAATGAAGAAAGCATTCCTATTGTTTAGGGAAGGTCATGATTACAAATATGTTACCACATATTTTAAAAATAAAAAAAATAAAGCTAGTGAATCTAAAAAGATAGACCTAATAATTAAAGCTGTAACAACATATCTAGACATTACTGAAGATGTTTTTAAGTCAAAATACAGAGGTAGAGAAGTAGTTGATGCTAGGGCAATTTATTATTACCTATCTAAAACTTTAACTAATAAATCATATTATTACATTGGTAAAAGGGTAAACAGAGACCACGCTTCGGCAATACACGGATTTAATCAGTTAGTTGACTTAGTTGATATTGGAGACAAGAAACTAAAAAAACAACTAAGTGAGGTAAAAAAATTATATAACTCTTACACAAGGAAGATAAAATGAGTAATAGAAGTATAACTAAACTAGAGTTATTTATATTAGGACTCATAATGGGTGCGCTAACAATGTTAATAATTATCACTTAAATTTTGTAGTTATGATAAAAAACATTAAATTTACACTAGAAGAACTTAGAAAACTTGATAAGGCACTACACTTTGCAATACAAAATGTTGACACTGACAGTGAAGCTTATCAGATATTAAAGATTAAAAACAAATTAATAAGAATTAAAAACAATTAAAAATTAAAGTTATGAGTGAGACTAACAAAGATTACGATGTATTTATTAGAATTAATGAATTAGGTTTAACTATTGATGTACCTAAAAAATGTTTTAATATTTCAGATGTTTCAGATGTTGAGGCGGTTAAATTTATTAAAGGATTTTACAGAAATAGACAGGAGTTTATGGACAAGTTTATTAATAAAATAAAACATGTCTACAACTCAGATGGTTATCCATTCGAATTTGATGATAGCGAGTCTGACTTTAAAGCCTTTGACACCATTCCACAATCACACATTGATGACTTTCAAAGTAGTAAACATGAATTTGTTTGTGATGATTTCTTAGACAAATTAGTTGAAATTTATGACAGTGTTGAGGAGTTTACTTATAGAGAAGCATTTAAATTAAAAAATGTTGACTTCCAAGCTAGAGTATTTGGTACAATAGATGTTTCAGATATGATTACTAACTTAGGTCACGAAAGAGTTGCCACTGATGGTAAATTAGTTAAACATAAAAAATATGATATTAATGGCAATTTCTTATGTCATGAAGAATATGATGTCATATATGAAACACACAAGGTAAATGGTGAAAAACTTGGTATTCAAAATGAATCACTATATGCTCTAAAATGCTGGTGTACGTCAACAGATGAAGAACACTGGATTTGGATTGAGGAACAATACAAAGATGAACCTCTTGAAGCTGTAGCCTCTACATTTAGAATTCATGAAAACCTTATTGATAATATAAAAGAAATTAAAAGACAAGGTGATATATTAATGGTTGAAATGATTGATGACAATATTAAACCAGAAGGCAAGATAGTCCCACTAAATGCTGATAAATATTTTAGTCTTTTAACCGCACAATCATAATTATGTGTTTTATCAAATTGGACCATATATGAATAAGTACAATAAAAAGGGTCAATCACATGGTTACTGTGAATTTAAACACCTTAACGGTAAGTTATGGGCTAAATATACCCTAAATAACGGAATATTACTTGGTTATCGAGAGGGGTACAATACAAATGGTAAAATAGGGTACAAACAGATTTGTATATGAATAAGTTGTATATGAATAAGAAAAATAAAAAAGCAATAACGCATGGTTACTGGGAACGTAAATACCATAACGGTGAGGTAGTGTGTAAATATACCTTCAATAACGGAATATTACTTGGTTATAAAACGCGGTATGATGCAAACAGTAATGGTGAAATATACTCTAAACAGATTAGTATATGAATAGGTGGAATAAATATTATCAGGAGCACGGTTACTATGAATGGAAATCATTAGGTAAGGTAGTGTGTAAATTTACCTACAATAACAGAACACCGCTTGGTTATGGAGAGATGTATCATGAAAATGGTAAAATAGAGTACAAACAGATTAGGATATGAATAGGTGTAATAAAAAAAGTCGGCAGCACGGTTATTGGGAACATAAATACCCTAAAGATAAGTTATGGTATAAAAAAACCTACAATAATGGAATATTACTTGGTTATCGAGAGGGGTACAATACAAATGGTAAAATAGGGTACAAACATATTAGGATATGAATAGGTTCAATAAAAAAAAGATGGTGGCGCATGGTTACTGGGAACGTAAATACCCTAAAGGTAAGTTATTGTATAAATATACTTACAATGACGGAACACCGCTTGGTTATGTAGAGTGGTACCATACAAATGGTAAAATAGACTGTAAAGAGATTAATATATGAATAGGTTCAATAAAAAAAGGCTGGAGCACGGTTACTGGTATGGTAAATGGTTTAATGGTAAGCCATGGTATAAAGATACCAATAATAACGGAATTTGGGTTGGTTATGAAGTGCGGTATTATGAAAACGGTAAAATAGGGTACAAACAGATTAATATATGAATAATAAACACAATAAAAAAGGTCATAGACATGGTTACTGGGAACGTAAATACCATAATGGTAAGGTACGGTGTAAATATACCCTCAATAACCGTATGTGGATTGGTTATGCAGAGTGGTATTATCCTAATAGTAAAATAGACTGCAAAGGGATTTGTATATGAATAAGAAAAATAAAAAAGGTCAGAGACATGGTTACTGGGAACGTAAATACCATAACGGTGAGGTATGGGTTAAACATACCTACAATAACGGAATGTACCTTGGTTATGGAGAGTGGTATTATGAAAATGGTAAAATAGGCTGCAAAGGGATTTGTATATGATTGTTGAATTAGAGAATAGTGTAAGGGAGGTTAAAAATGAAAATCGTTATTGGCCTGATGGTAAACCATGGTATAAGTGTACACAGTCTAAGGGTAAAATTCACGGATATATTGAATGGTACCATAGAGATAATGGTGAAATATCTTTCAAGTGTAGTATAAGTAAATCTAAACCTTCTGGCTATAGAGAGGAATATCATGAAAATGGTAACTTATCCCGTAAAGAAATTATATTATGAAAAAAAATTTATTTATTTTTGGAGTTTAGTAAAATAATTAGTATGTTTGTGTATAATATTTAAAGTTTAATTAATTATGATGAAAAAGGAAGTAGTATTAGAACCTTCAACCAACACACATAAAATTAGTGCTGATGGTGTTGAAGTTAAAGATTTAGGTAATGGTATTTTACATTTAACCGTAAATGGTGATGGTGTTGTAACTCATGGTGAACATGGTACATTAAAAACTGAAAGTAAAAACGTAATTAAATACGTTCAACAAGAGTTAAACCCTGTGACAAGGAAAATTCAAAATGCTGTTGACTAGAATAAGAATTTAATTACATTTATTTTGTGTGTAATATAAGATACACTAGGGTTATTATATATTATTATGGTAACCCTTTTTTATAAATTATAAATACTTAAGATGAGGATAACTAAAAATAAAGATGGGGTTGTTGTAATTGATATGGAAGGTGCAGTTATTGTTGATGGTGAATCAAAAGGAAAGCACTTAATTGAAGTTGATAGTGATAATATACTAATAGAAAACTTTGATATGTATTCATATAGAAAAAAAGTGGGTGGCATTAGGGTTAACAAAAACTCAAATGTTGAAAATGTTAAAACTTATTCAAATCTAAAACCTAAGATTCAATTTTAAATTAATATGAAAAAAAATAGATTTATTAGTTATCTATGTAATATTATAATTTATTTAAAACATATTTTTTTAATTAAAAAAGTAAGTGACGATTTAATACCAGTTAAAGAAGCTTATTCTGTTACTGAATTAGGTTATATAGGTAGTCCCACTTATTATAGAGTATTTAAATGGTTTAGAAAAAAATGGGGGTATGTTTCATGGATAGAACAATCTAATGATAGGTTTGTTTATAAGATTTACGCTAGAAATGTTTACCATAGACCAATACACACACCATACAAATATCCATACTGTGAAACTTATGAAGAAGCAGAATTAGAATTACTTAAAGAATTAATAATAATTGTAAACGAAATAGAGTAATTATGAAAACAATAGAAATAGATGGAGTAAAATATAAATTAACTCCAGTTGATTCAGACGATAACAATTTAAATGATTTTGAAAATACATTTTACTATGGGGCATGTAGTGATTGCGGTCATTTCGAATTCTCTGTATTAATAAATGAAAACAACTCAATTTGGGAAGATACCCAAGCAATAACATACTACCCAAAAGGTGCATTATCTAAGGATGGTCAAGAATATTGGGATAACACTAACTTCTTAATTGATTTATTAAAAGACAACGATACTATTGACGTAAAAGAACTTAAAACTTCTTTTGATTCAGACAAATACAATAGTCTTCGTAAGTTATTGCTTGATGTTAATAAAAGAAATTGGCTATAAATACAAATAATATTTGGTATTCTAAAATTTATTTATTATATTCACGATATGGATGAAGATAAGACAATAAAATTACTAAAAGATATATTAGCCTTACATGGTATAGGTGGTTATGGTGGTGATTATAAGTGTCACGGATTAATTGAAAGAGGTGTATACTACACTGGTAATCCTGAAGACTTAAACAGGAAAGCGGCTAACCATATCGACTGTGCAAAAATGGATGATATTGATAATAGAATTATTGAATTATTAGAATTACACAATAAAATTAAAAAATAATGGAAAATAAAAGATACCAAGAGTGTAATTCATTAGTAAAGCTTATAAGACTCAGACACTACCTGTACGTGCCTTTTAAATGGTTTTGGTTTAACTATATTAATCCACTAAAAGTAACTAATCACAACACCCTTAAAATAGATAATATTAACGGAGTTAATTTAACAAAGCTAATAATTAGTCTATGTAAAAAATACATATTTAGACAACGTGATGTTAAAATACCTGAATGTATGTTATGGAAACTACTCATAGGTATAGCTCAAGGTAAAATGAACTGGTATTATACACAAGATGAAGTAATGGTTCACATAAAAAAGAAAAAATATAAGAAGGAAATAACTTTGAATGATGAAAAGTAAAAAGATATACCTAATAGAGAAAGGGTGGATTGACCCACTGGAAAATAGAGAAGCAATGGGGTATGAAACACACTCATACACTGAATCAGAAGAAGAAGCAATTAAGTTCTGTGAAAAACATGGGTATTGGACAGGTGGTGATTGTTGGGAAATAAGCTTTACACCTAATAACAAAATGCCAAAGTATAGATATAGAGAAGTTGAGCCATTAAAAAATATTAAGTAACATATAAATTTGTAATTCGCGAATTGAAAACTAAAATCAAGTATTATGATAAACAAAATCGAATATTTTGATATTTACCCCGAAGACCTAGAGGGTCGATATACTTGGCGTGAAGCTAAAGAGGCTTGCGCTAAATTAGGTGACGGTTGGAGGTTACCAACAAAGGATGAGTTAAACGATATATATGGACGTAAAGATGTGGTTGGTGGTTTTACTAATTTCAGTTATTGGAGTTCTACGGAGTACGATAACCGCAATGCGTGGAAACAGAATTTAGGTAGTGGTAGCCAGAGCACCAACTATAAGAACTACATCAACTATGTTCGCGCTGTTCGAGCTTTAACAATTTAACAATTAAAATATAAATATTATGATAAAGGTAATAGTATATAAGAATACTGCAAGAATTAGAAAAAGTGCATTTGAAAGCCTTAATCACAGTACAGTGTGGGAAGAGATGAACAAGACATTAGGTTTTTATAACCAAGAGGATGCTGAATACTTTGTAAATGCATGGGATGGTAAACATGATTATAGAGAAGCAATGGATAAGGATAAAGAAGTACCTTACGCCGTTTTTATTGATGCCCCTAATGGTGTATATAGGGATGAGTATGTTAAAGAAATAGGATGGAAACCTTATTGGTAAAATGTATATTAAACAGATTAATAATGATTATTATTAAGAATAAAAAAGAAATAAGGCATGGTTATAGGGAATTTAAATACTCTAATGGTAAGCCATGGCATAAATATACCTTCAATAACGGAATATTGTTTGGTTATGTAGAGTGGTACCATACAAATGGTAAAATAGACTGTAAAGAGATTAATATATGAATAGGTGCAATAAAAAAGGTCGGCAGCACGGTTACTGGGAAGTTAAACACTTTCTTACCCTTAACGGTAAGCCATGGCGTAAATTTACCTACAATAACAGAACACCACTTGGTTATGGAGAGATGTAT
>MDTD01162786.1_pt1 | contig 16473 bp, 14 predicted proteins | sample 811221 | NCBI WGS metagenome assembly MDTD01 (sample SAMN05326646, study PRJNA326480) | marine metagenome | isolation source: seawater | place: Pacific Ocean: South West | collected 2011 | reverse complement strand
CAATTCTGAGGTTGTCTTAAAATGCAGTTTACAATATTCTCCAAGAGCTTCAAAACCTTTGGATGTTACCAATTTCTCTGCTACTTGCTTTGTAAGATTTCCAGCACCTCTAGGAAGTTCAAAACCGAGGTTTTCTTTTTGTTTATGATGCCAAGTAAGCAGTCTATCTCGAGCAATTATGGAAGAGGCTGCAACAGCAAGGTTTTCTTCTGCTTTAGTCCTTTGTAACAACTGAAAATTATACTCCGTAAGACTTCTCTGACAGGCTGTCAACATAACCTTTTCATTAGCAAACTGATCGACTAAAGCCATTTTTAGACTCAAATTCTCAGCCATTAAATTATCTATTACCTTAGCATGCATCCAAGCTAATAACTCATTAAGGCCTTTCCCTTGAGATCTAAAGGAATTATAGAGTTGATTGTACTTACTGGGGTTAAGCTGCACTATACTGATATGATTTTTTCCGAGGGCAAAAAGTTTAGGAGCCATTATCTCAATGCGATTATCAGTAAGCTTTTTACTATCTTGAACACCTACCGATGTCAAAATTTTCTCCTGACCTGGCTCCAAAGCTACACCCACACAGACGATAGGACCAAAATAGTCCCCCTTGCCTGATTCATCTGATCCCATATAAGCAAAATCATAATCCCTAGAAAATACTTTGGGATCACTACCTAAACTGGCTCTACCATGAAAAAGCAAGTCCAGCTCTTCTTGCATTTGTAGTTTACCTTCAGCATCTTTACCCTGGACAACGTAAGAAAATCCTTTTTTACCATGATACAAATTTATCTGGACACCTCCCCCTAAAACTGAAAACCGCAAACCATAAGGAATCTCTTTGAATTCAAAGTCCAGACCATTGTCTTCAAAATACTCGGTTAAACTATCAAATTTGTTCTTCAAATCTAAATGCATTCAGCGTCCCACTTCCAAAGTTTAAAGAAACGTGTTAAACCAACTAATACAATTTGGTATAATTATCTTCGTAATCTATGAGCATAATAAATTATGATCGACTAAATCAGCTCGTCACGGGTGTGTATCCTATCACATTGCGAGAAATCGTCCAGACGGACACTTCGGCGGCTCTAATATCTGCTGCAGACTACTACAGCTATGGCGGAGGCGAAGACCGCTCGAAACGCCAATTAATGATTCGTAAAGGCACTAATCTAAAGAAAATCAAAAAAGCCCTTAAGCGAATAATCGAAGGTCAGTCCGTAGGCAAGGATGGAGATCGCACTCCAGCCAAATTAGGCGATGCAGACGGTAATACCGTTTCATCTCTTGAAATAGTAGTTGATGAGCACAGTATGATGTATTTCATAGAGACTCTAGACCCTACCTTTGATGAACTCGAAAAGTTTGTTAAATATCATGATCTTAAAGCAAAACTTCAGCATGATGGTTTAAAGTATTTTGCAAAAGCAATGTCGCTAGCCCGAAGAATATACAAGAAAAGGGAAGCCACTTTTTATTTCTTTGAACTTCGAGATCAGAACAAATTCGGCTTATTTCAAAATTGTGTAATTTCTATTTTTTCAATGATCCTTGCTATGAATTTTGGCATGTCTGAAGAGGAAGTCAAAAATATCGGGTTGGCTGGTCTTTTTCATGATGCCGGCGATGAAGATCATCTATCTGCCAAGGAAGCTACAAGAGACACAATGGTTGAAAGAAAAATCGATGCAGGGACCTTCATCCTTCAGAAACTAGACATCGATCCAAAAGTCATCGATATAGTAAGACATCAGCATGACAATTTGGTTGACATGAAAGAAAACAAAGACAGTGCTATTTTACAAACTGTGATAGCACTGGCTTGCTATACAAACAAAGGCACTTACTGCGTTGGACATCATATTGAAGAAGTCGATGCTGGTAGAGCTATTCATAGTGCAGTAGCTAAACTAGTAATAGCCAGTAATCCTAAAGTGAATGAGACTTGTCCGGAAGCTATTTTTAATGAAAAGGTTATCGATAGACTTGCTACTGTATTCGGTTTCGGGTATCTGATTACTAAAGAACGCCAAATTAGAAATGAAATTCTTAAGTCCTGCAAATATTCTAACGTACTCAGTAATCGCGCTAGTGTTGCTTGCGAACATCCTCATTTCGAGGAGAGCACATCAAAAGAAATACCGTTTTGCGACGGCCAAAGTTTCCCAACCAACATCTGTGGTAATCGAGGTCGAAGCCGACTTGTGCCAAAGTGTTTGGTAGGTTGTGAATTGCTAGCAGATATCAACGAAGAATACACAAATCAATCAGAAGAAAGTAAACCCTCAAGTTCCAATTCTAATGGGAATAGCGGACAATCAAGCGACCAAAACACCAGCTCTAACTAATAATGGGTCTTTTACACCAGCATGCTCAAAACCTTTAGCTCTTAACTCGCAAGCTGCACATTTCTGACAAGGTGGAAATTCCCCTGCGTAGCAAGTATGCGAATAGGCTAATGCGTTTAGAGCACCTATTTCTCGCGCTAGTTTTACAGTTTCAGCTTTAGATAGAAACATCAAAGGCGTATGCAAACAAAAATTTGCCTCCATACCCAGATTTAAGGTTGCTTGAAGAGCTTTAACAGTATCATCCCTACAATCGGGATACCCCGAATAATCTGTTTCACAGACCCCTGTAACAATATGTTTAATATCTCTTTGATACGCAAAAGCTGCCGCTGCTGAAAGCATTATTAAATTACGACCAGGTACAAAAGTATTAGGAAGAGAAGAATCTTGCGGAGTGTCTAATGCTTCATCACCAGTTAAAGCATTACCACCAAGTTGTTCAAACAAACTAATCCTTAAACAATCGATTTTAACCCCAGCAATATCTGCAATATATCGTGCTGACTCAAGCTCATTTTTGTGGCGCTGCCCATAATCAAAACAAAGAGCTCTTACAGAATTAAAATGTTTGATAGCCCAAAAAAGACAGGTAGTTGAATCTTGTCCTCCGGAGAATAAGACAAGGGCGTCATGTTCTTTCAAACTCATCATACCCTCCAATCTAAATATGGAATCGCTCCACTCAATTGATGTTCGGAAACAGTTCTGTAAGTTCCACTTGTCGGTAAATGCTGTAAACAGAAGTCATATCCATTTTGAGATAAAGACTTTTCGCTAAGCCATTCTAATAAACCTTCGGAGGAGTTACCACGTCCTTTTAAAATGCTCGACAAATCCTGATGATCTATCTGGTCAATTAGTGGCTTTATTTGCGATTTAATTTCAGAAAAGTCTAGCACCCAACCAAATGGTTTGACTATTTCTCCTTGAACTCCAGCAGTCAATTTAAAACTATGTCCAGAAATTCGATCCTTTAAAGGACGCCAAACACTTTCAAAATCAAATGACTTCCAACACGACCACAAATCGTTGCCGTGATAACAAGCTGCTGAGTTTTGAGTTTCAATACACAATATGTTGAAGATCTTAAGAGGTTTTAGTTTTAACTTTTCATAAATCCATAAAGCAATATTTTCAGAGGTGGGGTTACTTAATCCCGGTATCTCATTCAAGACGCAATGGTCTAATTTTTTCTGAATTTCTTGGCCAGCTAATTCTAAACAATTAATCGTCTCACTCGTCTCATTATGAAAATCCGGAACCTCTATTGAAATCCATAAACCAAAGTTATGACCATGTAATCTGCGGCACTTATGATCATCAGGAACATAAGGAAGAAAATGAGCCGTTTGTAGCAAGATATATTTAGAAATAATCAAATGATTATCGATCTTATGGAAACGCAAACTATCGGGACAGCGAATTTCCCAATCAAAATCTTCAGAGCTAAAGTTTTCAATTATGCTGAGCGGATATTTACTAAGCTGCTCACCCCAATGTCTGCGATTCATCTTAGAAAACGATTCGAGTTTGATATTATTCATTGAGCTCATTAGTGATGTAGAGTTCTTGGAGAAAATTCTCAAACCGAACTCTCCACCATAATGAATACCTTTGTTGGTGTAGTAACTCCACCATTGAAGCTGATCAAAATGCCAGAACATACTACACACCTCTGGCTTCAGGATCCCAAATCACCTTATGCATTTGAATTTGAAATCGTACATCTATGCCTGATGCAAGAATCCATTCTACTAGCAAGGAAGGGTTCATTAACCCATGAACAGGACTAAACAAAACTGTTGCTCTTTTACTTAAATCATATCGCTCAACAAGATTTACCGACCAATCGAAGTCGTTTCTATCCTGAATTACAAATTTTACTTCGTCATGACTATGTAGAAGCTCTAAATTACCATAATTATTTTTCCTATCCATCTTGGATGCGGGACATTTCATATCAATAATTTTACAGACTTTGGTAGGAACTTTATCGCATAAAATATGTCCTCCCGTCTCCAGTAAAACCTCAAAACCCTCATCCAATAAATCCTGCATAAGCTCAGATATTAACTCTTGCTCCATGGGCTCACCCCCGGTGATCTCAACAAGAGTAACGTTCAACTCTCTAACCTGGTTAACAATACTATCAATATCCATCCAGGAACCATCATGATATGCATGAGCTGTATCACACCAAGTACATCTCAATTTACAGCCACTTGTACGAATAAACGTACAAGGCCTGCCAACATGCGTAGACTCACCTTGCACAGATCGATAAATTTCATGGATTTTAATCTTCCGCACTGAAACTCTCCTCACTATCAATAACTAGTTGAAAATTAAAAATATGCAATTTAATCGTTGGACCCTTTTTAGTTTTAGATAGCTCTCTGGTGTCTATCAAGCTGGCTTCTACATACAGCATTTCCAAAACCTTTCTAGAGATCAGTTTTCTGTCTTATAACTCGAAGACTGAAAACGCCCTGAAAAGTTAATTTCTCTATCACGATACCATGCTCCTTCATTTTAGTCTGACGATAATCTTGAATTTCACAAAGTAAGGTAAATATAGAATTATATAAACTTAATAAAGCACTGGAATTTCAGTATAGATCTCTAGCTATCTGTTCCCAAGTTTACCTTTAAAAATCTCGATGTATAAGTAACTAAGTTTTCATAAAAGTAAACAGATTTACCTTCAAAATATTACAAATGTCAGAATAAACTACATTAGCTACTCAAAAATGTGAGCCATGTGGTCTAATTGAACTGTGTTAGATACAAAAAAGTTTGTTCAACAATTTAAAACTCAAGACCAAATTCAGCGTTCATTTTTTTTCGACAAATTAAATACATACTTAGAAAATATACTAAACCCACAATATTTGTTTTATTTTGAACAAGAAGAGTTACTGAACGAAGCCCGCTTTGTTGAAGGCAATTCTGAAGCTAAAAAGTTAGAGAAAGATCAGTATTTCTACTATTTCAAAGATCTCGCATTTCATTACTTTGATAAAGAACCCACTATATTGAATGAAGTCTCAATGACGATTCCAGGTACAGTTTTTCACTCTGTAATGTTTTTCCCATTGCAACTTAGTGATCATCGAAAAGGAGTTCTTGTTCTTGCAAACCCTGAAAATCATAAAGTTTTTAACAACAAAGATATCGAAACATTACGAAGTCTAAGAGAAAACTCACTCAGCATTATAGAAAGAATTCGATTACGAAACCAACTAAGCCGCGCCAATATGGAAATAGAGCTTATAAACCGTATTAACCAAATTGTTGACACAAGTAATGTAACGGAATTCTTTTTCCAAAAATTAATTGATATTACCCAAGACACCTTAGATTGTAAGGCAATTATCTTTCTAACTTATGAGTTTGATCGCCAAGCATACGTTCTGGAAGCAGGCAACGTTGCTGGTAGAGACTTTTGGGTGGGTCAAACTGAATTTTTTCGCTCTCTAGCTCAAGACTCTGAATTTCGGGGAGTCTTCTGTGAAAGCTATGGAGGAAAGCATTTTAAGGGTGAAAAATATGGTTTAGATAGATTAGAAACGGCTCTTGTAGCTCCTGTGGATTTCTATGGACAATCAAGAGGTGTCTTCATTCTCTTAAATAAAGATGAGCAAACCAACTTCACACAACTTGATATCAAATTAGTCCAAATAATTTGTGGTTACACTAAGGCTATCCTTTATCGAGACCTCGAGAAAAAGAAATTAATTTCTTTATTTAAACGTTTCGTTAGTGATGACATTGGAGAAAACCTACTGCACACTCGAACTCAAGATTTATTTTTAGAACAAAAACAGGAAATCACCATACTATTTATGGACTTAAATGGTTTTACAGCTTTTGCAGAATCTTCCGAGCCAGACCAGGTTACTCAGCAACTAAATCTATATTTCGACGAAATGACCAAATTAATTGTAAAATTTGGTGGGACGTTGGATAAATATCTCGGAGATGGAATTATGGCGCTTTTTGGCGCGCCTCGTAAAGTTTTCAACCACGCTGAAAGAGCCGTGGAATGTGCTCTGGCAATGCAAGAAAGAATGCACCACATTAACACAACTTGGTTAAGAAATGATCTAGAGTCATTATCAGCAAGTATTGGTATCAATACTGGAGAAGCAATGGTTGGAACAGTTGGCTGTGATCAATTCATGGATTTTACAGCTATCGGAGACTCTGTAAATGTAGCCTCAAGGTTATCTGATCAGGCTCGAAATGGGAGCATTCTAATCGGAGATACCACATTGCAATCTATGCAAGAAGTTCTAGTTTATAAAAAAATGGCCACTGTCAAGTTAAAGGGTAAAAAGCTTGAGATGCAAACATATGAAGTACAGGCATTGAAAAGCATTGATGAACTGGAACAAGCAATCCAAGTTGCAAATGAAGAAAGTCAAATTAATATTCTAAATTCATTAGGCCGCTGTCTAACTTATAAGCCTTACGATTTATCACTAAATTACATTAGAGAGGGTAGTCTTAAAATCCGCCAGACCGCCATTGAAACTGTAGGTTATCTAAATAAAGCAAGTCATGTACGACCATTAATTCAAGCACTAAATCCTAAGAATGAGACAGAGATTAACAACAAAATTTTAGATACAATTTGTAAAATAGACATAGACCTTATCCGTCCGATGTTAGATAGATTACTGAATGGGCTGAATAAGTCCTATCAGCGTGCGGTGATACAAGCCACAATAGAATCTAAAACATGCGAAGACCGACGTTTATTGCTGGCTCTAATAAAATCACTTCAAGACAAAGAAGAATCAAAATCTACCCTCATAGCAGATTTAACCAACATTTTGTATCAAGATGACCAAATAAAAATCACCACTTCTCTTCTTAATCAACTTCAGGAAGGTTCAAATAAGCTAAAAATTGCTACCATAAATGCACTTGCTAAAATTCAGGCACCTCAGATTGCAGTTCCCTTAGTGGAAATCTTTCAAAAAAGTTCTGACCAAGAGGTATTGCTGCAGTGTTCTAAGGCAATTGGAAATATAAATGACTTGCAAACTTTGGAAGTTTTGACACATCTTTTTCAAAATTCTGAGAAAAGAAAAAACTGGTATGAATTTTTAAGATTACGGAAAAAATATAGTCCCAGTAGTTCATTTAAGAACGTACTCTTAAAAGGTGACTTATATTTGAAGTACTCTTGCTTACAATATCTACTTGGAAAGGATAATACGCAAATAACCGAGTTATTGCAGGAACTTTTAAAATTTAGCCCAAGTATAGAACTAAAACTACTATCCATAGGATGTATGAAGGATCTACCGAATAAAGATGTTCTAGCAAATTTATGCAGCCAATATGGTCATAATGACGATCTAGATCAAGCCATTCTCGGTGAAATAGGATTTCGTAAATCCAAAGAATATATGGATCTGGTTTTGGATGCTCTATCCAATAAAAACCCCATGATTACAATTCAATCAATTTCAGCTTTAGGAAGATTGGGACAACCAGATTCATTATCCATACTATTGGATGTACTTGAAAAAGCAGAAAACGCCAATGTAACAGCTACTGTAATGCAACAATTAGGAGCCTTTGATGATCCATTGTCCACAGAAGCATTAATGCAGGCACTATACTCTCCAATCGGTAGAATTCGTGCAAACGCTATTGAATCACTCATGAAACTAGGTAAAGTTGAAGCTTTAAGTCGCATTGAACGTCTCCTTTCAGATGATAATAATAGAGTTCGCGCTAATGCCGCCTTGGCATGTTTAAAGTTCGGTAAAAAGAGAGCCTTTAAATCACTTGTAGACATGAGCCAATCACCAAATAAATGGATGCGCCTTTCATGTCTGTGGGCTCTTCATGTTAGTGGGATTGTAGAGAGCCGGAACGTAATTGCAGGACTCTTAAATGATCCGGATTATGATGTAATAATGGCCTCCGTGAACTTTCTCAAAAAAATAAAAAAAAGTTCTTAAGAATAAAGTAACCATCTTATAGATCGATAATCTCAACTTATTTGTAATTTTCTTTGTGTCTTATGCTGTACAGTGAGCGACTAATCGCATATATTCTCCGACCTCATGGAATTCAAAGAATCAGAAAATCCACTTCCGGGGCTTTTTTTTGGGATCCTTCTGCCTTCCATTGTATTATTAAAACTGAGTGGATCAGATTATTTAGGAGCCATGGGGGCATTCTGGCTAGCTATCAGCTTCCCTTTGCTTTTAAGCTTTTATGAGCTCAAAAAATCTGGACGAATATCATGGATTCCCGCCTTGGGTGGCATGCAAGTTCTTGCTACTGGTGCAATAGGCCTATTACACGCTGACCCTCTTTGGATAGCAGTAAAAGAAGCTCTGCTACCTCTAGCATTGAGTATTGCCGTCTGGATTAGTTCAAATGGCAATCAACCTATACTTCACAAGTTATTTCTCAATGACGAATTAATTGACGTAGAGGCATTAAAATCAAAATTAGATGAGTTAGGCTTGAAAATGGCATTAAAGTCAGCTATCTCACGAGCTCATAAACGAATCTCGTTTGCCTTTCTTCTATCTGCAATATTGAATTTTGCTTTAGCACGCTATTTAGTCCAAAGTCCAGTTGGAAGTGAAGCATTTAATCAGGAATTAGGCAAAATGACTGCTCTGAGTTTTCCCGTAATTGCGATCCCCTCAATGATGGTTATGATTTGGAGTTATATTTCATTCTTAAGAGAGCTTGCCAAATTACTCAATATTCCAATGAAAGATTTAATCCGTACCGACGAGAGTTAAATCGAATCAAATCTTACTGTTCCTCGGTTTCTGACCAAGGGTCTACGTGGACCACCACATCAACCACAAAATCGATTTTTTCTTTCAGAATATCCCTTGTCGCATTAGCAATATCGTGACTTTCCCATACGGATAGATTTCCGTCAACTTCAATATCTACCTCCACGGATAATTCGGAATTTCCAACATATCGAGTCCGTATATTATGAACACCTCTGACATCCGATAAGCTCATCACTTCATTCTTTATGTTTTGAACTATTTTAGGGGGCGCACCTCTATCTAAAAGTTTTTGAATTGCTGGAAAAGCTATCTCATATGCAGCCTTATAGAGAAATACAACAACCAACAGCGCAGCAATAGGATCCAGGAAATTCCAACTACTATCATAATTACTTATTGCTAAAGCGATCAATACAGGAATTGTGCTCAAAGCATCAGATCGGTGATGCCAAGCATTCGCCCGCAAAACTTCTGAATTTAGTCGTTTCGAATGCCACATAGTAAAGTGGTATAAAAACTCTTTAATCAGTAATGAAAAAATAATTACTGTTAAAGCCAATGGAGAGGGCTGAGACAAGTTTCTTTCATGAATACTAAACAAACCCTTTATAAGAATAAAACTAGCTACGATTGCTAGGCCCACTCCAATAGCAGCCGTTACAGCAACCTCGATGCGACGATGGCCGTGTGGATGACACTCATCTGCTGGTGCTGTCCAATATTTTGAAGCCACAAGTATCATAAAGTCAGACCAGCAATCAGAGAATGAATGCCAGCCATCAGCAACTAATGCCTGACTCGAGGTCATCACTCCCACATACAATTTTAGAAAACTAATCAGTAGATTAGTCCATAAGCCTATCCATGTGACCTTTCTTAGATCATCCATTGAGCTTGTCTGCATCCTTTCCGTCACTTTAAAGCCTTAAGCATTCCTTTATTGATCGTCGGATGGCGAACTCTTAGCAACTCCTCAGCGAAATCCAAACGAGCATGGTCTGCTTTATCCGGCCTCGTAAGTCTGGCTAATTGAACTATCTCATAAGCTCGCTCAGCATCCCCTCTTAAAGAATATAAATCCACCATTGGCATTAACACATTAAACCGTTTACTTTTATCTAATTTCTGATTCTCAAGTAAATCTTCCAAGAAACTAATTGCAAGACCTGTGAGACCTTCTTTTTCCTTCGCAATTTCTGGCGCAGCTATATGAATAGCCAAACAATACATTTGCCAATATTCATCTATTTCTAGCTCTGAAGACTCGGGATTATTATCTTTAACATACTCAATAAGTGGCGTTGCTAAATTCAGTAATTTAGCTATTGATTTCTGAATTTTATTGCGTTGTCGACGATTCACAAAATCTTTAACATATTTGTAATGGTCGTAGGCTCTGTAAAAATCGCCCTGTCTATGTAAAATTTTACCTAAAATAAATCTATATTTTGGATTATCTGGATCAAGTTGAATTAGCTTATTAACTGTTCTCTTACTTTTTTGATACTTACCCTCATTGAATAAACGATAGGCGTCAAAAAGTTTATAATCATTGGGAAATTCTCTCTTGGCTTTCAACTTAATATCATTACATTTTTTCTGCACACTAAAATCAGTTACTGAATTACAAACCATAAGAGCTTTAGATACACTGTTACTTAAATAGTGGGCCTTAGCCTGAAGGTAGCGAACTTTATCGTCCTTGGGGTTCATTTTTAGCAAATATTTGAAGTAATTGATTGCATTACCAAACTCTTTCTTTCGAGCAAGGCTTACAGCTAATTGATACACTTCTTTGTAACGAGCTTCTTGGTTCAAATCCAGGCTCTCTGCGCTACAGTGGAGAAAAAACAAACAATACAAAAATATCAATTTAAAATACTTCATACCTACATATTATAGGCTCGAAAACAGTACTCAACAAGTAAACAACTGAAGACTAAGCTCTGATATAATCCTGCGCATGCCATTTATCTCTATTTTTACTATGATATTTCTGGTTAATATCCAATTGGAAGCGAACTCCAGTATCAGAAAATATGACCGAGAAATCTGTAGCTCCAAAAAAGAAGAAGTTTTATTCTATGATAATCTCGTCTACACGATAAAAAAAACAGGTAATTCAACGATATTTAACCCTTTGGGTATTATAGGGAAGCAAAGAGTTGAATCTTCCGAAATTTGGCAGTCTGCCGCGGCATGGAAAAATCAACCCGCAGATCAATATTTTCTTAATTCAGGTTATAGCATGCTTAAACATAAGACTGGTTTATATATAATTGAAGGACAGACTGCTGTTATATCAAAAGCCAAATGTAAATTTATGAAAACTGACTCGCACTTTCAGCCTTGGGACTGTCTAGCTTCGTTGAAGGGTCCGTTTGATGAAACATTCGCTATCAAAATTAAAGCAAATAGAAAAAAAATCAATCTAGCTATCAATGACACTAAACTGAGCTATAAAAATCCGGCTCTTTTAAAAGCAGGTATAACAGCAAAGGGAGATAAAGCAGTAATTATTTGGTTCAACACCAATAATGTTTTCCTGACTGTAGGACCACTGCAAAAATTCAATAAATGTCAAACGGCACAAAAAAAAGATTATCCGGTTTACATAACCGATCAAATCATTGGTGATAACCAGTTCACACAGCCTGTTGTTGAAAACTAATAATTTATAAGCCGATTCCGAAACTTATGCATGCATTATACTTGGCATCTCAAGCAGAGAAAACGATAGTAAATTAAAATGTATACTAAGATAATTCTATTTCTACTATGTAAACTTCTGTGGGCATATCCGATTTTTTTACCACCTCCCGTAAATCCAACTTTGTGGACAATTAAATCCCCTAAAATTCAACAAGCATTCAATGCCTACAATAATTTTCGTTATCAGAATTGCCTTTATATTCTTAAAGATAGTATAAGCACGATTAAACCTTCTAAAGAATTCGACTGGTTGGAAATCGAACTTCGAATAATGAGCTGGGTTCAGTTAGGTGCTGTAGAAAAAATCCATCGCCAAATAGTAGAACTTCGAAAATCCTCGCATTCCCCTAATGATCTAGACAGACTGGAGTTATTGTCTGCCATTACAGGATTATGGACAGGTGAGGAAGATTCGCGTCTCTCAGCAAAGAAATTGCGAAAGCTACGCTCAAAATGGAAATTAAGAGGTAACTATAATCTAGAGATAAGTGCACAAATATGTCATCTAGCTTACCTATGGCACGAAGAGAGACTTGAGGATATGTCTATCCCACTCCGAAATTTAGAAAAAAAACTCAGTAAAGTTTATGCACTGAATCACCCCGCCTGGAATACTTATCACGTCTATAAAATTTTAGTTCATACAATGAAATATGAGGCTCAAAATCGATATATTTTGCCTTTATTTAGACAAATTAAACAGTCCACTTCTCAACCCGTAATCCATAATGCTATCTATACGCAAGCCGTGAAAGGTTTTTGCTATATCCATAAAGGGGAAACAAGTCGTGGCTTACGACATCTGGAGAGTGCACTGGGTTCTTTTGAAAAATATATTGGTAGCTCTTCACCGTTCACTCTTCAATTCGGTATCAAATTGGGTAATTTACTTTGGCAACACAATCAGTTTTCTGCAGCTTATGATTTGGGCGCGCGCCTCCATAAAGTTTGTAATAAAACCTTTGGGGGAAAGTCTCAAACTACAATAAAATACCGTATTCTGTTGGCGAAATGCATGCTTCGAATGAGACGTACCGGTGAAGCATTTAACCTTCTAAAGACCACTCTAGATGCGTTGAATATGAAAAAAGAAATTCGATTAGCAGCTCAAATTCACCTTCAACTATTAAGATTATTTCTTGAGCAAGATAAGTTTTTAAACGCCGAGAAGCATCTTGGCATTGGAAGACAAATTGCATCACGACATTTTCATCCGAATCATCCGATAATTAAAGAATATCAGCTCTTAGGAGTTACCCTAAAAAACCGTAAAAACTCAACTCGTGTCGATAATTTAAACCCAATAAAAACAATCCACGTGGAATAATCCGATCATGAAAAAATTCATAACCATATTAAGCATTTTTTTGGCAGTCATAGCTGGCTATATTGTTCTCCTTAAGACCTTTGACGAGATGCCACCCGAATATCAAAAGATCAAAAAGCTAGAATTGGATCTACGCCTTAAACATAAGAATTTAATTTCGAAACTTTCTAACAATACTCAAGCGGATAAAAGAGGATTAGCCAAGGATTACTTGCTGGACTCTAAAATATGGATTTTGGAACTAAGAGAGCTAGCCAAAAATTATAAGATTATCGGTAAAGGTCTTAGTATGCGTAAGCGAAGTCAGCTGGCAGGTGAAGCACTTGAGATACGCAATCAGATTAAGCTTATCGAGCAAACACAAATCATGCTGAAAAACGCACTAGAAGGTAAGGTACTGGCTGAGCATGAAAAGCTTCTAGAGTTTGATAAGAATAAAGCTTATCGAAAAATTTTTATGAATATCCCTTCTCAAAAAAGCAAAGATTTCAAGAAACCATGACGCTTTTGTGACAAAAGGCTAATAAACTTTGTTCAGAGGTATACAAAGGGGCGAGGCTTTTAGTTTTAACAACAACACACCACACTATTGCCTCGACCCAACTTTTTTTTTGAAACATGCCTTGATTTAATTAGCTTGCTAATACACTATGAGGCCATGAAAGTTCTATTAATAATATTTTTTTGTTTGAGCCATAATGCTCAAGCTAGTTTTTTCCCTAGTATTTCAGGTAAAACATTAAACGGAGATGAATTTACAACTCCAGAAAATTTTGAAAAAGCAATTAATGTGGTGGTCGTCGCGTTCAAGCATTCTCAACAAGAAATGGTAGAGACTTGGTTAAAACCTTTAACAAAAATAGAAAGTGAAAACACAAATATAAAGTTTTATGAGTTTCCCGTGATGGCAAGAATGAGCAGCTGGAAACGCTGGATGATCTATAATGGAATGAAAATGGGTATTAGTGATTTAGAGCAGCGTTCGAGAACCATTAGTTTTCACATCGATAAGAAACCTTTTAAAGAAGCTCTCGAAATTACCAATGAAGACAATATCTATCTTTTCATTGTCAAGCGAGATGGCACTGTCAAAGGATCAATCGAAGGCGTATACAGCCAAGATAAACTGCGATCTTTACGCCATCTTATAAGTAATCGATAGTATTTTTGATGCAAATTTTACTCTATGCCTACTGGTTTTATCTTTGGAAACCTACGCTTAGGAGGCTACAATGATAACGATGCGTGTCACCATATTAATAATTATAAGTTTCGTTTTCATTCAAAGCTGTTTTTCTGATGAACCCAATTGGAGGGTGCTAACAGTTATTGAGCAAAACCAACCTTTCAAAGCCTTGAACTCAATATATAGGAAACAGGCTGTTAAAACCTTTTGGTCAGAAAATAAAAAAGTCATGGAAGAAATTACGGAAAATTGGGAATTCTTACTGAAAAGCTCTAAAAACCGTAAATGGCAAGCATACCTAAGTCGTAATCCAGCCTTTAATGATCATATTAAGCAATTTGTCACAAACTGGGTGAGGCATTTAGTAACCACAAATAAGTATGTTCAAAATGAACTTTCAAAAGTTGATTCGCTTGCATATCAAAAATTAATACAGCAAAACTCGCAATCTGAAAGATTGAATGAAGTTTCAAACTGGGAAGAAGAACATAAAGACGCATTTCAAATAATTCAAGAATTCGAAAAAGAAGCCCTTAATAATGGTGGTTTTATGCCTTCTATTGAAAAAAAGTCTTTAGCTAAGCGATCTAGTAAAATATCTTCCAAACAGATAAAACCTGTTCAAATCAAAAGAAAAAGCACCCGTCAAATTAAAATAAAAAGAAAACAGCTTGAAAAAAAGATTCGCCAAGAAAAAATGAAAACCGTAAACGATCGCGTAAGCGCGGAAATAAATCGTCAAGCTAAAGAGTTTATGCAAAGTGAAGCAATGAAAAATGGATTCAGAGGATCTACTGCTGCTAAAAATCGTGCTTTTGTTGAGCAGTCTATTCGTGAGACAACTCTTCGTTGGTCCGGGCAAGATATAGAAAAAAAAATCCGAGCTGAAATCGAAGCTGAAATACAAGCTGAAGTAAAAAAACAGATCAGTGAATTTTAATTTTTAAGTCGATATCCCGTCTTAAAAATCCATGCTACAGTAAAGAAGCAAATAGTCAGGAAAGCTAGGATCATGCCTAAACTTACCCACAGATTCACTTCAGCAACACCATAAAAACTCCAGCGAAAACCACTGATTAGGTAGACCACAGGATTCAGCATCGATACTTTTTGCCAAAATTCCGGCAAAATCTTTATTGAGTAAAAGCTGCCACCAAGAAAGGATAAGGGAGTAATGACCAAAAGCGGTATGACCTGGAGTTTTTCAAAACCATCCGCCCATATCCCAATAATAAATCCCAACATGCTAAAAGTGATTGCGGTCAATATCAAAAAACCAAGCATATATATTGGATATTTAATCTCCAAAGGAACAAAAAAAGTAGATGTAAGCAAAATTATAAGACCAATAATTACTGACTTACTAGCCGCTGCACCTACATATCCGAGTAATACTTCTACGAATGAAATTGGTGCCGAAAGAATTTCATATATCGTACCGCTGTACTGCGGGAAATAAATACCAAACGATGCGTTTGAAACACTTGTCGTTAGCACGGTCATCATCATTAATCCAGGTACTATAAATGCGCTATAAGGAACCCCTGCCATATATTCGGCCTCTCCACCCATTGCTGCACCAAAAACAACAAAGTAGAGTGTTGTTGAAATGACAGGGGATATGATGCTTTGCCCCACTGTGCGGAAAGCTCGATTCATTTCAAACTTATAAATACTTTGAATCGCTCGGTAATTCACTGATTTACAAGCTCCACAAAAATTTGTTCTAAACTACTTTGTTGAGTAGATAAATCCTTGACACGCAATCCAGACGAGACTACATGCTCGAGTATGGCCGAAACTCCTCCATCGCCACGCGAGTCATACTCAAACTCTAAGTGATAGCCCGAATTCGAAAGGTTTATACTGTAACCCTTCAGAGAGTCTGGGACTGATACGAGAGGTTTCTCTAATTCAATACTTAAGGATTTCTTACCCAATTTTTGTACCAAAGTTTTTTTATCTTCAGTAATAATTAATTTCCCATTATTTATTACGCCTATACGGTCAGCCATCTCCTCAGCTTCCTCGATATAATGAGTAGTTAAAATAATCGTAACCCCAGAAGCCCTTAAATCGGCAACTTGCTGCCACATTGCCTTT
>MDTD01084475.1_pt1 | contig 16478 bp, 15 predicted proteins | sample 811221 | NCBI WGS metagenome assembly MDTD01 (sample SAMN05326646, study PRJNA326480) | marine metagenome | isolation source: seawater | place: Pacific Ocean: South West | collected 2011 | reverse complement strand
GCTTCATTTACTAAGTTTTGATTTGACCAAGGTAAGCTATAAAAACACGTAAATGAGACAGGAAAAAGAAGGCATCCTGTTGTAATAACATTTTTTAATATCCAAAAAAAATTGAGTACTACCGCTGAAATTATAAACCTAAAGTTAGATTTGGCTTTTAAAAAAGAAAATTTAGTGCTTAAAAAATGAATAAAAATTATTAAAAGTATGTACATACTGGTAGGTTTTATTTGAATTAAAAAAATGCCAAAGAATAAAATTAACTTCATATTTATGTGAGATGTATCGTTTGAAAGTAGATAATTAATTATTAGTACATTAAAAATAATTACAAGAACTGCAACAGTAATATCTGGCTTACCAATGTGCTGGAGGTTTGGGAAACCATTTGCACCACCTTTGTATCCTACATTATCTAAAAAACCAAACACTGTTAAAGTCATACCAGCAAGCCTCAAAAAATTCGAGTTACCATTTTTAGTAATTTCAAAAATAAAGTGAAAAAATACAGTTATAAAAGATAAATTCAGATAATGAAGATTTATAAAATTATCCGAAACCCAAAACAATGTTGATAAATACTCATATAAACTTTGATTACCTAGTGGAAACATTATATTGCTTAAACCAAAGACAACCTTTTCGCTGATAATCCAGCTTTGATTTAAGAAATGATAGAAACCTGCATCGTAATGAAATTTAATCCCATAAATCGAAAAACCCAAAAAAGCTGAAATAATTAAAGGAGGAATTAAAAATACAAAATCAAATTTAATTGTTTTTAATTTCAAAAATAATGTTAGGAATGAAAAAATCCACACTCCATAAACTATGCTAAGTCCTGGTAAAAAGAAATTTAAAAAAAATACTGTATTTGCGGCAAAAAATAAAAAAAAGAGTGGATTAAAAACCGATATATTTATCCCAAAAATTTTGGTTTGATCTTTAAAAACTAAACTCCTTATTACTTCACCAAGTGTGAAGAGAGTTAAATAAAAGATTAGATAAACAACAATGTTCATTCTTCTAATTTTAAAGAATTGAATTAGTATTGTCTTTAAAATAATTTATATGAGAAAACTTAAAAACAGAATTCTAAAGTTAACCTATAAAATCATTGAGTATTTAAACTCAGACTTTAAATTATCACGTTCTTCAAATAAAAAGTATCCTGAATATTGTAAAATCGCCTCCGAAGATAACGAAGTTTTTCAAAATTTTAGAAACAATAGTTCATACACGAGTGTTCTTGAACATGTATCACCTGAACTTTCTAAGGAATATTATCAAGCTTTAAAAAATTTAAATTATTCAGATGATTATATTTATTCAATTTGTAAAATATTAGACCAACCTGGAAATCCTAGGAAAATTAAAGTCAATAATTCTATAAGTGAACTTACCGGTTCCTCTTTAAGATATTTATACACCGGATTAGATATCAAAAATAAGCTTAATTTAAACAAGGTGATTAATATAGTTGAAATTGGTGCAGGATATGGGGGACAATCAGTAATTCTTGATAAAATTTTACCAATTGAAAATTATTTTTATGTTGATTTACAAGAAGTGAATCAGCTAATAGATAGATTTGTAGGCAACTTCAATGTTAATTTTAACTACACTTTTAATACCTTAGAAGATAAGTTTGATTTTGATTCAGAATTTGACTTAGTAATTTCTAACTATGCTTTTAGTGAACTTCCTAGAAATCTACAAAACCTTGCATTGAATAAAATAATAAATAATTCAAAGAATGGTTACATGATTATCAATAGCCACGGATTGGAAAAAAATATTTTTTTAAAAAAGTATGACCTCCATACTGTTGATGAATTAAAAAAATTAATTCCTAATTTACTTATTCTAGAAGAGTACCCTCAATCACATAAAAACAATAAGTTGCTCACCTTTAGTCGCTAACGACGTTCTTTATTTAGTACCCACTTAGACTATAAAAATTCATAAACAAAATGGCTAATTTGAGTCAAGGGTATTTAATGTCATATTTTGTTATATATTCTTTAAGTCTAATAATAGATTCACGAAACGAAATATTTGGTGTAAAGTTTGTATCACTAACTAGGCTTGAGGTATCAAAATTTTCTTTACTTAAAACAACGTCGGCAGAGTTATTGGAATCAATTGTGAGCCCTTTATAATTTGAAAATAAATTATTCATCTCAAGTATATAATTTTTAAGCATTTGAGGATTTCCGGAACCAGCAATATAATTTTGAAGCCTTTTTCCATTTTCTAAAACAGCTTTATATGTATCAGCACAATCAACCACATCTATAACATCAAATAACTGTACACCACTAGACATTACTATAGGTTGATTATGTATCATTTTAGATAGTGAGACTTGAAGAAAAGAGTCTTTATCGTCGCCAGGTCCGATTATATGTGAATTAGTTAAAAAGATCACATCTGTTTTGCTGTAAAATGCCCTTTTTTTTAATGCTTTTCTAGTCCAAAGTTTTGATAGTGCATAGATTACGTGCCTGTTGTAGATAGAATCTTTTTTAAAATCAAGTCCTACGTATTTTTCAGCGAAAAACTCCTCCATTGTTCCTGTAAATAAAAACTTTTCAATATTTAATTTTTCAGCAATTTCAAATAAATTTAATGTAATTGACAAGTTTTCAAATTGTTTTTGCACGTTTAAATCTGACAAACCATCTTTACCACTCCATGCTATATGAAATAAGGCGTCTATTTTTTTATTTTTCCAATCTATACTTTCTAATATTTCATCCAAGCTGTCTTTTGAAAGGTCACAACTTTTATAGATAACATTTTTTAATTGTTCTGACCGAAATTCATTTATATCATTATTATTTTTTCTCCCTATTGCCAAAACTTCATAACCTGAATTATTTAAAGTTTCAGATAATTTTGCGCCTAAAAATCCTGCACCACCCGTTATTATTACCTTTTTCATTTTACCTCTAAAGAACCTACTAAATTTTTTATTTTTGTTTCAACATTTGATTTATCAATTTCTCTAACACTTTCGAACTTGTTTAAAACTTCACAATTTAACATATTTGACTCATCAATACTGTTTTTATCCGAAATTATTTTTTTATTATTAATAATTTCATGTATTAATTTAAAGTATGTTTCCAAACTTAAAATTACATCATTTCCTGTATAGTAAGTTTTTTGATTAGAACCGTTCAAGGCAATATTGTAAAGCTCATTTGCTACATTTGAAAGTGTTGATATATTGCATAATTCAGGATTATTTGGTATTTCATAGTCATCACCATTTAATATTTTTTTTAAATTATTTTCAACAAAATTATCGTTTCTCAATTGGCTATCAACAGCAATGGATGTCAATGTATGAATAAAATCAATCTTTTCGACATAAGCCTTAAATGAAAGTATGTCTTTTGTAGCCAGTTTCGAAAAACCATAATCAAAGTGGGTAAAATTAATATCTTCAGAATTCTTTGAGGAATCTAGGATACGTTTTACATATATTTCGTCAAACGAACCAGCATTTATAAATTTTTTAACTTTCAATTTTTTACTAAGATCAAAATACATTGATGAAACTCCAATATTGTGGCTTTGTATTTCGTAACCTCCATCCGTAAGTGTGTTTTTACCCTCCCAAGCGAGATGAAAAAAATAAGACATAAATTCTACGTCTTTTGCAAAAGTGATTATATTTTTTAATTCATTTTCACTAATTTCTAGCCATTTATCATAAATAATTTCCCCCGTTAGCTTAAAAGATTTACTTTCATTTTTAAGAAATTTCACTGTCAGAGTTGAATTTTTTAGGAATCTTCCAATACATACAACTGTGAACTTATTTTTAACTAAAATAGAAGTTAATTCATTTCCTATTTTTCCTGTAGACCCTGTTACAAAAGCAATATTTTCCATTTACATTATCCTAATTACAAAACAGAATAAAAAATTTTCAATTATATTATTTTAAAAAATAATCCCTATACCAATTTACAGTTAATTCTATACCTTCACTGAGGCCAACTTTTGACTTGACATTTAATTCATCTCTAATTTTTTTTGAATCTAAATATTGGTCGGGTATCTCTGATTCTGAATCTATTTTATATATAGGCTCAATAATTTTTCCAGTTATATTCTTTGATACTTCGTTATAAACTTCAGTAACTGTTTTGTAACTCTCAGCAGCAAAGTTATAAGCTAACGAAATTTTTTTTTCTTGATTATATAAACTTGAACCGACTTGAATGTATGCGTCTACTACATCTTCTACGTAAACCCAGTCTCGTTTAAAAGAGCCATCCGTCCTTAGTACTGGTTGCTCATTATTAAATAACCATTTACAAACTCCTGGAATGAGCCTATCCCAATTCAAGTCTCCTCCACCATAAATATTGCCACATCTTAGTGATACGACGTTCAGATCATATGTTTGATGGTATGATTTTACAAGCATGTCAGTAATTGATTTAGAAACCTCATAAGGGTAAACACCATTTAACTCATGTGATTCTAAATAAGGAAGTTCATTTGATACGCCATATGCCTTATCAGATGAAGCAACTACAATTGGCACATCTTTTTTTAAACATTCATTTAAAACATTCCATGTACCTTTAATGTTTGAGTTAAATGTATTAAGAGGGTTTAGCTTTGCATCAATTACTTGAGTTTGAGCAGCTAAGTGAAAAACTATATCGAATTGATTATTTTTAAAATATTCACTTAAAGCTAATTCATTTGATATATCAAAGTATTCAGTAGTAATTTTCTCATAAATTCCTTTGGTTTTTAGAAGATTGTCTTTAGTTTTGTCAATCGCAATTCCCATAATCTGAATGTTTTCATTAAGCAATTTTTCAGCCATCCAGCTTCCCAAGAGTCCCGTGACACCAGTAATAAGTACTTTATCAATTTTTTTGTTACTCATTCATCATCCATGGTGGATTTCCTGATTCCCATAATTTATTCATATTCAAGTACTCTCTGTAGGTATCCATTGGTTCAAAATAGCCTTTATGAATATAAGCACTAAGTTCTGAGTCGCCAGCTAGGTTAATTATAGGTTCTGACTCTAAGGTTGAATTTTCATTTAAATAATCTAAAAACTTATTTTTAAAGATCATAAAACCTATATTAATAAACCCCTCAAGCTTAGGTTTTTCAACAAAATTTTTTACCTTCTTACTTTTATCAAATTCAACTAACCCAAATCTTGAAACAGGATTTGTAACTGTTAATGTACCAATTGTTTTTTTAGATTTATGAAAGCTTATTAGTTCAGTGATATTTACATTTGCCAAACCATCACCATAGGTAATCATAAATTCTTCATCTAAAAATTCTCTTAGTTTTAATAATCTTGCACCTGTATTTGCATTGAGACCGGTATCTATTACTTTTACATTATTTACCGACTCATAATGTTTATTGATTATTTCACCTAAGTAACCACTACAAATTAAATATTCAAAGTTACCATGTTTTTCGTAAATATTAATTAAATGATCTAAGACTGGAATCCCCCCAACAGGAACCATAGGCTTTGGGAGGTCTTCTGTCATTTCACGCATTCTTATACCTTTTCCACCTGCAAGAATTACTACTTGTTTAATTGAACCCATAAAAGCATTTTATAAATAAAAAAATATTTATTACTAAATTTACTATAAAAAAGTAAAACATTACGATGTTCCTTCTAAGCTCACTATGCTTATTTAAATGAAAACTAAAATATTTTCTAAAGAATTTAACGAAATAATTATCACAGAAGGTGTCAACTTCCTCGATGAAAGAGGACAATTCAAAAAAACTATTTATGGAAAAAAGGTTTTAGAAATGATGGGGAGTGTCAATGAGCTGCTATGTGTAAAATCAAATAAAAATGTAATTCGTGGTTTGCATTATCAAGACCCGCCTGAGGCAATTTCAAAATTTATTACATGTATAGATGGAAAAATTTTAGATGTTTTTTTAGACATTAGAACAAATTCAAATACTTATGGAAACTATGGCAATATTGTTATGGAAGATTCGGACAATAAAGGACTTTTTATTCCTAAAGGCTTTGCACATGGATACTCAGTTCTTTCCGATACTGCTACAGTAGTATATTTACAATCAGGCGACTACTCTTTAGAACATGATGGTTCAATAAACCCACTAAGTTTAGACATAGACTGGAAGATTGAAAAACCTATATTGTCAAAAAAAGATATTTCAGCTACTGCATTCAAAGAATTTAAGTCTAATTTTTAAATAAAGGAATATATTATAAAAATAATTACATTAATTCCATTTAAAGATGAGGAGGCACTCCTTCCGACGGCATTAGATTCTGTAAAAGATATATCAGATGAAATTATATGTGTACACAATGATACAACAGATTCATCAGTTCAAATAGCAGAAGATAGGGGTGCATTAGTTTTTGAATATATAAATGAAGAAGAACACTCTTGGTCTGAAGTGAATGTTAGAAGAAAGTTGTTAGAGCTAGGAAGAGAGCATGGAGGAACTCACTTTATATGTTTAGATGCAGATGAAGCTGTAAGCTCGAATTTTAAAGATAATTTAGATGTATTAGAAAAATTGAATAAAGGAGAAGCAATCATAATGCAGTGGATTGCTTTGTGGAAGAGATTGGATAGATATAAAAGTGACTCTTCCGTATGGAGTAATAATTATAAAGATTTTATTTTTAAAGATGATGGTAAAACAGACTTCCCTGAGGTAAAACTTCATACACCAAGGACACCAACTATAGAATGGGAAAAAATAAAAATTGAAAAAAATATTGGAAACATTCTTCACTTTCAATTTGCTAATTGGGAAGCATTTCAGCTTAAACAGGCTTATTACAGGTGTAGAGATTTAATTGAAAATGAAGGAAGAAATATAAAAGAAATAAATGGAAAATATGCAATTACTAAAGATACAAATAAATATAAATCAAAGCTTGTAAAAAAAACTTATGAGTTAAAAACTACCAAACGGATCAATGAAAACTGGGTTCAGGGAATTAATCTTCCAAGCCTAGATAAAATTTACGACCAAGGAGTATGGAGGTTAAAGGTAATTGAAGAGTGGTTTGACGGTTTTGGAGTTGAATATTTTAAAGATCTTGACATTTGGCATGTAAAAGAAATAGCTGAGTTAAGAAATAATTAGTCAATATTGTTAATTAATTTTACTACTCCCTTCAAATTTTTATTGACCCCAACATTTTTTTTGTGGAAGTATTCTAGTTCTGTAAATTTGCTTTTAACAATATAAATATTCGAGTTAATTTTTTTTGATAATAAATAATCATTTTTAGTATCTCCAACAAAAAAATATTTTGAATTTTCTAGGTGCAAGTCTTCTATGGCTTTAGAGACCATGCCAATGTTTGGTTTCCTGCATTCGCATTTTATTTTATAAGCTTTGTTTTCTTTTTCAAAACCTGACTCTGGATGATGGGGACAAAAATATATTGCATTTAGTGGTTTAATCTTTTTTTTAATCAATAATAGTTGTAAATAATTATGAAAATTATTAACGTCATTGGTATTGAAATATCCTTTAGCTACTCCCGGCTGATTAGTAACTAGAATCACCTTGATACCTTTTTTTTGTAGAAACTTTAAAAAATTTATAGCATAGGGTTTAAATTTTATATTATTATAGTTATTTTCATTTCCTTGATCGAAAATCAAAGTTTCATCTCTATCTAGAAAGCAAATTATTGGTTTTTCATAAAAGATATTTTTGATATTCTTTTTTGCTTCAGATAATCTATCAGGTGTACCAACATCTTTTATATAATCTACTGTTAGAGAGTGAAACACATTTAATGATTTGAGATTATTTTTAATGTAATCTTTCACAACATCTGGTTGTTTCTTTTTCAAACTTTTAATTTTTGTTTTTTTAATATATAAAAGTCCTGTATTTCCAATAGGGGAATACAACTGGTTTAGATCTGATTCTCTTTCGATACCAATAACTTTATTTTGATTATTTGATATTAATAAATCACTATCATGAGGATGGTCTGTATATCTTGAAACTAACATAATATCGTAGTCGAATTTAAGAAAATCATTAAACCCCTCTTTTATTTTGTAGTTAGTTAGAACATCACCAAGAAGTAAAAAAATATTATCCTTTAATTTGTCTTTAGAATTATAAAGAGCTCCATAAGTGCCTAATGGCTCATTTTCAATAGTGTAAGTATATTTTAGGTTTTTATAATTAACAGCAAGGTGATTAAGTATTTCATCATGTCCATACCCCAAACAGAAATGGATATTTGTTATATTATTTTTTATTATGTTCTCTATTTGGTAGTCTAAAATTGTTTTTCTACCAATTTTGACTAAAGATTTAGGTAAATTTCCTGATTCTTTTTTTAATCTAGTTCCTTTGCCACCCGCTATTATTACTACTTGATTTTCCATATTTTCATAATAAATAGCTATTATAAATTTGTGACTTCAAATATTAAGTTCGACAACTATCTCAATTTGCTTCAAAAAATAATGACAAATTCTGATTTAAGTTTAATTAGTAATTTATATGAGGATATAAATAAACTCTTTCAAAATGATGGAAGAATATTTTTGGCAGGAAATGGTGGTAGTTCTGCAATCGCTAACCACGCTGAAATCGACTTATCAAAAATCAAAAAAAGCAATACTAGAGTTAATGCTATTTCACTTGTCTCAAATATGGCAAAAATTACTGCGTATGCAAATGATGACGGATATGAAAATATATTTACAAACAATATTGAAGCTTATGAGCCAAATAAAAAGGACTTAGTTATAACATTCTCATCTTCAGGGAATAGTGAAAATATTATCAATTTACTCTCTTTTTGTAAGAGAGAAAATATAAACTATTATGCACTTCTTGGATTTGATGGAGGGAAAGTCAAGAATCAATTTGATAATAACATTACCTTCAACTCAACTGAAGGATACTACGGACCAATAGAAGATCTTCATATGATGGTTATTCACATGGTTGCGCATATGCTTAAAGAAGATATTAGAGAAATAAATTAGCCTAGTTATTAAAATTAAGTTACAACACTAAACAGTATCATTAAGAATCACACTAGAGCCAGAATTATCGAAATTAAAATCCAGGTGTTGATTCTGTTTTAATCTGTTAATAACTTTTGGTTTTCCAGCAATTAAAATATAGCCACTTTTTCCAGCCCCTAATAATTTTCCTCCGTATACACCATTAATTTTTCTTATTTCATTCATTTCTCTATCAAGACCTGTACTTGAAATAGAATCAGAAAGTTTTGATTTAATTTCCCAATTTTCGGTTAAAATTTCTCCAATTGATTTTACATCATTATTTATAAATGATTTTTCCATATCCTCAACTAAATTATAAATTTCTTTAGTTAAATTTATATACTTATCTTTTTTTAAATTTTTATTTTGATCTTTTAGTATTTTTGAAGCACTTCTTGAATTTCCATATTTTAACAAAATCATAGAAGAATTTATTTTTCTTAATACTTCTTTTTCAATTTCCATTTTCTTAACCTTCACAGATCCATTTTTATAAAAAGTAATCACATTTAGTCCACCAAAGGTTGAGGCATAATGATCTTGCTTACCTATAGGATCTTTGAGTTTATTAATTTCTATGTCTGCACTTAATGCTGCTAATTTATTTCTTGAAATCTTCTTTTTATTGTGAATTGCAAGCCCATGTATAAGCCCAACTGTGTAAGCACTTGACGAACCTAGACCAGTTCCTTTTGGCACATCTGATATAGAATTGATATCTAATCCTTTCATATCAAATATCTTTGAAGCTTCAAAAACAATTGGATGTTTTATTTCCTGAGGAGAATTAACTAATTCAGTTTTTGAATATTTTACCTGTATCTTTGAGTCATCAAATTTATGTATGAAGTGGTACATAAACTTATCTATCGATGTGGATATAACTTTACCACCATTTTTTTCATAAAAAGCAGGTAGGTCTGTTGAGCCACCAGCAAAAGAAACTCTGAAGGGTGTTCTTACTCCAATCATATCTTGCTAGTGTAACCTACTTACTTTTTTTATAAATTTAGTATATGTATATAAATAATTTAAAAAAAATAGCATTTATTAAATATGGAGGCTTTGCTTCTGGTGGGACTGAAGTGTCTTTTCAAACAGTAGCAAAACACTTATCAGAAACGTACGCGGTAGATTATTATTATTGCGACGCCACCCCCTATATTGGCTCAGATTATATTCATGCTCCAACAGATGTTTTTAGAAAAAATTATTTAGAAAATAGCAAAGTTAATGTCATAAAATTCAACGTTGAATTTAAAGACCTTACGGTGAGGACACATAATTGGGTTAATACAAACTTTTGGGAGCTATTTGATGAAAATAAGTATTCATTAATTTTATCAACAACAGCAGGGCCCCCAGAGTATCCCTTTATTGAGATTACTGAAACACCGATAATCAACATACTTACTTTAGGAGCCGGTGTGAGTAATCAAGAGAATATTTGTAAAACTGTACTAATTTCAGAATTTTCCCAAAAAAAATGGATTAAGGATGGAGGTATTGAAGGTAAAAGTATTGTGATACCGCTAGTACGTGAAGGCATACCAAAATTAGAAGATGATTTTAGAAAAGAACTATCAATAGAGAATAAATTTATTTTTGGCTTCCATCAACGTGAGGCCGATGATATTTTTTCAAATGTTCCCCTTGAGTCATATCAAAAAATAGAACAAGAGGGAAACTTTTTTCTCTTGTTAGGTGGTTCTGTGTTGTACCAAAAACAAGCAGAAAAACTAGGGTTAAAAAATTTTTTAAGACTAGATAGTTCTTCTGATGTGGAAATCTTAAATAAGTTCCTCAATACTTTAGACGTTTATACTCATGGAAGAAAATATGGAGAGACCTTTGGTTTAGTTTTAACAGAAGCTATGTCATATGGGATTCCACTAATTAGTCATAGAGCAGAATCTAATGCGCAAGAAGAAGTTATTGGAGAAGCAGGTAGAGTATTTAATAAATGGAATACATTTTCCTATTCTAGAGAAATGAAAAAGCTGCAAAATTATCCAAAATATTATGAAGAAATCTCTAAGAAATCTAATAGCCGTTTTTTCAAACATTACGACAGCAAGGCAATATTAGAAAAATACTCTAAGTTAATACAAGAATGTATATAGATAACTTAAGAAGATTTTATATGTGGTTTAATAAGTTTGGATAGTAGTTTATGAAAGTATTAGTAACAGGTGGAGCAGGATTTATCGGGAGCCATCTTGTAGATTTTTTATTAAGTAAAGGTAACGAAGTTGTATGTGTAGACAATTTACTACTGGGAAATAAAGAAAACATAGAAGAAGCTAATAAAAACAAAATGTTTGAATTTCACGAGTTTGATTTATTGGATAAATATAAATTAAACTCATTATTTGAAATTAACAATTTTGATAGAGTTTATCACCTAGCAGCAAATTCAGACATTCAAGAGGGAATAAAATCAACAAATAGAGACCTAGAGCTAACATTTCTTACCACTTTCAATGTTTTAGAGAGTATGAGGATTAATCATGTTAAGGAACTCTTCTTTACATCTTCACCCGCTATTTTTGGCAGACATGAAGTATCTTTATCAGAAAATCTTGAAATGAATCCTGAATCTTTATATGGAGCTAGTAAGTTAGCATCAGAGGCTTATGTAAAAACCTTTAGTTCATTGTATGGAATCAAATCATGGATATTAAGGCTTTCTAATACTGTTGGAGAAAGGTCAACACACGGTATTCTTTATGACTTTTTAAACAAGCTAGAAAAAAGTGATACAGAGCTGGTTGTATTAGGAGATGGAAGTCAACTAAAACCATACATGTATATAAATGAACTTATTGAATGTATTTTTTATGTAACCGAAAACGCAAATGATTTGATAAACATTTTTAATGTTGGACCAAAAGACGGTATTAGAGTTTCTAGAATTGCCGAGCTTTCCATTGAAGGATTTGGATCTAATCAAAAAATAAGATATACAGGCGGGGAAACTGGTTGGAAGGGAGACATACCATTTTATAGTCATGATTCCAAAAAGTTGAGCAACCTGGGTTGGGATGTAAAACTAACCTCTGAAGAAGCTGTAATAAAAGCTATTTCAATGATTAAAGAAAACTTATGAACAATTATTCTAAACTTCACTTGACCGGTTTAAATAAAAAAAAGTTTATGATTACTGGCTGTAATGGATATATAGGTGGTGAATTAGTAAGGCAATTAGAAACTAACCTAATTAACTATGTCGGTATTGATAAGAATTCAACAAAAAATAATTCAGAACATATTTTTAATTTAACAGAACAAAAAGAAGTTGAACAAATAATAACTCAAAACAATCCTGACTATTTTATCCACACGGCCACACACTCTGCATTGGCGTATAAAAATAATTTTTTAGATTCTTTTTTAGAAGATAGCATTTCCTTAATCAATATTTTGTCAATATTAAAAAAAATAAACAACAATACGAAATTGATATATTTTAGTTCATCTTATGTATATAGCTCAAATTATAAAAATACCGATTTAGTTAATGAAAAGAGCATTATTAATCCAGATCATAATTTTGGAATAGCTAAAGCATTTTTTGAAAAAATGATTATTAAAGAATATGAAAATAGTACTATTTTTAGACTTTCCTCTGTTTTCGGCAAAGGAAATAGTTTGCATCCGAATGCAATTAAAGTCATGGCAGATGAAGCCTTAAATTCTGATTTAGTAAGTATATGGGGATCAGGAAAAAGGAAGATGCAATATATTTACATTGAAGATGTAGTGAAAACTATTTTTGCATCTTTAGAAGTTTGCAAAGGTATTTACAACCTGTCAAGCAATGATTATGTAACAGTTAAGCAGACAGCGGATAGAATTGCTAAATTTTTTAGTGCAAAAGTTCAAATACTAAAAAATAAAACTGAAGGAGAAACTTTACCTCCTTTAGACAATAGTAAACTGGTTGAGTCTTTTAATTTCAATTTAATTTCCGAGTTTGAAGAATCCTTAGATTCTTATTTGAATGAATTAAAAATTAACGAATAGTATTTACAATATATTATGGATAAAAAACAAAATTTAAAAAACCAATCTTATAAAGAATACATAAAAAGAATTTCCAGTGAATCAATCCCAGCCTATGAACCAGATATTGGCAAAGAAGAACTAGCTCTATTAGGAGATGTTATAAACAGCAATTGGATTTCAGAAGGCAAGTATGTAAGGCTTTTTGAGGAAAAATTGCGGATAGAATGTAATAGAAAATATGCTTTAGCTTTTAACAACTGTACGGCAGCTTTAATTACTGGTATGAAAAGTTTAGGTTTAGGCACAGAGGATGAAGTAATAGTTCAGAGTTTAGTTCATTCAGCAGATCCCAATGCTATTTCTGCCATTGGAGCTAAACCGGTATTTACCGATGTTGATGAAAGTACACTATGTTTAACGCCAGAAATTATTGACGATGCAAGAACCCCAAAAACAAAAGCAGTCTTATATGTAAGCCTTTATGGTAACGTATCAGACCTTGATAGAATCACTGAATATTGTAAAAAAAATAACCTTTTTCTAATAAACGATTGTGCTCCAGCTTTATTTGGTCTTTATAACAATTTACCTATTGCATCTTATGGGGATTTTTCAGCACTATCATTTTTTTCCGATAAAACCATCACCACGGGAGAAGGGGGGATGCTTTTAACAAATGAGGTAGAGATAATCAATGAATCAAATATATACAAGAATGATGGAAGAAAAGAGAGAGGAGTTGATCTCATAGAAAGGAAAGGCTTTAATTATAGACTAACCGAGTTTCAAGCGGCTGTAGGAGTAGCACAGTTAGAAAAAAGCGTGGAATTTATTAAAAGGAAGAAAGAAAATAACAAATTATTTAAATCTTTATTAAAAGATGAGAAGTATGTAAAAGTTTTTGAATTCAATCAAAAAGGAGATATAGTTCCTCATAGAAATATTGTAATAGTGCCTAATGCAAAAAAATTGATTAATCACCTAGTTGGAAGTGGAATCGGTGCACGAAGTTTATTTATGCCAATGCATTCTCAACCAGCTTATAATCAAAAAAAACATTTTCCAATTACAGAAAAAATGTATGATACAGGTGTTTGCCTACCTTCAGCACCTTCGTTAACGAATGATAATATTGAGTACATTTGTGATTCTATAAAAGATTTTTATGCTTAAAAGAGGTAAGAGTTGAAAAAAATTCCAGCAAGCAAAGCCTCTTTTAGTGAAGATGATATTTCATATATCACTGAACATTTCAAAGGTATTCTTTCTGGTAATTCATATCTTTCTCAATATAAATATAGCCAGCAATTTGAGAAAGAATTTGCTGAATATGTTGGTACAGACTTTGCTGTAACATGTAATAGTGGAACTTCAGCTTTAGAGCTGATATTTAGAGCCTTAGAAATAAAAGGTAAAGAGGTAATATTGCCTTCGAATACTTTTATTGCTACAGCAAATGCAATAATGAATGCTGGCGGCGTGCTTATTTTTGCTGACTGTGATGACACTATGTGTTTAGATTATGAAGATGCCATCTCAAAAGTTACCTCAAATACTGTTGCAATTTGTAATGTACATATTGGTGGGATAGTTTCAAATAGCTCACTTAAATTGTCTGAGTATTGCAAAGAGAATAATATTAATTACGTTGAAGATGCTGCACAAGCACACGGATCTTCCAATAAAGGAAAAAATGCTGGAACCTTAGGTATTGCTGCAGGTTTTAGTTTTTACTCAACAAAAGTCATGACTTCTGGAGAAGGAGGAATTGTTACGACTAACGACGAGAAGTTAGTAAATAAAATGAAATCCATGCGTGAGTTTGGAAAAGAAAAAAAAGGTACACTTACAAACTACCATACGAGCATTGGTTACAATTGGCGAATGCCTGAAGTGTCTGCACTAATGGCCATAAAGCAATTAGAATCATTAGATTACTTCATAAAAAAGAGAAGTGAAATCTCCTCTATATATGATTCAATTCTTGAAAACGTAAAAGGAATATCGAAAATCAATCCACCCAAAGATTCAAGGTTTAATCATTTTAAATATATCCTGATTCTTGAAGGATTATCAAGAGAAGTATTCCACACTAAAATGGAAGAAAAAGGAATAGAGTTAAGTGGCTATATTTATGAAATCCCCCTTCATAAACAACCAGTATTTTCAGAATATCAAAATATTTCTCTTCCAAAAACTGAAAAGTTTTGTAGTAAGCATGTCTGCTTGCCAATCTATCCGTTATTAAACACTAAAGATGCAGAGTTTATTGCAGAAAATACAATAAAAATATTAAGTAATAAATAATTTTTACTATTACTTTGAAGGAGCAGGTGTTTGTTGTTAAATAACCAATTGGCGAATCAAATCTAAATAACTATAAATTGCATTATGCAAGATAAAGAAAATTTTGGAAAAAGCAATTAAAAAATTTTAAAGTAGATTTTGATAGTCACAATTTAATTATTGCTAAAAAAGATTAATAGTTCAAAATTGTTTTCTTAAAGGACTCATAAACTATTATATTGTTATGCGCAAAGAAGACTCAATTTTTATATGTGGACATAATGGCATGGTAGGGTCTGCAATAAGTAAAAAACTACTTCAAGAAGGCTTTAAGAATATAATAACTGCAAGCAGAGATGAACTTGACTTAACCAACCAATCAGATGTTAAATCATTTTTTAATAGAAATAACCCTGCTTATGTATTTTTAGCTGCGGCAAAGGTTGGAGGAATTCATGCGAATGATTCATTAAGTGGAGAGTTTATTTACGAAAATATAATGATACAGAATAATGTAATAAATTCTGCTTACGAAAGTGGTTCAAAAAAATTATTATTTCTTGGTTCTTCATGTATTTATCCCAAGGAGCCAACAATACCTATAAGTGAGGATTCATTATTATCTGGGAAACTTGAACCGACTAATAAATCTTATGCTATTGCAAAAATTGCTGGAATTGAAATGTGCCAATCTTATAGAAAACAATACGGTTTTAATGCCATTTCAATTATGCCGACTAATTTATACGGACCAAATGATAACTTTACTTTAGACAATTCACATGTGCTTGCAGCCTTAATCAGGAAATTTAGTGATGCAAAAGAAAATAATATTAACAGTGTTACATTATGGGGAGACGGTTCACCATATAGAGAATTTTTACATGTCTATGATCTTGCCGATGCAGCCTTTTTTTGTATGAAGGAGTATGAAAAGGGTGAGATTATTAATATCGGGACGGGAGAAGATATCCAAATTAAGAGCTTGAGCAGCTTAATCTCCGAAATTGTCGGATACAGTGGTAAAGTTTTATGGGATAAAACTAAACCAAATGGTACGCATCGAAAGTTATTAGATATTACTAAAATTTCTTCATTGGGGTGGAAACCTAAGATATC
>MDTD01004450.1_pt1 | contig 16481 bp, 12 predicted proteins | sample 811221 | NCBI WGS metagenome assembly MDTD01 (sample SAMN05326646, study PRJNA326480) | marine metagenome | isolation source: seawater | place: Pacific Ocean: South West | collected 2011 | reverse complement strand
TCTATATAACGATTTAAAACCTAATTAAATAGAATGCAGTATAAAATAAAAATAGCTAACAGACAATATTCTGAATTTACAATTTACGATAATATTTTACTGCGTCCTGTTCAATTAAAATTAAATCCAGTTGATAATAAACTTTTCGATCAAGATGTATTTAAAGTTACCGACGAAAAGGTAAATATAATACATTCTACCCTCAGAAGTGTTAAAAACATACCGGGAGTTTTAGTATTAGAAAATAATAAAACATATGGTAACCACAATGGAAAACCTCTTTATCGTTGTATACCTGATGACCGTAGGTTACCTTGTTTCTTAGTCCCTCATAAACATAAAATAGGTTTTAATAAAAACTTTAAAAATAAATATATAGTCTTCAAATTTCAACATTGGAAAGATAAACACCCAAGAGGTTCAATCATTCAAGTTATAGGAGAAATTGGAATTCTTAATAATTTTTATGAATACCAATTGTATTGTAAAAGTTTATACGCTAGTATACAAAAATTTAACAAAGATACTATAAAATCATTGAAATATGAGACAGAAGAAAAATATATAGAAGATATGTACAACAAATATAAACCAACCAAAATAGAAACTGATTGTATATTCAGTATAGATCCTAAAAAGTCAACCGATTTTGATGATGCTTTCAGTATAAATAAAGTAAACATCTGTGGAAAAGACGTAGGTTACCAAATAAGTATTTATATCAGTAATGTTTCTTTTTGGTTAGACCATTTGGATTTATGGAATTCTTTTTCAGACAGAATTTCAACTATTTATTTACCAGATAGGAAAAGACCTATGTTACCTACTGTTTTATCAGATGCTTTATGCAGTCTTCAAGAAGGAAGGTGGAGATTTGCATTGACTTTGAATATATATTTTGATGAAAATGGAAAAATATATGATACAGAATACACTAATACATGTATAAAAGTCAAAAAAAATTATGTATACGATGAACCTGATTTATTGTCATCTCCAGATTATCAATTATTACACGAAAAAGTAAAACTTTTAAATCAACATTATAATTATTATGATAGCATAGATACTAGTCATGATGTTGTAGCATATTTAATGATACTTATGAATTATCATACAGCTAAAGAAATGGTAAAAAGAAAAATAGGTATATTTAGGTCTATGGTTATGGGACATTCTTCTATATACCCTGATAATTTACCAAAAGAAACTCTTAAATTCCTTAAAATGTGGAATAGTAGCGGAGGAATGTATTGTAAATTTGAAAATTATAAGAGTCATGATTTTTTAAACTTCGAAAGTTATATACATATAACAAGTCCTATCAGAAGATTAGTAGACTTATTGAATATTATCCAACTTCAGAATTCTTTGAAACTTACTACTATGAGTAAATCTTCAGAAACATTTTACAATAAATGGACTTCAGATAAAATGTTAGAATACATCAATGTCACAATGAAGAATATACGAAAAGTTCAAAATGATTGTAATCTTTTAAAAGTTTGCTACGAAGACAAAACTTTACCTGATAAAAAATTTGATGGTTTTCTTTTTGATAAAATAAAAAGAAATGATGGATTGTACCAATACACCGTGTTCATAGATAAACTTAAAATGGTTAACAGAATAGTAACGAGGAATGATGTAGATGACAAAAGTATGCAAAAATTTAAAATACACATATTCATCGATGAAGAAAGACTCAAACAGAAACTCAGATTAGAAATTATTTAAAATAATTTACTACCCCATTAATGAATAGGGTACTAATTTATTTAGTGATACAAACTTTGGTTAATACAAACACTCTTTAGTATTTTTTCTGGTATTTCTTTTAGCTTTAGTGCTAATTCGTACTGTTCTGCTAATGCAGCAGCTTTGCAAATTTCTTTTGACATTTTAGTCACTTTAAGAATAGCTTTAATCCATTCACCTAAGGATATACCATTCCTATTAGCTTCTTTGATGATTTCTAAACAATATTCTTTTTCTTCTTCATGATACCATACATGCATGTAATACAGTAAATCATATTGGATAGGAGTATAATCAACTAATCTTACATAATTTCTATCTTCATAACTATGAATGTTTTCTAAATTTTTATTAAAAGAATTAATACAACCAGAGACTTTATAACTATTAGAATGTATAGTATAATTATGACAACGATCACTGTCAGGTATTTTTATTTCTGCAAAACAACTCAAGAACTTAGCTATTTCAAAACTACTCAAATCATTTAAACTTCCTGATACAATGAGTTCTGAAAAAATAAGACAATTAGATTCATTAATATTAGCTGCTATTTGTCCTTTTAATGTTAGTTCATCATTTTTTAATAAATTTTGTTCTTCAAGGTAATCTTCTATTTTATCTACTACACCGGGTATATAATTTTCTAAGTTTTTCATGTATTTTTTAATTTTATCTAATTCATTATTATGTTTTTTGTATTGTTGATATTGTATTATGTCTTTTCTAATATTCGGACTATTCTTTTCAATTTCATCTATCCTTGATTTTGTTTTTTTGTACAAGTTCTTCCTAGTCATTGGAAGTTTTTCTAATAAAGTATCATATTCTATCATAAGATTATTTTCATAATCCATACTAATGACAATGTTTGACAAATCGTTTACTATTTTATTTGTTTCTTCTAATTTTTGTTGATAGTATTTTCTTTCTTCGTCTATAGATGTGTCTAAAATATTTTTTTGAATAAAACCAATAGTATCATTGCAACCTATTGAATGAAGTCTGAGTAAAAGATTACAATCTATTTCAGATTCAGTATCAATCATTTGAGGACTATTTGTAGTCATTCTTGAATAAACTTCTTTTTGTGGCAATTTAAAAAGATTACAAAGATGAATTACATGACCTTCTGTATCTAATCCTCTTCTTCCTGCTCTACCTGCCATTTGAGTATATTCTTCAGATGTAAGATATCTATTTTTTTCCCCATCATATTTTTTAAGACTCGTAAAAACAACTGTTTTAGTTGGCATATTAATACCTACTTTAAAAGTTTCAGTTGCAAACAAAACTTTAACATATCCTTCATCGTACATAACTTCTACAAGTTCTTTAAAAACTCCTACCATACCTGCATGATGAATACCAATTCCTTTTTCGATTAAACTAACCAGATTATTATACTCTTGTGTTTCAATGTACTCTTCCCAATTTGGAAGAGTCATCATTTTTTTCTTACAATACTCTTTTATATTCACTCCTTCATTTTCTGATATTTGAATTGTTACTTTATTTGCTAATATTTCAACCCCTTTTCTAGAAAAGACAAAGAATAATGCTGGGATCATATTTTTTCTTTTAAGAACTTTTAATACTTCATTGATAGTAAATGAATCATTAGAATATATAAACTTATTTTTCATATACTTTTCAATACGAACTAATTCTTGATATTTCCTTTCATTAAATGGCTCTCCTTGATTTTTAAGAAGAACTAATTTACCAGTATTATTATTCAATAAATTTCTAAACTCTATATTAGAAATTTTGTCTAATTCCTGTCTACCAAATTCTGTATAAAAAGTATGGTGTTGTAAAGGAACTATCCTTTTTTTAGAAGTAGAAACCCATGTCATCTTATTGGACCCAAGCCATTTTAAAAAAATTGGAGTTATCTTAATAGTTGCCGAAAGATATACTTGTACTACTTCTACAGGTAACATTTTAACTGTTTGTTTCCATACATGTCCTCTAAATTTATCATTAATGTAGTGGAATTCATCGAAAATTACAGCACCTATGTCTTTAACTTGAAGATTGAAATGTAATTCTATTTTATCAGAATTAATACTCTTATTTTCTTTCATTTGTGTTTGAAATAATGTTTTCCAAAGAATTTCTGTTGTCATAATTAAACAATCAGCATCAGAATTATTATTAGTATCTCCTGTAACAATACCAAATGATATATTAGGAAATTTTTTACTGAATTCTTTGTGTTTTTGATTTGAAAGTGCTTTGATAGGAGAAGTGTATATTACTTTTTTTCCATCTTCGCAAAATTTTTTAATAGCATATTCTCCGGGTAAACTTTTACCACTACCAGTAGGAACTGCTACTAACATATTATGCCCTAATTCTATTGCTTCTATTGCATATTTTTGAAAAGTGTCCAAAGGAAATGGATATTTTTCAAAAATCTTAGAGTAATTATTTGATGAGATATAGTCTTTTTCACATATACGATACATAGTATGTATAGGATTTTTTTTTTAAACCGTTTATAATCGTATATAAAAATATTACATTATACTAAATATGGATGAATGTATAATCTGTTGTGAAAAATTTAATTTAACCATAAGAAAAAAAATAAAATGTAATTTTTGTGATGTCGAAATATGTTTAAAATGTAATAAAAGATATCTACTAGGGATTAACGAAGAATCCCATTGTATGTCTTGTAAAAACAAATGGGATAGAAAATATCTTAATTCAATATTACCAAAAAATTTTATTACAAAAGATTTAGCAAAAGTTAAAAAAAAATTTTTGTTTGATACTGAAAAAAGTAGATTCCCTGACACTATGCCTTTTGTAATTAATTATCTTAAAATACCTGACATGAATAAAGAAATATGTGGAATACAAAAAACTTGCGATAGTATCTTAAAAGAATATTATTCATTAAGAAAAGAGTCAAGAACATTAACTCAAAAAATATATTCATTATCAGAATTTAACAGTACTTTTAACACTTTAAAAGAACAAATAGAAGAAGTTAAAAGAGAAAGATTAGAATTAGATAAAAAAGCAAATACAGCCATTAATGATTATTGGTACAATAACAGAAAAATACACAATATCAGGTATAATATCAAAAGATTTAAGAAAGCATTACCTCCTACTAATGGAGAAAAAGTTACTGAAAAAAGAAAATTTATTCAAAAATGTCAAAAAGAAGGATGTAGAGGATTCCTTTCTTCACAATGGAAGTGTGCTATTTGTAAAGAATGGACATGTCCTAAATGTTTTGAAGTTTTAGGTCCAGATAAGAATATTGAACATGTTTGTAAACATGAAAATTTAGAATCAGCTAAATTAATAAAAAAAGAAACAAGACCTTGCCCAAAATGCGCAACTCCTATTTTTAAAATAAATGGTTGTGACCAAATGTTTTGTACTCAATGTAAAACTCCCTTCAGTTGGAATTCAGGAAGAATAATAAACGGAGTAATTCATAATCCACACTTCTTTCAATGGCAAAGAGAGAATGGAGGTACAGGGCCGATTAACCCACATGCACATTGTGGAGGGTTGCCTAGGTACTGGGATTTTTATAGACATTTAAGGTCTAATACATCAGGTATTATTAATATAAGAGGTTATTCATTAATATTTGAAAACTTTTTACATTTTCAAAATACATTATTAATACCTTTGAGAAATAAATTACAAAGAGAACAAGACAATAAAATACTACGAATGCTTTATTTAGCTGGAGAAAAAACAGAAAAAAATTTTAAAACAACTCTTATTAAAAGATTCAATAAAAGAAACAAAGAAAAAGAAATATTAGATGTATGGACTCTATTAGCCACAGTCTTTATTGAAAATATAAATGCTATGATGAATTTAGTACATAGTAAAGATATAATACAAAGAATAGAAACATGTCATAGAGTTAGAGAATATGTAAACAAAGAACTAAACACTATTTCAAAAACTTATTCACAGGTAGTTAAAAATTTTGATAGTAAATTTATTTTAAATTAAAATATTTATTACAATCATAATGTTAAGAGGTTCTTTTATTAACGAAGCATACAATAAAGGAAAAGAAACGTTTATAGGTCAAGCTTCTGATGCTGCTTCTGATGCTGCTTCTGATGCCGCTAGTAGCGATGAAGCTCAAGCAATCTCTAGTCAAGCTTCTGACGATTTGTCAAGTAATGAAAATTTACAACAAGCAGGAGAAGTAAAAAGTTTTAAAGATGGATTTAAATTTGTATTACAAATGTTAGTTTCATCTTCAATTGGTATCGCTATAACAGCTTTATTCTTATACGTAGATCAGAAATTTACTGGACCACAACCTAATGTTGCCCATATTAAAAATGTATTAATGATGGTAGGAGGAATATCATTAGCCCTTTTCCTTTTTGGAGGAACTATTATACAAGTAATAATACCAATGCTTGGGGAAAAAGGAAAAGAAGGAGCTGAAAAAGTAGGTGATGAAGCTGCTAAGAATGCAGCATTACAACAAGCAATAAGTGATGCAGGTAGTACAACTTCAAGTGCCGGAAATGCTGTAGATACTGTTGCAAGTGCTGATGTTGCAGCTACTGCAAATAGTGCTACAAGTGCTGCTGCGGATGCTGCTGCAGATAATGCTTCTCCTCCTTAAATACTATTAATTATAATATAATTTTTTTCTACGTTTATAGTAATGACTGTTAAACGAAAAAAGAAATTATCAAAAAAATTAAAAGAACGGTGTAAAAAGTTAAAAATAAAATTAACAGTAAAAAGAAAAGGTAAAAAGGTGTACAAATCTGAAAAAGTTCTTAAAATGCAGTGTAATCGTAAAGTTAAAAAGAGAAGAAAGAGAAAATTTGGGATGATGATGAGTGGTCCAACTACGACTACAACTACAACTACAACTACAACTACGCGAAATGAAAACACACCAAGTGAAGATGAATATGAAGATGAAGACTTTAATGATGAAAATATTAATGATTCTGATATTATAAATAGGTGGTGTAGAAAAGAAAAAAATCTGAATAATTTGGAAGATAATAATGATCGTAAAAAAAAATTATTTGATGATTTTACAGATTATTTCTTAGGAGATGAACAACTTATTAAAGCAATAGACATAATCCATGACAGAAAAGCAGATATGTACGAAGGGATAAAAAGTATTAGAAAATTCTTACAAGAAGATTTAGTAAACATAGATAAGGTCCCCACAGATTATTTTAATGGACAGTCAACAAAATTATTCAAATCAGATTGTAAAAGATATTATATTGTTGATAAAATACTTATCCCATTCTTCACAGACACTAGGTTATTTAATATTATTAAAAAACGAAATAATATTACACAAAGATTCCATAGTGGTGATATTTGCATAGGTACTATGGATGGTCAAATTAGTGATAATTATACTGATAAATTTATTAAATTTACATGTAAGAATTGTCAAAATATTTCTAAAGCAACAAATTCTACGAAGGTTTTCTGTCTTCTTATATATCAGGTTATAATTAAATTTCAATTTAAATTACGTAGTATGACATCTTTAATACAAGGTGGGATACCATACAGGGTGAAAGAAACAATAGTAGAATATTTATCACATTATCCTGATAATATATCAGAAGGATTCAGAGAAAAAAATTCACCAGGATGGGAAAATGTAGATTTCAACAAATTTGAAGATCACAAAGAAAAGTTAAATATGTGTATTAATAAAATTGAACGACTAAAAAACGGTTCTGCAATATCAAATAAAATTGTTAATCTTGTATTTAAACATTTAAAATATATAGAACAATACACAGGAACCGACGACGGGGAAAAAAAAACTAAACTACTTGCAAATATACATGGTATCCATGATACACCAATAAATATATTTTCAGTAATAGATGCAGCTACGTCAACTATAAGTGGTAATTTATCAAATGACAATATTGAATTATTATATAACAATATTAATAATGAAGCTAATTTTTATCCTGCTTTTCAGCCCAAGAGAGAAACTATCGCTGATAGAATATCACTTACAAATTTTCATCAAATAAAATTATCCATAGGAAATAATGATACATTCTTACATTCTATTAAAGGTTCAAAAGAAGGTGATTTCGAATTGAATGTATACCCTAGTTACAGTATATATAAAAATAAAATTTGGAGAGAAGGTACTGATAGAATTAGAGATTTTTATAAAAATGTAAATGTTAGAAATTTTATCAACCCACTGGGGACGTATGGTTGGTTATATAATTCAGATGATTTTGAACAAAAACTCCCTACTGACCCTGATAAAAATCATAAAGACAAAATATTCACATCAAGTGGTAAAACAAAAAAAGTTTATCCTTTTGAATTGAAATTACCTGGGGAAAAAGTAGAAAGATGGGTAATTTTAAAAATAGCTTCTACAAGGATTAAATTTGAGAATGTAGTAACTACTTATTTAAATAGTCATAAAATAAATGGTATAAAAAAAGATACTCCACATGAATTTGTCCAATTGTATCCTAGTTGTACTAAAGGCAAAAAAGACTCCGAAACAGAAACAAAGATTGATAATAAAAATATAATGAGATTAAGAAGTAAATTCGCAGTATTGATTAAATATAAGAGTAACCGAAAAGAAAAATTTATGGTAATATGTAATGCAGCTCCACAAAATCCAATCGTAGCAAAACTTACTCAATTAATAGAATTGTGTACACTTAAAGATTTAAATGAAGATAATAGTAATCAAATTTTATTAAGTATTATGAATTATAAAAGAATAATGGACTCTTTACAATATTATGGACTTTATAAACAAGTTGAGGAGGAAAATAAAAAAGGTATATTTATTACAGGAGACCGTTCTTGTTTTTTTCAAGCAATGTTTTTAAAAAATAAAGATAATAAGAGTAATATTGACGTGTATTATAATAATAAAAATGAGGAAAACAAATGTTTAAAATTTAATCCTCGTGTTCAGGTTGGTACCAATAGACGAATAAGATTTGGTACGAAGAAGAGCACTCCAGAAAAACGTCCGAAAAATCCAGGCGCTTTCAAAATACTATCAGAAGCTTACAATTCTCCACCAAAAACAAAATCTACATCCCAACCAAAGATGTCACCAAAAGAAGGTGGAACAAGAATAAGAAAAGTAAAAAATAGACTAGTATTTGATGGTAAACCTAAATCTAGTGGATTTATAAGACGGTTACAATTAGTAGATCCACGTTTAAAATCTGATAAATACATGAATGATTCTAAAAGAATCCAAGAATCTGATACAAAATTTTTAAAAATAAAGAAAAACAGAGCAATAATAAAAGAAGTTACTGAGATATGTGGTTTACTAGAAGAAGAATTTATTGACTATTTTTTCACAATAACCGAAAATAATAAAGTTGTATTAAAATATTTTTTACACCCTGTAATTAAATACTATTATAAAAAAGATGATTATGTTAAAAAAAAATTAGATTCTTTATTAAGTAAAGATTATATAATACAGGACGAAGAGGTAACGTATGTAGGAAGTAAAGAAGGAGGTAGTAATAATGATATAATTGATGTATATACAGATGATTTAAAAAGTTCTGTTTCTGAAACTACAGATCGAAGAGAAAGGAATTTTCCTAGTACAACTAAACAGCAAGAATTAAAACAATTCGGTAAAAAGAAAAGAAAGAAAGTTAAAAAGAAACGTAAGAAAGTTAAAAAGAAACGTAAGAAAGTTAAAAGAAAACGTAAAACCTAGTTTTCATTTTCAATTTTTTCTTTCAAATTTTTTAATTCAGTTTGTACAAATTTGAAATAAGGTTTCAGGTTATAATAAGTACCTGCGTAGGCTCCTAAAGTAAAAGATAATATATGTTTAAACATTGGTATAAACGTATATTATATTTTAAGAGTATTAATATAACATTAACACTGTTACATAAACTAAGTATAAAGATATTATTAATTGTTGGTCAGTCCACCCTGATATCCAATAAACTTCTGAAGGTTTATAAAAATAAAGATATGGTAAACTAAATAAAATAGGTAAAATAAACATATCAAGATTATTCTCAACACTTTTCTTTTTCATCATGAATAATATATAAATAGTTGGGAGTATATGGCAAAATATATCACCTAAATTTATTATCCATCTATATTTATCAGGTATGTTATCATAGTATCTTCTCACTATGAAAAATCCTAAAATTGCACAAGATAAAGTCATACATATAATCATTTTTTTGGTGTAAACATTAATTCTATTCTTAAACATTACCGTAAGTATAAATAAAATAAATATCCATGATGTAAACCAAGAAAATATTTTCTTTGAGATTTCAGGCATACTTACTTACTAATAATATTTTTTTTAAATTCTAAATATTTTTCAAAGTTTTTTTAGAAACTTTATAAAAAAACTTGTCATTCAATATTTGTTAATATAGTAATGTTTATAATAATTTAGTTATGATGTTTTTTTCCTCATCCACCGAATTTACTTTTTCTTCTTTTCTTTGATTTTGCTTTAGCAGCTTTTTTACACTGACCCTTTAAAACTTTTTCAGATTTATAAACTCTCTTTTTACCTCTCTTAACAGTAAGCTTGACTTTTAAACGCTTACAAAGCTTTTTCAAAGCTGCAGATGGACTTTTCTTCTTTTTTGAAACTTTCTTCTTCTTTGGTTTTCCAAAACTACTTTTTTTAGAAGCTTTTTTACACTGAGCCTTCAAAACTTTATCAGATTTATAAACTCTCTTTTTACCTCTTTTAACAGTAAGTTTAACTTTTAAACGCTTACAAAGCTTTTTCAAAGCTGATGAAGGACCTTTTTTCTTTTTTCTCCCAAATGATAATGGTGATGGTGGTGGTGGTGGTGGGTTACCACCTGTAGATGATGGTTTTATATCTGGTAATTTTAAATTACTAAACAAGTCAGATAGTGAAGGGACTTCTTGTTCAACTTTTACTCCTGTGGATACTGTTTTTCTTCTACGTTGACTTCTATCAAGTTGACGTTCCCTCACAAGATCTTTAAGAGTTTTTGCTCTAGGAGGAATAGTCAGATCAACCCCTGCAGTTTCTTTCAAAATTCTTTTAAGACCAAGATCAAGATCACGTTTTGAAGATGATTTAAATCCTTTTACACTCATTTTGCTCATACTCTTGGTTAAATTTTGTACTGTACCTTTTTCTCCTACGAGAACTAATTCTTCTTGAGATGATTGTTTACCTCTTTTTTTAGTTTTAACTTTTCTTTTTAATAAGACCCCGCCTTTACCTTTTGATGCAAGTGTATCTACCTTAATTTCTTCACTAGGTAATTTAGCGACCGTTTTAAGGTGATAAACTTCAAGTTCTTCACTAAAAAGAGACGGCATACCATCTTTACCTATAAGATATTCTTTAACATCGTCAATAAAATCTTTTACCATGTTCCATTCAACCGTTTTTGCATTTTCACTAATATTTGTTTTTGCATCTTCATAAAAATGTGAGAATTCAGCTTCAGATTCAGCAATATATTCAGGAAGATTCTTATGTTTTAATAATTTAGGGTTCAGTTTTTTTTTTAAACTCAAATCATCAAATACTATATTACCATCTTGGTCTTCAAATCTTACACTTCTTAAACCCCCACTTTTGGGAAAGTAATCACCAACAGCTTGTACTATACGGTCATCTTTACTCTGTGTAGCTATATCCTCTAGTAATAAATTAATATTTCTGAATGGATCAGCAGATTCTTGTAAGTTTCTAAAAGCTTGTAGTAACTTGGAGTTTTTTCTCCATCTCCCTGCAGTTCGGAGTTTATCTATTACAAATATTTGAGTTAAAAAAACAAGTTGTATAATATTATGTACGGGTTGATATTTAGCAAGACGGGTCAGTGGTATATTACTTTTTAACATATTTTTATAAAATTTATTTATCTCAAAGCCTGTGTATTCACCACCATCAATTTTAAATGTTCCCAGGGTGTCGATTCGAACAGAATATTGTTCCTTTCTGTTTACTTTAAGTGATATTCCTAATCTTTTAAGAGTTACATCAACAAACTTATTTGTTGATATTTGATTTTCTGTAAAACCCGTTCCCGTCCCCCAGAAACCCCCTTTAGGACCAAGAGCACCTGTTCTAGGATATGTTCTTTTGTCAACATATCCTGTTCTAAGAGATTTTTTTTTGCCAACATCTTGATTATTATTATTATCATAATATTCTTCATCACCTGCTTCATCTTCTGAAGAAGAAAAAGTCATACCAAACTTTCTTCTCCTTCTTTTTTTAACCTTTTTTGGTTTTCTTTTTTTAACCTTTTTTGGTTTTCTTTTTTTAACCTTTTTTGGTTTTCTTTTTACAATTTTCCTAGGCATTATAATAATATTAAATATTTTTTTTCAAATTTAATATATTTAAAATTATTTACCCATAAGTAAGTAAAATGACAGAATCGATTAGTGTTAATACCAAAAGACTTTTTACTATTAAAAGAATTAAAGGAATTCTTGAAAAAAATGATTTTAATGAAGAATTTGATTTAGAAAAAATGTCAAGAAATGGAGAAAGGTCTTTAATAAATTACGCAGTTAGTTATTGTAAATGGTTAAAACAACCTACAAATTGGAAGAATTTAACATTTAGTAGTCAATATAGACAAGCATATTTAAAAATTATATGTAATTTAGAAAAAAATTCAAACGCACCTCTCGTTATCCAAATGTTAAAAGCTAGAGAGATAGCTATTCAGAATATAGTATTCCTAGAATATGATGTTTTAGATCCTGAAAACTGGGATAAATTTAAAAAATTAGCTAAGAAAAATTCTACAAACATTGTAGTAAAACCACCAGATTTAAAAACAATGGCAGATGGGTTCCATAAATGTTTCAGATGTGCTTCTCAAAGAAAACCTGCATATAAAACAACTTTTTATGAAATGCAAACAAGAAGCGCAGACGAACCTATGACTCAGTTTATTACTTGCCATTCTTGTGGTAATAGGTGGAAACAATGATTTTTTTTTCAAATTTTATTTATTTATGATTAAATAGACGTATATAATTACAATGTCTTTACAAATGAATCAAGTAAAATCAGAAATGGAACAAAAAATTGAAAATTTCATTAATACTTTCAAAAAAGAAGAAGAAACTTTTGAAAATATGAATGAAAATTTAATGCAATTATTTTTCGAATTGCATTTACACTGTTCTAAGATAGCTATAAAAACAAATATTTCAAAAAAATCACCTAAGAAAAAAACAAACCTAGGGAATTTTGCATCAAAGAAAGCAAAAGCACTTGCTGAAGAAAATGGCCTTAAAGAAGAAGATATAGAAGGTACAGGAAAAAATGGAAAAATAACAAAGAAAGATATTACTCCTCATCTTCCAAAGAAGAAAAAAGCTGTTTCGGTGAAAAAGGAAGAACCAAAGAAAAAAACTCCATGTAATGGGTTAACTAATTCAGGGAATGAATGCAAGAGAATAGGAAGTCATAAACCTGAAGGAGCATCTAAATTTTATTGTTATAAATGTGTACAAAATTGGCAACTTAGAGAAAAATCAAATTTATCAGACAATTTATTTTCTGGTTCTGAAAGTGAAGATTCAGATGACGAATATTTTGAAAATTTAAAGAAAAAAGAAATGAAAAAACCAACAAAAATGAAAGTGTATAATCCTTAAATTTCTTTAAGTAGTCCCTTTTTTTTTTTTAAAAGTGTAAAAAAGGTGGTGGCGTCACCCCAAAAAAGTACTTAAAGAAAAAGGGGCTGTGGCGGCCACCGTTTGGTGGCGGCACCCCTTCGATTTTCCGTGGGGTGGCAGCCACACTTTTTGCTTTTTCGGGCCCACTATATGGACACTGGATTCGATTTTGGCAAAAAAGGGCCGAAATCGTGACGTACGCTAAACGTGTCGGCAGTCCAAATTCCGTCGGCAAATGTCGGCAGAATCCGATCCTCCAATTTTCCCTCTTTTTTCCTCTCCATTCCCCTCTAGAATCCTTACTGTTACAGTGTTACTACTATTATTAAAAAAAAGGTAAAAAATATTGTAGGTGATCAAAAGTGACGTCACTCTTTTGAAAAAGACGTACTCACGTTTTCTCCGAAAAACTATTTTTGAAAAATCTGAATCTAGTCCCTGCCACACTTTAGGATATAAAGAAACGCTGTGGCAGGGACTAGATTCGTATTCTAGGAAAAAAAAAGTTTTTGGATGAAAATCAATGTACGTCATTTTGCCCTTTTCTTTATATCCTTTTGCGGCACAGGGATTTCCCAATTTAGGGGTATATAAAGAAATATGGCATTTCTTTAAGTACTGATCGGTTTGCCGACAAAATCTTCATGTTTTGGGGGGTATATAAAGAAGTGTCGGCAATCTTCATTATGTACGTCACTTTCTTTAAGTACCCCATTTTTGACCAATAGGATATAAAGAAATCTCAAAAACGTCCATTTTTAAGGGCCCGAGTCGTTATTTTTCGGGGTTTATAATATTGCTAATATTCATGGAAAATAGTCGCACTGTCCCTAGTAGTGAAAAAGACGAAAGCCATGAGGTTTCCTTACCAGAAAAACTCGATTCTACACAAACCCTTGGAAATAATGCTCCGCGTGGTGTTTCGTGTGCCCGTAGTAAGGATGACACTAGTAACCCTACTAGTACTCATAGTATAAAAAGAGTGAAAAAAGAGACTAAAAAGTCCACGTCTGGACTGGGAGAAAAAATGGATAACAGAAAAAACAAAAAAGAGTCGTCCCTAAAGAATCCTTCTAGGAAGGAGTCCCTTCCTAAAGGGACCTGTCCGGATCGCCATAATGAAACGCGGAGATTGAATGATAAAAGTACATCCTTCTCCCCGAATAAGTGTTTATCCCCTAGTGATGTTCGCACTGGTATAGTGTGGGAAGAAGACAACACTGATGTTCCTGTCACACTAGGAAATACAAATCCTACACAAACCCTTGGGTTGAAGAACAGCACTTGTAATCGTATAGTAGTACGTCGTAACAAGGAGATACTATGTGGCCGGAGTTGCTATGGTAATTCAAAAGTTTGTGAACGTCACTATCCACGTCAAAAATGTCAATTTCGCGAAAAAAGGAAAGCCGGGTATTTCGAATGCTCTAGGAAGACGAAGAATCGTTTTTGTAATTATCATAGAAAAAAGATAAATCAATGTGAAGGATTCACGATCGAAAGTGGGTTCACTAAAAAATGTACTCGCGATAAGATGAAGGACAGTGATTTTTGTGAAAAACACAAGAACCAGCCTCCTAACGCAACTATTTGTGGAGCTCCTAGGGGTAAAACTATATGCAAAGTTGTTACTTCTAGGGGGTCCTATTGTAGAGAACATTCAGGTTTACCTGGTCGTTCAACTAATTATGGGGTTGACAAAAGGGTTACAGTAGCAGACAATAAGTTATGGGGACTATTCAGACAATACAAAGACACTGGAAACGAAAAATATTTAGGAATAATGACTTTACACAAACAATCTAAGGCTCGCTTGGAATAGTTTCCAAGCATTTTTGTCTAAATTGTGTTATTTCGTCAATAGTAAGACCCTTTTTTTTATTACTATTGATGTATTCTGATACTTTTTTTTCTATTTCTCTTCTACTCCCTCTAGAAATTTTCTTTTTTTGTGTTTGTTTCACTATTTCGATAACATGATTAAGAGTTTTTTCTTCAATATAGTCAGGTACGTCAATAATATGAGAAAATTCCGAAACGATAATACTATCATAACGGGACAATGCTTTCTTAGCTAAAGGTCTAGAAATTCCTGTCTCATTCATTATTTTTTTAAGGAGTATTTCATCATTTTTCTTCTTTTTTTCCAAAATTTCTTCAGGAGATTTTTTATTTCTCTCTCTTCTTGCTCTTGTTTGTTCTTTTTCACATGGTTTACACCGACTATAATAAGTATTATTGTGTTTCCTTAGTCTAAATGATTGAAATGGAAGTATTTTTCCACAATTATTACACATTTTTGTATTTTTTTCGTCTTTTTTTTCGCAAATTTTACATTTTGTTCTATACAAACCATTACTACGTTTTCTAAAATTATCATTTTTTCTTTTTATTCCGCAATTTTTGCATAAAAATAACTGGACGTCAGTTCCATTTACTTTTTTGCAATTCCTTTCCAATTTTTTTTTGCTTTTTTCACAATCTCTACATAAGGAATACAGAGTACCATCCGCTCTTATCCTAAATTCATCTAAATCTTTATCATCTAGACAGAAACTACATTCCTTATATTCCATATTAATAATTGTAAAGATTTTTTTATACAAATTGACGTACATGAATTTTCATTAAAAAAAAACTAATAGGGGATTTTCTTTTTGACGTAACGTGATTTTCTTTTAAAAACTGTGCAGCGGAGGAATTTTCTTCTAAAAAAGTGTGCAGTCAAGGAATTTTTACACTATCCACCACTGCACAATGGAAAAATATCAAATATATCAAAGAGAATGCAACAAAAACATAGTTTTTCGGCAAAAATTAGAGTACGTCAAAGAGAACACTAAAGAGGTTGACAAGATTTGAGAGTTTTTCGGCAAAAATCGGAGTACGTCAAACCGGCGGCTCGAAATTTTGTGAAAATTGCAGAAAAAATGACAAATGCCTATAATTTTTTATTTTTTTTTTATTTTTTTTAGTATTTTTTCCAGAATTTTTTTCTTAGATACAATTGACAACAAATTAACAGAGAT
>MDTD01017349.1_pt1 | contig 16483 bp, 16 predicted proteins | sample 811221 | NCBI WGS metagenome assembly MDTD01 (sample SAMN05326646, study PRJNA326480) | marine metagenome | isolation source: seawater | place: Pacific Ocean: South West | collected 2011 | reverse complement strand
GCCAACATCCGGGCCTGGGCCGCAGCCGCCGTACTGGACCAGCCGGTGATCGCCTCGATCAACTCGCGATCCGAGGCCTCGGCCAGCGCGGCCGGACCAGGAAGCGACGAGTCGAACATGTGTGCGATTTTATCGGCGCAGAGCGACCATGCATCTGGCAATCTGCCTTCCGCCGCCCAACCTGGGGATGAAAACGCGATTGGGGATAACCCCAAGCGGGCTTCTACTCGCGACCCGGGACAACCGCTTTCTGCCACCCGCCGCTCAATTTCTGCCAATGGAAATCAACCGCCTGACCTGCGGGTTACATCGGGCAGACCTCAAGATCAGAAAAGGGGAAGTCGACATGAACAAGATCACTTTCGCCACCGCCGCCGCTGCTGGCCTGTCCGCCGCCATCGTGGGTCTGGCCGCTCCGGCTGCCGCCGCGCCCAGCGGCTCCGACGCCCAGGCGACCATCAGTCAACTCGAAGCCGACGGCAATCGCGTCATAGTCAACCGGCTCTCGAGCGCGCCGTTGTCGCAGGCTGAGGTTGTCGCAGTACGGCCCGGGCCGGCGCTGCGTGGCACCGTGCCGAACGCCGGTTACAACGACGACAACCGCCAGGGTGTCGTGACCGGTCAGGTCTATTACGTCGACGTCCGCTGAGCGGACAGTCAGGCAGGGGTCCGCTGAGCGGACAGTCAATGACGAAGGGCGCCCGAGAGGGCGCCCTTCGTGCGTCTGCCGTCCCTGGAATCGAGATGTACAGACCCAAGCCTTGAGTGCTAGCACTCGCGTGTATAGAGTGCTAGGTGGCAGTCGGACCGCCACGTGTCGACACCCGCGACGACGGCGCGAGGAGGACCACCGACCGCCACGTACACACACCTACATCAGTAACAGTGAAGGGGCTCCATCGTGGCGAGCGTGAACATCAAGCCACTCGAGGACAAGATCCTCGTACAGGCCAATGAGGCCGAGACCACGACCGCTTCCGGTCTGGTCATCCCCGACACCGCCAAGGAGAAGCCGCAGGAAGGCACCGTCGTCGCAGTTGGCCCCGGCCGCTGGGATGAGGATGGCGAGAAGCGGATCCCTCTGGATGTGTCGGAGGGCGACGTGGTGATCTACAGCAAGTACGGCGGCACCGAGATCAAGTACAACAACGAGGAGTACTTGATCCTCTCGGCCCGCGACATTCTGGCTGTCGTCAACAAGTAAGCGATCGTGTTCCGCCCCGGACGTTCCCGCATGTGCGGGCAATGTCCGGGGCGGTACCCGTTTTACCCCTCGACTAGGGAAAGACATCTATGAGCAAACAGATTGAATTCAATGAAACCGCGCGCCGCGCGATGGAGGCCGGCGTCGACAAGCTGGCCGACGCCGTCAAGGTGACGCTCGGCCCGCGTGGTCGGCATGTGGTTCTGGCCAAGGCCTTCGGTGGACCGACCGTCACCAACGACGGTGTGACCATCGCCCGCGACATCGATCTCGAGGACCCGTTCGAGAACCTCGGCGCCCAGCTGGTCAAGTCGGTCGCCACCAAGACCAACGACGTTGCCGGTGACGGCACGACCACCGCGACCGTGCTCGCGCAGGCCATGGTCAAGGCCGGCCTGCGCAACGTCGCCGCGGGTGCCAACCCGATCGCCCTCGGGTTGGGCATCAGCAAGGCCGCCGACGCGGTTTCCGAAGCGCTGCTGGCAGCGGCCACCCCGGTCAACGACAGCAAGGCCATCGGACAGGTCGCCGCCGTGTCCTCGCGCGACCAGCAGGTCGGCGAGTTGGTGGGCGAGGCGATGACCAAGGTCGGCACCGACGGTGTCGTGACGGTCGAGGAGTCCTCCTCGCTGAGCACCGAGCTGGAGATCACCGAGGGCGTGGGCTTCGACAAGGGATTCCTGTCGGCCTACTTCGTCACCGATTTCGACTCGCAGGAAGCCGTCCTGGAGGACGCGCTGGTGCTGCTTCACCGCGAGAAGATCAGCTCGCTGCCTGATCTGCTTCCGCTGCTGGAGAAGGTCGCCGAGTCCGGTAAGCCGCTGCTGATCGTGGCCGAAGATGTTGAGGGCGAGGCGCTCTCGACTTTGGTGGTCAACTCGATCCGCAAGACGCTCAAGGCCGTCGCGGTCAAGGCGCCGTTCTTCGGCGATCGCCGCAAGGCGTTCCTGGACGACCTCGCCGTCGTCACCGGCGGACAGGTGGTCAATCCCGACGTGGGTCTGATCCTGCGCGAGGTGGGCCTCGAGGTGCTGGGGACGGCCCGCCGCGTCGTCGTCGACAAGGACAGCACCGTGATCGTCGACGGTGGCGGCACCCAGGAAGACATCGACGGACGAAAGGCGCAGCTGCGCGCGGAGATCGAGAACAGCGACTCCGACTGGGACCGCGAGAAGCTCGAAGAGCGGTTGGCCAAGCTGGCGGGCGGCGTCGCCGTCATCCGGGTCGGCGCCGCGACCGAGACCGACCTCAAGAAGCGCAAGGAGGCGGTCGAGGACGCCGTTGCCGCGGCCAAGGCCGCCGTGGAAGAGGGCATCGTCGTCGGCGGCGGTGCGGCCCTGGTGCAGGCCAGGGCCAGTCTCGACGACCTGCGCAAGTCGCTGAGCGGCGACGAGGCGCTGGGTGTCGAACTGTTCGCCGGCGCGCTGGCGTCGCCGCTGTACTGGATCGCCACCAATGCCGGTCTGGACGGTTCGGTCGTGGTCAACAAGGTGTCCGAACTGCCTGCGGGGCAGGGCTTCAACGCTGCCACGCTGACCTACGGAGACCTGGCCGCCGACGGTGTCGTCGACCCGGTGAAGGTCACCCGCTCGGCGGTCCTCAACGCCGCTTCGGTGGCCCGCATGATCCTCACCACCGAGACCGCGGTCGTCGAGAAGCCGGAAGAGGCTGAAGATGACGGCCATGGCCACGGCCACGGACATCACCACCACTGAGCGCGCAACGACAAGCGCCCCCGGTCCCGACAGGGCCGGGGGCGCTTTCATGTGTCGGGTGCGTCATTGCGGCCCGGAACCTCCGCGCCGCCGTGGCACGGCGGAACGGGGTGGCAGCGCGCGCATCTGCTGCAGAGCCCGGCTCATGATGTCGCCCAGTGTGGACACCTCGTGGTCGGAAAGGGGGTCGAACAGCAGCTGGCGGACCACCTGGATGTGGCCGGGAAGCACTCGGGCGACCCGGTCCCGCCCCTCCGCGGTGATCTCGACCAGGGTGGCGCGCTGGTCTCGTGGATCGCGGTGGCGACTGATGAGGCCGGTTCTCTCCAGCAGCGCAGCCTGGTGGGTCAGCCCGCTGCGGCTGTACACGACACCGTCGGCGAGCTCGGTCATGCTCAATGCGCGCCCGGCGTCGACGAGCTTGGCGAGGATCTCGAACTGGACATAGCTGAGCTCACCCTCGGCCTGCAGCTGCTGTTGCACTGCGTGCTGCAAGAGGCTGACCGCTTCGGTCAACGCGAAGTAGGTGCGCATCTGAGCCGGTTCGAGGGGGGCCGCCATGACTCGAGAGTAGTGCTTCGAAGTCGAAGTAGTGAGACGGTTGTCACAGCCCGGCCGGGTAATGCTTCAACGTCGAAGCAAGTTACTCCTTTCGTAGATGCTTCGAACTAGAAGCAAGCGAACGAAGGAGAGATCATGAAGGCAGCGCTGTACCGCCGCTACGGCGGCGCGGACGTCGTGGAGTACGCAGACATCGTCCGGCCGGTCCCGGGTGCGGGAGAGGTGCTGGTGAAAGTGGCCGGCACCTCGTTCAACCCAGTCGACTCGGGTATCCGTGGCGGCTACCTGACCGACGCGTTCCCCATCAGCTTTCCGCACGTGCCGGGAATCGACGTCGCGGGCACGGTCGCCGAGGTCGGCGTCGCCGTGACCGCTTGGAAGGCCGGAGACACCGTCGTGGGGCTGCTTCCGATGACCGCCCCGGGAGCGGCCGCGGAGTACGTCATCGCACCGGCCGACGTGCTGGCGCCGGCACCGGCAACGGGCGCCCTCGCCGACGCTGCGGCACTACCGACCGTCGGTTTAACGGCGTGGCAGGCGCTGTTCGACGTGGCGCGCCTGCACGACGGCCAGACGATCTTCATCAACGGAGCGGGCGGTGCGGTCGGAGGCTACGCCGTGCAGCTGGCGAAGGCGGTCGGTGCCGTGGTGACCGCGACCGCGAAACCGGCTGACGCCCAACGCCTGCGCGACCGAGGCGCGGACAGGGTCGTCGACTACCTCGACTATCGGACGACGCCGTTGGCCGTCGCTGGACAGCCGTTCGACGTGGCGCTCAACCTCGTCAGCACGGATGCGGAGCAGACCGCGGCGCTCATCGACATCATCACCGACGGAGGCGTATTCGTCGGAACCATGACGTCGGGACCTGACGAACCCCCGCGCGGCGTGCAGGCTCAGCGTGTCTTCGTGCGCAGCGACGCAGCACAATTGCGCGATCTGGTTCAACGCGTCGACACTGGGCAACTGCAGATCGACATCGCCGACCGCCGCCCATTGAGCGCGATCGCGGCCGTGCACGCCGACGCCGACGAGGGGCGGCTTCCCGGAAAGACGATCATCATGCCCGCCACGGACTGACGCGCACAGGGATACGCTGCTCGTGGACTCGGGTCACTGGAGGATTCATGCCCGCTACGCGTCGGCGTCGCGCGGCGGCCGGGCTTCTCGCCCCGGCCGTCGCGCTGACCGCGGTCACGGCGGCGGCGCCAACTGCCTCCGCCGAACCGCTGGATCCGATCCCGGGCAACGGATTCTTCCTCGTCGGGCCTGACATCGCGCCGGGTCTCTACCGCACCTCAGGCACAGCGTCGGCGTTCGGGGTGTGGATCAACGATGTCCCGACACAGGAATCGATGTGCCTGTGGTTCACCTACAGCACCCCCGATGCGAACAAGGACAACGTGGTGTCGACGAACATCTCCATGGGGCCGATGTTCGCCAACATCAACTCCACCGTCATGGCGTTCGAATCGCGCAACTGCCAGCCCTGGACCCGGGTCAGTTGAAGTCCGACGGAACGGGCTCAATCGGGTCCGCGCCTGACATGATCGTCAACCATGGCATGGGAGTGGGTGCCCCACGTCGCGACGGCCACCGTCGGCGTGGCGGGCATCGTCGGGACATGGCTCACCGCCAACCGGGGTCTGGCGCACGAACGGCGGCTCGCTACCGAAGCGCGCCAGCAGCAGCGGCTGGAGAACGCCTACGTCGGCCTCCTCGATGTCGCCGAGCGGGTGGGCCACTGGGCGCAGCTGGCCTGGCCGGTACTCGACAGCGACCCGCCCCGGCCGGTCCCTGAGCTGCCCCCGCTGGCCGAACAGGCCCACACCGAGGCCCTGGTGCGCGCATTCGGTTCGGACAAGGTGCTCGATCGGATGAAGACCTGGCGCGACATCGTGCGCACGATGCGCGCGCTGGACATCCAGATCCGCGCAGCGGACGGCGGTCAGCCGGACGCCAGGAGGGACTTCGATGGCTTACGCGCCCAGGAGGTGGTCGCCCGCGAAGCGCTCGGCGATCAGGTCGCCGTCGACCTCGGGCACCGTTAGACGCGACGACACCCCGGCGGCAAAGAACGGCCGGGGTGTCGCGGCACTTCGGGTGAAGGGGCGGTTCAGGCGGTACGGCGGATGCCGCGCTTGAGCAGCAATTCGCGCTCGGACTCCGACAGGCCGCCCCAGATGCCGTACGGCTCGCCGACTGCCAGCGCATGAGTGCGGCATTGGGTGATGACCGGGCAGCGCCGGCACATCTCCTTGGCGCGCATCTCACGCTGGGCGCGGGCCCGGCCGCGCTCGCCGTCGGGGTGGAAGAACATCGCGGAATCGACGCCCCGGCAAAGCCCTTGCATCTGCCAATCCCAGATGTCGGCGTTCGGACCGGGTAGCTGCTGCGGCTGTGGCATTTCGAATACCCCTCTCTACACGCCCATTTCGCTGCTCACTGGGTGCGTGAGTCGTGGAACAGATCCGAGCACAGTCGCCGATGACCACTCGTGCACACAACGTAGAAGGGCTTCGGAATTCGCGTCAATACTCTGGGTATGTGCGGAACCGCATATCGGCGGGCACAGAATTTACATTCCGTTCATCGTCGTGACCCGTGCGCAGCGAGTTCGGTGCTAGTCGCGCATGAGCCGGCTGTGGCTGTCGCACCGTTTGTGCTGATCAGTCGGCGCCCTACCGCTCGGGTATTCATGGCGGCCGAGTAGGCAGTTGACATATCGGTAACACGCGATCAATCAACTGTTAACTGACGCAATTCTCAAAAACCATCCGAATCGGTAGCCTCGCCTTTCGATGAGTATCGGCAGCGGGTCGAATGTTGCCGTTCTGAGCGACGTCGCGTTCGGCAGCAACCCCGGGATGTGGCCGTTGCCGCGAGCGGTGACGGCATCCGAGTTGTGGCTCCGCGCCGTCGCCGCCGCCGGGCAGGGCCGCTACAGCTGCGCGCTGGCCGACCTCGATCAGCTCGACCGCCTCGCCGACGCCGGGCCGCTCCGGGCGCTGGGGCGCAGTACCCGAGCGTCCTTTCACCGCCAGCTCGGCTGGCATGATCGGGCGCGCCCGCTGGACGGTCAGGCCCTCGCGCTTGCCGGCGCGGATGCCGAAAGCGGCGCCGACGCGTTCATCGGCCTGGCCGCCGACGCACTGGGCGTCGGCCGGTTCGCGGCCTCGGCGTGCGCGCTGGCCCGCGCTTCGAGCCTGGTGGGCGACGCCGGATTGCCGCGGCTGCCGGTTCGGCACGCCTGGGTGTCGGCGGAGCTGGCCATGGTCCGGGGTGAGGGTCGGTCCGCGGTCGCCCACGCCGACACCGCGCTGGCCCTCGCCGACGACTTCGGGTCGGTCCGGCACCGCGTCAAGTCGACGGTCATCCTGGCTGCCGCCCTGTGCTGTCGGGGCGAGACGGCCACCGCGAGCCGCCGGGCCGACGAAGCGCTCGCCGGTGCCGGGCAGGCCGGTCTGATTCCGCTGCGCTGGGCGGCGGCCAGCTTGCTCGCCGACATCGGCAGTCGGACGCATTCACCAGCTCAGATTCGGGGCATTCGGGACGACTGCGTCGCAATCGTGACCAGATGGGGCGGCGTGTGGCGTCCACGGTAAGCGGGTTGGGCCCATGTCAATAGTTATTGTTTAGCTGAGCCACGCCCCGAGGCGGGCTCCTGCCGTCAGGCAGCATCACCTCCCACCAACGGGATGTGTCCCGCACGTAACGCTGGAGATATCGGCCACGATGACATTTTCGGGAGAACGTCTCGATGCTGTCGTTGCCAAGGCCGTGGCAGGCGATCGAGATGCCCTTCAGGAAGTGCTGGCGACCATCCGCCCCATCGTTGTCCGGTATTGCCGGGCTCGGGTGGGGACCACGGAACGCAGCGGTCTGTCAGCTGATGACGTTGCACAGGAGGTGTGCTTGGCCGCCATCACGGCGCTGCCGCGCTACAAGGATCAGGGACGACCCTTCCTGGCCTTCGTCTACGGCATCGCTGCACACAAGGTCGCTGACGCGCATCGTGCCGCCGGACGCAATCGGGCTGACCCGATGGACGTCGTTCCGGAACGGTCGTCGAACGACGCCAGCCCCGAGCAGCTGGCGATCGACTCTGAGTCGTCGGCCCGGATGGCCGTCCTGTTGCAGACCCTGCCCGAGAAGCAGCGCGAGATCCTGATCCTGCGCGTCGTCGTCGGGATGAGCGCAGAAGAGACCGCGGAGACGGTCGGCAGCACACCGGGCGCCGTGCGCGTCGCGCAGCATCGCGCACTGGCGAAACTGAAGGCCGAGCTGACGGCGGCGGGGCGTGACCATGCCTGACTTCGGACGCTGGAACGCCAACGGCGGTGATCCTTCGCTGAGCGACATCAACCGCAGCGATCAGTTCCTCGACGCGCTGGCGTCGGGGGGCCCGGTGTACGCCGCCGATCAGGGCGAGGCGGAGCTGGCCGATCTGCTGGCCGGATGGCGTGATGACATTCGTGAGACCCCGACCTCGGTCAGGGTGACGCCGCAGCAGGCGGCGCAGGCACTGGATCGCGCCGGTTCGAGCAGACGCCGGCGCCTGTCGCTCGCGGTGGTCGGTTCGACTGCCGCGGCGGTGCTGTGCCTGGGCGGATTCGGCGCCGTCATCGCCGGTGCAGGCCCCGGTGACGCGCTGTACGGGCTGCGCACCATCCTGTTCGGGGAGCAGGCCAGCCCCCGCGACGACGCGGTGATCCTGGCCGCTCAGACCGAGATGCAAGAGGTTCAGCAGCTCATCGACCAGGGTGACTGGCAGGCTGCGCAGGCCAAGCTGGAGGCGGTCACCACCACGGTCGCGACCGTCGGGGACGTCGAGCGCAAAGAGGAACTGGTGAGTCAGTGGCAGGAGCTCACCGTCAAGGTGGAGGCACAGGATGCCGCCGCGACGGTCCCGCCGGGGGCGCCGCTGCCGAGCTTCCCGGAGTTGCCCGCCGTGGTCCTCGACCCGCTGACACCGGCCTCGGAGACGTCGGCAACGTCGGCGACATCGGGAACCTCGGGGACCGAGACGACTGCTCCGACCTCGGAGACGACGGCACCGTCCGAGACGACGAGCGCCCCGACCTCCGGGACGACAGCGCCGAGCACCACGGGACCGGAGGAGGCCACCTCTCCGTCGGTGACGCCCTCGACCGCTCCGTCGCCGTCGACATCACCGTCGACATCACCGTCGACCTCGACGTCGGGGAGCCCTCGCGCCACCACCACGGCGCCTTCAGCGACGACAACCACCCCGTCATCGGCCGCGGCGACCGCGCCGTCCTCTGCGGGTCAGTCCACGTCGAGCTCGGTCGTCACGCGAGCCTCCTCGTCGGCCGCACCGAGTGCGACACCGTCGGTGACGCCGCGCGCCACGGTGACGACGACCGCCGCGGCACCCTCCGCGGCGGAGGAGGAAGTCGAAGAGCCCGCATCGTCACCCGCAGTGCCGCCGGTGACCACGACCACGGTGCTTCCGGTGGCGCCGATCGTGCCCGACGAGCCGAACTAGCCGGGGCGGCAGCGCCGAGGAGTTCAGCTCTCAGCGATAGCCGTCGGACTCCGACGCGGCTTCGTTGAGCGAGGCGTCCGCGTAACCACGGCAGTAATCCCACGTGACATAGGCGTCGGGCTCGGGATCGTAGGCGGGTTCGTGAGGCCGGACCGTGCCGTCGACGAGCAGCTGCAGCAGGTTCGCCCGCAGCATGTCCCAGTCGTGGTAGTGGTCCTGCTGGCATTCGTCGCAGCAGACCACGAGACCGCGAATTCCCTTGTGCGCAAGCAATGCTTCATACACGGCCAGATCGGCCAGATCGGCCTCGACCGCGATCCGCTCCTGCGGATCGAGCGGTTGTCCCGGCTCCAGGGCGTCCAGCGCTGCCGACGGGTCGCTCGGGTCGTCGGCGAACGGGTCGGGAGGCAGTCCTGGGGGCAGGTGGTCTCGCACGTTTCCAGACTACGCAGCACCCCTGGGATCGCGCCAGCGCTCCGGCGGCACGTCGCGGAGGGGACTCGCGCAGCAACTTCGGGTGCGACACACGATGCCGATAGGATGTGGTCTTCAGGGCGGGTCTCTCGCCTAGCTGCATCTTTGTCACTGGAGGCTTCATCTATGTCGATCGCCGAAAGCAGCGTCCCGATCGCCGTGCCCGTGCCGACCGGGGGCGACGATCCCACGAAGGTCGCGATGCTCGGGCTGACGTTCGACGACGTGCTGCTGTTGCCGGCGGCATCCGATGTGATTCCGGCCACGGCCGACACGTCGAGTCAGCTCACCCGCAGGATCCGGCTGAAGGTGCCGCTGGTGAGCTCGGCGATGGACACCGTCACCGAGGCGCGGATGGCGATCGCGATGGCCCGCGCCGGCGGGATGGGCGTGCTGCACCGCAACCTGCCGGCCGCCGAGCAGGCCGGTGCGGTCGAGACCGTGAAGCGGTCCGAGGCGGGGATGGTCACCGATCCGGTGACGTGTTCGCCCGACAACACGCTGGCCGAGGTCGACGCCATGTGCGCGCGGTTCCGCATCTCGGGGCTTCCGGTCGTCGACGACCGCGGCGCGCTGGTGGGCATCATCACCAACCGTGACATGCGCTTCGAGGTCGACCAGTCCAAGCCGGTCTCGGAGGTGATGACCAAGGCTCCGCTGATCACCGCCCAGGAGGGGGTGTCGGCCGAAGCCGCGCTGGGGCTGTTGCGCCGCAACAAGATCGAGAAGCTGCCGATCGTCGACGGGCACGGCAGGCTGACCGGGCTGATCACCGTCAAGGACTTCGTCAAGACCGAGCAGTTCCCGCTGGCCACCAAGGACAGTGACGGCCGGTTGCTGGTCGGTGCCGCGGTCGGGGTCGGTGAGGATGCCTGGACCCGCGCGATGACGCTGGCCGACGCCGGGGTCGACGTACTCGTGGTCGACACCGCGCACGCCCACAACCGGGGTGTGCTCGACATGGTGCACCGGCTCAAGACGGTGGTCGGCGACCGGGTCGAGGTGGTCGGCGGCAACGTCGCCACCCGTGCCGCGGCCGCCGCGCTGGTCGACGCCGGCGCCGACGCGGTCAAGGTGGGCGTCGGGCCCGGCTCCATCTGCACCACCCGCGTCGTCGCCGGGGTGGGTGCGCCGCAGATCACCGCGATTCTGGAGGCGGTCGCGGCGTGCGCCCCGCACGGCGTGCCGGTCATCGCCGACGGCGGCCTGCAGTACTCGGGTGACATCGCCAAGGCGCTGGCGGCGGGGGCCTCGACCGCGATGCTGGGGTCGCTGCTCGCGGGCACCGCCGAGTCGCCGGGTGACCTGATCCTGGTCAACGGCAAGCAGTTCAAGAGCTACCGCGGCATGGGTTCGCTGGGCGCCATGCAGGGCCGGTCGAGCGGAGGAGGCGGGGCCAGGGTGTCCTACTCCAAGGACCGCTACTTCCAGGACGACGTGCTCTCCGAGGACAAGCTGGTGCCCGAGGGTATCGAGGGCCGGGTACCGTACCGGGGTCCGCTCTCGACGGTCATCCACCAGCTGACCGGCGGACTGCGCGCCGCGATGGGTTACACCGGTGCGGCGACCATCGAGCAGCTGCAACAGGCTCAGTTCGTGCAGATCACCGCGGCCGGGCTGAAAGAGAGCCACCCCCACGACATCACGATGACCGTGGAAGCCCCCAACTACACCACCCGCTAGAGGACCTCCGCATGCGCGACATGGTCGAGATCGGCATGGGCCGCAACGCCCGCCGGACCTACGAGCTCCACGACATCAACATCGTGCCGTCCCGGCGCACCCGGTCGTCGAAGGACGTGTCGACGGCGTGGCAGCTCGACGCGTACCGATTCGACATCCCCGTCGTCGCGCACCCCACCGACGCGCTGGTCAGTGTCGAGTTCGCGATCGAACTGGGCCGCCTCGGCGGGCTGGGGGTGCTCAACGGTGAGGGGCTGATCGGCCGGCACGCCGACGTCGACGCCCGCATCGCCGAGGTCGTCGAGGCCGCCGAGAAGGAGCCCGACCCGGCCGTCTCGATCCGGCTGTTGCAGCAATTGCACTCGGCGCCTTTGGATCCCGAGCTGCTCGGGGCGGCGGTCGCGCGCATCCGCGAGGCCGGGATCACCACCGCGGTGCGGGTCAGCCCGCAGAACGCGCGGGCGTTGACCCCGGCGCTGGCCAGTGCCGGACTGGACCTGCTCGTCATCCAGGGCACGATCATCTCCGCCGAGCGCGTGGCCCAGGACGGCGAGCCGCTGAACCTGAAGACGTTCATCTCCGAACTCGACATGCCGGTGGTGGCCGGCGGCGTGCTCGACCACCGCACCGCCCTGCATCTGATGCGCACCGGAGCGGCGGGCGTCATCGTCGGCTACGGGTCGACGATGGGGGTGACGACCTCCGACGAGGTGCTGGGCATCAGCGTGCCCATGGCGACCGCCATCGCCGATGCCGCCGCGGCGCGCCGCGAGTACCTCGACGAGACGGGTGGGCGCTACGTGCACGTGCTCGCCGACGGGGACATCCACACCTCCGGTGATCTGGCCAAGGCCATCGCCTGCGGCGCCGACGCCGTGCTGCTCGGGACGCCGCTGGCGTCGGCGGCCGAGGCGCAGGGCGGCGGATGGTTCTGGCCTGCCGCGGCCGCGCACCCGTCGCTGCCGCGCGGGGCGCTGCTGCAGGTCGCCGCCGGCGAGCGCCCGTCGCTCGAGCAGGTGCTCACCGGCCCGTCGGACGATCCGTTCGGGTCGTTGAACCTGGTCGGCGGGCTGCGCCGCGCGATGGCCAAGGCGGGCTACTGCGACCTCAAGGAATTCCAGAAGGTGGGGCTGGCGGTCGGCAGCTGAGTGCCAGCGGTGTCCCCACACGAACGGCCCTGCTTTACAAATTAGGCTTCCCTGTCTAGAAATCTACCCGTCGGTAGGTCCATACTGGGCGGATGCAGCCTGACTATGACGTCGTGATCATCGGTTCCGGATTCGGTGGCAGCGTGACCGCGTTGCGGCTCACCGAGAAGGGCTACCGGGTGCTGGTGCTCGAGGCCGGAAGGCGCTACGAGGACGACGACTTCGCCAAGACGTCGTGGAATCTGCGCAAGTTCCTGTGGGCGCCGACTCTGGGTTGCTTCGGCATCCAGCGCATCCACCTGCTGCGCAACGTGATGATCCTGGCCGGTGCGGGCGTCGGCGGCGGGTCGCTGAACTACGCGAACACGCTGTACGTACCACCGGAGCCGTTCTTCAACGACCCGCAGTGGAAGGACATCACCGACTGGCGGGGCGAGCTGATGCCGCACTACGACCAGGCCCAGCGCATGCTCGGCGTGGTCACCAACCCGACGGTCACCGACGCGGACAAGATCATGCAGCAGGTCGCCGACGACATGGGCGTCGGCGACACCTGGGTGCCGACCCCGGTGGGCGTGTTCTTCGGCAACGACGGCGAGAAGACGCCTGGCAAGACCGTGCCCGACCCGTACTTCGGCGGGGCGGGTCCGGCGCGCACCGGCTGCATCGAATGCGGATCCTGCATGACGGGATGCCGCTACGGAGCGAAGAACACGCTGCTGAAGAACTACCTCGGCCTGGCCGAGAAAGCCGGCGCCCACGTCCGGGCGATGAGCACCGTCACCGACTTCCGCCAGCGCCCCGACGACCTGTGGGAGGTGCGCACCGTGCGCACCGGCAGCAAGCTGCGGCGCGGCAGGCGCACCGTGACCGCGACGCATGTGGTGCTGGCCGCCGGCACGTACGGCACTCAGCGGCTGCTGTTCAAGATGCGCGACACCGGCCGGTTGCCCCAGCTGTCGGACCGTCTCGGGGTGCTGACGCGGACCAACTCGGAGTCGATCGTCGGCGCCGGGCGCCTCGAGGTTTCCCCGGACATGGATCTGACCCACGGTGTGGCGATCACGTCGTCGATCCACCCGACCCACGACACCCATGTCGAACCGTGCCGCTACGGCAAGGGCTCCAATGCGATGGGCCTGCTGCAGACGCTGATGACCGATGGCGCCGGCCCGTTGGGCACCGACGTGCCGCGGTGGCGGCAGCTGCTGCAGCTCGCGACGGCCGATCCGCGGGGGATGCTGCGGATGCTCAACCCGCGGCGGTGGAGTGAGCGCACCGTCATCGCGCTGGTGATGCAGCACCTCGACAACTCGATCACCACGTTCACCAAGCGCAACCGGTTCGGTATCCGCCGCTACTCGAGCAAGCAGGGCCACGGCGAACCCAACCCGTCCTGGATCCCGGTCGGCAACGAGGTGACCCGTCGCATCGCCGAGAAGATCGACGGCGTCGCGGGCGGCACGTGGGGCGAGCTGTTCAACATCCCGCTCACCGCGCACTTCCTCGGGGGCGCGGCGATCGGCGACAGTGCCGACCACGGCGTCATCGACCCCTATCACCGGGTGTACCACTACCCGACGCTGTCGGTGGTGGACGGTGCGGCCATCTCGGCGAATCTCGGTGTCAACCCGTCGCTGTCGATCACCGCTCAGGCCGAACGTGCGGCAGCGCTGTGGCCGAACAAGGGCGAGCAGGACCTGCGGCCCGCGCAGGGGGAGGCGTACCGGCGGTTGACGCCGATCGCCCCCGCGCACCCGGTGGTGCCGGCCGACGCTCCCGCGGCGCTGCGCAACCTGCCGATCGAGCCGGTCAGCTCGGCGGGTTAGGCCCCGGGCTGCGTGGCGAGGTAAATCGTTGCGCCGGAACGGCCTCCGGTGAGGGGATTGGGAAACCAGATCCGCCGCGCATCCACATCGGCGAAGACCGCTTCTAGCATCGAGCAGAATTCGTCGTCCGGAGCGTCGTCGGACCACATGGCGAAGGTCGCATCCGCAGCCATGAGGGTCGACGCGGCCCGCAGACCGTCGGGCGAGTAGAACCAGCCGTGGGAGTCGTCGAGCAGGTGGCGGGGCGAATGGTCGATGTCCAGCAGGATCGCGTCATAGCGACGCCCCGGGGCTTCCGGATCGAAGCCGGACCCGTCGGCCAGGACGGAGAAGAAGTTCGCGCACCGCAAGCCCACCCGGCCGTCGGTGAGCAATGCCGAAGTGTCCGGCAGCAGGCCCCGTTCGTGCCATTCGATGACGGACTGCGAGTATTCGACCACCGTGAGAGATCGAATGCGGTCGCATTGCAAAGCTTCCCAAGCGGTGTAGCCGAGGCCTAGCCCGCCCACCAGGACGTCGAGTTCCTCTCCCGGCGTTCGGGCCAGTCCGAGCCGGGCCAACTCCCGCTCGGCGACAGTGAACAGGCTCGACATCAAATACTCGTCGTCGAGCTTCACCTCGTAGATGTCCGTGCGCACAGTCAGATCGAAGCGGCGGCGCAGGCTGAGCACACCCATCGGCGTCTGCTGCCAACCCAGTTCCTCGAAGCGCACGCTCATCGACTCGACGATAACCGGATCAGGCACCAGAGTGCGCCGTCGGACACCACCACTTCGGCACCGCTCAGCTCCTCTGGCAGCGAACGCAATTCCGCCGCAGTGTCGATGACGATGCTGATCTCCACGTTGCCGTCGACGGTGGTCACGACCAGTCGGGCGTGGCTGACCGCGTGTGACAACACCTGCGCGACCGGTGTGACCAAGGCGTCGAGGTGGGCATCGGCGAGTTCCGGCAACACACCGGTGACGTCGGTGGCCACGTCGACCCCGCGCGCCTCGGCAGCGTCGATCACCGGCCGGATCCGCCGCATCAGAGCGTGATCGAAGGTGTCGGCCTGATCGAACAGCGCGCGGAGGCGCCGGCATTCCGCCCGCGCGCGGGACTGGATGTCGGTATCGACGCCCGCACCGCGGGCCAGCGTGCTCAACAGCGGCACCACGTTGTCGACGATCGTGGCGTAGCGGCGGTGGTATTCGTCCCGCAGCGCAGTGGTCACGCGGTCACGGGTGACGAGTCGCTGGTGTTCCTGTGTCTCTCCGGCGATGTCGCGAGCGGCGTCGCGCATCAGCCCGTTGAAGATCAGAGCGAACAACTGCACCGCGAGGATGCTGGCCGTGCCCAGCCCGATGTTGACCAGCGTCTCCGCGGTGGGTGCCCGCATCAGCGTGACCGTGCTGCCGACGAGCCAGAAGCCGGCGAGGACGGCGACTCCGGCGCGGGTGGGCAACGTCAGCGCCAGCGGTAGCAGGCACCAGCCGATCGCGTTCTGCGCCCAGTGCGCGTAGCCCAGCAGCAGCTCCGACGGAAGCAGCATGGGCTGCGCCACCGCGACGAACAGCAAGCACGCTGCAGCCGGCCATGCGTAACCCCACCGATTTCCCAGGATTCCCGGTAGGGCGGCGAGTCCGGCGCAGGCGGCGAGGATCCCCAGCACCGTCTGCAGATCGGGGTGGGCCGCCACCGCGACCGCGGGCGGAACCGAGATCGCGAGGTTCACCAGCGCGTACCCGATGAGCGCCAGCGCATACCGGGTCCGGGTGCGGTCGACCAGGCCGTCGGGATCCGGCGCTGCCACCGCTGATTGCGTTGTCGCCCAGATCAGCTCGGTGCTGGTGCCGGCTCCCGGGGTGGATTCGACGCGGGCCTGGCCGCCCGCTCGGTGCATCCGGCCCACGATGGAGTCGTCCAGTCCGCGTCCCCGGCGGGGCTCGGCGGGGTCGAATCCGACCCCGTCGTCGGTGAGCAGCACGGCGTGGTCGGTGACGGTGACATCGAGTGCGCCGGCGTGCGCGTGACGGTCCACATTGGTCATCACCTCTCGCGCAGCGGCGATGACGGGCTGGGCTGTCTCGCCCGGCAACCACAGGTCCTGCCGACCGCCGAAGCGCACGGGCGTGCTCAGGTGGGCGGCACACTCACGCAGCGCCGACACCAGGTCGATACGCGGCGGTGGGGCGACCCAGGCGCCGTCGTGCAAGAGGGCGAGGTCGCGGCGGGCCTGGGCTGCCAGGCGTTCGGCATCCACAGCGGTGCCCTGCCCGACCACCAGCAGTGTCGACGCCGCGGTGTCGTGTAGCAGGGCGAGCTGTTCGTGCTCGTAGTGGCGCAGCGCATCGCTGACGCGCCGGGCTACTTCGGCG
>MDTD01130123.1_pt1 | contig 16488 bp, 18 predicted proteins | sample 811221 | NCBI WGS metagenome assembly MDTD01 (sample SAMN05326646, study PRJNA326480) | marine metagenome | isolation source: seawater | place: Pacific Ocean: South West | collected 2011 | reverse complement strand
GAATCTTAACAGTCTTGTAGAAGGTATGGGATGTTAAATCGAAAAACAATGAAAGGAGGTGAATAATGGAATTCTACAATGTAAAACTAAAAAAGAAAGTTGACGTTGATGAGAAAGACTTTGAAGTAGTTACTATGAAGAATGGTAGACCGGCAGCAAAAGCTGAAGTAACTATCGATGGAGAAACACACAAAATGTTCAAAATTCTTTCAAAAGCAGATGCTGAAAAATACGCATAATTTCTCGAAGAATCTGTATGAAAAATTATGCAAACCAACAACACGTCGCCACCTCTAAAGGTAGATAAGCTAACAGTCCATCGTTCAGGCAAATTAGTATTGGAAGATGTCTGCATTACTATTAATCGTGGCGAGTTTGTTGGCCTTGTAGGACCGAACGGTGGCGGAAAAACCACATTTATTTTAACAATATTAGGTTTACTTAAGTCAAAAAAAGGCAGTATTGAACTTTATGGACACAAAAAACCTTCTAATAGTATTTTCAGGAAATTGGGGTGGGTTTCTCAACATGCCTCTAACATTCCTGAAAATGTGAAATTGACCGTTCGAGAGCTAGTTCAGCTTGGAACGGTTAATTCAAGTAATATGTTTTGGAGATTTAGTTCAGAGCAAAATGCTAAGGTTGATTATGCAATAGAGTTAGCGGGCTTACAACGATTTAGAGATAGAAATGTTTCTAAACTTTCAGGAGGGCAGCGTCAACGGGCAGTCATTGCACGAGTTTTAGCCTCAGAAGCAGAATTTATACTTCTTGATGAACCGCTTGTTGGTGTAGATCGCGAATCTAGAAATACATTACTCAAATTTTTGGATAATCTTTGCCACGAAGCTCAAAAAACTATTTTAATGATATCTCATGACATTGCAGCAATTCAACAAGCTTCACATAGAATGATATTCCTAGAGGAAAGAATTAGGTACGACGGAGCTTCAGATTGTTTTCCTGATTTATCAAAATTGGCTGATTTACGCGGAATAAAATCAGTTCACGAAAGCAATGAGTTCGAGAACAGATTATATCAGTTAGAAGATATGAGGAAAAAGTAATGGACGTTGGTGAGTTTGTAATGAGGTTGTTTGTACCTGTTTTAGAGCTTATTGCTCCTTTAGTACCTGGTGAAATATTTCCTTATTTTTTTACATTAGAAATGCTTCAAAGGGCCTTAATTTCAGCGCTAATTGTTACATTCGTAGCAGGGTTTCTTGGAATATTTTTACTAATGAGAAATCTTGCTTTGATTGGGGACGGGTTAGCTCACGTTTCGTTTGGCGGTATTGCTTTAGCTTTGATAGTTGGCTCTGCAATGCCATTGTTATATGCATTGCTTCTGAGTATTATTTCAGCTATATTAATTTATGAATTGCAAGCAAGGGGAATACTCTCAGGAGATGCCTCTATTGGTATATTTCTAACCGGAATGTTAGCTTTTGGTCTTGTTGCATTAAGAGTATGGGGTGGAGGCGTACAAAATAATATCGAAGGATATTTGTTTGGTAACATTTTATTGGTTGATAGAGAAAGTTTCAATGTAACTTGTATAATTTCTATAATATCTATTATCTTCCTCATACTAACCCATAAAATTTTACTAATTACTAGCGTTGATCCACTTGCAGCCCAAGTTCAAGGCATCCCAGTGAGAGCAACAGGTCTTGCTTTCAGCATTATTACTGCAGCTACTGTAGTTAGTATGGTTCAAGTTATGGGTGCGTTATTGGTTACAGCATTATTAGTGACGCCAGCAGCAACTTCTCAGTTAGTTAGTACGAGTTTTCGCACTTCCTTTATCTGGGCTCAAATATTTGGTTATCTTTCGGTATTTATCGGGCTTTATTACTCAGCAGAGTTAGAAACAGGCAGTGGTTCTATGATTGCTTTAGTTGCAGCAATAATTTTTGGCGTTGTAGCAATTGTTCAAATCGGTCTGAGACCATTAATTTTTTCATCAGATAATGATTAATTATTCATAATCATATGATTGCAGTATTTCTTAAATTTTCTCTTTTGCCAAAATAATAATAATACAAAAATAATAGAAAAATATTAGTTTTAAGATATAAAAAGAATAGGATACTAATCTATATATACCATCTCCTAGAGCCGTTTGCTTTATAAGGGGTTGTCGTCGATAAGATTACATGGAAGGATACTGCGTAAAGTGCAAAGCCAAAAGAGAAATAGGTAACGGCCAAGAAGTCACAATGAAGAATGGACGCAAGGCAATGAAAGGAACTTGCGGAACTTGTGGCACTGGTATGTACCGTATAATGGGCAAAGCATAGATCAAATAATTAGGCAATAATTACTTTTTTGTCTATAGAATAGTTGCCACGCTCACAAATTTTAGGAGATTACAGCTAAAATTCCGAATATAGTTGCAACTAATGCTATAATTAGCGACGCTACTATCAAATAATTAATTTTACTTTCTTCATTATTTAGTGCAGTTACTTTTTCAATTAATTCTATATTTTTCATATTTGATTTCCATATGAAATCAAATAAATCTCCAACAATAGGTATGGATCCAATTACAAAGTCGATTACTACATTCACGGCCATTTGAGTAATGATTTTAGAGGGAACTCCCATTTTTATTCCTGAATAAATAATGTAAGCAGAAATCAATCCTCCAATTAGATCTCCAACTAGAGGTATTGCTCCAATTATAGATTCGATTCCAACTTTATGATTAGTTCCAGGAATTCTAAAAGTTTCGTCTAGTCTCTCACTTAAGCGTCTCAATCTAATTATTTTTTCTTCGATAATTTCGTTCCTTTCTTCATCCATATTTTTTATGTCCTCTGATTATTCAAGAATTCTTGAATCTTATTTCTAAGTTTACTTTCTTCCGTGTCTTTTTCTTTTGTATCTATACAAGCTTCTAGCCATTTTTTCATCTCAGTACTTATTATTCTGTAAAAGATATTTCTCCCTACTCGTTTTTGATCGATTATTCCTGCGTTTGTTAATGTAGTCAAGTGTCTTGATACGGTGGTTTGATCTTTTTTGGAAATGGTTGTTAAATCGGTAACATTATGTTCTTTAATCATTAAGGTTTGAATGATTTGTAATCTAGCTTCATTTCCTAATGCTTTGAAAATAGAAACATTCATTAAATATATGTATAAATGCACATATATTAATATTTTCTAGCAAAGAAAATCTTAGTTTAATCCAGCAGCTACAATAAATGCCAGCATTGCAAGCCCCATGCCTTGTTTGATATTTTTCTGGCCCATGAAGTAATTTTTATTCTTAGCATTATAAGATCCAAATATCATTAGTGCATTTGCAAGAGTTATCCCTCCTACGTAAGCACTCATTGCGTTATTATCAAATTGATTTATCGCAGTATAACTTAAGCCGATTGCAATTAGCAGAATTACTATTGCGATATTAAGTGATAAATCAATTCCAATTCTGGAAGGAAGTGTTCGCCTGTCACGATCACCTTCTAAATCTTGTATGTCTTTAATGATTTCACGAGATATTGTGGCGAGGAATGCAAGTCCAAACATCCACAATGTAGGTCCTGGATTGTTAACAGCCATTCCTGCATAGAGAAAAACTGCGCCAGACATGAATCCTACAGAGATATTTCCTGTGATTCCAGCAGCCTTTAGACCTCTTTCGTAGGCCACTAAGGTAAGCATTCCCATGAGTGCAATAACAAAAGGCATTTTGTTGTCTAGAGTAAAAAGCAAAATCACTAGTCCACCGCCTAGTAATAATTGCGAATAATTCAAAGCAGTTTCAGCACTGATGTCTCCGGAAGGTATTGGCCGGTTTGGATGATTCTCTTTATCTGATTCCCTGTCATTATAATCATTTAATGCGTTTCCGCCTCCTACAAGCATCATTGCAGAAACACAGCAAATGACAATTTCCGTTTGAAAATTTACGATATCAGGCCCAGAAGCAATGAATGCTCCTGCAATTACTGCGATAGCAGTTAAGACGGCGTTTCCAGGCCTAGTTAAGGCGATGTATGGATTCATCCTACACGACTTCCTAGTTCGCAATCAGGGTCTGGTTTCAAAAGGCGAACGGTTCCATCCTCTTCGACACCTCCCAAAACCAATACTTCAGACATTATGGGGCCAATTTGTTTTGGAGGAAAATTATAAACAGCTACAACGTCCCTGTCTAATAATTCTGCTTGAGTATAATTTGTAACCTGAGCCGAAGTCTTTTTAGTTCCTAATTTCCCAAAATCAATGGTTAGAATATATGCTGGCTTTCTTGCCTCAGGAAAGTCTCTAACATCAATTATCTTTCCTATGCGGATATCAATTTTGGTAAAATCATTCCAACTTATTTCTTCCATATTAATCCAGGTAAACATTCAAGATGGGTTTTTCATCCATATGAAAGAAGCTGTAAGTTGCCCACCAAGTAATCATATCTAATGAATTTACTAGATTATCTAGTCCAGTAGCGTTATTTCCATATCCTCGAGCTTCATTATCCATCCAATCTACCATTTCTTCTACTGTATCACAAGTTTGATGGTAACACCAATAACCATCAACTAACCCCCCGAATCCAAGCGTGACTGTATCTAGATTATTTTGGAAAGAGGCGTGATCACTTCTTGCAGTGGTATCTTCATAAATTATTATTTCAGGCCTATCTTGTTCTAACCATACATCATATTTCCATGTTTCTTCAGAATTATTATCAGCTCCAACTAGAATATCCTGTTGCATAGAGACATTAATTGCATCCGCACCGATCCATTGACTAAGATATACTAAATCTGGTTGATCAATTTTATTATAATTTAGAGAAGGGCCAATGTATATTCTCATAGGCCAAACTTCACTATCCTTCGGATAGCCATCCATATCAGGCTGGGGATCAGGGTCACAACCGCTTTCTCCTCCTCCATGTTCATCACCGCATGGAGCCCCTCCACCACCGGGCCAGTTAACTCCCGCCATGTCTAAATTTATATAATTTATAATTGTGACTTCTGGATGGTTATCTTCAAGGGTGTCTGTCCAATAATCGCTTCCACGTAAGCCTCCTTCTTCTCCAGACCATAAACAATAGACCATTGTTCTTCTAGTATCGTATGGCATGTTAGCCATTGCTTCCCCTGCAGCAAGTACCATAGATGTTCCTGCAGTATTATCATAAGCTCCAACTCTAGTTCCATATGTTCTTGAACCAGTTATGTGAGGGTCAACTAATCCTCCATTTATTGGTGGAGCAATATCAAAATGTGCTCCAAATACTAACCACTCATCTGGATATAACGTACCGTCACGAAATCCACATACATTGTAAGCTTCTGGATTGAAATTTCCCAGTACGTCTTCTATTGCGAATCTCTGAACTTCTACACGAAGTCCATATGCAGTCATTTCGGCAATTAAAAACTGAGCCGCATCTTCGTAAGCTAAATTTCCTTGTCCTGCCCATCGGTCTAGATATCCAACAGCACCATCAGCAGGATCCAAGAGATCTGGAGTTTCATCAGAAATACGTGCTATACTGTTGTAAACAGTTCTACCATCGATAAAACCTGTTGAGAATAACCCTCCTTCATCTATTGAATATGCTGCCGATATTTCACGTTTTACGCTAATTTTAACGGGAACACTACTAGTAGATTTTTCTTTAGTTGAGTTTAAAGTATAGAGCGAGGCACCTTCCTCAGGGTCTACTCTTGAAATAGCTAGCCCATCGCTATTCATTCCACCTCTCTTTACCCAGTCATTCCAGTTTTCACTTGGGTTTCTAATTGGCCAAATTTCAGTTCCATATTTCGAAAGAAAAATAAATGCAGTATCTATTCTAGGCGGAGCAAGAACTGTGAGTTGTTTCGTTTCTCCTTTTTTCATATCTAAAACGGTTCCATTTTGAATATAATTAGATGAAGGATCAATGACCATATGGGGAATGAAAACAGAAATATCACGCTTTGCAGAAATCACTAAAGGTTGAAATTCTCCTCCAACCATAGTGATTGGGTTAATTACAACGTCATTCTCTGATATTGGCTCTACTTTATCATCCTCTAGACATCCAGCAATAGCTGGCATCAGAAATAAAAAAGCCAGTACTAAAGTTCCTAATCTTCTCACATTTACCTATAGGTCTCAGTTTTAAGAGATATCTATTCTTCTAGACAATCAGTATGTAGACAAACAGGAGGTTCGAAAAAGATTTTGTTATCGACATTAATTTCGTGTAATCTTAATACGCTATTTCCACTAACATCTATATTTACGGCAGCTTCAGTACTTGGAGGCAGGTAATCTTCCCCGATATCTCTAAGAGAAAGGCGTATCTTATGTCCCTCAGGAATTAAAATATCCATAGCAAAGAATTCCATTTTAGCCCTAATTGTTTGGCCAGGGACAATGTTCTGGTATTCGCTTCCCCCTTCATGATACCTAAGATCCATTATAGCATGACCGATATGTATGCAATCACCTTCTGCAGAACAATCTTCCATAAGTGCATAGATAGACCCTCCAGACCCTAGCGGTGTAACGTCCATGTGTAGTTGTGGCAGTCCACCAAATCTAAAATCATAGTTATATTCTCCGGTTTCGAAAACGATCCAGTCATCAGTTGCTTCCATTCCAGGATAAACTGTAGAACCCATTATACTTTCACTAACTAAACTCAGATTGTTACCTCCTAGATTCATTTCGATAACGTTAGAATCTTTAGCAGGGTATCGGTCCTCAACTCTCCATTCTCCTCTGTTATTCTGTATTTCCTGATACAAACTTGGTTTAGGACCTCTTTCTTGTAAATAGTAGGTAAACCATTCCAATAAGTCCTGCATCCAATCAAATCTTACCATTTGAGGATAAGCTTCTGATCCGCGTCCAGGATCAGACCTTTGTTTTTGATAATCTGGTCTGTCTGGATAGTCGTGATCCCATTGCCCCATCAAAACTTTTGCTTCTATTCCATTATCTAGTAATGTATTGATTGTAGGTACGGCCATGTGGGGATCAACATTCCAATCGTGGAAACCTTGTACAATGTAAACAGACCCTCTATAATTTTCTAAAACTCTATCAAGGAAATACCTTTCTTCCCAGTAACTGTCTACAAATTCATTTCCAGCAAATACGTAACCATTTGTCGCATGTATTGGACCCAAGAGATAATCTTGACAAGCATTTTGTAAATTCTGATCGCCTTTGTCTTGCTCAAAGCCATATGAACCGTAAACAACATTATGCATGAAAGGTGCTCTGGCTTCAGATGAACCGTTCTTCCACATAAGCTCACGAACCCCTATTAATCCAGAAATGGGAACAATTGTTTTGAGATATTCATCCCCATACATTGCGGCTTGCCAAGGGGTAGAACCATCGTAAGATTTTCCAATCATTCCAACATTGCCATTGGACCATTCTTGTGTTGCAAGCCATTCAACTGCAGCGTTAATTCCCTCTTGCTCAGCAAATCCCATTAAGTCCATGCAGTGGTTAGACATTCCAGTACCAGTAACAGATACTTGTGCAAATGCGAAACCATGAGGTAATATGTTGTATATGATTCCAGCACCTAACCAGCTCCCAGGTTGAGAGACATCTGGAGTTTGAGCTGAGGTTTCACCAAAGTAAGGTCCGAATTCAGCAATGACAGGAACTTTCATTCCAGCAGGAACTTTTGGCCTCCAATAAGCTAAGCTAATTTGTGGACAATCCATTCCAGCTTGGCATGTAATTGCAGCTCCACCTTCGCCGATTGGCAAATCATATTCAACATATACATGTTCAGAATTAAATTCATTACCAGTTTCTAGTAATTCATATTGTCCTTGTTCTAAAACAAAACTATATGCTTGAGTTGTATCGTACGGTAATTGGTTTCTAGCCCATACTGGAACTCTATTATCGAGATTTAGATCTTCATTGTCTTGTATATAAATCATCCACGCACTACCAATCATTATTGCCACTACAAGTAGTGAGAACATTTGTTCAGAAACGGTAGATTCTTTCATTTTTCCAGTGATTAAATTATATTAGCAACAGCTGCTTGAAGAACCGCAACCACATTCACCTTTTTTGCCCTCAGGTACAGGATTAGGATTATTTACTCTGAAACCTTCTCCCATTTCTGTTACAACGTAATCGATTTCAGTTCCCTTAACTTTTTCCATATCATCGCTTTTGACTAAAACTTTCAGACCGTTGGCTTCTATGGTAGTATCATTTTCGCTTTCATCATCGAATCCTAATGCGTATTGATAGCCGCCTGAGCAACCACCTGGAAACACACCTAAACGAAGCGTTTTTCCGTCAGCATTTTGGGTAGAAATAGCTTGATTTATTTTTTCAGCAGCAGTATCGGTAACACTAATCATAAGTGAACGAGCAGCTCTTTGATTTTATAGTTTACTGATGCCATTTTTTTATTCAAATACCTTGAATGTCAGGAATTCCAACTTTACTAGTAGAATCAAGAGGTAAGTAAATTTTTGCAATATTTTTTATTCCAGATAATAAAACTTGACCTTTGCTTGGTTTAATTTGTGTTGTATAAACGATAAAAGGATCATTGTAGATTTTCATAGCAGTCCATGCATACATGTCCGAAGCTGTCTTGACAGCAACTCTCATTCTTTTAGGGATAAATTCAAAACCAAGTTCAGCCTGCTTTTGCCACTTAAAATATAGTCTAATTTGAGATCTTACAAATGCTTCAAATTGTTTAGGTTTCCTGCGAGCCTCTCCCCTCGTCAAACTTTCAAGCCCGAATTTACCTAACATATCCTTTGGAAAATAAGTTCGATTCAAATCTAAATCTTCATCAATGTCTCTGATGAAGTTGATGAATTGCATAGCTTTTCCAAGATATCTGGCAGATTCGTCGGCTTCATCAGCAATATTCATTACGCGGTTCATCATTAATCCAATAACTTCAGATGATCCGTATAGATATTTGTTTAATTCATCTAAGTTATTGTATTCGGATTTGAAAGTGTCCATTTCCATTGATTCTAAAAATGAGTCTACCCATTCCTGTTCAAATTCCATACGATTGGATAATTCTATAAAATTTTCAATAACTGTGTTACCGGTTTTTTCGCCTTTTAAAGCATGATAATAATTACTTTTGAAATTTCTAAAACCCTCCAAGTCTTGAGGAACTGCATCAACATAATTATCTGCAATTCTTACGAAGCTGTATAATGTAGTTACGTCTTTTCTAATTTTGCTTGGAAATAGTTTAGTGCTGTTATAATAGGTAGTACTTCCTTTTTGGAAGATTAAGTCTGGATCATCCAGCGGCTTTTCCATCATAAATTTGCTCTTAGAATCCATTTTCTATTTCCAAATGTATTTTATAGTGCACAACTTAGTATTTAAAGAAAACAGCATAGTGCCTAATCACAAAGCCTTCAAAGTATCTAGCGTATCTTTGTCAGCTAGAACTATGTCTTCTTGCAACTCTCCATCTACCATTCCTTGAGTTCCTAAACCTCCTAAAAATATTTTAGAATCTGGCAACTCTTTGGCGAGTTCCCTGGCAATAATTTTTGCATTGAATAGGTATCTTGCAATCGTTACGGAAATAAATACAATGTCAGGTCTTGCATGTATTGCGAAATCGATGATGGCTTTGTTTGTAGCCTTCATTTTTTCGCCCATGTACCAATTTCCTCCGATATTAGTGACTCTGTAGTTTCTTACTTTTAGCAGACCTTCAAGAACTAAGTTTGACATGTTATGGTCATCGCCCTCTGGATTACATATTACTGCTAAACCTTCAATCAAGCCTTTTGTTTCTATCTTATGGTTGTTCATTTGGATAATTTTTTTCATAGAGTTAGTAACCATGTGTTCTTGTGCAATACCGATTTCTTTGTTGTACCACATCTTTCCAGTTTCAGCCATAACCCAAGTTACAGATTCAACGTAAAATCGCTGAAGCCCAATAAGTTCAATTAATTCATCTGCCTTTTCTGTTGCCATTTCTTCATCGCCTGTTAATAAACATCTGCAAAGTATATTTTGCAACTTTTTTTGTTCCTCAACAACGCCTTCATCCAACTTAGTTTGATTTTTAACAAAGAATTTTCTGATGGATCCCGTATGGTAATCCTTAGGTATATCATCGATTGTAAGTTTCTCAACTGAACCAAGATATTCTAACACCTTTTGTTTTGATGTTTTCTTTACTTTATCCCATTGACTTTCAACAAGATATGCGTATTTCTTTCCTTTTATTTTTTTTGTACGTATGTATGCTATGTTAAACCCCCCTTCTTGTTTAGTTCATCGACTAATATTTGTGAAGAGATGACTGTAGTAGGAACTCCAACACCAGGGTGGTTGTATTGTCCCGTGTAGTAAAGATTTTCAACCTTTGAACTCTTATGTTTAGGTCTGAAAACCGCAGTTTGCCACAAAGTATGAGCCATTCCTAGGCCAGTTCCTTTGTATGCATTGTATCGTTCTTTGAAATCTCTATGAGTGAATAGAGACTTCGTGACAATGTTGTCACGTATTTTTTCTCCGGTCCATTTTTCAAATTTATCTATGACTTTGTCTAAATATTGATCCCTTATTTCATCAGAATCTTCAAGGTCAGAAGCAACAGGAACTAAGAAAAATAAATTTTCCATTCCTTTAGGTGCTACCTTATCATCAATTTTTGACGGACAGCAAACATAAAAATTCGGGTTATCGGGCCATTGTGGTTTTTTGAAAATTTGGTCAAAATGGTCATTCCATTCAGTTTCAAAGAAATAATTGTGGTGTGTTAAACCACTTACTTTCTTATTAATTCCTAAGTAAGCTAAATGCATTGAAACAGCCATTGTTTTTTTGTTCCAATACTTCTCTTTGTAGGTTTGATTTTCCTCGTCAAGTAGAACAGTTTCACCGTGGTGATAATCTGCATTATTAATGACTAAATCAGCATCATATTCTTTTTTGCTAGTTATAACTTTTTTAGCACTTTTATTTTCAACGTTGATTTTAGTTACAGGTTCATTGAATTTGAATTTAACGCCATTATCAACAGCGATGTCATACATTTTTTTTGCAAGTCCGTTCATTCCACCTTTAGGATAGAAAATACCATGATGGTGATCTAGATAGGACATCATGCAATACATTGCAGGAACATTTCTTGGATCTCCACCTAAAAATACAGTAATCCATTCCAATAGTTTTTGTGCTTTTGGATTTTTGAAATATTTCTTTACACCCTTATGAAAGTTAGAGAAAGCCTTCAATTTTAATCCATTAATTATCATTTTAGGGGTAAAGAAATCAAAAATTGAGTTATAACTTCTGTAAACAAATTCATCCATTGCAATATCATATTGCCTTTTGCAAACATCTAAGTATTTACGTAATTTTTCAGCCCCATTATCCTCTAATTTGTCAAAAAGGTCATAGTTTTTATTTACATCGCTAGAAACGTCAATTATATCTCCGTCACTAAAGAAAACACGATAAGACGGATCTAATTGCTCGAGCTCTAATTCTTTCGAAGCATCCAACCCAAATTCAGAAAAAAAGTTATCGAAAACCTGAGGCCACATATACCAGGATGGCCCCATGTCAAATGCAAATCCATCCTTTTCTAATAGACTAGCCTTTCCGCCAGGCTGTTCATTTTTCTCAATTACGGTTACATTGTGCCCTTCTTTAGCAAGAAGCGCAGAAGCAGTCAATCCCCCATAACCAGCACCTATAATCACGATATCTTTCATTAGAGATCCTCCTCTTTTCTTCTACCTAATAGATGTCTAAAACAATCTTCTAAATCGTTAAATCTGAATTTATATCCAGAATCAATTAATTTTGAGGAATCTACCTTTATGCTTGATAAAGCAAGAACGTCTCCAAATTCGCCTAAAAATGTTTTTAATATAAATCCAGGTACTGGAATAAGTGTAGTTAGTTTTCCTAATTTTCCCCAAAATACATTTGCTAGAGTAGCAGCCCATTCTTTTTGCCTAACCGGATTAGGAGATGCAACATTAACAGGCCCAGAAAGTGAATCAGTAATAATTGAATGATAGATACTTCCTACGGCATCATCCACAGATACCCATGACCACCACTGCTTCCCTCCGGCTACAGGTGGACTTGAACCTAACATAGCAGGTAACGAAAGTACCTGCAATGCACCTCCTTGCGGTGACATAACTGGTGCAAGTCTAAGAAATACAACTCTAATTCCTGCATCAATTGCTGGTTTAGCAGCAGCTTCCCATTCGCTGACAACATGTGAGAAAAAATCAGTTCCCTTTTCAGCATCCTCGGATAACATATTTTCGCCATTATCGCCATAGTAGCCAATAGCGGAAGCACAAACCAAAACTTTTGGTTTTTTGTTTAGTGAAGCTACGTGCTCAGCAATTAGCTTAGTACCTTTTACTCTACTTTCCAAAATTTGTTTTCGTTTCCACTTAGTCCATGGAATGGGGATTTTTCCACCGAGAGGTTTGTTTATTGGTTCGCCAGCTAAGTGAACCACAGCGTCTTTACCTTCTAAATTACTTATGACATTTTCATCAATGTCCCAACTTAATTCTCCTTTTTTTGGTCTACCTCTTACTATATTCTCAACTTCATGGCCTGCAGTAGTAAGAAATGGAATTAACTGAGATCCAATTAAACCTGAGCCTCCAGTTATTGCGATGTCCATTGGTTTACCCTTGTACTTTGCCTGCTCATACAGATCATTTTTAGTGATATTTTTTCTGTAAGCAAACATTTGTTTTATCCGGTTCTTAGTATATGCACTCCCAAATATGGAGCCAAAAGGATCCATGGGAAAATCATAGTATATCTCGTCCTTCAAAATAGAACCATTTTTTCCATTTTTTTCAAAAAGATGTCTGTGGTGCCAGGACCCATTCCAAAACGGTAACGGCCCTACAAATGGCCCACTTTCTTGGTCTTCCATGAATTGGACATTTTTTTTGTAGCTGTGATGTTTTGCAACCCAGATTAAAGGAACGGGAATAATACCACCGATTGGCGGAAGTTTGATATGAACTTCGCCCCCATCAATGCCGCCTTTTCTGTATTTTACAGTTACAGGATCGAAAGCAGGAGTCAATCTTTCGTAGGCTCCAGGATTTTCGTGCCAACTAAACAATTTTTCAACAGGCACATCTACTTTTAGCGTCGATACAAAGCTGTGTTTCGTTTCAGTTTTTGACATTATAGAGCCTAAATTGTTAGTTAATAGTGCATAACTGAGTATATAATAACTGCAAGCTAGTGCCTAATTTAAATTAGCTAAACTTTCTTTGAATTTTGCCAAATTTTCTTTAGCAACTAATTTGCGATCTACCATTGGTTCAGGGTAGTCTTTCCCAATTACACAATTCGCGCTTTCTTGGATTGGAAGTGGAGCTAAATGTGGCTCAAAGATATACTTTGAGGGGAAGTCTTTCAATTCAGGCACCCAATATCTAATGAATTTAGCATCATTTACTTCAGCATTCAAGCTAGATTTACCATCTGGACAGGGATTGTATAGCCTAAAATAAGGCATAGAGAAGGGGGCGACTCCAGATAGCCATAACCAATTTCCATTATTTAGCGCCCAGTCTGCGTCAACTAATTTTTTATCAAAAACATCTCTTCCCTGTTGCCAATGCTGCCATAGTTGTCCCCTAGTAAGGAAGCAAGATACTGCATGTCTTCCCAGATGGTGCATCCATCCGGTTGCGTCTAGTTGCCTCATCATTGCATCAATATATGGGAAACCAGTCTGTCCTTTTTCCCATAATTCCATTTTAGTATCATCAAAATCACCCCATTCTATTTTTTTACACATCGAATTATTCGTATCGGAATCCCAGTTTTCTACAGCTTTCGATAAAATGTAAAACATTTCTCTGAACATAAGTTGTCCGTGCATAGATTCAGGAGGTTGGGAGTGCTCTCCGTTACGGTAGCATCTTTCAGTTTCTTTCCATAGTATCCTCGGTGACAGGCAACCAAAACTTAAGTATGGAGAAAGGCCCGTTGTTTCAGGTTCTAAGGGGTTTTCTGGGTTATTTGTTGAAATGGTACGAGGTTTTCTAAAGTTTCGAATGTATTCTTCCTCAGAACTAACTTTCCTTTCTAAACGGATTAATGCTTCAGATTCACCACCTTTGAAATAAGACTTAGAATCTTTTTTTAGTAAAGCCAATTCCTTTTCAGTATCAAAAATATATTTTTTGATAATATTAAAGCTATTTTCGGGAATGGATTTAGTTATTTCAGGAATTTCTAAGACGTCGTCAACACTGTAGAAATCGTTTTGATCTTTTGGAAATATTTTGGAAAATAATTTTTCCATATCTTTCATATTTTTTGGAGGTTTGAAATTTTCTTGTTCTACAATTTCTTCAATATTAGTAAGTGTATTAACTTTAGGGATTATGCGTAAGTTAACAGAATTTTCCTCGGATAAAATATCCAACAAGCTATTTTCATATTCGACATCATTAGGTCTGTTTGAGTAATCAGTGAATATTTCAGATATATTCAGCGAGTTGCCTTCAAGTAGTTTTCTAAATATCTCATCAGGCTTGCCATTTAAAATTATTAAATTTGAACTAAATTTATGTTTGAGCTGTGATTTCAAATCAATTAAAGATTCATATAGGAATTTGATTCTATTATTACTGATATCTGAAATATTTTTATTTAAAATGTAAATAGGAAGTATTGTTTCTGAGTTAGTAGATCTTAGAGCCTCTACCAATACACGGTTATCGTTTAATCTAAGTGCATTTTTGAGCCAAATTACTGCAGTATTCATTGCTACGCATGTTGCTGATTTGTTAAATTATGGTTTTTTTCAAAAGTTAATGCTTCTTTTTCTTCTTCGGCTTTTGACAATTTTAGACATGTAATACAGGTTACAGGATGCCCTTTTAGCATTTGCAAATATTCTTGTTTTGTAGCCTCATGCCCACAAAGAGTTTTTTGGTTGGGTCCAGGATGGTGTTTTTTTTTCATAAGCTATTTTATTCAGCCATCCACCCCATCATTTTGTCTACTTCTCTGCTAATCAGTATTAATGTCGGAGCCCATAGGCCAACAAAAATTCCTAACAGCTGATCATCAGCTACAAAATAGATGTATAGCGATCCAAATATTGACGCAAAACTAGACATTAATCCAATTTGCGAAATGATTCCACCATCGTATTGAGGTTTATCTTCTGCCATATGACTGATTAGCAGGCACAGTAAAAATATTTTTTCGGTGCACTGTTGCATTGCACTAGCAACATTTTTTATCTCCCCTTTTAATTCTATAAATCATGGCAAAAGCACTAGATCACAAAATTAGTACTAAAATTAGAAAATATTTAGAAAAGCAAACTCAAACAAGAACCATAACAGAGATTTCTAGGAGTCTTGATATCGGAAGAAACACTGTAGCGAAGCATTTAGAGTTGTTAAAGATACAAGGATTAGTCGAAGAAAGAACTGTGGGACAAGCAAAACTTTGGTCTTTAACAGCAACACCTTTTGATTCGGACAAATTTGGATTTTCAATAAGGGACAAGAAAGGCAGACACCTTTATTCTTATGGAGCTAAAGCATTATCAAAATTTGGTTTTGATGAAAAAACTTTCCATGGTAAAACAACATCAGAGGCCTTAGGTGAGAATTATGAGGATGTAGATAAGGCAGCTTTTGAAGCCATGAAAAATGAAAAACTTGCTATTTGCCATAGGAAATATGAATCTCGCAAATTTCAGGCTAAAGTAGTTCAGTATTTTTTTCCAAATTATGATAATGAAGGAAAGCTTACAGGAACAATAAGTTTCGCGTCAATTTCAGATACAAATTGATGGCCGGTAAAAATCACAATCCTTCAATTGCAAGAAGAATATTGAGAGATTTAAAAAGAGGCGAATCCCCTGAAAGTCTTATTCCAAGTGCAAAGCAAATTTCAGATCCTTACTACAGAGCCTTGAGTTTGGTTTACATATCTTCTCTTGGCTTTTTAGATAGTAAAAAATCAAAGAGCCTGCTTGAACAAGCATTTTCAAATGCCAAAGATATAGAGCAAAGTTGGCGAAGATTGGAGTTAATAGGCGAAATGTCTAAAAGATTAAAAGATCTTCAGGACATTAGATTAAAAGAAATTCAATATAAACAAATATTAAAGATATTAAATTCAGAGAAAAGCAGAAGCGTAAGCGATTTTCTTGTAAAGAATGTCAAACATTTTCCCCCTAGCCTTCTTGAATCTCTTTTGAACCTCTCTTTGAAATTAGAAGGATATGAATTCAAATCATCTAAATCAGTCGTGAGGCATTGGGTAAACAAAAAATCTGCGGAAGAATTAATATCATTATTATGCCAGCAAAAAGGAGAGATTAGACCGAAGCTCTTGGGATATTTACATCTTCAGTTAAATAAGTCAGAAATAAGTACAACTTCATCTTCACTTGATATGAGTTTTAAGTTTGCAGAATCTGAAGAAATTTTTAGATATTTAG
>MDTD01087427.1_pt1 | contig 16489 bp, 18 predicted proteins | sample 811221 | NCBI WGS metagenome assembly MDTD01 (sample SAMN05326646, study PRJNA326480) | marine metagenome | isolation source: seawater | place: Pacific Ocean: South West | collected 2011 | reverse complement strand
TTCTGCTACGGGGATCAATGGACAAATCTTTTGCAACCTTTCTGGGCATTGGCGTTACTTGGTATTACGGGATTACGTGCCAGTCAGATTATGGGCTACTGTATTACCGTCATGCTCATTGGAGTTCTTATGTTTAGTGGAATTTTATTAATCTATTAGGAGAAGTATATGGTCAAACAATTTTTAATTATAAGTGCTCTGGGAATGTTTCTTGGTGTTACCCTTGGAGCTTTCGGAGCCCATGGTCTCAAACAAAAAATATCTGAGGAAATGCTGAACATTTGGAATACCGCCGTGCTCTATCACATGCTTCATTGTCTGGGCCTTGCAATAGTCGCTCTAAGCTTTAAGTTCTTTGGCGGTACTCACTGGTTTTTATGGTCAGGCTGGGCCCTGATCATAGGAGTACTTATATTCAGCGGATCTCTTTATGTCCTAGCTCTAAGTGGAGTGCGCTGGTTAGGGGCTATCACACCCTTCGGCGGCCTAAGCTTGCTCGCCGGTTGGGGACTTTTCGTTCTCGCACTTTATAAGAGCAATTAAGCTTCACTTATAAACAAGCAAAAGGTTCATAATATATAGATTAATTCAGTCAACTATTCTGAAATCTTGTCATACCAATACTTGAGAAGATCACCAAGAGTAGTATCGATATCGTATTCTTCCTTGAAACCTGTCATTTCAACCAAGTTTGTCGAATCACCATGTTGGTAATAGATTTCATGAGGTCTCCAGAATGGATCATGAATCTTTTGCTCAACATGATCTAGGCCTGAAAGCTCGATCAATTTATCAGTAAAATATTGCATTTTACGAGGAGTATCACCACAAATATTGAATACATGATTATTAACTTCTGGATGAATCATAGCCAGATAATAAGCACGTACCGTATCACGCACATCCATTACTACTCGAGTGGTAGAAAGATTACCAACTTTTAGCACAGGTTCTTGTAGACCTTTCATCATCCTAGCGATCTGATAAGCATCCGAGGAAATCGAAAAGATGCGACCTCTACGAGGACCTGTATGAGAGAATGCACGAGTTATGAAACCTTTGATGAATCCATTATTCATGCGTTCCTGTAAATAAACATCAGTGGCTGCTTTCGAAGCTCCGTAGGGATTAGAGGGGACAATATGATCTTCCCAATGAATCTTGCGACCATCTTGTCCGACATTACCATAAACCTCTGATGTCGAACAAAACATTAGCTTACAAGCCTCTTGATGATCTTGAATTACTTGAATCAGATTAGCACTCCCCATGACATTTGTTTCCATAGTGCCTATAGGATCCTTAAAGCTCGTTGGTGGATGTGATTGAGCAGCTAAGTGAAACACACCGTCAAATTGATGGGTTTCAAAAACAGTTCTTAGTGATCGATAATTGATCAAATCTGCATACACAAATGTGATTGCTTCATAAGCTTTATCTGTTACCACATCTCGAATGTCACTCTCCATGCCATTTGTTCTGCGAACTAATCCATAAACTTCGTGACCTTCTTTGTGTAGAAGGTTCACCATATGCGCACCAGCGAATCCAGTTATTCCAGTAATTAAATATTTTGCCATAATAGTAATAAGGGGGTAATGAAAGTTAATGTGTGGGCTATATCCCTCTCTGAGACCTCAGTATAACACTCTAAATGCGTTACGCAAACTGTTTGAAACAGCATTTTTACAAGGTTGAAACAGCATCAATCTTGGGGTAAAGACAAATCTTCAAAGTTATCCATAAAGCGCTGGTCACGCATTCTTTTAAGAAGGGTAATGTATTCATCAAGAACCATTGAAACCTGTTCTTTTTTACAATAGCGGCGCCAGGTTATAGAACGAGATTGCTGCTCTTTTTCACCTAGTATTAGCATATTCGGAATCTTACTAGTCACTGCATTACGAATCTTTTTACCGAAAGAATCGTTGGAGTCATCTAGCTGCACTCGAAATCCCTGCATATGTAATATTTGTTTTATTTCATATGCATAATCTACAAATGCTTCGGCTACTGGTATTAAACGAACTTGTACTGGGGCCATCCAAGTAGGAAAAGCTCCTCCAAAATGCTCGATCAAAAAAGCAATAAAACGTTCGTGAGTCCCCAAAGGAGCTCTATGGATGATATATGGCTCATGCTCTTTGCCATCTTCACCTTTGTACTTAAGACCAAATCTGGAGGCCACAAGAAAGTCGAGCTGATTAGTCGAGGCTGTTTCTTCCCGCCCAATTACATTCCGAATTTGAAAATCAACTTTTGGTCCATAAAAAGCAGCTTCACCTCGCTCTGATGTGTAGGGGATCTCTAAATCTTCCAAACATTCTCGCACAATGCCCTCTGCAAATTCCCAACGATCGCCTGCCTCAATAAACTTTTCACCATCCGAAGCATGCAGACTTAAACGAGTCCAATACTGGGTAATACGAAATTTCTCGTAATAATCTTTATGCATCTGCAAAACGGCTTTAAACTCATCTCGTACCTGACCCTCAGTGCAATAGATATGCGCGTCGTTCATTGCTAGAGCACGAACTCTCAATAGTCCAGAAAGACTTCCCGAGTGTTCATATCTATAGCACGTCCCATATTCAGCTAAGCGCAAAGGCAGTTCTCGATAACTTCGCAATCGAGAATCAAAAATCTTGTGATGATGAGGACAATTCATCGGCTTTAGATAGTAATTATCGCCGTCAATCTCAATCGGAGCATACATGGTATCTTTATAGTATGGGAGATGCCCAGAGGTATAATACAAACTCTCTTTAGTGATATGTGGTGTTGCCACCCTTTGATAACCTTGCTGAAACTCCATATCTTTAGCGAGAGCTTCTAATTCCTCTCTAAGCACTGTACCATTAGGTAACCACAAAGGAAGGCCCTGACCAACTTCATCATCCATAACATATAGGTCTAGCTCACGCCCTAATTTCCGATGGTCGCGTTCTTGAGCCAATCGGCGCTCTTCGATGAACTGTGTCAGTTTCTCCTTCGATTCAAAAGCCAAACCATAAATTCGCATCAGCATCGGCTGATTGGAATCTCCACGCCAATAAGAACCCGCTATAGAATCAAGCTTGAAACAGCCTTTTGGAATCTTGCGTGTAGATTCAACATGGGGCCCCTCACACATATCCACGAAAGGACCATTCTGATAAAAAGATAGGTTTTCGAATCTCTCACCAAGTTCTCCAGCATATTCTGCCTTGAGAGGCTGATTATGATCTTGGAGGTAATCTACAGTCTCACTCTTACTCTTGTCATACTGCTCAAATTTCTGATTGGACTTGATAATCTTCTTCATCCGCTTTTCGATATCCTTTAAATCATCGGGGCCAAAAGGCTCTGCAAGGCGGAAGTCATAATAGAACCCAGTATCGATAGGAGGTCCAAACCCTAGTTCAGCATCAGGTTGAATCTCAAGTACTGCCTGAGCCAATATGTGAGCCAGAGAATGTCGAATCTTATAAAGTTCTTGATTATTTTTTGTCAGCTCCATAGCTGCTTCTCCATCTGTTTTAAAGGGCTAATTAAGTAAAAGGTGATATTGTAACCCGCGAAGTCGGTACTGTCACTTCCAAAGCGTTATGAATTACGATAAAATTTATCACTTCATTAAACTAGGTAAGTCTTTTGATTCGCAGCGAACTGAAAAGTAAAATCACCGAAGATATTTGTGTCATGGCAACGCCTGACAATCATCCCCACAGCTATTTATTTGATTGTGGGGTCGCCTCGAATCTCCAAATTAGCGATGTAATGCGCACTAAAGCAGTATTTATAAGCCACACCCATGTAGATCATTTTGTTAACTTTGACGCCATTTTGCGCAACCGAGCAGGTTCAAGAAATACCCTCATAGTTACCGGTCCAAAAGGTATCGTAGATAATGTACAAGGCAAATTAATGGCATACACTTGGAATCTTATAGGACGGAATGGCTCTTATTTTGAAGTTCGAGAGGTTCAACGCGATGGTGTTTACAAAATTTTTAGACTATCTCCACCGGACTGGCGTATTAGATACATAAGACGCGAACGTAGTGATGTAATATTTCAGAAAGGTACTATATCGGTGCGTTTTTGCGTCCTTGATCATAAAATTGATTCTATAGCTTATCGTATGCAGGAAAATCCCCGGATTAACATGACTGATATTCCTTACAAACCAGGACCTTGGATCGAATCTCTGAAAGAAGCGTTTCGTCAAAAAAAAAACCATGATTTGATTAAAATTGACTCTGATAAAACCGTACCCGCCGAAACTCTTTTCAATTGTTTACAAGAAACTGAGGGATTCAGTCTGGGTTACGCCATGGACCACCTAGGAGGTGGACACAATCATGAAAAACTAGAAAGTTTTTTTAAGAATCTCGATGAACTATATATAGAATCGTTTTTCAGACATGTAGATTGGGGTTTTGCCCAGCGACATCATCACAGCACTTCTTATCTTTCTGGTTTATTAGCGCGTAAAGCCGGCGTAAGAAAGCTGAATCTCGTGCATCACTCAAGGCGTTATTTTTCTGAGATAGGGGACCTCATCGAAGAAGGTCGAGCCGCCTATGAAGGTCGTGAGCCAAATTATGAAAACAAGCCCCACTCGCGTTTTGAATCTGATACTGATTCAACTGGGGAAATATAGATATGGCCTTGGTATAGATCAACCTTTAGTTTTTAGTCTAAAATTGGCGAACAATACCTGATTAAGATAACGCCCCTCAGGAAAGTATTTATTGATTGAATGGTCCACTTCTTCGGCAATCACCTCGGCAATCTGGGTTCTACCCTTTCCAAAAATTGACTTAGAGGCTTTACCCACCGAGGAAACTAAATCTTCGTAGGTGAACCTTGCAGTGCATGAAATACTAAACCATAAACTCTCTTCCTTTATATGCGTTAACGCTAAATAATGTAACTGCTCCAATTTTTTAAGAGCCATAGGGACTTGAGTCATTTTGCTAGCCATGCAAGGAGGATCAATAATGATAAGATCAAATTTGTCCTTATCGTCTAAATTTGCCAAAAATCGAAAAACATCAGAGCAGACTAAGCGATCCCTGCCATCATCTAGTCCATTCAAACTTAGGTTTTTACGATGTGTCTCCTGTGCCTGCCTACTCTGATCAACTGAAACAACTTCCGAAGCTCCACGTTGCAAAGCTATTACTGAAAAAGCACCTGTATAGCTAAAAAGGTTTAAAACTCGCATACCCGTTAAATCCAATTTAGATAAAACTCTCCTTGAACCTCGCAAGTCTAAAAAGAAGCCGCCCTTTTGACCCGATTCGAGATCAACGAGGTAACTGTATGCACCTTCAAAAACTGTCACAGGATCGCTAGGTGCCTTGCCCCGAGTCCATCGAGGAGGTCTCAACCCTCTGTCTGACTGTAAACCAATTTTGGTAGCCGATTTTACCAAAATATTAGATGGTCTTTTCTCCAATACGTAGTTCATCAAAAAACTTACTAATCTCGCCAGACCATAGAGAGAAGGGGAATAATATTGGATTATCAAATAATTATTATACTGGTCTACCGTAATTCCCGGGAAACCATCGCTCTCACCATTAAGCCAGCGTATCCCATCTGTTTCAGTAAGTAATTTTTCTTTCTTCTTGATAACCTCACGCAGTTTCTTAAAAAAAAATCGATTGCGAACTGTTTCACCAAAATGAAAGACACGAATCCCTATCCGAGTGTCACCAGAATAGATACCATAACCTAAAACTTTATTCTCGCCGTCGAATAACTTCAGCCATTGACCTGATCGATAAACGCTAGCAGCACTTGATAAATTACCCGTAAAGACCCAAGGATGTTCATTACGAACTTGAATGGAGCTTTTCTTATTGAGTTGGTAGCGCCTAAAACGATTTTGCTTCATAAAACCTACACTAGTTTACCAACTCAAACCCTCCATTGGGAATCACTGAGCGCCGAAAGATTATTGAGGAGAAAAATCTATATGCATTTTCATGTGATTCTGTCAGGTTTTCGGAATTTGATTAGTGATAGTAAAATATCCTTAGTGCCATTAGTTCTAATAATGATTTTGAGCTCCAGCACTGCTTTCTATCTTATTGAAGGTGCCCATCAAAAAAATCTTAGTTACTTAGATTCTATCTGGTGGTCAGTAGTTACTATGACAACTGTAGGCTATGGAGATTTTTTTCCTCAAACAACTCTAGGTCGGTTCATGGTGGGCGTACCCACAATGCTTCTGGGAATCGCTATTTTGGCTATTCTTCTAGAAAATGTACAAAATAACATCACTAAAAAATCAAAAAAATTGAGGGGACTTTCTAATATGAAAGAACGAAATCATATAGTTATCTTAGGCTATCCAGGCGAACAACAATTACTAGAAATCGTTAAAGAAATTCAACTGGATGATCGTCTCGGGTCTATGTCAATAGCATTCGTAACTGATCGAATTAATGAAAATCCTGAGGTCCTTGAAAAACTTAAAGTGCATTTCATTAAAGGAAATCCAATTCATTCTCAAACATTAAAAAAAGCCAATGTTGAAAGTGCGCGTAAAGTCATAGTTCTCGCAGACGACACACATAATTCTGACTATGATGGCGTTAGCTTGATGCGAATATTAAATGCTCGAAAGCACATGAAGAACCCTAAAGGAATACTAATCGCTCAATGCCTTAATCGTGAAAATGAAGAAACCATGTATGACTCGGGAGCTAATGAAGTTATTGTGCTTGAGTCGCTAGCTGCGGGATTGATAGTTCAAGGGGTTAGTGCATTAGGTCTTAACCCTACTTTGCAAAGCTTATTAACTAATGAACGCGGATTTCAATTCTACATCGAAATGGCACCAGCCAATGTACTAAACATTTCCCTAGGTACACTATGTGCAAAAGTCGAAGAGCAATGGGATAATGTTCGCACAGTCGGAATATTGCAGGATGGGCGTCAACTTCAAGTAAACGATAAATTTAAATTAAGTGTAGGTCATCAAATTCTCTACATTAGTGATCATAAACAAGATTTCAATAAGTTAAAGGTGACCGATTGATAAGAATACTCGCCGTCTATATTATCCTAATCTCAAATCTTCATGCTCGAGAAACAGCAGAGGTTATGTTCGAAGCTGGGCCTTTATATGTTGGTACTGACAAGTACGAACTACCGCTGTTCTATCTTGATAGTTTTGAGGTTTCCAACGCTGAATATGCTGATTTTGTAAATAAAGTCGAGGTAAATAAGCCATTATCTTTTAAGATGGAGGGCTTTTCTGACCCCCAAAAACCAGCAGCAGGTATGGATTGGTATGATGCTAGTCTATATTGTCGCTTTAAGGGCAAAAGACTACCTCGGATGATCGAATTTATTAGGGCATCACAAGGTCAGGTTCCCCAACTTTATCCCTTCGGAAACGAATTCCCAAGCTTTCAAAAAGCTCCTTTCATTACCCATTCTCAAAAGCCTCTATCTACTAGTTCAGTGAACTCTTTCCATGAATTACGAACCTACGAGGGAGTTTATCAGCTTGCCGGAAATGTGGCCGAATGGACCGAAGATTACGCAGACCAACCATTAGCAATATTAGAAAATCCCGAACTAGCTAAAAAGTTTAAGGGAAAAGGTAAATACAAAGTCTATGGTGGTAGCTACAGGTCTTCAGTTCAAGGTGTAAAAGTTGGTTCATTCATAAAGGTACAACCCACAGAAAATTATCATCCGGATATTGGTTTCCGTTGCGCTAGAGATGAAAATACTCCCATATTCACTTCCTCCGATTTCTTAACTATGAATCCGAATGAGATGAAAGCTTTAGTCTATGGTAGTGACGAAGACAAAAAAGAAGAAAAAATTCTGAATATTACAACAAAGAGAAGTGTTGCCAAGATCCAAAACCGACAGAAAAATCTAGACGAAAAGGAACGTCGTCGACGATTGAAAGTCAAATCTCTCAAAACATTACGAGACCGAGAAATACTAGTAAGTGAAGAAAAAGAAGGCAAAACAAGCGCTAGTATAATTGTTCCTTACGGAATGTTTATGATGGGAGATTCTCAATTACCTGTAGCAAGTCCTCAAAGAATGATATACCTAGATGCATTTGAGATTGATCGTTACCTAGTAACGATCCAAGAATTCGAAGCCTTTACTACAAAAAATAAAATGAAGCCTCGCTATAACTTCAAATCTCCCGGTGGAATTACCAAAGCAAATTTAGCCTATGTAACCTGGAATCATGCCAGAGCCTACTGTAAACAGCTAGATATGGATTTACCTTCTGAAGCACAATGGGAGAAAACCGTACAAGGACTTGCAGAAGAAAAGAAAATTACTTTGGATTCAAAAGGCATTCCTACCGGTTATTTTGGAATCAAGCAAGTCGTTCAAGGCTTTGATGAATGGACTTTGGATTCTTTCGCACCATACGAGATGGTCGAAAAAAATCTCGGTTATCGTAATCCAACCCTTGATCTACCGCATAGCTCTTTCAAAGTTTATAGAGGGCATGGTAGCTCACCTAAACAAAGCTTAAACATTAGCACCCGAAACATTTCTCATCATCTAGCTTTGCACTCTTTCCGCTGTGTTCGGAACCTTGGAGACGCAGGTAATCCCAAGTTTGAAATTTCTCGTAAGATGAATTATCTCACACCAGATTTCTATGATGAGACTCGCAAATTAATAAGCTCTGGTAAAAACCCGCTTAATATCAAAATTGATATGGGTGAATTTGAGAACAAAAATTAAGAATTGGCTAATCGACAAAATTCTCTTAGTTTTCTCACACCCAGTAAACCTCGTTCCCCTAAATTGAGTGAAAAGTCATTTACATAAGTATTCACGTGCTCACGTAAGACCTCAGCATTCATCTCTTGCGCAAATTGTTGACAAAATTCTAAAGGAAATTTTTTGTTTGAATCACTAATAGAGTCGCGAATCGCTTTTTCGAACTCTCCAGAGTACTTCTCAAGTGATCGATGCACTGCGATTGCTCCCAAGGGTATAGGCGCTTGTGTATCGCGCTCAAAAAGCTCACCTAGATCACAGACAAGTTCAAGACCCATCGACTGATAGACAAAACGAGTTTCATGAATAACTAAACCATAATCGATTTCGCCCTCAACCATCTGTCTAGGAATTTCATCAAAACGCAAAGAAACAGTTTTACTGATGGATGGAAAATAATTTTTTAATAGAGCAAATGCTGTAGTTGAAGAGCCTGGAATAGCAACTAAACTTTCTGGCCCTGGTTTATCTAATCCAGGTCTGCGCAAAAGTAGAGGACCACACCCATAACCTAAAGCCGCGCCACTATCTAACATCTGATATTCTTCCTCCACTTGAAATAAAGTGGCGAAAGATAATTTGAATACACCAGGCACACCACTCAAAACTTTCTGGTTGAGATCAGCTATATCCAAGTATTGAAATTTTAATGGAACGGAGATTCTCCGATGGCCGGTACAGAGTGAATGAAACATGTAGGTGTCATTGGGACAAGGAGAGATATAAATATCAATCATGGTTTCGTAAAGGACCTTCAGCAACCATTTTTGCCGCTCTAGTTAACTGATTTTTGCATAGATCCCATTCCCAATGTCGATGGTCGTTCACTCCCCAATGATTGCTCAAAGCTCTCAACTCAAACCAAGGTACACCCATTAAACTAGCAGCCTGCGCAAAGCCAGCAGTTTCCATCGCCTCTATCTCAGCCTCCTTAAATTGTTTTAGATATTCTAAATCATCAGTTTCTCGAGACACATACTCTGAAGAAACACAGATCACTTCAGTTAAATCTAGTCGATGAGCTGGGCCTTCGAGCCGAGTTTTCAATTCAGGCTTGAAGGAAGCTAAAGGGACTACTTGATCAATAGCTTCAAAAGAGCCGTCACGCATTCCACCCAAACGACAACAAATCACTTTAGATACGATGACTAATTCACCCAACGCAAGACATGAGTGCGGTGCTAATCCCGCAATACCAATTAATATTACTTCCGACAAACTGAAACTTGCAGCGGACCAAGCCAATGCAGCTCCAGCCAAGTTTGGTCCAACTCCACACTCCACAATTAGTAAATCCTCGCCATTACCCTTAGCTTTGTGAACAGTGTAGGGTGTCTTGTTGAGAGTCAAAAAAGGATTCAATGCTTCTAGAATGACCTCGGCTTCCACTGCACTAGGCACCAGAACTAATCTATTCTTTAACATCTTCAGTCAAGTGTGCCGGTTCCACGTACACAAATTTGCGATTCTCATAGTTTCTTAGAGTGTACTCATTACCTTCCTTTTTAACCAGATATTCCGGCAGAAGAGGAATTTTACCTCCACCACCAGGCGCATCCACTACGTATGTAGGATTGGCTAAACCAGAGGTATGTCCACGAAGATGCTCGATAATCTTGATGCCAGATTCTATACTCGTTCGAAAATGTGATATGCCCTGAGAAAGATCGCATTGATAAATGTAGTAAGGCCGGACTCTCATAGCTAGTAGTTTCTGCATTAATTCTTTCATAACCTCTGGATCATCGTTGACGCCCTTCAAAAGAACACTCTGATTACCTATAACACATCCAGCATCTGCTAGTCGCTTACAAGCCAAATAGGCCTCATAAGTACACTCTTGGGGATGATTGAAATGAGTATTGACGTAAACAGGAGCGTGCTTCTTGAGCATTTCAACGAACTCAGGCGTTACCCTCTGCGGTAAGGTCACTAAATTACGAGTACCAATTCGAAAAATTTCGATATGCGGAATAGAACGAATCCTAGTGAGAATCATATCAAGCTTTTTATCACTTAAGCTAAGAGGATCGCCTCCAGAGAGAACTATATCCCGAATCTCCGTATGAGATTCAATATACTGAAACGCCTCCTCCAGTTGCTTGTTCATCGTAGCTGAGCTGGGGTCTGCGACTTTCCGCTTACGAGTACAATGACGGCAGTAGACTGGACAGTTGTGTGTCACATAAAATAACACTCGGTCAGGATACCGATGAGTGATGCATGGGGTCGGCATATCGCCCTCTTCGTTTAGAGGGTCTTCAAGGTCTTCAGGGTAAATAGTAAGTTCACCAAGCTGAGGCACTGACTGTAAGCGAATCGGACAATCAGGGTCGTCTGCATCCATAAGACTGGCATAGTAAGGAGTAATACCCACATGAAATTGTTCGCTAGAACCTGTGAAAGCTTCACGTTCGTCATTGGTCATATTAAGGACTTTTTCACAGGTATTAAGAGTTTTGACGCGATTACTTTGCTGCCAAATCCACGAATCCCAAAGATCATCTTCCACATCATCCCAAAACTTACTTTTGGGTGTTTTCAAAAACCGGTGGCGACCAACTTGGGCGAATCCGTCCTGTTCTATGAGCATACCTACTTCCTCCCATCCATCCCTACTGTCTCCATCCAATTATATCAAAATTAAAGTCTGCAGGGATTTTAAGATCTATTCCGAACCAAGGTTTTGCGTAGTTAGCGCTCTGAAATTTAATTCTTTAGAACTTTTTCTGGGAATCGAGGTCCAGTTTTGTTAACTTAATGGCTCGCAGATGCTCTCTAGAACGCATCTAAAGTTTAATTTTTAACGAAAAGGAGTACATAGATGCCTCAGGTAACTTCTAAAGCCCCCGATTTTAAGGCTAAAGCCGTTGTAAATGGTCAAATTAAAGAATTAGGACTTTCTGATTACGAAGGAAAATGGAAGGTTCTATTTTTCTACCCATTAGATTTTACTTTTGTTTGTCCTACAGAAATTATTGCTTTTAGCGAGCGAGCCACTGATTTTGAAAAACTCGGAGCCCAAATCATTGGTGTTAGTGTTGATAGTGAATTTACTCATCTGGCTTGGATTAACACACCTCGTAAGCAGGGCGGGCTAGGTGGAATCAATTATCCACTAGTAGCTGACCTCAGTAAATCAATAGCCAGAGATTATGGCGTTCTTCTTGATGGCGGAGTTGCTTTACGTGGTCTCTTTTTGATTGATCCCGCAGGTAACATCCGACACTCCACCATTAACGACTTACCAGTGGGACGTAATGTAGACGAAGCAATTCGTGTATTGAAGGCTTTCCAATTCGTAGAGAAAAATGGTGAAGTATGCCCGGCTAATTGGGCTGAAGGTGGCGACACTATGGTGCCAGACCCCGAAGGATCTAAAGCATATTTTGAAAAAGCTAACAACTAATTAGCAAAGTCTGCCAAGATCTTATTAGATTAAAGTGACCGGGTCAGCGAACCCGGTCACTTTGCATTTAGAATGCATGTAGTTTTAAACAGAACAAACCATGAAAGACCCAATCATATTATTTTTCGTAATGGGTGTACTCGCAGGAATCATGCGATCACAATTACGCCTTCCCTCACAAATCTATGATTTATTGAGTATTATGTTATTACTCACGATAGGTTTGAAGGGTGGTGTCGAACTTGCTAAGCAGAATCTATTTGAACTGATACCTCAAATTGTAGTGATAACAAGCCTGGGTATAGTTCTGCCCCTAATTGCCTACCCGATCCTCCTAAAGTTGGGAAAATTCAAAAGAGTAGACTCAGCCTCTATTGCAGCTCATTATGGTTCAGTAAGCGTTGGAACCTTTGCGGTTGCAGTCTCATTTCTTAATTCCAAAGGAATTAGCTATGAGCAATACATGCCATTATTCGTAGTTCTTCTAGAGATGCCAGCAATTTTTATCGGTATTTTGCTTGCCAGGGGTATAAGTAAAGAAACCGATTGGAAAGAAGTTTCTCACGAAATTTTCTTGGGAAAGGGAGTCGTTATTCTAATGGGTGGACTTCTGATTGGTTGGATTTCAGGAGAAGAAGGAATACAACCATTAAAACCATTATTCTTTGATCAGTTTAAAGGAATCCTAGCACTCTTCTTGTTAGAAATGGGACTGGTAACCTCAGCTCACCTTAGAAGCCTTAAACGTTATGGATTATTTCTTCTTAGTTTCGGACTACTCATGCCTTTACTCGGAGCAGTAATTGGAGCGTTTATAGGTGGAGTCCTAAACCTCACAGCGGGAGGAATAACTCTACTAGCAACCTTAAGTGCCAGTGCGTCTTATATTGCTGTGCCCGCTGCGATGCGTATTTCAGTACCTGAGGCTAATCCAACACTTTCTCTAACTGCGTCACTTGGTATCACGTTTCCATTTAATGTTATTCTAGGTATACCGCTATATTTTTGGTTGAGCCATCAAGTATTGGCAATGTTGAAATAGAAAGGGACTAGTTCATGATTGTTTATAAACGCAAGCTTTTGACTATCATCACAGAATCTGGCCTTGAAAATGCTCTCAAACGTGATTTTGATCGACTTGGAATTCACGGTTACACAATAGTAAGTGCTCGGGGAGCTGGACACAGAGGGGAGCGGCTCGGAAACTGGGAAGGGTCAACCAATATAAGAATTGAAATAGTCTGTACTGAAGAGGTTGGAGCAGAAATCGCCCAACATCTATATGAACATTACTACGAAAACTCCGGGATGATCTCTTACCTAAGTGATGTCGATGTGCTACGTCCTAATAAATTTGAGACACCAAATACACAATAAGTAAATTAATCTTCAGCACTCTTAAGCTCCAGAAGCTTTTCCTGCAATTCGGCTAGTTTTTCCGTATTAACAGCTATTTTCTCTAAAGCTGTAGCAACCCTGCGTAAGGTAGATGAGTCTGACAGCGGAGCTCGAGAATTGAACCATTCCGCATGACTCACGCTAGAAATAACTAGCAATGAGACGAAAGCCATTAACGTTCCTAAAATCATACCTTTGATTGTCTGATTCATATCCACCTCACTTTTTGATATGTTTTTTTATTACCTTGAGACCGCGCAATAGCTCATCTGTAGTAAATCTCGAAGAAGGCAAATTGATTTCTTCCGCAGCAATTCGTTTATGCAAATCCACTAGCGCGATTTTAACATCTTCCTCAAGAGCAGTTTGACGACCCTCAACTTCCAAGAATTCCTCTGTGGCTTTCTCCAAGATCTCTATAAATTCTTTGCCTAGTTTTTGAGTCAGAGCTCTTGCACCCAAGCTCCATTTTTTAGGACGATAAGAGCACATTTTCCAAGGCCTCCCTATCCGGTAATTCTCCGAGAACAATTATTTGCCCATTAAGTGTAACTGAAGGAGTGCACAAAACTCCCAAATCCCGCGCTTCCTGGGAATCTAAAGTCAATTTTCGATAATCGAAAAGATCTTCATTACCCATGATAATTTCTTCAATAATCGCTTCGGCTTTGCGACAATTCTTGCAGGTCGCTTTTGGACTGCCAAATACAAATAGTTGCTTGAGATTCATGGCTTACTCCTTTCCAGACTCTTCCATGATTCCTCATAAATCTTTAGCATAAAGGCATGGACTTGCTTCTTACTTTGCTCTTCATCTTTGAGTTTTAAGAAATTTTCCAATTGCTGTTTCCATTTATCCATTGTCCAGCTAGACTTCAAGCTTACTGGCATTTGATGATACATCGACTCCCAATCCTCGTATACTCTTTCAGTTAATCTTTGATAATCTTCGGATGCTAACAACATTTCTGAATTGCTTGAGTATTCTTTTCTATTTTTGTAAACCAACTCAATCATGTATTCAAGAAACTTACCGCGTTGAAAAAGCGACATCTCTCGAGAATGGTCGTAAAGATCCACTAAAGTACTCTGAATTTGGAGAATCAATTGATGTGCTACCTCGGGTAATTCCTTATGAACGAATTTTCCCAGATCCTTCAGATTAAAAGCTACTTTATCTAATTGATGTCTCCAGTAATCAACTTTCTCAAAATAAGAAGGTGGCTTGAAATAATAGCCTTGATAGATCTTAAGCCATACCGCTTTCATCTCAACCACTGTAGAACTCTTAAAACGCTTGTTATTACGCCATTGTGAGCCCATTTCAGATAACTGAGACGAAAACTCTCTAAAATGTAAATCAATGGTCTCCACACGTGATTTCGAAAAAATCAAACTTTCCAAAACAGGGTCGCAACCTGCAATTTCGGAAAAGAACAAAATAAAAAACGTCAGACTAATTAAAAAATGCTGCACATGGTTATTCTAGTCACCAGTCAGATTACTTGAAAGTGAAAACTTGATAAACTGCCTGACAATTACAAAAAATAAAATACTATGAGAATCTGGATACATAAATTAGAAGAAGCTTGGCGAACCCATGCCTATGAAAGGGGTTCCAAAATATTTCATGGAATAGGAGCGCCTCTTTCTTTTGCCTATTGGTTACTATCCAATCTTAAACGAATCATTTTCTGGAAGATACCGGGGGCCAGAGTCAAGGTGCGTAATCCAATAATTTCAGTTGGTAATTTGACCGTTGGGGGTAGTGGTAAAACACCCGTAATAAAATACTGCCTTGAACTCCTCAAAGATCACTCAGTCTGTCTTATCTCAAGAGGTTATGGAGCAGAATTCAAAGGCTCTTTTGCTCGCTATGATGGAAACTCAAGAACTTGGGACCGGGAGGGAATATTTGGCGATGAAGTTCATGAGGTACTACGCTTGTATCCTTCAATTAATGCCGCAGTGGGTAAGCAAAGGGCACTACTCGCCCAAGAGCAAGAAAAAATCGCACCAAGAAGAATATTGCTCTGTGATGATGCTCTGCAGTACTGGCGACTGGAGAGAGATATAGACTTAGTAGTCATTCATGCAAAAAAGTGGCTTGGAAACGGTTATGGTTTTCCTCGCGGACCACTTCGTGAAGGACCAAAAGCTTTGCAAAGAGCAACAGCGGTAATAATCACTCACCCGGATAAGACTATAGAATATTACCAGGCTAAACTGAAAAAAATGCACTTCGACGGTCCCGTATTCTTATTGAAGTCCGAATTACAATTATTGGATGATTGCTGTCAAATAATTACTCATGCACCCGGGAAGTTATTCGCTTGCTCGGGAATCGCTTTTCCTGAAAACTTCTTCAACTCTTTAAAACAACAGGGCTATAATGTAGTAGGCACCAAAAGCTTTCCAGATCACCATCAGTTTTCAATCAATGATATGGAAAATCTTTTAATTCAAATCGAACAAGCAGGCTTAGAAGGTATCGTAATCACGGAGAAAGATTTTTCTAGATGGCCAGGAATCAAAGGCCTGACTACATATGTAGCAAGGCAGAAACTCTCTTGTGAAGATTCCGAGAAATTATTGGAGTTATTAGTTCAAATCTAATCTTTTCCCAACAAATAAAAAGAGCCGGCATAAAGCCGGCTCCTATATTAGAAACAACTAGGTTTTAGAATGTAAGTGTTAATCCTGTTCTTAGAACACCTGCCTTATCTTCGGCCAAGCCAGTCACCGGCTCATATAAGAAGTAAGTTGTAAACCAATCCATATTGTGTTGGACTCGCGTTGCAAAATGCGCTCGAGTTCCTTGAACATTAGTTTGGATTTCATCCTTGTTCAAAAAAGACAATACCGCATCAGCCTCTACACGGATGTACTGCAACCCGTAGTGCACACTACCTTT
>MDTD01116781.1_pt1 | contig 16490 bp, 15 predicted proteins | sample 811221 | NCBI WGS metagenome assembly MDTD01 (sample SAMN05326646, study PRJNA326480) | marine metagenome | isolation source: seawater | place: Pacific Ocean: South West | collected 2011 | reverse complement strand
TCTCCTGGAAACCAGTTCTGGACCGTTGAGTACTTGATCTCTGCATCGTCGAGTGCAATCAGTTCGACCACGGCCGCATGCAGCTGGTTTTCATCCCGTGAAGGTGCCGTACAACCTTCCAAATAGCTCACATAACTGCCCTCATCGGCAATCACCAGGGTTCTTTCGAACTGGCCGGTGCCCGCTTGGTTGATCCTAAAATAGGTTGAAAGCTCCATCGGGCAACGCACCCCCTTTGGTATATAGCAAAAACTGCCATCAGAGAAAACGGCCGAGTTCAATGCAGCGTAGAAATTGTCTTTTCTGGGCACCACGGTGCCAATATATTTTTTCACCAGTTCAGGATGCTCTTGTATCGCTTCTGAAATGGAACAAAAAATGATGCCCTTTTCGGCCAAGGTCTTTTTGAAGGTGGTGGCCACTGAAACAGAATCCATCACTACATCGACGGCCACTCCGGCAAGTTTCTTTTGCTCATCCAAAGAAATGCCCAGTTTTTTAAACGTATCCAACAATTCGGGGTCTACCTCATCCAAACTGTTGTACTTGGGCTTTTTGTTGGGGGCCGAATAATATGAGATATTTTGAAAATCGGGTTTCTTGTAGGTGACGTTGGCCCATTCGGGTTCTTCCATTTCCTTCCAGATACGAAACGCTTCCAAACGCCAGTCAGTCATCCATTCGGGCTCGTTCTTCTTTTTTGAAATGGCTCTGACAATATGTTCGTTCAGTCCTTTCGGAAAGGTATCCGACTCAATATCCGTATAAAAGCCGTACTCGTATTCTTTGGTTTCGAGTTCTTTCTTTAATTCTTCCTCTGTATAGGCCATGTTCTTTCAATTAATCGGTTTGAAGGTTTTAATTTGAAAAGGGTCCGTTTTCACAATCTTCAAATCAAGGTATCTTCAAATTTTCAAAGTTAGAGTGAAAAGCTTTCACCGCATCCACAGGTACGCTGTGCATTGGGGTTGTTGAACACGAACCCCTTGCCGTTCAATCCACCGGAATATTCCAAGGTTGTGCCGACCAAGTACAAAAAGCTCTTTTTGTCAACGATGATGCGAACCGAATTGTCTTCGAAGACCTTGTCGTCTTCATCTACTTTGTCGTCGAATTTCAGTTCGTAAGACAATCCACTGCACCCACCGCTCTTTACGCCAACGCGCACAAAGTCTTTGTTGGCATCGAAACCTTCTTCGGTCATCAACGCCACCACTTTCTGCTTTGCGGTATCAGAAACTTTGATCATCCTTACTAAGATTTATTCTAAATAGTAGGCAAATATACGGCATTAACAGTGTTTTACCACGTTTTCTAACATTATAATAACGAATGTATTGATAGGGGTTTTCTATGGAAAGGGAATCCCTTTTATTTTACCTTAAGAACCAGGAGGTCTGTTGCACCTTTGTGCCGTATTTCGGGTATGTCGGCACTCTGGGTCTCTCCGACCAGCACTATACTTCCGTCCTCATTTTCAAGGGCAGCAAAGCCATAGTCCAGGCCCGATCCCCCATAGGTCTGTTGCCAGACCAAATTGCCATCACCATCTGTCTTTATGAGCCAAAGGTCGTTCTCACCATTGTTCTCACTAAGATGGCCGTCGTTGCTCTTTGCGTTTCCGGCTATCAAGAATCCCCCATCAATGGTTGGGCTGATACTTTCGGCAGCGTCAAATTCAGAGCCGCCAAAGGTCTTTTGCCAAAGCATGTTGCCGTTGTCATCCAGTTTGACCAACCAGACATCAGACTCCCCATTATTTTTAGAGACATCGGCATCAACACTAAACGTATGCCCGACCACCATATAACCCTTGTCTGCCGTTTTGGTAATGTCTCGGGCGATATCAATGCCCGAACCGCCCAAAGATCTCTGCCAAACAAGTGTACCGTTCTTATCGACCTTCACCACCCAAAAATCATAGCTTCCCTTGGGGTCGGTGATATCAAAATCATCACTTTCAGAGGCTCCGGCCATTACAAAGCCCCCATCATGGGCCACCACTACGCCATAGGCGCGATCATTGTTGGTGCCCCCAAAGTATCGCCGCCACTGTAGGTTGCCCTGGGCATCGAGCTTGGTGCCCCAAAATTCGCCCACACCGTGCCTTGTCAAATATCCGCCCTTGCCAAAATTGCCCTCACCCCCTGATTGGGTCACATCTAAAAAACCGGCAAAGAAAAAGCCCCCATCGGCTGTCTGTACCACATCATAGCTGTGGTCGTGGCCCGAAAACCCAAAGCTTTTTTCCCAAAGGATGTTTCCAGAGGCATCCAATCTCAAAATCCAATTGTCGTGAAAGCCCTCGTTGTTACTCCCATCGCCGTCATCGCTCATGGCATAACCCACTATGGCAAAGCCTCCATCACCTGTTTCGATGACCGATTGGCCGCGATCATCCTTGCTGCCGCCGTAGGTCTTGCTCCAGAGCAGATTGCCATCAGCATCGAGCTTTAACAGCCAGTAATCGTTGACAGCCAATGACTTATTCATAATATCGCCATCTGTACTGTTGGTATAGCCCAATATGGCATAACCACCATCACTGGTCTTGACGAGGGCCTGGGCAGTATCCTCGCCCGAGCCCCCGAAGTTTTTCATCCAAGCCAACTCTCCAAGAAATGTGCTTTCTTCGATAGGTGATATGCCCTCATCATCTGAGCAACCCAATATGGAAATCAAAAACGATAGTGCAAGCCACTTTCTCATCCTCAGAAATTTGACCTTTTGATTACAAATAATCCTGAATTGATATCGTTGACCAAAATCTTGCCACTTGCAAAATAGGGATAGACACTCCAGACCCCATTAAAACTTGCCGTATTGTTACTTGGATACGTATCGAAGAAGCCCTCTTCAACGATTGTCTTATCTGCAATCTGTGAAATATCGAGCACCCGTATACCCGCGGTATAATTCGCCAAAAAATAAAGATTGCCCAGCACATAACCGTTGTGATCAATAGCCCCCGTGGGGCCGGTATAGGTAGTATGCAACACTGGGGCGTCGAGGTCTGTAAGGTCAAAAACCAAAGTGCGGGAATCCAATCCAAAATTGACCTCATCGAGTTCATCGCCCAGAATAAAATAACGCTGATCTTCGGTAAACCAACCCTGGTGTGTATAGCCCAGTTGCGGATACCCCAAGGCCGCGACGTCGGTAGGGTTATCCTTATCGGTTATATCGGCAATTACAACCTGATTTTCATTGGCCCCGATAAAAATTTCGCGGCCCGTATAATCGGCATCGGGGCCGTTATAGCTGACCACCTGGGCATCATGGGTGTAGCCTTGGGCACCATAGCCTCCAACTCCCACAGGGCTGGTCGGGTCGCCAACGTCCACAAAATGTACCCCACCGGTAAAGGCATCGTTTCGATCGGTGCCCACAGGGTATGCAAAGCCCGTGGCTTCATTGATCACAAGATTGTGCGCATTGCCGATATCGGTATAGCGGGCATCAGCGCTAAATGTTTCGGGCGGGTTGGCCACGTTGCGCAATCGTGTCAGGTCAAATACCTGCATGCCATGGCCCGCAGCTTCGGCCACGATAAAGGCATGATTACCGTAGACTTTGATGTCGCGCCATGTGCTTGAAGTGGTGGCCGTGGGCAATTTGCCAAGATACTGAGGGTTTTGATTATCGGTAATATCAACAAATGCCGTTCCATTGTCAAGGCCCACAATGGCATATTCGCGGTTGTTGTCAAGGTCTGTCCACCCCCAAATATCGTTTGCACTAGCGGCATTAAAAGCGCTCAGGGGCATGTGAAATACCAAATCGTACCCCTGACAGGGATATCCAGCTGCCACCCCCCCCTCACAGGGCACATTGCCGTTCTGTGAGCCACCAGACCCTATATCGGGGGCATCATCAGTGCCACCTCCCGCATCATCATCGGTCATGGCAATGTCATCATCGGTGATGACCTGTTCAGCATTGCCATCATCACGTGAACATCCCAATAAATAAAAGAAAAGAACAAAGACCAGAATTGAAAGTCTCATGGGGTGTCAGCAATTTTGTTTTAAAGATACGATTTAACCCAAACAATATTTAAAAATCCATCATTTGGGTTTAAAATTATCCGCTGTATTTTTGCACCATGCTGCAAGACAAGAACGAAAAACGGACCCCACTTGAAGAACTGGGTGAATTTGCCTTGATCAAACACTTAACCAAAGATTTCAAGCCAACGCGCCCTTCAACCGTCAAAGGTATTGGCGATGATGCCACCGTGCTCGATTTCAAGGGCAACAAAACCGTTATTTCAACCGATTTGCTTATTGAGGGCGTACACTTTGACCTTACCTATATGCCCCTGAAGCATTTGGGCTACAAATCGGTGATCGTCAACCTTTCAGACATCTGCGCCATGAATGCGCTACCCACACAAATAACCGTGTCTTTGGCCGTCTCGAACCGTTTTCCGCTGGAGGCGTTGGAAGAATTCTACTCAGGCGTGGCCACTGCCTGTCGCATCTATGGAGTCGATCTTGTGGGGGGCGACACCACCTCATCGACCAAGGGCATGTTGATCAGCGTGACGGCCATTGGCGAGGGTGACAGCAAAAAAATAACCTACCGGTCAGGGGCCAAGCCCTATGATCTTTTGGTGGTTACCGGAGATGTAGGAGGTGCCTATCTTGGTCTTCAGGTGCTGGAGCGCGAAAAAGAAGTCTTTAAGGTAAATCCGCAGAACCAGCCAGACCTTGAACCCTACACCTATATTATTGAAAGGCAGCTGAAGCCCGAGGCCCGTAAAGATATTGTGGAGCTTTTGGAGAAACTGGAAGTGAAACCGACGTCAATGATCGATATCAGCGACGGCCTATCATCTGAGATTTTACATTTGTGCGAACAAAGTGGGGTGGGGTGCAATCTGTTTGAGGACAAAATACCATTAGACCCCACCGTAATAGCTACTTCTGAGGAATTTAAGATGGACAGCACCATGATTGCCCTGGGCGGGGGCGAAGACTATGAACTACTGTTCACCATCGACCAAAAAGACTTTGACAAAATAAAAGGAAACCCCAACCTAACCGTAATCGGGCACATGATAGAAAAAGAAGAAGGTGCCCATTTGGTGACCAGGGCCAATACCAAGATACCCCTAAAGGCCCAGGGGTGGAATTCGTTCAATGATTAGGCCACATGCTGCACCACGCGGCGGCTGCGCTTGCGGTACATTTCTTGCAATGTACTGTTAATCTCGCGCATTTGTGGTGTTAAGATCGACAACTTTCCGCTCACATCGGTTGTGACCTGTTTTTGGCAATGAAGACATTTGTACTCCTTGATGTGTTGGGTAACCTTTTTTGAAACCACATAATGGTGACCAAAGAGATTGCAGAAGAGGGCGCTGAAGAAATTGCCCTTTTGGGATGCTGTAGTTTTCATAAGTCGGTTTTTTTGCATTTCACGATTTGGGGACCGGTCATGCCAATTTGCTATTTCTTATACGTTTAAAAGTATTTTTTTGGATTTTCTTGTTTATGATTCGAACGCAACGCGAGCGCTTTTATTTTTTGGCTTGGGTGTTTTTCGATAAAATGCAACAAATCTAGTTACAAAGGGCACGTATCGACAAAACGCTTAGTGCGTCAATATACAATTTTGATCTATCTTTCCCAACAAATTTTAACGCTTGAATGCCAGAAAACAACAGTTTGTCGTCGCCTTCGCGCTTTTCTCTCTTTTTTTTGGTGCCGGCAACCTGATCCTGCCCCCCCAGCTGGGCTTTAAATCAGGCCCGTTTTGGTGGTTGGTGGCCCTTGGGTTTTGTCTATCGGCCGTATTGATTCCCCTATTGGGTATCTTGGCACACGCACGTTTGCAGGGCACCATGTACGATTTTGGCAAAAAGGTATCGCCCACCTTCAGTTTGGTCTATTGTTATTTGGTCTATGCGATATCCATTGGTCTGCCCTCTCCAAGAACAGCGTCGGTTACGCACGAAATGGGGGTAGCACCCTTATTTGATACCCCATCGCTGTTGACCAGTTTCGTCTATTTCGCCTTGGTCTTTCTCTTTGTGATGAACCGTTCAAAAATCTTGGACATTATAGGAAAATTGATGACCCCAGCCATCATCTTGATCCTATTTAGCATCATTGGGGTAGCGGTTTTTTCTATGGATGGTGATTTTGGAGGCTCCGGTTTCACCCACCCCTTTTCAGCGGGAATTTTAGAAGGCTATCAAACTTTTGACGCCATTGGGGCCGTGGTCGTGGGTGGTGTCATCATTATCTCCATCAACCTAAAGAACAAAGCGTCTGCCTATCACGAAAAAAGAAAGTTGATCGGCCGTGCCGGATGGTTGGCCGGCTTGGGGCTGTTTCTCATCTACACCGGACTTATACTGACAGGTGCCCTGATGCAGGGCGAGTTCGCCAAAGACATTAACCGAACGGCCCTTCTGAGCGGTATCAGCCTCAAGACCCTTGGCAATACCGCCAACCTGTTCTTGAGCCTTTTGGTAAGCCTCGCCTGTTTTACCACCGCTGTGGGCATTGTTACGGGCACGGCCGATTTTGTAAAGGGCCGGTTCAACGACTCCCAAAGGGCTTACATGCTTACTGCCCTTTTCGGATGTATTCTGGGTGTATTGATGGGCCAATTCAATGTCGGCTATATCATTGCCGTCGCATTGCCTGTGCTCATGCTCATTTACCCGATTACCATTGTGTTGATCGTATTGAATGTGCTGCCCGAAAAATATACTTCCAAAAAGATATTTCGGTGGACGGTGATCACTACAATCCTATTCAGTATCCCCGATTTTTTTGTAAGCCTTGGTTTTGAAGAAGGCATGGGGTCCATCAAAAACTGGATTCCCCTTTCAGCATTTCATATGGGTTGGGTGGTACCGGCTCTGGTCGTTTTTATAATTTGCAATGTCTTTTTGAAGAAGCAGGGCGACTGAGAAATCTTGCTTTAGATTTCTTGCTATCGCTTCGACAAGCTCAGGATTACGCTTCGAAATGACAAAAGCAAATTATTCTGAATCCTTTCTCTTTTTTTGATAGTAATAAATGGCATAGGCTATGCCCACCAACACCACAAAAGGCAGGTACGACCCGATGACCACCCCGATCTCGTAGGCACTGTTGGGGGCCTCTTGCATCTTTTTTTCGATGTCGGTCTGTTGTAGTATTGTAATCAAGTACATATTATTTCTAAAAATTTATCCTTTGCCGTACCGATTTGAGTAGAGCGAAAGGGAAGTATCTTTCGTGAGATTCTTCATTTCGCTACACTACATTCAGAATGACAAAATCAATCTTTAATTTAACATTCCTCAAAAGTTCTATCTCGACCACACCTTGTTCAATGTCAGCATAACAACATAATAGTACAGGCTATGCCTGCATTAACTCCTCAATCTCTTCCGCTTCAATGGGTATATGGCGCATCAGGTTAAAGGGTTCGCCTGGGTCCCTGATCACCACATCGTCCTCCAATCGAACGCCCATCTTTTCTTCAGGAATGTATATGCCAGGTTCAACAGTAAAGACCATATTGGCTTTCATCGGGGTCTTCAGGGCACCATAGTCATGGGTGTCGAGCCCGATATGGTGGCTGGTACCATGCATAAAGTATTTTTTATACGCTGGCCACTCGGGGTTTTCGTTCTGTACGTCGGCCTTGTCCAGCAATCCGAGCCCCAACAGTTCTGAGGTCATGATCTTGCCCACTTCTTTGTGGTATTCGGCCCAAAGGGTGCCCGGCACCAATAGTTTGGTGGCTTCATTTTTTACCCGAAGAACGGCATTGTACACTTCTTTCTGCCGTTTGGTGAACCGCCCGTTCACCGGTATGGTACGGGTCATGTCGCTCGAATAGTTGGCGTATTCGGCACCCACGTCCATCAAGATCAAATCACCTTCTTGGCATTGCTGGTTGTTCTCGATGTAGTGCAGCACATTGGCATTGTTGCCCGAGGCAATGATGGGGGTATAGGCAAATCCGCGTGAACGGTTTCTGATAAACTCGTGCAGGTACTCGGCCTCTATTTCGTACTCCCATACACCGGGCCTTACAAACCCCAAGACCCTGCGGAAACCCTTTTCGGTGATGTTGCAGGCGTATTGCATCAATTCGATTTCTTCGGGTTCTTTAACGCCCCTTATCTCTTGTAGAATTGGATTGCTCTTGGCCGTTTGGTGCGCCGGATATTTTTCTTTGCACCATTCGATGAACCTATCCTCGCGCGTCTGCGTCTCGACCGCTTGTCGGTAATGCTCGTTGGTGTTGAAGTAAACAGTATCGGCCTCGGTCATCAGGTCAAAAAAGACCTTGTCGAAATCTGATAGCCAATACAGTGTTTTGATGCCCGTAACGGCAGTGGCTTGCTCTTTGGTGAGCTTGGCCCCTTCCCAAACGGCAATATGCTCGTTGGTCTCCCTAACGAACAGTACCTCGCGATGCTTTTTATCCACCGCATCTGGGAACAGTACCAAAATGGTCTCTTCTTGGTCGGCACCGCTCAGGTAAAAAATATCACGGTGTTGCTGAAAAGGCATGGTGCTGTCGGCACTTATGGGATATATATCGTTGGAGTTGAAAACCGCAATGCTCTTGGGTCGCATCTGGGCCATGAACTTCTCGCGGTTTTTGATAAAAAGACTGTTGGGTATGCTCTCGTACTTCATCGACTGTCAAAATTTTACCAAAAGTAGCGATTTGGCCTAGGGGCACAAAACAAAAAAAGGGCCGATGGCCCTTTCTAAAAACTTGTTCTTGCCGATTATTTTGACATGGCATTTTTGATGGCCCCAATTATGGCCATGATAACACCGCCACCAACACCGCCACCTGCGATACTTCCTAAAATACCTGCGGCATCCATGCCACCATCGGTTCCCAATCCCAGCATGCCCAATAGATAGCCGCCGAGTCCACCTCCAAGAATTCCCGACAGGGAATTGCCCAAGGTACCCAAATTCAGTTTGGGCATCAATTTTCCGGCCAGATTACCCCCTATGGCTCCTGAGACCAATTGGATAATCAATGGCAAATACTCTTCCATATTTATAGTTTTAATGGTTAATTGATAATAAATAAACGCCATTTTTATCATTTTGACAAAAAATGTCTGTTTTTATTTGGCTTTTGATACTGTTTCTATCGTTTTATATAGGCTTGTTACAACAGTTTCCTTTTGCTACCTTTCAGAGCTTTTAAACATTCCATCATGCGAACACTTTACTTCCTTTTTTCCTTCTTGTTTTTGCAAACGGCATGGCCACAGCAGCAGGCCACCCCAGCTGAAAAGGTAATGGCGGGCTTACAACAGAAAGCCGAAATGGCCGAAAACTCCCTGGTCAAGAACATCCCCTTAAAAAATATTGGCCCCTCGGTGATGAGTGGCAGGGTGGTCGACCTCGATGTCAACCCAGAAGATCCCACCGAATTCTATGTGGCCTATGCCTCTGGCGGACTTTGGCACACCAACGACAACGGTATTTCGTTCACCCCGGTGATGGACAGTTCGAACACCCAGAACATTGGTGACATCGCCGTGGATTGGAAAAATGGAACCCTTTGGGTCGGCACCGGTGAAAACAATTCGTCGCGTTCGTCTTACGCGGGTATCGGCATTCTAAAATCTGCCGATGGCGGAAAAACCTGGCAGAACATGGGCCTTCACGATTCGCACCACATTGGCCGTATCATTATCAACCCGAACAATCCTGACGAAATGGTGGTAGGGGTCACCGGACATTTATATTCACCCAATACCGAACGGGGCATCTATAAAACCACCGATGGGGGCAAAACATGGAAAAAGACCCTTTTCGTGAACGACGAAACGGGCATTATCGACCTAGTGCATGCACCCAGTAATTTTAATTTACAGTACGCCGCCGCTTGGCAGAAAGACCGAAAGGCTTGGAATTTCACTGGAAACGGCAACGCTTCGGGCATCTACAAAAGTACCGATGGGGGCAACACTTGGTCGTTGGTCAGCACCCCTGAAAGCGGATTTCCGACGGGAGAAGGTGTAGGACGAATCGGCTTGGCCGTCTTCGACAACAATACCGTCTATGCCGTGCATGACAATCAGTTCAGGCGCGAGAAGAAAACGAAGGAGGACAAGAAAGAGGGACTGACAAAAGAAGATTTCAAAACGATGGACAGGGCCACTTTTTTGGCCCTTGACAACAAGAAGCTCAACGACTTTCTCAAAACCAACGGTTTTCAAGAAAAGTACCAGGCCGAAAACGTTAAGAACATGGTGCGCGATGGTGCCGTAAAGCCCGTAGATTTGGCCAAATACCTCGAAGATGCCAATTCGATGCTCTTTGATACCCCGGTAATCGGGGCCGAGGTATACCGAAGCGATGATACGGGCAAGACCTGGAAAAAAATGAACGAAGACTATATCGACGACCTGTTCTATAGCTATGGCTACTACTTTGCCCAGATCCGTGTAGATCCGAGCAACGTTGACAAAATCTATTTGGCGGGCGTGCCGCTCATTATGTCAGAAGACGGTGGCAAAACCTATAAGGCCATCGACAAAGAGAACGTACATGCCGACCACCACGCCCTATGGATAAACCCGAAACGCCCGGGCCACCTCATCAACGGAAACGATGGTGGGGTCAACATCACCTATAACGATGGGGAACATTGGATGAAGAACAACACCCCCACCGTTGGGCAATTCTACGCCATTAACGTTGACAACGAAAAACCGTACAACGTGTATGGGGGCCTGCAAGACAATGGTGTGTGGAAAGGCGCACACAACAACAAAGAAGACCGGCGATGGCACTCCACCGGCAAAAACCCGTGGCAAAGCATTATGGGCGGCGATGGCATGCAGGTGCAGATAGACGGTCGAAACAGTAATATTGTGTATACCGGATTTCAATTCGGAAATTATTTTCGTTTGGATTTAGGGAAAGGAAAGAACACCCGCATACAGCCCAAACATGAACTGGGCGAGGCCCCTTATCGCTTCAATTGGCAGACCCCCATTTTATTGTCGCCGCACAACCAAGATATTCTCTACTTGGGAAGCAATAAACTGCACCGCTCCATGAATCAGGGCGATGATTGGGAAGCCATTTCCGATGACCTCACCAAAGGGGGCAAAAAAGGCAACGTGGCCTATGGCACCTTGACCACCATCTCTGAATCGCCTTTCAAATTCGGACTCATCTATGTAGGAAGCGATGACGGATTGGTGCATGTCAGCAAAAATGCGGGCGGCAGCTGGGAACGTATCTCAGACGCATTCCCAAAAGACCTATGGGTCAGCGAAGTGGCCGCCAGCAAGCATAAAAAAGAGCGTGTATACGTGACCTTGAACGGCTACCGTTGGGATGATTTTACCCCCTATGTATACGTGAGCGATGATTATGGAAAGACATGGAAAAACATTTCAGAAGGCATCCACGCCTCACCGGTCAATGCGCTGGTCGAGGATTCCAAAAATGAGAATTTACTGTTCGTGGGCACCGATAACGGTTTGTATGTTTCCTTTAATCGAGGTGCCTCTTGGGAACTCTTCCAAAACGGCATGCCCAATGTAGCGGTCCATGACCTGGTCATACAGCCCGAGGCCAAACATTTGTTGGTGGGCACCCATGGCCGTAGCATCTACAAGGCCGATATTGCCAATATGCAAAAACTGTCATCAGACGTCATGGCCAAAGACCTATATGTTTTTGGGGTCGATAACATTAAACACTCAAAGCGTTGGGGCAACAGTTGGAGCTCTTTGGGCAAACCCAATACTCCAGGGCTTGATATTACTTTCTTTGCCTCCAAACCCGGCACGTATAATGCCAAGGTGCTGACCACAGACGGTGTCGAGGTCAGCACTGCCGAAATAGCGGCAGACAAGGGGCTGAACATTCTTTCGTACGATGTGGCCTTCTCTAAAGAAGGCAAAAAGAATTTTCTAAAAAAGAACAAGATGGCCCTTGAGGAGGCCAAAAATGGCAAGACCTACCTCCCCAAAGGAACCTATAGCGTGGAAATTTCGGGCAACGGGACGGCTGAAAAAATTCAGTTTGAAATTGAGTAAATGCAACTAGACCTTACCATTCCCGCCCTGCTGTTTCCGGCCATTTCACTGACCATGTTGGCCTACAATGCCCGTTACTTGGCCATTGCGGCCCTTATTCGCCAACTCTACAAAGAGTTTGAAGAAACAGCGGCCTCCCCACTGGAACGGCAGATACAGCAACTCAGAAAGCGGCTCAACATCATCAAGAACATGCAGGCCACCGCCATTGTCAGTTTTCTGTTGGCAGCCGTGACCATGTTCTTGATCTATGTTGAATTGGAGGTCTGGGCCAATGTAATCTTCGGGGTCAGTCTAGTCTTTTTGGTGATTTCTTTGATCTTATCGCTTGTCGAGGTGCAGTTATCGACCAAGGCGTTGGGTATTCAGCTTCGAAATATGGAGAAATAAGCTTGTATTATAAATCCTTTCCGGGGATGTTTATAGGATTTTTCAATCCAATAACCGCGTTTTTACTTTCGATAAAAATCCAACATAATCAGTATCTTTAATGTTCAACTTTTAGAGCCAACTGACCAATTATGAAAAGCGTACGTGACCTCCCCTTTTTCAAGAACATTCGTGAGATACGCGAATTTGAATTCGGGATATTCTATTATTTCGACGGATTGGTCATTGGCGAGATGAAAGAAGGCGTGCACATGACATGGGGCATGGCCAAAAAGGCTGTAAAGGCAGCCAAGGAAATCTATGGCCAAGATTTGCCGATTGCTTATATTTCAAATCGTATCCACAACTACACCGTGGTCCCTTCAGATTGGATCAAGTTCTACACCCACCGGCACCAATTGGACTTTTATGCGGTGGTGGGCACCCCCAAGGGCAGCTTTACCAGCATTGTGCTCGAAAAAATGTTCTTTCAAAACTCCATCAACCAATTCACGGATATCGAGGAGGCCATCGAGTGGAGTGTCCAACAAATTGGGGAAAGAAGAAAAAAGGTACAGGGTAAAGCCAGCTTAGCATCCAACATGGAATAAAGCATCGCCTTGGTTTACCACCGCTTGGTGGTTGATACAGAACACATGGCCATCAAAAGGCGCTTTGATACCCCTGCTCTTTTTTGAATACGTGTCGGTTATGACCCCCAATAATTGTCCTTTCTGAATGCTGCTCCCATTTTCTACCCCAGGTATGAACATGCCTGCCTTGGCGGCCCGAAGCCATCGGGTGGTCTCAAGATGAACCGATGCCGATTGCCTTTTTCTGCCCTTCAGCATCTTTAAATGGACCAGTACGTTTTTAATGCCCTTAGATGCCTTCTGTATTGCTGCCTCGTCAATACGCATGCTTTCACCGGCTTCGTAAACTATGGTAGGCTTGCCCATACCGTACATCGTTTTTCTAAAAGAGCCCTTGATCAGCTTTGCTGAAAAATGGTACGGAGCACCAAATGCCTTGGCCAGCTCCTTGCTTTTGGCATCGCCCTCGGTGTATCTCACTTGGGGATGGTTGTGGCGTTGGGCACCACCCGTGTGCAGGTCTATGGCTATATCGACCTGTGGCAACACCTCAGCAGTGTAGTGATAGGCTATTCTACTGGCCAAGGATCCCTTTTTTCTTCCCGGGAAGCTACGATTGACATCTTTTCCATCGGGCACATCCCTCGAAAAATGGATAAAGCCGAAGATATTCAAAATGGGCACCATTACGAGCGCCCCGGTTTCCACTTGAAGCGATGTGTCTTGCAAGAGCCGCCGAACCGCCTCTACCCCGTTCACCTCATCGCCATGTAGCCCGGCCTGTACCAAAACCGTGGGGCCTGCCCGTTTCGAATTGAAAACATGAATGGGGATGTCAATAAGGGTTCCGGTCGGTAAGCGGGCTATCTCGATACGGACGAGTTTATTCTCGCCCGGTAAAACAGAATGCCCGTTTATGGCGATGGTCTTATTTTCTCCTTTTTCGGTATGCATTTCGTTCGACAAATTGTATGATATGTTTGGCAACATTGATACCCGTGGCAGCTTCTATGCCCTTCAAGCCCGGTGAGGCATTGACCTCTATGAGCAAAGGCCCCTTTTTTGAGCGGATCAAATCGACCCCCGCCACACCCAGACCGAGATACTTGGTAGCGTTCAAGGCAATGTGCCGTTCTTTGCTGGTCGGTTCAATGGCCTCGGTCTCTGCCCCGCGGTGCACGTTCGAGCGAAAATCATCGAGTTCACTCTTACGCTTCATGCTGGCCACGACCTTGTTGCCCACCACAATGATCCTAATATCCTCTCCATTTGATTCGGCAATGTATTTCTGCAATAGAATACTGGTGTCCATTTTATAGAAGGTATCTATGATTGACTTGGCCGATTTTTTGCTTTCGGCCAAGATGACGCCCAGCCCATGGGTGCCTTCCTGTAGTTTAATGATTACGGGTGGGCCGCCCAACAGCTGTATCTGTTCTTCAATATTATCAGGATTGATTGAAAAGACCGTTTCAGGGATGGGTATGCCCTTGCGCGCCATTATCTGGAGTGTTCTGACCTTATTTCGAGCCCTGGTAATTCCTAGGGAACGGGCCGTGCTGAAAACTCCGTTCATCTCAAACTGCTTTACAACAGCGGCCCCATGTCGTGTTACTTTGGCTCCAATTCTGGGAATAACGGCATCAAACTCATCTGTGACATCCTCTTCTCCCAAATAAATTTTAGGCTGGGGGCCACCCAATTTGACCGAGCATTTGGTGTGGTCGATCAGTTCTACATAATGACCGGCCTTTTGGGCTTCTTCCAAGATTCTTCTAGTGGAATGTACGTTTAGGCTGACAGATAAGATGGCAATATCCATTTGATCGGGCGGTCGGTTGAATGTCTGCTGTTCAATATCGGTCAAAAAATGCAATCACCAAATTGTGACCCTATTTTCATCAAATTTTTCGGTACCTTACCGTATTGATCATAACGCTTCTAAATTAGTGTTTTTGGTACTTTCAAAGTTTGTTAAAAACTCGATCGTACCGTAAATTTGTGTTTAAAACCATCAACCGATGAGCGGATTAGTAAAATCTTCCTTGGCCCGAAAATATGTTATGGCTCTTTCGGGTCTTTTTTTGGTCCTTTTCTTAGTACTTCATGTCACCATCAACTTGGCCTCGGTACTATCTCCGGAGTTTTTTAACGAGGCTTCCCACTTTATGGGCTACAACCCCATAGTACAGTTTGTAATGCAGCCCATTTTGATTGCGGGCGTTGTGGTGCATTTTGTAATGGGCTTTGTGCTTGAGATTCAGAACCGAAAAGCCAGAGGCATCAACTATGTAAAATACGATGGTAGTGCCAATGCCCCTTGGGCCTCTCGAAACATGATTTTTTCAGGGCTTGTGGTACTGGCCTTTCTAGGGCTTCACTTTTACGATTTTTGGGTGCACGAAATGGCCTATAAATATATTGAGGCCAAGCCAGAAGACCCAACCCGCTACTATGCAGAGACCGTTGAAAAATTTGCGCCCATATGGCGCACCGTGCTCTACGTCGTTGCTTTTGTACTGTTGGGCCTGCACCTGTGGCACGGCTTCGCCTCTTCTTTCCAATCAATGGGTGTCAACAACAAATACACTCCAGGTATACGGAAATTCACAAAACTATTTGCGGTGGTTGTGCCTTTGGCCTTTGCCTTTATCGCCATTTACCACCACCTTAACCCGATAACACATTAATTATGGGCGTATTGGATTCTAAAGTTCCGCCAGGGCCGTTGGCCGAAAAATGGACAAACCATAAAAACGAGATCAACCTTGTAAACCCTGCCAACAAGCGTAATATCGACGTCATTGTTGTGGGTACGGGCTTGGCTGGCGCCTCTGCTGCGGCAACCTTGGCCGAACTTGGTTATAACGTAAAGACATTTTGCTATCAAGATTCCCCTCGCAGGGCGCACTCCATTGCTGCTCAAGGAGGAATCAATGCAGCCAAAAACTATCAAGGAGATGGAGACAGCGTATATCGCTTGTTCTACGACACCATAAAAGGAGGCGATTACCGTTCGCGTGAGGCCAACGTATACCGTTTGGCAGAGGTATCGACCAATATTATTGACCAATGTGTGGCCCAAGGTGTTCCTTTCGCCCGTGAATACGGTGGTCTGTTAGACAACCGTTCGTTCGGGGGTGTACTGGTTTCAAGAACCTTTTATGCCAAAGGCCAAACCGGACAGCAGCTATTGTTGGGAGCCTACGCCGCCATGAACCGACAGATCCAGCGCGGCAAAATCAAATCGTATACCCGTCACGAAATGCTCGATTTGGTACTTGTTGACGGAAAGGCACGTGGGATTATTGCAAGAGACTTGGTTTCTGGTGAATTAGAACGACACAGTGCCCATGCGGTGGTTTTGGCCACCGGCGGTTATGGCAATCTCTTTTTCCTTTCCACCTATTGTATGGGCGCCAATGTTATGGCTGCTTGGAAAGCACATAAAAGGGGAGCTTTTTTTGCCAATCCGTGTTTTA
>MDTD01050092.1_pt1 | contig 16492 bp, 16 predicted proteins | sample 811221 | NCBI WGS metagenome assembly MDTD01 (sample SAMN05326646, study PRJNA326480) | marine metagenome | isolation source: seawater | place: Pacific Ocean: South West | collected 2011 | reverse complement strand
TTACAGTACAAAACCAGAACATAGAAAGAACATACTTAGAAAACACATGGTTTTTTTGATAGAATATGGTATTATTGGGATAGGTTTTATAGGGAGATTTTGATGATGCCTGCGCTTTTCTCTAAAATGAAGAACACTGTTATCACATATATTCAAACGGAAGTACCGTTTATTATTCGTATGCTTTCTAAAGGAATGACTCTTGTTTTTTTCCTCGGCCTTTTTGTCTATGGGCTTCAAACCAATAATAATAGCTTTGGCAGTACCTTGCCTGCTTTTTATGTGATCGTAAACCTTCTTCTTGAAACCCTTTTCTATAGAATTTTTAAGATGAAGGAGTCGCGCTTTCAAAAGGAGTCTCTTCTTAAAACAGTATTTATGGTGTCTCCATATCAATTGGATCAAGCGGCTCTTAAAACAAATACAGTTAAATGGATCTCTCTTATCCTTTTCTTGAGCATGAGCACAGGGGGTTTTTTTATCTTTGATTTGGCCCCAGAGATATTCCTGATTGCCATTTATACCTGTGCTTTGGTTGGTACCTTTTTTATTTATCCAGGTATCCCCAAAACTTTGAGAAATAGGCCTTATATGCCTATTCCAGGTACTGTAGACCCGCTCAATCCCCCTTTCCAAAAGGATTATATGAAAAATGATATTACGGATCCCTGTACAGGTTTGGGGCACTGGTTTTTTACCAATATTATTCTTCCCAAAAGATAATATTGTGAGGAATATATTATTCATTTTTATCTGATACCCCCTTTATTCTATCGGCAATGGAAGCCCCAGGTTTGAGTTGCTCTTTCATGCGTGTTGTTTTATTCTGCTCTCGTTTATCTTCAACCTTCTGCTTCAATCTTTGTTCGTTAGACACTATTTTGGATTGATCCGTGGGGCGCATATTTAACGCATCCGCCATCTCTTCTTGCATATGATCTGATTGACGACGTGCCACCGTATCTTGAAGATATTTTGTTTTTTCATTGAGAGCTTTAGGATCAATAGCTTTTTCTTGCCCCCGATGACGCAAAGTTTCAGCAGAGGTCTGATACGATTCCTTAATCCTTTGCGATTCTTGTTGCATCCCTTGGCTTGATTTAGACCAGGCCCGCTCAATGCCTTCCTTAGAAAGGTCTCCCGATTGCGCCATATCCAAAATACGTTTTGTAAACCCACTCCTCTCAAGATATTCTGCGGCCCTTTCTTTGAACTCTCCTATATGTGTGCTCTGCCATCTTGCCGCCGCCTCAATATCGCCTGAGAATTTCTGATCTGCAACATAGTATAGAACGTCATCATTAATATTGGTTGAGATCTGTGATCCTATCGTATTGGTGTACCCTGCAGCCGCTGCATATCGATCTGATTCCGCCTTAGAAAGAGAAGAGCTCTCACGAAGCTGTTGCATGTGATCGTAACTTGATCGAGCATTCTGGGCGAGAGCAGTGCTTGCGTCATCAGTCGTTGTTACCCCTCCCTGTTTTGCCAAAGTAAGAGCCTCTTCTACACGATGCACATCATCGATCGTTTGATCGCTTGTTTCTGTGAAAGATGTCGTATCCTGGTTCATGGCTTCAACACTCCCAGAGATATTAGCACCCCCATGAAGGCCTAATGCCTTTCCGATAATACTGGAGCCCAAATTAAATCCTGCACTTGCCTGACCACTCACCTTTGATATGTCTGTCGCAGATGCCACATCGGAAACGGAGACCCCCTGCTTATGCAAGCGCTGCAGGGATTCTGACACAAGAGCATTTTGAGATTCAGAACATCCCTCCATACCAGCAACACCATGGCCCCATCTCTCAACCAGATCAATGGCTTGACTTGTGTTAACACTCTCTTGCTTGGCTGCCTCTGTTGCTTGGGCTTTCGAGAACTGTAAACTTTGTTCTGCTTGACGGGAAAGAACAAAATTTTCTGTTTCCATCAAGCCCACATTGTTTTTTAACTGAGAGGTTGTCTCCATAAAAACCTGAGAGCCTGCCCCATCCATTCGTGCGGCAAAGGAGCCTTGATCAAATGTTATGCCCGTGTTCACGAGAGCGCCACTGTTTTGTTGCGCAATCTGTTCTGTTGCAACGGTTCTATTGTGCATACTAATGTTATCAAAAGTATGGGTGTTATCAACCATGGAGGCCCCCATACTATTCCCAATACCGGAGGGCGCAATACGCTCTGCCATGGAAACTAAGGCATGCCCTCCTTTATTCAAAATCGCCCAAGATAGGAAAGGCACCGCAAGTAGAAGGTTTTGTACCATACAATAAGTATTAAATGCTACGTCTGCAAAAGAGGCCTGCGTTAAGAGATTCAAGCCACTCCCCACAGACACAACCCGCTGTTGTAAGGCAAATCCCCCAATGGCTGACAAGATAGCAAAGAAGATCGGCCAACTCTGCACCCAAAATATCATCTTGATCCATCCACCCATAACACTTAAACCTCCAGGCAGCATGCTCATGGGAAGAACAATAAAAATCGCACATATAAGCAGAGCAAAGATCACTGTTTGAGCAATAGGGAGATATTCAGCAGCAAGAGCACCCCCTACCATCCACCCCATGTTTTGGTGCATAATCCCACGGGTGGCTTGCATGGAAACGAGATGGGGATAGAGTCTATGGTGGCCGTGAGATTCCCGCATATCATCATACCCCTCTTTATAGGCATTCATCATCATTTGTTGACTGGTAATCTGATGGACTGTTTTGCTCTCCTTTGTGATTTCATTCCACGCGTCTCCGCCATACTGCTTCATCTTTTGTGTAAGGCTGTGGGCGTCTTGCCCTCCATATCCTGTAAGGGTAGACAGCCCCAGTATGGCTTTGTCTTGATCTTGTGTGAGAGCTTCTCTTACAAGAGGCACCGCGTCCTTACAGGTCTTAAAAGCAGCTTTACCATCCCCTCCATCCCAATACATGCCCAGACTTGGATGGGCCTCTTGGTCTATAAAATGCAAAATGTCCTCTGTTTCTATTGCTTCTTGACGCTTTCCTGCAATATTCGTAATGACAAAGGGCCAGGCATAACACTGATTTGTGAATTTTTTTACATTCTCCCGCATACTGGGATGAGATAATCTGAGATCTTTGGTGCTGGCCAATATCTTAGCCCCAAACAGTGGTCCCGTTTTAGTATAAGTATAGACATCCCTATGAAGGGGCCTTATGTGCTGTTCAATCATCTGGGTGACATGGTAAGAGATGTTACTTGCAACACTTGATATTAAAGCAATGCCTGAGGGGATATTGTCCACTTTTTGATATGTATGCCCAGGGTTGGCTTGATCGATAATATCTACCGATGATTTGGGGGTAAAAAAAAGTGTTAGGATAGTAAAGGTTGGCACAAACCACTGCTTGCCAAAGATGCCAACATTATAACCATAAAAAGCTCTAAGAGCGGCCCAGAGACCACCCACCAGAAGGGCTAATTCAGCCACTGGGGTAAAATAATCATTGTTACTCTGAAATATCATAGCCATGCCATTGAAAATAGGGCCTAGGATCTCTCCGCCCCCAAATGTGTAGATTGGAAATGTTTCCATAAACGCTATACCCCCCTTTCAAACATATTCACGGGCTAGAATAGTAGCCTCCAGGGTTTGAGCCTTCTTCATATAGGCCCAGAGTTTATGCTCAAGTCCACCAAGACGCATGAGAAGATGCGTCTTGAGCTGCGCGAGGTTTTCTTTAAACTTTTGAAGATCAAGATCAGCCATCTGAACAGATTCAAGGGCCCCTACCCACCCCATTACGCTGTTTGATATTTGTTCCACATTAACTAGAAGAATATAAAGGGCGATATATTCTATGATTTCATCCAAAAAATGCGCGCCTGCAGCCGTTGAGAGTTGTATGTATTTATAAAGAGGGATTTTCTCCCCTACCACATCTAAAAACTTCTTTTCTCCCTCATTAAAGGGCTGCTTTTCTTTATATTTAAGGCGCATGGAGGCAACAAGGACTCTTGTTCTACCAACCAAAGCATCTTCATCCGATATGGTATGGATTTCTATTTGGGGAAACAGGCATGTATCTGCGTCATTGCAAACAAACTTTTCAACCCGTCCGCCCTTAAGATACCCTTCCAGTTGTTCTGTTCTATCCGCCTGGGCCTCTAAAAAATGCGTTCGATACATGGGCTCCCCCTCCCCAGGCGTTTCTTCTCGGGAGATAATACTGCCCACAAGCGTCATGATACGCTCCGCCTCTCCTGCTTCAATTCTAGCCTTTTTAGACGCCTGCCAAAGAAGATTATACGCGCCAATTAGTTGATCTGGATTATTCTGCTTTAAGGTAGCGTGTGTTTCTTTTTGTATTTTAAATGATTTACACCTCTCTTTTGCTTCAAACCAGTCTCGTTCTCCCCCATACTGCATGACATCCGCACAAGCATGCTGCCCCATAGCAGAATCTTTAGGCAAAACAGCTGCAAAAGAAGATTCGACCATACGACAATCTTCTACCAAGAAATTGTTTGTCTCCATGGCAATCTTTTGAAGTTGGGATAAAAGGCCCTCAATCTGTGGGGCCATGGTTTTAAGCCCCAACTGAAAAGCATAGGTTGCCGCTTTCTGCCCAAGACCTTTTAGCAAATCCACCATTTTTTCTGCTGATATAAAGGACAAGGATCCCATGTACGCATCTATTCCTCCACATCCTGCATGTATTTTGGGAAGACTCACGTTAATGGGATTGACTGTATTGTTCTTCGTGCGCATGGAAAACCCACCGGCCGTATAGTACCCCGCAGACTGGTCCTTGTAACTTCCAGAACTGCTGATGTTCACCCCCGCCCCCAAGGATCTAAAGAGGCTTTCAAGAGAAGCAAAACTAGGACTGCAAAATATCAATATTAACGCCATTAAAAGGCAAACCTTCATTTTGTGTCCTCCTGTATTTTCTGATGAAAACGTACGGTCCTCTCCAAGTTATCTTCCAGCTCGCCTAGCGTACTCATGCCCCAAGAAATGGGTCGCACATCCTGCGTTTTAAAATGCACCAGAAAGACAGCGGGAAAGATACCCTTGGTATTAAGCCGCTTGATGATACCATTGTCTTTTAAGAAAGTGATTTTTGATCCTGTGGCATAAGCCTCCACAGGAAGTTTTGCCCCTTGTATAGAAATCGCAATCATATCAAATTCATAGGTCTTACAAAATTTTTGCACGATGGGGAAAAAGCTATGACAATAGGGGCAATTTTCATCGAACACATAAAAAACCCCATAAGATTTTGAAAGCTCTGCAAAGAGTATTTGGCGCCTCTCCTCTTTTTCCTGGGCTTTTAACTTCAGATAGAGGGGATTTGCTGAAAGACTTGGATCATGAATACCATTAAAATCTAGGGTGGCCACCATCCACGCTTTGGAAAAACCCTCAGACTTGTCAAGTATCTGTTTTTGGAGTGCTTGCGCACGTTTGACATTTTCAAGGGTTGGATTATCAAGCGCCTCGTGCAGTGCCTCTTCAAACTCTTCTTTGAGCGCTTCATGTTTTTCTCGAGCCCTCTTTTTTAAAGAAGAGTTCTTTCTTATTTTAATTTTGTCCTTGTACCACAAAAATCCCCGTGGGTCCTCCATAGAGAAAAACGCAGAGGCTCCATGCCCAAGCAAGAAACTTACCAAAAGAACACTACGCAACCAGGCCATGTCCCTCCTCTTCTGCATGCGCTTGAATAGCAGGCATCTTCCCCAAAAAAGTCTTTTGTCCTTTTGAGGGGTTTATATTTTTTGTAACATCGGCAAAAACGTCAGACAGATCGAGCGCCTCCCATTTGATACGTTCCATCTCCTCTACAGTAAATGCCCGGCAGTTAGGGTGTTTGGGAGATCCCCACCCAATGCCTAGGTATGCGCGCCCCTTTTCTTGAAAGACACGCCCTAGTTTTGATCCAAAACAGCAGAACACCCCTCGTTCTCTAAGACATATCCCTGTTAAAGGAATCTCTTCTGCACAATATTTACCAACATAGTGACACTGCCCTTGTTGCCTGCGCCTTGAGAGCGCTTTTTCGTCGGCGCCACATGCATTCAGGCCCATGCTCACCCCCCACCCTTTGCACGTTCCACAACAATCCTTAAAATTCAACATATGCCGATTGCAACCAATTTCTTCTCCCTTAAAAACCCCGATGATGGTATTCCCGTCTTTTTCAAGTTTATCTTGCATATCTTGTAACATAGCCAGTTTGCTAGCAACGTCCCCAAAATCTTGATCTTCTTCTTGGATAAGCTCATGGCAGGATCCACTCCAACAAAAGGGCAAATCTCCCTCCTCTGCTTCATTGCGGGTAAGTATAGTTTTTTGCAAGCACGCATAGGTTTTCTCCCAAAGCGCACACACGCCTCTCACTTTTTCTATGCATCTCTTGGATTTTGGGGTGCATCCCTGCGCTTCAGCGTCCTTACATGTGTTGATATGCATCCCACAATCATAAGTCAGCTCTTCCTCCCAACAGGGCTGGTGCACCTCTAGCTCCTCTATTTTTCGAGCGGTCCTATCAAGACATCGTTTTGATTTAAGGGCACAATTATACTTGGTGATGATCTCACCCATCCCCTCCGTCTTAAAGGACCAACACGTGTCTTCTAGCTGTTCATCACCCTGGTAGGTATCATGCGTATATCTTATTTTGATAAGACGAACTGGCTTGCGTCTTTCTCCATATCTATCAACAATTTCCTCCCGTTTGCGATCAACCACTCCCACGAGGGAGAAAGTCTGAATCCGGGAACAATGAATCGGGTGGACTTGTTTAGTCACGGCATCGACGGGCTTAAAATGCGGACAGGCATATTTTCTAAAACGGTTTATATCAACTTTATGATTTTTTGTAGCAACGCCAAGGGGACCTATTTCATCATTTCTCGATCCAACTTTTTTGACATAGTCTGGATAGTAAAGGGTTAAAATTGTATCTTTTTTAATCCTATCTGGCACTCTATACCGCAAAGATATTCTAGTTTTAAGATCAAAGTCGCTGCTAATCTGACATGTTTTTTGAACGCGTTCTTGGCGCTGTTGCACCTTTCGAACAGCACCCCTATTAAAGTATTTTTGCGGATCATCGCTGATACGCTTTCCTGAACGAAGCATGGTTGTCATTGCATCTTTTTCAGCAGCTTTTTGCGATTCTGCCCTAACATTACTCTCAACCAAAAACTCTTCAAAAAATATTTGAGAGCTGTTCCCTTCCTTTGACGCACCCCTCTCCCCCAAGGTGTCCTGCGTTAAGCCCCTTAAGACATGCGTCCCTTGATAGCCAATGGCTGTTGCCGTATCGCTTGAAGCCGTTAGATCTTGGGTCGCCATCTTTGAAAGATCCAAACCAACAATTCCCTTCTGCCCTTCAACGTAAGCCTGTTGATTGCGCGTTGGAGTCCCCTCTGCCGCATGCAGACCTATCAAAGATAAAAAAATCAGGCAAAGAAAGAACTTCATCTACAGCCCATAGAGGCAAGGGCCTGTTCTAAAGACACATTTCCAGATATTTTGTATGCAACTCCATCCTTAATGCCGATCATGGTTGGAACGTGCACGACTTTAAAAGTATCAAATATATTGGGATCTATCATAACGTTAATTCGTATCTCTTCCATTTTCTGGCGCGTGGCTTGAAACGAATTTTTATAAAGCCCCCTCATTATAAGGAGAGCATTGTATTTTTGAGCTTGTGCAAACACGGCCTGCAATGTTTCCTTAGGCATTGAAAAACTCACACAGATATAGATTTTTTCAAACTGGGACGTGGTGTTTGCGCGCCCCATAAGAGGGAAAGAGAGGAGCATAAAAATCATCAAAAAACGCATGCAAGTGTCCCTCAAAAACTATTAAATCGTTCTTTAAACTCTTTTAAACGTTCTTGGCGTTCTTGATCGCGTCTTTCCATACGATCTTGCTGCGTATGTATTATGGAAAAGACCTGGCGCCGCATCTCTTCCTGTTGGCGTTTGATGGCCATATATTCTCTAAACCCAAACAGCAGCACTAAAATCCCAATGCCTATGCCTATTTTTTTTGTTCTTGTCATCATTTTTTTCTCCTTCTTTTTCTATTGTTCCAAAAAGGGGCCCAAGCAACAATCTCTCTTTCGAAATATCAGATATCCAAAATCAGATCCATTGAAAGGAAACTCCTTGCCAGCCTGCCAAGCAACCTCCGTTTGCCCCACACGATTGCAAGGCCCTTTTCCAGGATACGTCATCTGAATCCTATATTGGCTTTTTTTGATAAGCGGCATCGGGTACTTACCACATTGAGCCTCCTTACCCATATACCCCCAAAGCAAAAATTGGCGGTGGAGCTTGGCCATCATACGCTCGACAAGCAGCAAGGATGCTTGAATACCACTGATGTGTTCGCCCACTGTGCCTGTAAATGGATACAAAGACCCATGACACCCCCCGCACCAAAACAGGGAATCCAAAGGAAGCCCTGCACTGGTTGCAAGACAATCGGATAAACATGCCGATTGGGCCGCAGGACTGCCAAACAATATGCTTTCTGGATTTAAAATCGAGGATTTGGCATCCTCTCCCCACAAGGGATCAAATTCTGTTAGGTAGGCAACATCGATTGCTAGTTTTTCCATACAGACAAAATCTGTTAAGAGTTCCATCCAATAGAGCAACGGCCAGATATACCAATGCACATGATAGAAAGACTTCTTTGTCATAGTGTCTGTATCTGTTGTGACTTCACCATAGTTAGAGTTTGATCCAAGGGAAAGACCTCCCATAGAAACCAAACAAAGGGGAATGCGTGTTACATCCACCAAACGCACAGGCTCCCAAAAACCTATAGGAATTCCAGGTAATGGAATGCCCCCAATCCCCTTACAAGAACAAAGGGGCTGCCTCGACCCACCGGCATCAATGCCGCCTCCTGTATGTACATGCACCCCCATAATCGTGATAGGAAAAATACATTTCCAGCATACATCTGTGATGGGATTTAAGAACTTGCCTTGACAAGCCCCTCCCGCCACTTGGCTAGAAACTAGAAATGTTAAGAGCAGCAAGCTAACGTGTTTTTTCATACCACGACCTCTTCAATTTCCAAAAGGTCTTCTTTTTGACGCACAACGGCAGGCACTACGTGAATATTAAACTTATGGGTTAGATGCCCCCCTTGATCAAAATAAAGGGGTATACCCAAGAGCTCCCCCAGATCTATGGGAGAACCTGCTATCAGAACAATCTTGCCTCCTTCTTCCCTTTGGATTTTTTGGGCAAATGGTATTTGTTCTTTATCCCGCCCATCAATGAAGATAAGAGGCGCTCCAAAGGACATATGGTGGAGAGGATTCAGCGTTTTTCCCTTAGCATGCATCAAAGTCCCCTTGTGATCATAGATATTGTCTACAACCACAAAGGTTGGATCATAGACGCGTTTTTTATGAGAGATTGTTTTTGTAATGCCGGAGAGCGGGGCTGGGTTTTTGATGTGGGACACAACCTTCTTCTCGATTTTTTGTCTCTGGGCCTCTAATGTCCCCGCTGCCTGCATCTTCAATAAACGATTTTGAATTAAAGTAATTAAAGACACCTCGCCTATTTCAAAGGTTTTACCCATAACCCCACAGTCCCTAAGCTTAAAGGACGCAGAGAGTGTTTGAGCTACATCAACCACATTGCTATCAAGAAGATTTTTCAAGCTAGGTAATTTGTGTTGCCCCCCATCCATTTCCTCAAAGAAGTCATTTGATACCCTACAGGATGTGCAGGCCTGATAGGGGGGCAGACTCTGCGCCTGGACCCAAAAACTGCAGAAAACACCTATGCTGCCCAGTACTTTCCTCATGCCATTCCTCTTTTTTGCAGCACATAATTGATGGCATCGACTGTATTTAGCCCCCGATCAATCGTCTCTTGGAGCTCTTGATAATCTTCTGCGTTGGTCGAATAGAGCAGTCTTGTAAAAGGATCTAACATGAGTCTACCCACAACCCCGTGCACCCCTGTTGAGAATAAAGCAACCTCGCTGTAGTTGGGCGAATTTGTATGGATGGATTTCATCAAGGCCATACGATAGTCAGACTTCACAAACTCTCTTAAGTGGGGATGCTCTGTCAAGGAAGACAAGGTATCTGGTGTTTGCTTTAAGATGGCTTTATGAGAGGCGTTTTCAAAAGCTTTTTGGGAGGCTGGAGATTCCTGCTTAAAATAATCTGTGATTTGCTGAGTTGCCAAGACGATAGATCCTTTGTATTTTCTAGCAATACGCCCTGCTTCTTCAATAAAAGCTCCACTGCTTTTGCCCTGAAGCATTTTCCAGGCTTCATCAATCATAATTAAGAATGGGCGCCGCCTATCTCCCTTCACCATGGTCTGATTGATGTGAACAATAACCATTTGAACCACAACGGTTAATAAGCTTGGCTGATTGCGCAAATGGTCTGTTTCAATCACCACGATATCGCTGGCAAGCGATACTTGAGCAGGCCCTTTGAAAAATTGGCCATACAAGCCCTGCTTTGTAAATGGAAATAACATATCTCCCAGCTCTTTGGCATAGGCCTCCGGTTGGGCTAAGAGATCCTTGGCAATATCGGTAATTTCTGTCTTTGATTTTTTTCGGTCCCAGACACGCCGCATGGCCTTTAAGAGAACGGCATTTTGAAGATCACTCGTGCCCTCTTTTGGAGCCGCCATTGTTTGCAATATGGGGTAGATATTGGCCAAGGCATCTTCCCTTTCATCGAACCTGTCTGCCTCTTCTGGAATGGTAGAGAAGGGATTGATCGACACAGGATTCTTAACCTCAAATTCCATATAGGTCCCATTCAACAGCTCGCACGTACGCTTAAAAGATCTCCCATAGTCGAGCACAAAGACTTTGCCCCCAACTCCTAAGGTTGCAAGCATCAACTCCTGCATGAAGACAGATTTTCCAGAACCGGGCACGCCTGCAATACAAAGATTGAAGTTCTCATTAGACGAGGGCTCTTTGGCGCTATTCTGGATTAGAACAGGTCCAAAAGGAGACCAGGTAAAGAGTTGCCCCCGTCTGCCTACCAAAAGAAGTCCTGGGGATCTTTTATCCCCCTTCCATTCTCCCAGTATGGGAAGCAGGTTTTGCGCCTCACGTGTTAAGGTTTTCTTGGTTCGCCCAAAGGTACTAAGCGCCTCTCCTAATCCCCCTAATCCTTTGGGAGATATAGCGCCTGGTATAAGCTTTTTTATAAATCCCGCAGATTTATCGCCCTCTTCCACAAGGTTCATCGGAAAGGTTGATAAAAACAAGGGTAAATGATCATGGGTACCGGGTAAGAATTGAAACCCTAATCTGGCACCAAGAGACTTGAGCTTATGGGCACTCTCCTCAATTGTTTTTAAATCATCCATCAAGGTTATTGTCATGATGCTATTAATAAGACGCTCTCCACTTTGGATCTCAGCACATGCTTCTTTGAATTCTTCATGTTCTACGCTCAGATTTGGAAGCCATTTTAAAAGATTGTTTTGCAGGGATTTTCCATGCGCTTCTCTTTTTGAAAAAATCTTTGCCTTCTCATTATTTTGATTGGGTACTACATAAAACCCGTAATGAATGGAGAAAGGACAAGGCAAGGTGCTGTTCTTATCCAAACTATTGCCTAAGAATCCGTCCATTAAAGGCAAGGCCCATTCGTTTGGATAGGTTGCGGGGATAAAGCATTGAATATTTTTGGACGCATTCAACGTTAACGTCGTTGAGCGCACGTTTAAATCGAGATCTTCTGGCACCACTTGGGAAGAAAGCGGCTCCAGATCATTATACGTGACAGGTTTTTCTTCGCTTGAGGAAATATAAGATCGAAGGATCTTGATGAGATCTTCTGGACAAACGCTTTTTGCATGCATCCCAATCTCAGACAATGTGGATATCAAAGCCTTCTTGATCTGAGGCAAGACGATTTCTTTTTGGTGCACCCCAATGATTTTCGGCAGTGTATAAGAGATGATAAGTTTAAAGTCCCGAACACGCGCCGTATCCTTTATATACTGAACCCGACTTTTCGCCAGATGGCTATAAGGCTTTGTTTGGCGATGGTGCGCCCAGCTCTTAAGTACCCAATCAACTGAGGGAGAGGCATAGAGTAAAAACTGTAAGGAGGCGCCTTCAGGAAGATTTCTGCCCTCCTTAAAAAAGTGTGCCATTTGACCCTGATCTTCAAAACTTGCCCCCACCATAGGATCAGCCATTAAAACAAACCCAATCGAACGCTTGTTGATATAAAACCCCGTCTTCCTATCATAGGCTTCATAAGGCAAAAGATGGTGAAAGCGCCCAACTGTTTCTGGAGGAAGGTTTCTAAAAATCCCCATTGTTAACCCGCCATCTGATGTTTTGTGCCAGGATAATAGACTCGGATTTTTTTTCGCAGGTTCGGTTTTTGGCGGGTCTCTACCGGGGTCCTCGCATATTTTCCCTGATCTGCTAGATCGTTAACTGTTCCAAGGCTGGCACACGACTCCCCTTTTCCAATGGGACATTCAAACTCTTCTTGGTACACGGAACAGCCTCCTAGAGCGCCTAAGAGGATAAAAGGTATTAGGTTTTTTTTCATATAATCTTCTCCCATTAAAATGTTGGGGCCTTTGCAGAAAGAGCCTGGTGGGGCCCGCTATTTGCTGCTTGGGCGTAAAGGACGGACTTCTTTTCTTTCTCTGTCTGACGCTTTACAAAGGAGGCCTCTTGCAAATTCACCCCCGTCTTAAACACAACATCAACCTTACGTCCAGAGCTAACGACAATAACGGGTTGCATTTGCTCCGCCCTTTTAATAGCAAAGTCCGCCATTTTCTCAAGCGCGCTATGTGTTCCCCCATAAGCACCAGCCTTCATAAGCTCTTCTCCCTTAAGCGCATTTTGAGGCCCTGTGATAGGAGAGAGAGGATATGTGCTGGATGTTGCTTGTTGTTGAAAAAAGCTAGAAATACCGCCCAATATGCCATTAATCATGGCAAGCCTGACCACTTCTGAGCTTCTGTCTACAATAGTCCCCCTGACCCCTGGCCTGCCATCTTCCCCTATCACCCATCCTTCAACAGGACTCTCAATGATCTCTCCATTTTCTTCCGTCAAGCTTAATGTATGAATCCTACAAAACGCCCTCTCTGAGGAGATGTCCCCTTGACAAGAACCAATTAAGACACCATCTTTCACATCTGCTTTAAAATCTTTTTGATGCCCTCCCGGAATAACACCCGCATCTGTAAAACGTATGATGACCGGTTGCGGATCAGATTGTGCAGTCACCCCTGTCCCTACAACGATACCCGTCAAAAGAACAGAGTGGACAAATGTACCCGCCGGGATATAGGTATCCACATTCTTAAAGTGCGTATCAATTGCTTCTAAGTCATCAATCCCTCCCTCTAGAGTTATATGCTGCATACGAAGAGGTATTTCAGAAATTTGGGTTTCAACACTCTCATAATTTTGTTGCGGGCCGATTAAAGATAGCGCGGTTTCCTCACGTCCCGCTTCAGCCTCTTTTATGCCTTGCATCATATTCTGCAGTTCTTGCTTTAGGGTTTGATTTTCAGCCTGCATATCCGATAAAGACTTAAGCGTTTCGCTCTGAACTGTTTCGATCTTATGGGTCCACATCTCTCTTGGATCAATCAAATCCTCAGCTGTATCGAGTTTTAAAGGGGCCTTCTTCGTATTGGGCGCAGGAGTCGCTTGAGACATTATCCAAAATAAACCCAATACAAAGAAGCTTGCCCCTCCAATCAGCACTAGGTTTCTGTACTTTTTCCAAAAAGGTATCATCTGACATCCCCCCCCTGATCACGTTGCTAAACTTGGGGCTTAACTAGAAAGGCCAAGTTCAAAACCTGTTGTCACCCACGCGTAAAAAAAGGCAAAAAGAATACCAATTCCAACAATAGAAAAAGCCTGGGCTGTATTTCCCTTCAAGATTGAGGCAAAAAAACCAATGGAAGCTGCTCCCAATATACCCACAGGAATCAGACTTCCTGTCAAAAACGTTCTAACCGATCCAATTTGTCCTGCAAGGGTTGCCTGTGTATCCAATGTACAAAACAATACGGTAAGGCCAATAGTAAGTGCATATTTCAACATCATCATTTCTCCTGTTGTTTATTGATAAAATAGATAAATCCCGAAGCCTCTGGCTTCAAATTTTCAAACGTAGCAGAGACAGCCGCCACATCCCTTATGTCTTCTGGGGTAAAAACATAGGGAACACTTCCATGATTTTGGATTAATGCTTTTGTGATAGAAAGCGTCTCTCCCCCTAAATCAACATTAAATCCCCCCACATTTTCTATCGTTATATCCCCTAGTTGTCGTACTTTTGCCTCAAACAAAGCCGGAAGTAAGGTCTCCGTTCCCTCTTGATCCTGGTGCATTGTATTGACCAGAAGTTGGCCCAGAATCTCCAAAGCGGGTTTTCCCTTTCCCCCCTTCTCCTCCAACACAATAGGTCTAGCCTTTATGTGATCGAACACAATCTCTAAATCCTGCTTTCCAGCTTTTCCCCCCATAATCGTCATAGAAAAAGTGGTGCCTTTTGGTTGGGGAGATATGAATATATCGCCTGACTTGTGTAAGGTGACATATTCAGCCGCATCGCCCGGATATAAGAAAATATCACGTACCCCGTCTCCCTTAAGGGATAACCGGTTAAGGCTTTTGGAAGACAGAGTCATCGTTAGAACCTTTTGAGGGCTTAAATCTATGGCCTCAGCCACAAAACTCAAAAAAGAAAAAAACATCATCCTCAAAACTTTCATTTCTTGATCTCCTCTATCCCTAAAATCAGGAGTAACCCTTTAGATCCAACCTCATAAGAAACCTTGAAGGTTTTGTGTTGTTGGATGAGGTCTTTTTTTTGACCAAAACGATGGATCATATCGCCCTCCACCACGACGTACCCGTCTTTAAAGACAAATTTCTTTGGATAAAAAGCGGTTAGAACATCATTTTCCTTGATGTACTTAGCGTGTCTTTTTAAAAAGACATTAAGAGTGCGTGTATCTCCTGCAAACTCAGAAAAGAGTTTCACCTCCCGGTCTACCGTATTAGGGTTAACACTCAAAAGATGCTTCAAACTATTACCGATAAGGTCTTCTATATACACATCAGAATATCCATCAGACGTAACGATCACCCTGTGAGCTGTTTCATACTGGGGAATTAAGACCCACTTCTCTTCCCTAAAAACCAACAAAGATGACAAAATCAAGAGAGTGAGTATTAAAAAGAAAATCGTTATTTGCATTGTTTTCTTGTTCTCAAGAAGACTGTCTAACGTATAATTTCGAAGAGAAGCTTTCATTTGGCATAGATCTCCACATCAAACTTAGGATAGAATTTGGAAGGTGCTGGCCAGTACCCACTCATATAAAGCGCACTTTTTAAACTAAACCCAACAGAGAGTTTCTTAAACTTTTTGAGAGAGGATGTTGCCATAACCCCTAAAACAAGAAGACCCGCCCCCACCAATACATGCCCGTGCATAACAAGATAAAGCCCGCACATAACACTACCCATCAAGAGCATCCACTCATCCAGTGTCAAACCCAAAAAAGTTAACTCCTTGGAAAGCACGGTATATATTCTGTATGTTCTCTCGCATCTCATAAAGTATATTTTCCTCCCAATATTCCATATTTTATATACTAAAAATATATTTATATTTATTTTATTTAGGAGTCAATATATTTTTTGTATATATTTGTGATTTGCTAGCCCAAATAGTTTTTGTTAAGGAAAATGGCCCCATTGTATTGATGGGATTTACATTCAAATAATATTGGATATATAGTGGAAAATCCTCGTTTATAAAGAGGTTTCGAAAGTAGAAAACTTATGTTACTTGAAAGAGTTCCTATTTTCACACAATAAACAAGGAGCTAAATTATATCTTTATTTATTATAATACGAAACTCCATTTACGGCTTTTTTTGAATATGTTTTATTATTTTAGAAACAGCTTGGTTCTGTTAGCTCTATCATACCCTTCGACATAAGAATTTTTCTTCATTTGTTTATCTGGGATTCAATCATTAGGCGTTCTTTCGCCAGATCTCCTTCCTATTTTCGTCTGGACCAGCTTTTTAAGAGTTTGCCACGACTTATTATTGGCTTATATATTTCAAAATTTTCCTTTTAACAAAGGAAGTATGGCAAAATCATTTTTTCTTATAACTCTCATTTTTGCGCCACTATTATACAATTTAAACCATCCAGGTATTTTTAAGAATATCAATTTTCTCTTTTTGTTGCACCGTTTTCTTTTCTAAGGGTTTGAAGATATCATCCTTATGTTCAAGAATTCAAGGATAGGAAAGTGAGTGCGTTTCCATCGTCTTTATCTCAACACCCTGTCTCAAGGGAGCGGGCGATGTGCCAAAGCAGGACAGGTGGTATTGGTAGGAAGAACCGTCATATTCACAGAACCCTGCCCCCAATAGCGTTGGGTAGGCTCCTCGATGTTGGGAAAATAGGCTTCATTATCACGGG
>MDTD01030774.1_pt1 | contig 16492 bp, 15 predicted proteins | sample 811221 | NCBI WGS metagenome assembly MDTD01 (sample SAMN05326646, study PRJNA326480) | marine metagenome | isolation source: seawater | place: Pacific Ocean: South West | collected 2011 | reverse complement strand
GGGATGTTCATCAAGCAGTTCGTAAGCATTATCGATTTGGTGAGTAAAGTTATTAAATACTAAGTTTTTTACGGTGTGGTTATAAGAAGGTTGAGGTAGTGCAGTCCTGATTCTCTTAATTAAAATCAAACCTTACTTTATTTATATTAATATTAAGTATAAGACTCTATCAAATAATTACTTAATTAGATGAGTAGATCTTCAAAGCAGCAAAAAGAATATTCGATTGAAAAATTCCTTATTGAAAAATATGGCACTAATTATATCGGGGAAATAAATAACTCTGAAAGAAAAAACTTTTGTATTGCTGCATTTGAATTTGTAGGTAAAAAAATTATCTAATACTAGGAGGCACTTATAACTTTGAAAATATAGTTAAAGTGATTAATCTGACTCTTACGAAAGTAATAATGAAATCAAAATTACCGTCTTTTTGAATTTAATTTTCTATTGTTAAAATTTTTTAAATATAATTAAATTTTTTTAAATCATATTCTTTGAGAATTTTTTGAAGTTCAATATTATCTTGTCTAAATTCTCCTTTTATTAATTGTTGGCATTGCTTAGATAACTTTACGTATTTTTTACTTGGAAACAGCGTAAATCTAATTAAACTTTTTTCTAAAACTTTTCCAATAACCCACCAAAAACCATAATTAAAAATACCAAATAAATCACGTTTCCTGATGACAATGCGTAAAGAGTGATCATTTTGACTTGTCAAAGAAAAACCAATTCTATGTAATATCCCTTTTGTTCTTAGGATGGGGAAATTTTGGTTATTAATTGATTCTGAATTTTTATTGACTTTTTGTTGTAGTAATTTATCAGGAAAGTATTTCATTTGCTCATTATCAAGAAGATACACCTTAGATAAATATTTCTTTGGATTTCTTTCTAAAGATAGAACTTCATATGGAACAATATTAATCATCCATTCATGATTTATTTGTTTATACAAATTATATTTTTTTGCAAAAAATAAATCACCTATATAAGAGGAAGAGGGGTCTGAAAGCATTTTTTTTACTAAATTATCACTAATTTTCATACGAGGAAGAGTATATTCATAACCAATAATTGATTGTATGAGATCTACCTGATTTCTACATGTAATTGAAAGCACTTTTTTCACTAATGCTTTGTTTCCTAATTCTTTACAAATGATGTTCCCAATTGCAATTACTAGGAAAACATTTAACTCTCCAAGAAAGTGGGTATAGTTTCCAATACATTCATCAGAAATTATAAATGTCTTACAATTTTTGTTTTGAGTGATAAAATCTCTAATCGCAAATGCATATTTATAGATTAAATCGTGAGAGTTTCTTGTTGGATTAGGATATGAATTGATATTCTCCCCTCTATAAGTTTTAAATAATTCTTGGTGGATTTTTTGAAAATCAGGATATCTAAATTGGCCACTCATGGTTTTTCCAATATATCCTGGAAAACCAGAATCTTCTAAGCATTTCTGAAGAAATGAAGTAGCTGTTTTACCATTGCCAATATGAAAAATAAGATTTATTTTTTTTTGTACTTTGCTATTCATAAAATTTTATCTTAACCCACAATCGGGAAAAAATTAAACAAAAACTATATACAATCACTTACCCTCCTATCAGTCAAGATCTAAATCAGATTTTAATAATCTCCAACAACTACGGACTAATAATTATTAAACATATTTATACATTAGTAAATGTCATAACCCGCTAACGTGCTAAGTTCCTCTTGCCTCAGTCAAATAAAACATTTTTTCCTAATTAATTAATATTTAGTAATAATGGAGTCAATATTTATTGCTATGACTTATGTTTGAAGAGAGATTAAGTTCTTTTGATTAGATTATATCGATAGTTCGAATCTCTTATTTGCCTATAAATTTAATCGAATATTCGATTAATCAATTATTTACATTGTTAATTAGGAACAATATCAGAGTTGCAATTTATGAATCGACTTATTTCACATGAAGATTTAAAAAATTTATTTACTAAACCCTATGGTGCAAAATCTCCTTCTAAAGATGAGTGGAAAAAATTTTATGATGAGGATGTTCTTTTCATAGATCCTACTCAAAGAAAAGTAGGTTTAGATTCTTATATTATTTCACAAGAGAAATTAATCAAACGTTGTGATGATGTATTTTTACGAACTCATGCAATAGCTATTAATAGCAATATAGGTTTTGTTGAATGGACACTAGGGTTGAAAATTTTAGGAAAAGAATTTATTTATCCAGGAACAACAAGATTAATTTTTGGAGATAGTGGAAAAATTAAGGAACATAGAGATTATTTTGACTTTTGCGGACCTACATTTGAACCAGTTCCTATATTGGGTACATTTATAAAGTGGCTGTATAGCCGCTTTGTTGACTAATGCATGTATTAATACCTTGATTCAATATGTAAAAAAAAATAAAAATCAAATATTTAAATTCGTTATTGTTGGATTATTATCAAGTTTTTTAAATTTTATAAGTTATATCTTTATTTATTCAATAACAAGAGATATTAATCTTTCATCATTAACTGGATATTCATTAGGTTTATTAAATTCTTTTTATTTTTCGTCCAATTGGGTCTTCCCTGGGGCACAGAAATTTAAATTAAATAAAGCTTTCCTTCTATTTTTATTAATTTATTGCGTTGGAGGCATTCAAATGACTTTAACCATAAATTTTGTGGACAAAATAATTGAAAATTATAAATTTGCATGGCTATGTGGAGCATTTATTGCTTCAGTAAATAATTATTTAGGTTCAAAATATGTTCTTTTTAGAAATTAATTAAGGTGATCTATCATTAAGAGGCTTTGAGAGATGACTTCTTCGAAATTCATCTGGCTATAAAATTCTTTTTTATTACTTGTCATACAATATATTTTCTCTATTCTTTTCATTTTCTTTGATTTTAAAATTGAACTGACAATAAGTTTCCCGTAACCATTCCCTTGATGATTTTCATCTATGACAATATCCCACAAAACAGCTCTATAAATGCCATCACTTAATGCTCGCCCAAATCCTAAGATTTTAGTTCCTTGCCATAAGCTAACTATTACATCACTGTTAGAAAGACAATGTTTTAGATCATTGATTTCCCTATCTTTTGCCCATGATGTATTATCATTCAAAAATATTTTAAGTTTGTTTAAACCTCTACAAGGTGTGAAAAATGGACCTAAACCAAAATATCTTAATCCTGGAGCACCTTTCCAATGTTTTATTAATATTATTTTGTTCATTTATAATAATTTTTAATCTAAAAATGTTTTAAATAGGATACTTTCTAAACAATATTTATTCTAATAGATTCTCTAAATAAATATCATTTCTGACAGATTTAGCTAATTTTAAAATACATATTTTATAATAATATTTAAGGATATACATTGAGGTAGTAAAAATCATGCTGAAGCTTTTGTTGGGTGATCCTAATACACGAAAGTTAAAGCGATATCAGCCATTAGTAGAGGAAATAAATCTTTTAGAGGAAGAGGTATCTAAATTAACTGACGAAGAACTGAGAGTGGAAACTAATACTCTTAAGAAAAATATTATGGCTGAAGAAGATCGTTTAAAGCAACGAGATCTTATAGGTGAACTTCTTCCAAAAGCTTTCTCTATTGTGAGAGAAGCAAGTAAAAGAGTCCTTGGAATGAGGCACTTTGATGTGCAGTTAATAGGAGGTATGGTCCTGCATGAATGTCAAATTGCAGAGATGAAGACAGGTGAGGGTAAAACTCTTGTAGCTACATTGCCATGTTATTTAAATGCTTTATCAGGTAGGGGCGTCCATGTTGTAACAGTGAATGACTATCTAGCTAGGCGAGATGCTGAATGGATGGGTCAAGTTCATAAATTCTTAGGTTTAAGTGTTGGATTAATACAGCAAGATATGAGTCCTGCTCAAAGGAAAAAAAATTATTCTTGTGATATTACATATGCAACTAATTCAGAATTGGGCTTTGATTATTTAAGAGATAATATGGCTACTGATATTGATGAGGTTGTACAAAGAGAATTTAATTATTGTGTTATTGATGAAGTCGATTCAATTTTGATTGACGAAGCTAGAACTCCACTAATAATTTCAGGACAAATTGAACGTCCTCAAGAGAAATATCAAAAAGCTGCTGAATTGTCAATGAATTTAGAAAGAGCTGCTGAAATGAGTAAAGATGGTGTTGATCCTGAAGGTGATTATGAAGTAGATGAGAAACAAAGAAGTTGCATTCTTACTGATCAGGGATTTGCTAAATGTGAAGAGTATTTGAAAGTTAATGATTTGTATGATCCCAAAGATCCATGGGCTCATTATGTTACAAATGCGTTAAAAGCCAAAGAACTTTTTGTAAAGGATGTGAACTATATCATTAAGAATGATGAGGCTGTTATTGTAGATGAATTTACTGGGAGAGTTATGCCTGGGAGAAGATGGAGTGATGGGCAGCATCAAGCAATAGAAGCAAAAGAGAGTTTAAAAATTCAACCTGAGACTCAAACATTGGCTTCAATAACTTATCAAAACTTTTTTCTTCTTTATCCTGGTTTAGCAGGTATGACTGGAACTGCTAAAACAGAAGAAGTTGAATTTGAGAAGACATATAAATTACAATCTACTGTTGTTCCAACAAATATGACTAGAAGGAGACAAGATTGGCCTGATCAGGTTTTTAAAACTGAATTAGGAAAATGGAGGGCTGTTGCGAATGAAACAGCAGATATTCATAAAAAAGGAAGACCAGTACTAGTTGGAACTACAAGTGTTGAAAAAAGTGAGTTGCTTAGTTCATTACTCTTCGAACAGCAAATACCTCATAATCTTTTAAATGCGAAGCCTGAAAATGTTGAAAGAGAAGCTGAGATTGTCGCTCAGGCAGGTAGATCAGGAGCTGTTACTATTGCAACTAATATGGCCGGTAGAGGAACAGATATAATTTTGGGTGGTAATAGTGATTATATGGCGAGATTAAAGTTAAAAGAAACTTTAATGCCATTATTAGTTAAACCTGATAATGAACATAAACCTCCCATACCTCAACAGAGAGAATTAAAAGCCAAAAGTGGTTTTTCTGCTTCTTCTAAATTTAAATCAAAAAAAAATAATAGTAGTGAGATTAATACTTTTAAAAGTTTATTTCCCTGTAAGTTAGGTGAAAATGTTGAAAAAGAACTTAATTTACTTGCAAAAAAACTCGTTGAGGCATGGGGCGAAAGACAGTTAAGTATTTTTGACTTAGAAGATAGAATTGCTACTGCTGCGGAGAAAGCGCCTACTAAAGATGAACTCATAAAATCTTTAAGAGAAATCTTATCTGCTATAAAAAAGGAGTATGAGACAGTTCTTTTATTAGAAGAAGAAAATGTAAGAGATGCAGGTGGACTTCATGTTATAGGAACCGAAAGGCATGAATCCAGAAGGGTCGATAACCAGCTTCGAGGTAGAGCTGGTAGACAAGGGGATTTAGGTAGTACAAGATTCTTCTTGTCGCTGGAAGATAATTTGTTAAGAATTTTTGGTGGTGAAAGAGTTGCTAACTTAATGAATGCTTTTAGGGTTGATGAAGATATGCCTATTGAATCTGGGATGCTAACACGATCACTAGAAAGCGCTCAGAAAAAAGTTGAGACATATTATTACGATATTAGAAAACAGGTATTTGAATATGATGAAGTTATGAATAATCAAAGAAAAGCAGTATATTCCGAAAGATTAAGAGTATTAAAAGGAGTGGATTTAAAAAAACAGGTTATTGGATATGGAGAAACTACAATGGAAGAAATTGTAGAAGCTTATGTTAATGAAGATTTACCTCCAGAAGAGTGGGATTTAGAAAATTTAGTATCTAAGATCAAGGAATTTATTAATCTTTTAAGTGATTTAAAAACAGATGATATTTTTTCTCTCTCTGTTCAAGAATTGAAAAGCTATCTTAAAGAACAATTAAGAATAGCTTATGATCTAAAAGAATCTCAAATAGATGATCTTCGTCCAGGATTGATGAGAGAAGCTGAAAGATTTTTTATCTTGCAACAAATTGATAATCTTTGGAGAGAGCATCTACAATCAATGGATTCTCTTAGAGAATCAGTTGGCTTAAGAGGTTATGGCCAAAAAGATCCACTAATAGAGTATAAAAATGAAGGCTATGATATGTTTTTAGAGATGATGACTAATATGAGGCGAAATGTTATTTATTCAATGTTCATGTTTCAACCAAAATTTGATAAAGAATCAAAATAAACGCTAATTTCTATCATCCCCTAAAAATTCTATAATTTCCTTATCCTTTAAACTTTGAGCATCTCCTATCTTTGAGTTCTCAATAATTTCATCCTTTATTAGTGTTTTGAAGGATTTTTGTAAGCGATTTAATTCATTTTCTAATAGATCAATTCTATCCATTAAATTTCTTATTACATTAGCTTCAGCATCTGGTAATGCTGAGTGAGCTAACGGATTAATTTTAACCCCACTTTGATGAACAACTCTGCCTGGAATGCCAACGACTGTACTATTCCCTTGAACACTTCTAACAATTACTGATCCAGCACCAATCCTCGTATTGGCTCCAATAATAATAGATCCAAGAACTTTGGCTCCTGCTCCAACAACTACATTCTCCTTTAGAGTAGGATGTCTCTTTCCATGATTCTTCCCGGTTCCACCTAAAGTTACTCCTTGATATAATAAGCAATTATCTCCAATATCAGCTGTTTCTCCAATAACAACACCCATCCCATGATCAATAAAAACTTTTTTTCCTATTTTAGCCCCTGGATGAATTTCTATTCCAGTTAAAGATCTGTTGATTTGGCTTAGTATGCGCGGAATTAAAGGTAATTTTAATTTCCATAATTTATGAGTGAATCTATGAATAAATATTGCTTGAAAACCTGGATAGCATAGTAAAATCTCAAGAATACCTCGCGCTGCAGGATCTCTTTCTTTAATTATCTCTATATCTGATTTGAGGTTTTTTAGCATCTTTATTTAGCTTGATAATCCAATTTCTTTTTTTAATTGATTGATAGTTTCTTTACTTAAGTAATTTGCTGCACAGTGAATGTAAGGCATTCTCATTAATTGTGAACGATTTTTAGTAAGAGTACTTTCAACTGCTGATAAACTTGGCCCATCGCATAAAACGTGATTTGAAGCTCTTAAAAGGGCTAGTAGTCTACTACTATTATCTGGATTTGCTGTCATTAGCAGTATATCATTGCCCCTAATACTGTGTAATATTATTTCTGCAGCTCTTAGTAAGCCTGGGCTAATACTTACTATTCCCACACAACTTCCAGGTTTTAATTCTTTGAGCATGTTTAACTCTTTTTGAAAGTCGCTCAAGTCTACCGCTATTGCTCTAACACTATATTTCTTAGCAATCTTCTCTAGAGGCTGTAAAAAATATCTACTAGTTACAAGCGTACCATTCCTTGAGTTGCATAATACCTTTTCTAGTTCTTCCATGGGAACGACTTCTACAGGAACATTAATTTTAGGTGATAAATCCTCAGCAATTAGCATTGATGCGCCAATATCTTCTCTTGGTGTACTAACTAATACTCTTGCTCCACACTTTATGCGCCAATCAATTTCATTGGTTAATAATTCTCGTGATTCTTGTAAGCTACATCCAATATTAACTAATTGATCAATCGCTTTTCTTGCTTCTTGTAGAGGATCTTTACTATTTTTTTTTGAATAAATAGATTCTTTTATATCTTTCTTTCTTAATTGATCTCTGACATAAATACCTGAGCCTGCAATCGCTTCAACAACCCCATCTGTTTCAAGTTGCCTATAAACTTTGCTAATTGTATTTCTATGCAAACCCGTTTGCATAGCTAACTGCCTCGTGCTTGGCAACCTATGACCAGGAGGATAGTGCCTTGCTGCAATGGCAAAGCAAATTTGATTATAAAGTTGACTGGAAGCCGAAATATCACTTTCTGGTTGAATATGAAATTTCACACTAAAAATGTTATTAAACTTAGTTTTTTTTATATGGACAGTTTAACATTCGGCATATAATTTAGGAACTAATTATCAATATTTTAAAAATAAGTTTAAGTTTCTTCCTTTTTTATCAATGGGGTTTTCCGAGGGCTTAGAAACATTATCATATTCCTTCCCTCTCTTTTTGGAGATTGCTGCACTTCTGATTGTTCTTCAAGATCATTTGCCATTTTTAAAAGTAAAGTTTCAGCTAAATTTGAATGCTGTATTTCCCTTCCTCGAAAGATAACAGTACATTTTACTTTGTCTCCTGCTTTAAGAAATCTAGAAGCTTGTCCTATTCTTACATCATAATCGTGTTTATCAATCTTATATCTCATTTTTACTTCTTTTACTTCGGTTTGATGCGATTTTTTTCTAGCCTCTTTAGCTTTTTTCTCTTGTTCAAATTTATATTTTCCATAATCCATTATTCGACAAACTGGTGGCTTCGCTTTTTCACTAACTAGTACTAAATCTAATTCTCTCTTGGATGCAATTTCTAAAGCCTTTAATCTATCTATAACCCCTAATTGTTGTCCATCGGAATCAACCACTCTTAGTTCAGGATAGTTGATCCTTTCATTAATATTTGGAAGCTCTCTGACTGGAGCGCGGCGATCAAAGCGTGGACGTGGTGGCATTCAGTTGTTCAGGGTTTGATGAATTGATTAATTAAAATAAAGTTAGCAAATTGCGGACTCTATTTTAATTATTGCATCTTTTAGAGGGTTTTTGTTATTGAGCCAATAGGGATTATTTTTGTTACGAAACCAAGTTCTTTGTCTTTTCGCGAAATTAATTGTTTTACGAGTTGTTATTTCAATTGCTTTTTCAAGATTATATTTTTTTTGAATCACGTGATATGCCTCTTTATAGCCTATAGTTTGTAATAAAGATAGCTCATTTCCGTATTCAGAAATTAATTCTTTTGTTTCTTCAATAATTCCACCATTAAACATATTTTTTGATCTTTGCAAAATTCTCTCTCGGAGATCTTCTCTATCTAAACCAAGTTCTAAAACTTGCCATGGAGGTGGTTTTTTGGACTGCTGAGAAGAGATAGGTTGTCCACTGCTATAAAATACTTCTAAAGCTCTTATTGTTCTATTTTGGTCTTCATATTTAATTTTTTGAATTACTGAGGGATCACATAATTTTAGCAAATGCCAACATTGTTCTTGCCCAAGTTGAATAAATTGCTCCCTTAAAAATTCTTGAGGAGCTACTTCCGGAGTGACAAAGCCCTGCGTGATGGAATTCATATAAAGCCCACTTCCTCCAACTAAAAAGGGGGTTATCCCTTTTTTTAACTCTTTATTTATAGATTTTTGTGCAATTTCTTGAAAAATCTTGACATTTAATTGCTGGTTAGGTGCCTGAAGATCTATTAAATAATGCTTTATAACCTTTTGTTGTTCTTTAGTAGGTTTCGCAGTACCAATATCCATTCCCAGATAAATTTGCCTAGAATCAATATTATGAATATTCAATTTAAAGTATTTAGCTAAATCAATTGCTAATTCGGTTTTGCCACTAGCAGTCGGTCCAATAAGAACAATTACTAATGGTTTTAATAAATTCATATCAAATATTATTTTTTTAATTAAGAGAATATTAAATAAGTAATTAAATTATGCATTTATTTTAAGCCTTTCTCTCAGACCAATGGTAAGTTTAAATCGATGCCTTGTTAAATGAAAATTTTATCAAGGTTAACTTTATTTATTTTACTTTAAATGAGCGAGGAAAAAAGGCCTAATAAAGTCTCTAACGAATATGGTGCAGAGCAAATTCAAGTTTTAGAAGGATTAGAACCTGTTCGGAAGCGTCCTGGAATGTATATTGGCTCAACTGGTCCAAGGGGTTTGCATCATCTGGTGTATGAAGTTGTTGATAATTCTGTCGATGAGGCGCTTGCTGGGCATTGCGATCATATAGAAATCATTTTGAAAGCTGATGGCTCTGCATATATCTCAGATAATGGTAGGGGTATTCCTACTGATGTTCATCCTCGAACTGGTAAAAGTGCTTTGGAAACAGTATTAACTGTTCTTCATGCTGGAGGTAAATTTGGAAGTGGTGGTTATAAAGTTTCTGGAGGTTTACATGGGGTTGGAATCTCTGTTGTAAATGCTTTAAGTGAGTGGGTTGAGGTAACGGTTTTTAGAGATGGGAATGAGTTTAATCAAAGATTTGAAAAAGGGATCTCAATTGGTGAATTAACTTCAAAAAATCAAAACATAAAAGTTAAAAAAACAGGTACTACAATTGTTTTTAAACCAGATCCTCTAATATTTTCTGATGGAATTGAATTTGATTATTCATTATTATCATCTCGGTTAAGAGAGCTTGCTTATCTTAACGGAGGTGTAAAAATAATCTTTCGCGATGAGAGATGCGAATTAAAAGATGGTTCTTTTAGAGAAGAAATTTACTTTTATCAGGGAGGAATTAAAGAATATGTTCAATACATGAATTCCGAGAAAGAATCTATTCATCCTGAAATAATTTATGTTGATTCTCAAAAAGATAATGTTTATGTTGAAGCAGCTCTTCAATGGTGTTCTGATGTTTATTCAGATAATATTTTAGGCTTTGCAAATAATATAAGAACAATTGATGGAGGAACTCATATTGAAGGTTTAAAAACTGTTTTAACTAGAACTTTTAATAATTTTGCAAAAAAAAGATCTAAGAGGAAAGATGGGGATAAAAATTTAGCCGGTGAAAATATTAGGGAGGGTCTTACAGTTGTATTGTCTGTAAAAGTACCTGATCCTGAATTCGAGGGCCAAACAAAAACAAAACTTGGTAATACAGAAGTACGAGGTATTGTTGATTCTTTAATTGGGGAAGCCTTATCAAAATATATGGAATTTCATCCATCTGTGCTTGATTTGATATTGGAAAAAGCTATTCAGTCTTTTAATGCTGCTGAAGCAGCAAGAAGAGCTAGGGAACTTGTCAGAAGGAAAAGTGTTTTGGAAAGCTCAACTTTGCCTGGTAAATTAGCTGATTGTAGTTCAAGAGATCCTTCTGAATCAGAAATATATATAGTTGAAGGAGATTCTGCCGGTGGTTCTGCAAAGCAGGGGAGGGATCGAAAATTTCAAGCAATTTTACCTTTAAGAGGAAAGATTTTAAATATTGAAAAAACTGATGATACTAAAATATATAAGAATACTGAAATCCAATCTTTAATTACTGCTCTTGGTTTAGGTATTAAAGGCGAAGAATTTGATATTAGTTCATTAAGGTATCATAGAGTTGTAATTATGACTGACGCGGATGTTGATGGGGCGCATATTAGAACTTTACTTCTTACGTTTTTTTATCGTTATCAAAAAGAGCTCGTAGAGAAAGGTTATATTTATATCGCCTGCCCACCTCTTTATAAAGTTGAGAGAGGCAAAAATCATAAATATTGTTATAACGAAAGTCAACTGAAATCAACTATAAATGAGTTTGGAGAAAAGGCTAATTATAATATTCAAAGATTTAAGGGACTTGGTGAGATGATGCCAAAACAGCTTTGGGATACAACAATGAATCCTCAAACAAGGATGATGAAGAGAGTTGAAATAGAGGATGCGTTGGAGGCTGATAGGATTTTTAATATTTTAATGGGAGATAAAGTTGCACCTAGAAGAGAGTTTATTGAAACTCATAGTATTGATTTAGATTTAGCAACTTTGGATATATGATTAATAACTATTTAAAAAATTTTTGTTTAATTTGTTTTGCCCTTTTTGGACCTATTTATTTACCCGCTGGAGGAGTTCAAAGAAATCTTAATGATAATTCATTGTTTAATAAATCCAAGGAAATAGTACTTAATTCTAATCATTCTATTTACTGTATGCCAGAAATAAATGCAAAAAAAATAAGACTTTTAAAAACTGGAACATCTATTGTCGTTTTAAGGAAATGGACTGATTCTAAAGATGATTCTTGGTTAAGAGTTCAACTTGCCCAAAGTAATATTTTAGATAATCTTTCTCAACCGCAAAAGGGGTGGATAAAGATATAATTAACCGATTAAAATACATCTATTAAAATTAAAATATCTATAATATATTCAGTCTAAATTTATTTATTTAATAAATTTAAATTTATAAATTATTTGTATAATCTAATTATCTATTAACATTATAATTTTTGATAAAATATAATTAATTTTTTGATGCTAAAATATTATATAATTATAATTAAAAAAATAAAGTTTTTACATCATAATTGGAAAAAGATTATTAAATAAATATAATAAAAGTATCATGAAAAATAATTCAAAAACATAGTTATGAATAATAATATTGATAATTATAAAAATTTCTCTACTTATTCAAATGAATTAAGTACAAGCGAAAAAATTGCAATGCAATTAGAGGAACTTTTGATTGCAGGAAATTATGATACCGCAAAGTTTATTCTTGAGCCTTCCCAGCCAGTTGATATTGCAGAAGCTATTGGCAGCTTGCCTCAGATCTTACAAGCTTTGGCATTTAGATTATTAAAAAAGAATGAGGCTATAGAAGTTTACGAGTATTTAGATCCAGTAGTTCAGCAAACCTTGCTAGATAGACTTCGCTCTGGAGAAGTTCTTGAAATAGTTGAAAAGATGTCACCTGATGATCGTGTTCAACTATTTGATGAATTACCTGCCAAAGTAGTTCGCAAATTTTTATCTGCACTCAGTCCTGGAGAAAGGAAGGTAACAGCTGAATTGTTGGGTTATGAACCTGAAACTGCTGGAAGGTTAATGACGACTGAGTTTATTGATCTGAAAGAGATGCAAACTGCTGAAGAAGCTCTTTCATTAGTACGTAAAAGAGCTCCTTTTACTGAAACTATTTATAGCTTATATGTAACAGACAAAGAAAGACATTTGACGGGAATTTTATCTTTAAGAGATTTAGTTACTGCTGAACCTAATATGCAAATTGGGCAAGTGATGACAAGAGAGGTTGTAAATACAACCACAAATACGAATCAAGAGGAGGTGGCAAGAGCAATACAAAGATACGACTTTTTAGCATTGCCTGTTGTCGACAAGGAGAAAAGACTTGTTGGGATTGTCACTGTGGATGATTTGATAGATGTTATTGAACAAGAAGCTACACGAGATATTTATGCAGCGGGTGCAGTGCAGCCAGGTGATGAAGATGATTACTTTCAAAGTGGTTTGTTTACAATTGCAAGGAGAAGAATTGTTTGGTTATTAATTTTAGTTTTAGCAAATGGAATAACAACAAAAGTAATAGCTATGAATGATCAGATACTAGGTGAAGTTGTAATTTTGGCAGCATTTATTCCTCTTCTAATAGGTACTGGAGGGAATGTAGGAGCTCAAAGTTCTACAGTAGTAATTAGAGGTCTCAGTACTCAGAAAATAAAATCTTTAGGTGCTTTTAAAGCGATCCTAAAAGAGGCATTAACTGGTGCGTTATTGGGTGTTCTTATGCTCATAGTAGTTATACCTTTCGCATGGTGGCAGGGAGAAGGGCCTTTAATAGGTTGTGCTGTTGGTATAAGTTTACTTTCAATTACAACTTTGGCAGCTACGGCAGGAGCGTCTTTACCACTACTATTCGATAGGATGGGATTAGATCCTGCTCTAATGTCTTCCCCTTTTATAACTACAGCAACCGATATCGCTGGGGTATTTATTTATTTGAATACAGCTACATGGTTGATGAACAACTTAAATTAATACTAATTAAGTAAGTAAATATACTCAAAAATGTAAAATTGTGGATTTTAAGGTTTAACTTTACAAATCTTAATGGTATTGTTTACAAAAGTATATTTAAGTTATGTCTGCTGAAACATTGATTGACAATAAATTAACCTCCATTGCATCTCTTAAAACTGGTAATGAAGTTGACTTGGTTAGATCCTACTTAAGAGATATTGGAAGAGTTCCTTTATTAACTCATGAGCAAGAAATCACTTTAGGTAGACAGGTTCAAGAATTAATGCAAGTTGAAAGGCTTGAATTGGAAATTATAGATCACACAGGTGAAAAGCCATCCATAGAGGAACTTTCTGAAAAATTAGATTTAACTACATCGCAAATAAAAAAAAGATTAAGAGCTGGTCAGAGAGCTAAAGAAAGAATGGTCGCAGCAAATTTAAGATTAGTAGTGAGTGTTGCTAAAAAATATACAAAAAGAAATATGGAATTGCTTGATCTTATTCAAGAAGGGACTATTGGATTAGTAAGAGGAGTTGAAAAATTTGATCCTGCTCGAGGATATAAATTTTCAACATATGCATATTGGTGGATAAGACAAGGAATAACAAGAGCTATTGCTGAGAAAAGTAGAGCGATCAGGTTACCAATTCATATTACTGAAATGTTAAATAAGTTGAAAAAAGGGCAAAGAGAGTTGAGCCAAGAAATGTCTCGTACTCCAACTATTAGTGAGTTGGCAAAATATGTTGAACTACCTGAAGAAGATGTTAAAGATTTAATGTGTAAGGCTGGGCAGCCAGTAAGTTTGGAGACAAAAGTTGGAGACGGTGAAGATACTGTTCTTCTTGATTTATTAGCTGGTGGAGAAGATCTACCAGATGAACAAATTGAGATGGATTGTATGAGAGGAGATTTACACTCTTTGTTACATCAACTTCCAGATTTGCAGTGTAGAGTTCTCAGGATGAGATATGGAATGGATGGTGATGAACCTATGTCTTTAACAGGTATTGGTAGAGTATTAGGAATTAGTCGCGATAGAGTAAGGAATCTCGAAAGAGATGGTTTAAGAGGATTAAGAAGGCTTAGTGAAAATGTTGAAGCTTATTTTGTATCCTGAATAATCTTAATAATTATATCGTTTGTCTCTTTAGGATTTTCATCATGAGGGCAATGCCCAGCTCCTTTTATAATATTAAGACTTTTAATAGTCTCATAGTTTTCTTCCCATTTTCTTGCTTCATCTAGAGATTCCCATGGGTCTTTTTCTCCCCATATGAGATGTATATCAGATTTAACTTTATTGAAAAGATCTGTGGCTAAATAATCATCAAATAGATTAATAAAACCTCGAAATGCTTCTGCCGATTGCGATCTTTGAGATGGTCTAAACAAAATTTCAATTAGTTCATCATCTATATTCTGACCAGAAGGATAAGCTTGTTTCAGAATTTGTCTAATAATTTTTGGATTGGCTGCTCGTTTGAAAAGATTATTACTAATGAATCTTTTACTTACAAGGGTTTTAAGTACAGGTCTTAGAAGATTCATTAAAATATCTTTTCTTTCAAGTCTCTTATCATCCATAGTCCTTTGTGCACAATCTATCAGTATGATTCCATCGCATGTTTCTTTTAAAATTTCGCCTGCTTTCAGAGAAACTATGCCTCCAATAGAATTTCCTACTAGGTATACAGGGGACTGAATTATTTCATTACAAAAATCTGATATTTGATTTGCCCATAAATCAAAGCAATATTTTACATGATTTTCCTTTGGAGACTCATAATCTAATAAAGCACAAGGTTGACTACTTTCCCCAAAACCTAATAAGTCAATTGAATAGCAATTGTATAATTTGGCTAATATGTCTTGATTACTTCTCCAGTGTTTCTTTGAAGCACCAAAGCCATGAATTAAAAGAATATTTTTCGCGGAGGTATTGATAGGATTTTTTGAATAAGACCAAGATATTTCCCATCCTTTCCAACGCCAAAAATTATCAATTTTTTTCAACATGAAATTAACTAATATATTAGACACAATATATGAAAAAATTGACAATTGTTAAAAATTTACTAGTGTTATTTAGTTATGACTTCGCTAATTAATTATGAAAAAACCTAGGGTTATTTGTATTGGTGAAGCCTTATTTGACAGGATTATAGATAAATCGAATAATAAATTCAAGGACTATATAGGAGGTGCTCCTCTAAATGTTGCGTGTGCGTTAAGTAAATTAAATATTAATGTTTCTTTCATAAGTTGTTTAGGAGATGATTTGTATGGAATACAAATAATTAATTTATTAAAAAAACAAAATATCGATTATTCTTTTTTACAAATTGATGCAAAATATCCTACGAGAATTGTTAATGTAAGTAGAGACATAAGTGGAGATCGAAAATTTGTAGGCTTTGAGACAAGCTCATCTGATCATTTCTCTGATGAGATGCTTTTAAAAACGACATTTAAAGAAAATATTAACAAGTTGCGCGAATCTCTTTTAGAAACCAAATTTATTGTTGCAGGAACAATTCCTTTGGCTTTTAAGGAATCAAGAGATTCTTTGTTGTTTCTATTAGATTTTGCTAAGAGTCTTCATATTCCTGTTGTAATTGATGTGAATTGGCGTGATATTTTTTGGGATAACTCAAAATTAATGAACAATGTTAAAAGATCTGATCAGATAAATCTAGTAAAGCAATATTTATTAAAAGCAGATATCTTAAAACTGGCTAAAGAAGAGGCAATCCTTTTTTTTGCAACAAGCGATCCTTTC
>MDTD01198204.1_pt1 | contig 16493 bp, 10 predicted proteins | sample 811221 | NCBI WGS metagenome assembly MDTD01 (sample SAMN05326646, study PRJNA326480) | marine metagenome | isolation source: seawater | place: Pacific Ocean: South West | collected 2011 | reverse complement strand
GATCTGTGAGTAGCACCTTGAGTGGCCGCTTTACGAATTGCGGCAGCATTTCTTGCATCGGAAGCATTGAGTTCGATGACGCTCCAATTCATGTCTTGAGCAATTGCTCGAGCGACGGTAGTTTTGCCAACACCAGGCGGACCGACTAATAGAAGCGCTTTTTTCCTTGGCATTCCATCTTGCCATTCCGACAACCAATCTCTAATCTTTCTCCGCTGAGACTCATTACCCTCTAAGTGACTTTCTGAAATAGGACGATACCTCTCAGTCCAGTCACTAATTCTAGCCATACAATCCCTAGTTTGCGAAGGTTCTTGAACATTAACTCCACAATAGAATTAATAACTCCGTTAGCAGTATTTCACAAAGAGTCGACTGAGACTCTTTTTTGTTCACCTGTGTCTCTATCCCTCATCGTGACAGTGTTATCTTCAAGCGACTGGTGATCAACAGTGATACAAACTGGAACGCCAATTTCATCTGCTCTGGCATATCTACGACCGATTGAACCGCTCGAATCATACATCGATATCACACCAAGTTTAGAGCACAAATTAGTATTAATCAATTTAGCCATTTCACCCATTCCGTCTTTTTCAAACAGAGGGAATACGCAATAATCAATAGGCGCCACGGTATTTTCCAGTCTTAGAACAGTGTACAAATCTTCTCCTTTAGAAACTTCATCGTATGCGTGATCGAGTATGTGCCAGATAATTCTGTCAATTCCAAATGCAGGCTCTACAACATGTGGAATAAACCATTCTCCGGTTACAATTTCTGTCCGTTGGTTTCTCTTGACATGCTGCGAATCAACAGTTACTGATTCCCCCGAATCTAACTCAATAATGCATGGAAACTCTGTATCGATGGGTAATTTTTCAACTGCCGATTTAACAGCACCGGCAAGGCCCCTAAATGCAGGACCCGCAACCGAACCATCAATCGTCCAATGGTCTATTTCGATGGTTCTGGGCTCGACAAATTCACGCCTAGCACGCAAAGTCTTTCCAGTATACTTTTCATGAGCTTCCAAATCATAACAACCTCTATGTGCAATACCCACGCATTCAATCCAACCGTATGAGCCTAGAATTTCGACATCCCAACAATCCATGGCATAGTGTGCCATCTCATCTGATTCATGTTGTCTAAATCGTAGTTTTTCAGGATTAATTCCTACTTTAATCAAGAAATCATATGTCAATCCCATAAACAAACCAACTGTCGAATCCCTAATCATTCCGTCAGTGACCGCCTTTTCGAGTGTTGTAGAAAGTTCCTTTCCATCCTCTGGTATTAGTTTAAACATCAAATCATTCCAAGCTGAAAAATCGTTTACTGAACTCGCTTCTGGATCTATGAAGTATTCTAACTCGGCCATATTAAATTCACGTAGACGAATCATACCTTGTCGGGGGGAAATCTCATTGCGATAGCCCTTACCAACCTGAATTGCACCAAAAGGCAATCTCTCACGATTGTGACGATAAAGAGTCTGAAATGATGTAAACATCCCTTGGGCGGTTTCAGGACGTAAAAATCCTTGACGACCAGATTTACCAGCACCTATTGTTGTACTAAACATCAAATTTTGGGTGCTTATGTTGCTCCAATAACAGGAATTGCACACTGGACATTGTGGATTATGCTTAGAAAACAATTCCTCCAAATCGGATTTACTTAACGCATCAGGGTTGGGATGAAATTCCTCCATCAGGGTATCCGCTCTGCTCGCCTCGCCGCATGAAATACAATCGACAACAAAATCAGAAAACTCCCCAACATGGCCACTAGCCTCTAGAACTTCATACGGGGTCACTGTTGGACTGGAAATCTCAGTGATGTTTCCTAAAGAAGTCCAATGCTCAATCCAATTTTGATTAACTCTGTTACGCAGTCTACCCCCAACTGGACCAAAATCATACAGTCCTTTCGAACCGCCATGGATTTCAAAGGCAGGTAAAATAATCCCGCGCCGTTTCAACATCCCGGATAATCTTTCCAAACGATTACTATCGGGTACTGACATGAGGACCGCCTGTAATGTCCTAGAGTTCTTTGCCTTTGAAATTGACCGTCAATATTGGTGATTATGTATTAATACGCATGGTTAATAACATCTCAGAATTGGCGAAAGTATCGGGGTGTTAATGATGAGCGAATATGATTATGATGTGGTAATCATAGGTGGAGGTCCGGCAGGAAGTACCGTGGCCAGATACACTGCTGAGTCAGGTATCAAAACTCTAGTCATCGATGCGAGAAAATCGATAGGCTCCCCCCTACAGTGCGGAGAACTTGTACCGACCAATGATGAAATGAGAAGACTGTGTCCAAATGTTCCAGATATGGACGACTTATTCCGAACTCCAGATGAGGCAATATCTCGCAGAACAGATGTTCTTAGTATCATTACCCCATCAGGTAAATCCCTAAAATATGATTTTGATGGACTAGTACTCAACCGTGTAAAACATGATGAAGCGCTAGTTGAACTGGCAAAAAAAAGTGGTGCTGAGTACTTGGTGAATTCCTTCATCAATAAAATCGAAGGGAACACTGTGTACATTCGTAGCGGCAAAAGTATAACTGGTAAGGTTATTGTTGGTGCAGGTGGACATAACGACCCAGTTCGAAGGTTATTTTGGAAGGAGAAATCAGTTAATATTCCTGTGAAGTTTTCCCTTAAGGAAGGGAATTATGGCGAAGATGTTGAGTTGCATTTCGGGTCTATGGCGCCTGGCGGATATGCTTGGATGTTTCCAAAATCTGAAGGAGCAAACATTGGATTGGGGATTCAGAAAAAGATGGCAAAGGGTAAATCATTAAACCATTTTGCAGCAGATTTTATCGATAAATACCAAGGTGATTCGACATTTGATGGCGCTGGATATTTACCAATGTCTGGAACAATCAAAACCTTCGTTAAAGGCAACTACGTACTAGTTGGCGACTCAGCCGGCATGGTTCTACCATCTAACGGCGCTGGTATCACTATTGCAATGATAGGCGGAAGAATCGCCGGACAAGTTATTTCTAGGCACGTAAAAGAGGGCGTTGACTTGAAAGAATATGAAAAAATTTGGAAACAACAAATGGGAAGGGTAATGCTAAACTCGAAGCGAGCCTTCAGGATAGGCAGTATCATGTTTAGACTTCCAGATTGGGTTCTAAATATTTTCTTTAACCGATTAACTAAAGGGATCATTTGGCGAGCAGTGACGTGTCGGAGAATGTTCTTAGTAATCTAATTTGAAGCCTCAACTTAGTTATTTTACACGCCCTGAGTCTGTAAATAAAGGGGAAGTTTTCAAGTAGTCGATACTTTTGTTCAGCACCATTGGGAAAGTGACAAAAAAATGCCTGAGATTGAGTATCTAGAATCCTCGCATTCCACAGAGGAGTTATTGGATAGTCTATGTGCACCTGTCAGGAATTGGTTCAAGGACTCTTTTCCCGATTTCACGCGACCACAAAAGTTAGCGATTCCGGCAATTATGGAGCGGAAAAATCTGTTGTTATGCTCTCCTACTGGTTCAGGAAAAACCTTGACCGCCTTCCTAACTATTATCGACAAATTAGTTAGGCTAGCACTCGACAATAAATTGGAAAAAAAGGTTCATTGCGTTTACATTTCGCCGATAAAGGCTCTAGCTAATGACATTCAAAGAAATCTAATCGGCCCACTCAGCGAAATTTCAGAAACATACCTACCCGATCGTGCTCAAGAAATTAAAGTTGGACTTCGAACTGGAGACACAAGTCAATCCGACAGACAGAAAATGTTGAGAAATCCCCCCCACATATTAATCACTACGCCTGAAAGTCTTGCTATAGCGATTACATCCCCTAGATTCCAACCCATAGTCAGTGAATTAGAATATATGATAGTCGATGAATTACACTCATTGGTCCCAACTAAACGAGGAGTTCATCTTGCATTGACACTGTCATACTTAGACACGCTACTAAAAACCCCAGTGCAAAGAATTGGTATTTCAGCAACTATGGAACCACTGGAAAAAGTCGCAGAATATCTTGTTGCTAGCGACGACCAAGAAACTAGAGACAATAGTAGTAAGGTCAGCATTGCGAAGGTATCTGGTTCACGTGAATTAGACTTGGACATTATGATTACCCATAAAAAATTCAGCGACTTAGCGGTTATGAAAATCTTAGATTCCAATATTGAAGCGATTGCCGATTTAATTTCTGCTCACACGACTACTCTGGTTTTCGCCAATACTAGGAAGATGACTGAAACCATCGTACAAAGACTAAGACCGTATCTTGGAGAACTCGTTGCTGGTCATCACGGTTCCATGGATAAAAAAATTAGACTTGATGTCGAAAAAAGATTGAAACACGGCCACTTACGTGCTGTTGTAACATCTTCATCATTAGAAATGGGTATCGATATCGGTTCTGTTGATTTGGTTCTACAGGTTGGTAGCCCTGGTGATATTGCAACCGCATTACAGCGAATTGGGCGTGCTGGGCACCATGTAGGTGGTATTCCTCGTGCTAGATTTTTACCGACAAGTGTTGACGACCTTATCGAATTAGCTGCATTACAGTCGGCCATACAAAAAGGCGAAATGGACCGACTAGATTTTCCAGAAAACTGTCTTGATGTTGTCGCTCAGTTCATGATTGGTTTGGTAATTATCAATGAATTAGATATTGATGAGGCATACGAAATAATTGTCAATGCTTGGTCTTATCGAAACTTTTCCTATGATGACTTCATCGAGGTTTTAGATATGCTTGAGGAAGAGCGCCGTGTCTGGGTCGATTGGGAAGAGAATATTTATGGTAAACGTGGATATTCTAGGATGATTTATTACACAAATATTGGGACCATAGCACCGGACAATTCCTACCTGGTATTCAATGCTGAAGGGTCAATTTTGGGTCAATTATCCGGTTCCTTTGTTTCAAATTTACGAAGTGGGGATGTAATTCTATTGGGTGGTTCAACCTATCGTGTTACTAACATTCAGGGAACACGCGTCAATGTAACTTCTGTTACTGGTTATCGGCCTACTGTACCTTCATGGTCTGGAGAAGCACGTTCTAGGTCCAGAGAATTATCTAATGCATTACTCGATTTAATCGGTCACTGCATAATTTCACTACGCAAAGAGATCGACCCGAGAATAATCCTAAGAGATGCTTACGGATTATCCAATGACGTGTCAAATGCTATCGCTAGGCACTTAGAAGAGCATTCTATAGAATCATTCCAAGTCCCTGACCCTACGAGAATGCTAGTCGAGCAAATTATCAGTGGCGGACATCCCACATACATGATTACTACTTGCCGAGGTAGAGGCTTTAACACTGCTCTAGGTTATTTCTTAGCAGGTCTTGCTGAAAGTAAAAACATCAGCGTAATAGAGATGTCATTCGATGAGAATGGACTTCTACTTAGAACGTCAAAAGAAATAGACCCAAGGGAAATGTATGATTTATTCAAAACCAATGATCACATCGAGATTATTGAGAGATATATCATCAGCACGCAGATTTTTGCTAAGCGATTCAAGGAAGTCGCTGGTCGATCATTGATCATTCCTAAAAGAATCGGTGCTGAAGAAGTCAGTCCACAACAATTCCAACAAAAGGCCGATTCTCTGTTGAACAAGCATCGAACCATAGACGATAGCCTGCTCATGAGAGAGGCTAAAAATGAAATTATGTTTGCTGACATCGATATCAAGAGTCTGAATGATTTCTTGAATTCCTGTGTTGAAGGCGATGCCAGAATTGTCCACCAAAAAATGACAATCCCTTCTCGCTTGGGAATGTCATTATTTATGTCGGCCTTTGAAGATTTAATGTCGATGAAAACTCGTGCTTTCTTGGTCAAAGATATCGACCCAACTGTCTTACAAAGATTACTCGGAACACGCAGTTTAGCCACTGAACTTTCCAGTGAAGAATTAAATCAATACTATCTAAATAAAGCACCAATTCCTACTGATTCAAACGGCCTCCTTAAGTTGATGTCACAGGGTGGGGGTTTAGAGAAATCATTTAACAACCCTCTATACAAAGAAAAATTACAGAATATTGACATCGAAATTTTACGTACTTGGGTTGAACAGTTATGTCAAAGTGGCAAAATTGTCAAGCTGGATAACTGCGGATCTAAAGAATTAGATGGAAAATGGTTCACACCATACATGGCAGAAATACACGGAACCCTCGGCAGTCTCTCTGTTAATGGAGGAAAAGATGTCAAAGATTTGCGAGAATTGAATATTCAGGGATTAGGTTTTGACATATCTTGTGAGCACGACGGACTAGTTCCTACTAAGTGGGAGAAAGTTCTGCTCAGTGACCCACATGAAGCAATGCGTGTTAAAATAATTGAGATGTTAGGAAGTGAAGGCCCCAAGACCTCTGATGAAATGGAACAAAGACTACCCTTTTCCAAAGAACTTGTCGAGAGAATTCTTCATGAACTAGAATCCAGAAATGTCATTTCAGTCGGCTTTTACCGACAAACTGAAGAAGCCGAGTATATCTTGAAAGTTGATGAACACAGGCTGACTGGTGGTGATGAAGAAGTCGTCGAATATCGATGGGTTCAAAATATGGTATTTCAAAAATCATTTGCCAAATATGATGATGGTTTCTCAGCATTCGATTCCCATGTTATATTCCAAAAGCAACAAGAATTACTGTACAGAGTTGAAGAATTTAGGTTCAAAGACTGGAAAGACTTACAACTGGACTCAGATGTTATTATGGGCAGACTGCTGCACAATCGAATTGGTTACACAACCAAGAAAAATATCCCGATGCTCCTTGGATTGAAACCCGAACCATGGATTGGTCCAATGGAAGAACAAATACTCGAAAAAATACCCCCTGGAATGAATGTTACAAGACAAGAAATAATGCAGGATTTCCCAAAAGGAGAAGAACACAAATCATTACAGAGAGACCTAAAAAGAGCATTGGATAATCTTGAACGACAAATGTTAGTAGTCAAGCAATTTGAGGATGTTGCTGGACGTAGACGTAGACTTTCGTTATTCCACAGAGTTCATGGCGTTTATGAAACACTTGACTTCGAATCATCACTGGTCGATGTAATCAAAAGATTGGGTCCCATCAAGGCCAATACTCTAAGATTTTATGTGACAAGATCATATGAAGACCTAACTGTAGCCTTGATGAATCTAGAAAAGTCTGGAAAAATCTCTAAAGTTATCTCCCTAGTACCAGACCCCGAAGCATTCTACTGTATGCCTGACGAAGTTGAATTATTGCAGCGACCTAGAAGGGAGGACCGAAACCTAAGGATCATGACTCAGTCAGACCCTTATGTTTCACGATTTATTTGGGAGGTCCGAAGTATTCTCGACCGCGGATGGTATCTGCCAGTTTTCAAAGGAGTAGACCCTATAGGTAAGATTCTAATGTTCAAGGTGAATGATTATTTAGAAATAAAAGATCTGCATATTCCAAATGCTTACATTGAAGAGTTCTGTGAAGCATTCTCCATTCTTTTAGACAATCACTCAGACCAGCTAGTAGATGTAGCAATATTGAGTAACTTCAACAGTGAACCTGTTTCTAGCATTGATGAAGTCACCAGGAAATGTTTGGAGTCTATCGGATTCAAGTTAACAGGGGAGAGAATGATACGTGGTGGAATCGTTGACCCTCAACCAAGAGAAATTGCAGAGAGAGCGTTGTTTCATAAACATCACTTACATCAAAATACAAGACTTGAGAACGAAATTTTGGCTATGCGGAAAACCCCCGAAGTCAGGGATGATTTCGCCCTTCGTGGTAGATGTGAAGTATATCGTGCTGACCTAAAGAGCATGGCCAGTGCTAATAGATTACATCAGGGAATTAACTTGCGAGGTCACCAAGTTTGGGGCACCTATGAGCACTTCCAAGATTTACTGGTGATTAGGGGGCAAGAAGCGGATGAGGACCTTTGGGATATAGTAGAATTTTTCAGTAAAAACTCAGATCCTAATATCTTCAAAGAACGACATGCTTTATCACAATCTGAATTCAGAAAATTAATTCAGCCTCTTATTCGAACTGGCCACATTGTTCAAGACTTCCGTGGCGGGTTTAGAACGGTCGCTCCAAGAGCCGATGTAGACCCCGTCGAACTACGTAAAGAATATTTAAGAAAAATGGTTGAGAATTTCCCTGTTATCACACTAAAACAATTGATGAGGCTTTCTGGAACTCCGTTCAAGCCTGAAGAATTGAAATCAGTTTTGAATGGTTTTGAGGAAGATGGAACGCTGATTAAAGGTTTCTTGATTGAGGATTTACACGAAGTTTGTTGGGGTCGTAAGGAATTACTGGAAGAAGCCAAGGATATTACCTCAATTCGAGATTTTGTTCTCCCTCCTAGCGACCCGATCGCCCCATATTTTGCTGATATCATGAAAGAGAAATTCGGCTTTGGGTCTGCCTATCTTGTGTTCAAAAACGCTGAACCTGTTGCTGCTTTCAAAGCCAATACTCGGAATAAAATTATTGAGGTTAAAGATTATGAAGGCTCGGAAAAAGGTTGGCGGATAGTAAAAGAATTCGCTTGGGAGCATCAAATGCCACTTGAAACCGAATTAAGAATCGGTGGCAAAAAAATGACTAAGTGAAAAAAACCATGATGGCAATACGTTGAAATTGGATAAACAATTAGAGATACTGATGAGAACCATGGGCGCCAGCAAAGCATATGCGTTAGTGATTTTATTTCTGGTTTCTTTAATGACTCCAATAATTTCGAATTCATCATCTGAAAGCGTCGATGAAATTACAATTCTACACACCGCCATCAACCCCGAAAACAATAACACCTATCATTTACTCAGTGCGGCCTCTTGGGAAGCCTCAGCGGCAGTTGCTAGAGGACTCGATGGCTTCCTGACCACCATCGATAGTATTGAAGAAAATACCTGGGTGTTTGATACGTTTGCTAATTTCGACAACCAGTCACGGCATTTGTGGACAGGATTATCAGACCATGATGAAGAAGGCTATTACAAGTGGCATGATGGAACCCCTTTCTATTACCGTAACTGGGGAGAGGACCAACCGTCATCTAACGACCAAGAAGATTTCGTACACATTGCAGGAACAAATATTGGTAATATTATGCCCGGAACTTGGAATGACCTCAGTAATGACCCTGAACTAGTACCGGTTTACGGTGTAGTTGAGATTGGTCCCGGGGCTGACTATGCCCTGCGATTTGATGGAGATGATGATCACATTATTATTGAAGAGGAATTGCCGAATTGGGAAAATAATATTGAGATTGAAGCAATGATAAATATGCCAGATATATCAGGAATTCAATTTATTACAATGATGGGTGATTATGGTTGGGGACTCTACATCAACAACGGTCAACTTGCTTATTCTAGTGAATACTCATTGTCAAAGAACCCAGTTTCAAACATATCGATTTCGGAAGACACTTGGACTCATGTCAAAGTTATAATTGAAAAGGATTCTTACGGAGAATTTTTCATTGACGACATTCCTGCCGGACTAATAGATGCAAATGATTCTAAAATCCCTGAAGGGGACTTTGGTTCTAATAATTGTTTCCAAAACGGCTTAGAATGTGATGAATTAATTATCGGTAAAATGGGTGCTGGTTGTGATTGTAATTACTTCATGGGTATGATTGATGATTTGAAAATAAGTAATGCTGCCAATGAATCATTTTGGCAATTTACTGAAGGCGAGGGAATGTACACCGACGATTTGATGGGGATAACAGGGGAAATCTACGGTGCTTCATGGGTTATGCCTGATGGAAGTATTGTAGCTCAAGCTATCCAAATTTTCAACGGCGAAGAAATTTTTGACATCAACGGCATGCCGGGTGACCAACTGCTATTTTTTGCTGAAATCGAGGAAATGACAAAGGGTGTTTACTTCAGCGCTTTTGAGGAATTTAAGGAATGGTTTGAGGAAGATGAAACGAATTTTGAGATTTATGTTGCTTACGAATATATTCCTAATTCTTGGGAACACGACTTCGTTATCGAAACCGAATGGGGATTTGCCTTCGAAGAATGGCAGTGGCCTGAAGCAGGAACATGGTGGTTCGTAATTGTACCTGTGAGTGAAATTGAGTCATTGTCGATATACCTTGAATGGGATGTTGCTGACCCCCCGCCACCTCTTGAAGACATGACTGAACTTTACAACGGAATACCTGTAACCGGGCAATCGATATCTGGTGGTCGAAATGTACCTCTCGAAGATAAACTACTCTACTACTATGTTGACTTAACTGAGAACCTATCTTCCCTATCGGTAAAGACTTATGGCGGTACTGGTAATATCGACTTAGGTATATCTTGGAATACTGTTCCTGATCCATTTGATTTCGGATTTTTCCCTGGGCTATTTGAGGATGATTTTTCTGATGCCGATTCTTATGATAATCAAAAAATCGCTTGGGACGGTGGGCCCGGAAATGATAATGTTGTAACGTTATATGATTTGGAACCCGGAATATACTACATCACTGCATACACATATCAAAAAGCGAGTGACTTCACAATCTCTGCCCAGTTTACATATGAACCAGACAATGTTGAACCGGAAGATGCAATTGAACTATTCCCCGGACAAAAATACGGCCCACTATCCGGTTATGAATCACTCGATCAATACTTCAAAATCAATGTCCCAACAGGAACAGAAAGATTGGAAGTTGACCTATCTGGCGGATTTGGCGAAGCAACTCTTTTCATGAAATATGAACAAGCTCCAACAACCGCAGAGTTCGACTACTTGTCTTCTAGCCCGGGTGCAGGAGACATAATTGGATTTAATGACCCAACACCTGGAATGTGGTATATTTTGCTAGATACTGAGGAAGTATTTGGCGAGGTTATGATTACTGCTTCATTTGAGGATCGTTATGTTTGGTCCTATGACGGAACACCTATTGAACTATTCAATAATGAAGAAATTCTTGGTATTCAAGCACCAGAGGGTGAAGAATTGTTTTTCTTTGTGAATCTTGAAAAAGCCGGCGAGTACTTGCAAATTTCCACCTATGGAGGAAACGGTGATTTGACTCTTGAACTAGAAGGCAATGTGATTGTTTTTGGTTTCGAAGATTTCATCATTGAATTTGACGAAAAGGACTTAGGTCGGCAGAGGCCGAGCGTTGGAACTGACTACGAAGAAGTCGAACTTGAATCATTTGGAGAGGGTACATCACAAACGATTTTTGTAGACTTACCGGCAAATGGAAGATTCGATATCACTTTAACCGCAGAAACAGATTTATCTGATGTTTCAATTATTGCCAACTGGGTGTACAGTGATTTCATCGGTTCAATAGATGTTGATGAGCCAGTGCGTGAGCCAGTTGTAGAAATGTCATGCAGGGACAATGCAAATGAAATTATGAAAAATACAGACAAGGATTCGAATGGGATAATTGACGAAACAGAATTCAAGATGATTATGGATACTATGGATGTTGCCGAAGAAGACTTCAAGAGTGTCGATTTAAATAGCGACGGAGAGATAGAATTCGCTGAGGTTCTTCAAGAGTCCTGCCGCTGTGATAATGAAATTTGGGTAGTTTTTGACCAGTTGTCAGGCGGTCAGGATTCGGTTTCAATTGAATTAATGAGTTCCCAAAAATATGAAAATAAATATAATTTCATCGGCATGGATTCAAATTCTGATTCGGAGATTTCAGAAACTGAAATCGAGTTAATGACGATTATTTGTGTTACCACATTTGATGCCTTTGATGGCGATGGCGATGGAGTCCCTGACGACGAAGATGACTTCCCTAATGACCCCGATGAAACCAAAGATACTGACGGTGATGGAGTGGGTGATAATGCTGACATCGCACCTAGTATCGCTAATGATTTGGTTTATTCTATCGGTGCAATCGTTTTTGTTGGACTTCTCGCTTTACTTGTTTTAGTAACTAGAGGTAGTAGAAATAATATGAAAAACGAAGATTGGGGTGACGAAAAGAAATTCGATATTGCCGAGACAATGCTTGGAATGCAAGAAGCACCGCTAGATCCCCCTGTTCAGGAAATTATAACCTCTCAAGTGCCTGCAATTGAAACCCCGCAAACTGAATTTTCTAACAACAACTTGGAATTTAGTAATAATTTGGTTAATTCATCTCCCAGTATAGGAAATGATAATCTGCCCTCATTCGAAGATTTACTGGATTCAGGTGAACAAATGAACGCACCACCAAGTCAACTGATGGGTATGATTGGGTTTGATGGAAAAGAGATTATTGAATATCCTTTCAATAGCGGCGTGAAATGGACTAGGAATAATCCTGGCGAAGAATGGTCTAAATATTAACCAGACTTCTTGGCTTTAGGCTGCAGAATCCCCAATGGCTTGAGCAATCTAACGATGTGCCTGTGTAGTTCAGGTAAGATTTCGAACATTATCAGTGCCATGAAAAACATCGCAAACAGAGATACGAATCGGGATGCATAATTATGTCCAAACTCAAAGACAGACATGCCGATGTAATTCCAAGTTGTGTAAGTTTGATCCATCCAGATTAGCCCCACATTCCTAAATATATTCAAAATATGAATTACTGGAACGGTAAAAATCAAAGCACGAATTCTTCTTTTCCAATCGATATCAAGAACCGATATTGCACCGATAAAAATAACCATAGATTGTAGAGCAGTACAGGCTAGAACGAAATTAATTCCAATTAATGAACCATCAGCCGCAACTAGTTCAGTTTGGTATGGGAACTCGCCGAATGTCTCGGTACTGAACCATCTATTTCCGTCCCACGAATCCCAATTTACTCTGCCGGTTTCTGTTTGGACCCAAGTTTCTCCAAGATGGATGTCACCGGTTCCTGAGAATCGATAAAATAATGCTACTTGTGAAGCAACAAACCATATTGCCAGAACACTGAGCCATGGTACATGGGCAATCAAAAGATAGGGGCCACCAGCATAAGCCATCGCCCCTCTAGACCAAATTAAAGCCTCTTTGTTTTTTCCAGATTCCTCTCTTCCCTCCCATACCGCAATGCCAAATCCAAGTGGCAAAGCTAGGATACTCATTACTGTCAAAATATAATCTTGGTGTGAATAATATTTCCATGATGCAGAAAAGAAGTAAACAGAAACTAAAATCCATCCAAGTTGAGCAATTATCGGATTCTTAATCCGCCTAAAATGCCATGATATTGCCAGAAGTACCAACCCAATAGCACCCACTATGGCAACTAAGGACTGCGTCTCCATAATTCACGCAACGGTTAACTCCACTTCAAAACTTGTATCATAATGACAAATCACTTCAATATATTGCTCTAGGCCCAAATATGCGGGGGCCGATTGTCGAGTTCACACCAATGGATTTTCCTCAGGGAATTAAGCACAATGGTGCAATTGCATTTCTCGATAGGGACGGAGTATTAAATCTCGGAAAATCGACCTATGTAAATTCTCCAGAAGAAGTTGAATTATTACCTGGCGCACCGCAAGCGGTTGGAAATCTTCGAAGGTTGGGCTTCAGAATCTGTATTGTGACCAATCAGTCTCCAATAATGCGCGGACTGTGGGACGAAAGTCAATTACTAATCATCCACAAAAAATTAAGGGAACTATTTCTTGAAATCGACAAAGATGCCCATTTCGATATGATTATTACCTGTCCTCACCGAAATCGCGACAACTGTTACTGCCGAAAACCTAATCCTGGCATGTTGCAATTAGGCAGTGATTTACTTCGCAAATCACCGTCATTGGAACATGATTCAACCCAACGAGTTATTGAGATTGACTCAAGATTTGAAGCTGCTAATTGGTGGAAAGAAAAAACTTCACCGGAACATGAATTAGATCTGATGGTCGGTGACCGAAATAGTGACATGGGTGCAGGATGGGCAGTAGGCGCTAGATTATTCCGAGTGCCGCAAACAATTGGCGTCAAACATGTTAGCAAACGAATAATTGATAACGAAGATAATGGTGATTATTACAATCCTATAAGGTGATTCGATGGGATGGTTAGGTCTTGATGATACCGATCACCTCGGAGGTGGATGCACGACAAAAACTCTCGATGATTTGATTAATGCCCTCCCGGAAAATGTTTCAGTTGGCGAATTGAGATTGGTTCGACTGTGGCCATTCGCAAAACAGAGAACTAGGGGTAATGCAGCGGTAGCAGTCGAACTCGATGCACATAATGAACAACAATTACTTGCTCACTTAGACAATTGGTGGGATGAAAAAATAGCCCCGTTGAGCGGTATGATTACCAGTTCTGAGAATTATAGCAGAGAACAATTTGCGACCGATCCTGGGATGGTTTGGTATTCTAAATCTATGCCTTCAGAACAATTCTACTTTGATGCAGTCAGTAGCGAAATCGCATTAAGTCAAGTACCTGTTGCAGACAAATCCTGGGGCGGACATGGTCGAATAGGCGCTACCGCTGCAGTGGCTTGGAAAAAATCAAACATTACTTTCGAAGCAATTGCTTGGCGAAGTCAAAGTATTATGGCGCAAAAACATGATAGAAAAATTGACTATGACAGATTGCTCCAAATCGATGAACAGGTGGATACTTTCATGTCTCGCGATTCAAGAACTGGAAATAGTTTAATTGCTCCGAGAGGGCCATGTCCTGTACTATTCGGAGTAAGAACAACATCATTCGATTCGGCTAAAGAGTCGGCTCAATATCTAATCGATTCTGATGAAACTGAGCCAATCTCGGGTATGAGAGTATTTATCACCAATCAAGCAAGTGATGATCACTTAGGAGAAAATATGGATGGAATCGTAGTTGAAACAGAAGTTCTTTCACGCGGAACTGTGGTGATAAATTGTCGTGATCATCAATTAGTTGCATTTTCCGAATCCGGAGAAATAAAGTTGTTATCACAGTGGTTAAAGGAAGGCGATGAAATACAATTTAATGGCTTAACCAGTGGCGATGGTACAGTACATTTAGAACGGTTAAAAATTACCAATCCTAAACCTAAAAAAGTTAGACCGCTGTGTCAAAAATGCGATGTTAGAATGAAATCTATGGGTAAAAATCAACCGGTTAGGTGTCCTAAATGCAGAGATAAATCACCCAAACTTTGGCTTGAAGAAACTAGAGTACCACCGTTTAGAACTTGGGTACAGGCACCGCTCGATTCAAGGCGACACCTAACTCGTCCCTTGGAATGGTGTAATTTCGAATAAAAATTCGATTTTAGTCGAAAATTTAGGAAATAATCATATCTCATGCCAATAATTTACCATCATGGCAGATGAACAGACAACCAAGAATGTGGCATACATAATCCTTGGAATTTCATTCCTAGTCATGATTTGGTTCATAGTAAAACAAGCCAAACAAAATAGAGAAGACTCGATAGAAAGCGGTTTACCAAATATCGCAGGTAGTGATGAACGGCCGGGTAATGCCATTAATCCTGAACAATTTGATGAACCCGATGATGATGCACTAGATGAAATGGCTGAACTGCTACAGATGGATGAAGATTAATCTAATTCCATAAAACCTTGTTCGGTGAGCTCCAATCGTAGTTTTTTGTCTCCTAAATTTAGTTCTCGTAACGGCCCATCTTTGGGCCTAGAAAGAACAAAAATTGAGAAGCCATGCTCCACCATTTTTTTCTCTGCCCTTGCATATTTCCCGTTTTCTTTTCGCCCACTGGCATCAATTCCGGCTTTGCTAATCAACAATAAAACGGTGCTTTCGGGGATTTTATCCTTCAGCCTTGCAACCTCTTCCAATATCGAATTTGGAATTTTTCCAGAACTTTGGCACCAGTCATCCATAACGATTAATCTAACAGAAGGCAGAGATTCAACCGCACTAGTAATCGTGTCGACTACCTTGTCAAATGAACTTGAAATAGACATAGCATGAAATTTGGCAGCGTCAGTCAGGGATAAACTTTGGAATAATTGAGAGAACCTTTTGTTATTCGGCATCTCCTCACAGACCCACAAAACACGTCCACCATCCTGAATAACATCGGCAGCAATGTGTAATCCTAAAGAAGTTCCACCTACACTTCCTTCGACAGCCAGATGGATATTAGTTTCGTTTACCACTAATTTCCACCTGCGCATGTCACTCCCACATTAACCAAGTGAATGACAGTTGCGGAAATGGAAATACTCATGACCCCCCAATTATACGCATGCCTATGGCGAGTGGTGGAGATAAAGCCGATGCTTCGAAAAAGGTTGTTACCACCATTCGCAAGGGTGAACGAATACCTCGACGTAGCCTTCCGCAATTTGAAGAGGCAAGTAGTTTCTCAAATGCAATTAGACGAGATGGTTTTTTAGGAACCGCAATGGATGACAAGAATCAATTTGGACCTGTGGGGATGATGATTATGCTTCTTATAGTGGCAACGATTACCGGTTTTATCATAAAAATGATCGATATAATTATCAGTTCTTGAGTTCGAT
>MDTD01055425.1_pt1 | contig 16498 bp, 18 predicted proteins | sample 811221 | NCBI WGS metagenome assembly MDTD01 (sample SAMN05326646, study PRJNA326480) | marine metagenome | isolation source: seawater | place: Pacific Ocean: South West | collected 2011 | reverse complement strand
TTCAATCGCATCTCACGGTAAGGATGGCAATCAGATCAGGGCATCTACCCTGGGAGGACACTTCGCAGGATCATGTGACGGATGGCTGCGTGGCGTGCTGCCTGAACCAGACCAGGAGGAGGTCATTCTTCTTGAGGTCAAGAGCGCAAACGACAAACGCTGGAAAGAGCTGGAGAAACTGGGTGACTATGAGCTCTGGAGCGAGACATATCGATGGCAGATCCATGGGTACATGGGCGTATTTGGTCTGACCAAATGCATGGTGATTGTGGTCAACAAGAACAACAGTCAGATCTACTCACAAATCATAGATTATAACCCAGAGATCTGGCAGAAGGCTCTAGAACGCGCTGAGAGGATCATTACTAGTGAAGAGCCTCCATACCAAGGGAGAATGTCAGAGAAGGACTGGCGGCTTAAGGGGCAGTCTCAGGCGTATATCGACATATATCAGCGAAAAAGGTTCCCCCAGTCTGTTAATTGCAGGAACTGTGCGTTCTCAAAGCCATTGACTACCAGCAATGGGGCTACATGGATATGCAAGCGTACCAATAAAGCCATAGATCTGGAAACTCAAAGGGCTAGTTGTGAGAACCATTTGTGGAATCCGAAGTTAATCATCACTGCTACTCACTTGCCTGAAGAGAGTGACGATACCAAGATAGCGTATGAAGCAGGGTTCACTAAGTTCTATAACGCGATACCCTCTGCCAGAGAGCCTGGTCATTACTACAGTAGCGCAGAGCTCAGAGAGTTATCGAAGTGTCAGTTCGACCTGAAGATGATGGAGATGGCAGGAGATGTGAAGTCAGAGTTCCCCGGAAGCACAGTGGAACATCTTGATGAAAAGAAAGATCCTTTCTAAACCCTTGGGTCTTTGACGATATTGATTTTTACACCAGGATATAACGCCTCAACGAGCTTCTTCTTGAGGCTGAACACCTGAGTGATCACCCCCTTGGTGTCCTCGATGACCCAGTCACCATGGTAATCCTTGTACTTGAAGTCAGCCACATACTTGCAGATGTGCTTCTCTTTTCCTTCTACTGTAATTGCGCAAGGGAAGTCTATCTGCACCTCAAGATCTGATATCTCGTTTTTATCCTGGCGTTCTTTCAATACCTTGTATCGAGCAGCTTCAAGCTTGGAATCAAAAGTGATCCCATCGTATTCAGTCTTGACCGCAAAGTACTTGCTTTTCTTTTTCTTGGCTCGTTTGGGTATCAACCTAGCTGCCGCCCATCAGTTTCTTTTCTTCTTCTGATCTTAAGAACTGTCGAGCTCTTTGGATTACATTAGGGGCTTGTTGAACTGCCTCTCGTACACCTTGTTCTGCTCTATCTAAAAGAGGTGAAAGTCTAGGCTCTCTTGGTGGTGGTTTTGGAATGTTTGCTCTTGTTTCATATTGTTTATTAAGCTCGCTCAACAACTCACCAACTGGAGCTACGTTTCTAACTTTTTGTTTATCAGCCTCATAGGCTCCTACAGTTACACTTACTGGAGGTTTATATGGTATGAACTTATGATTCATTAAAGATCTCCAGTCAGCTACACCTCCAACTTCTTCTCTTAGTATAAATGAGATCTCTTCATCTGTTACCCCAAGCAATCTAGCGTCATCTATAGCTACTGATAAATCTCTAACCATTTTGTATTTGCGATCATTAGCCCTTCTGAACTCATCAAGAAATTCTTCTTCCCCTCTAGGTCCAGCTGCTTTTTTCAATGCTCTATAATCAGCTGTAGCAGCTGCTAACTCGCGCTTTGCTTCTTGCGCTTTATATTCTAAAGACTTTTTCATGTTAAGCTTTATGGTTTTTACACCGCTTCCTGCTTGAAACATTTCATTAAAAAAATCCAATTGCTCTCTTCTTTCTGAAACCCTGAATCTAGGATCTAAAATACCAGCTTCCACCAATACAGATTGAGGAAGATCTCCTAATTCTAGTTTTCTTGTCCAATGTGATTCTTCCCAAAAAGGTTTTTCAGGGTTAATTACAACTGGAGAAACAGCGGGTATAAGTGCATTAAGTGTATGAGCTATTCCAGCGTACACTTTGTCTCCAAGAGGATCTTCTATGTTGTATATTCTAGAACCTAACCGAGTCCTTCCCTCTCTAAACCAAATATCCCCAATCAATCTTTCTGTAATTATGCTTTCACCAACGAAGGGATTTAAGAACTCATCCATTGCTCCTATTGCTGCTTCTTGCGCAATCTCACCAAGTTCAGCTTCATTTCTTTTGCCAGTATTAATGGCATTCAATACAGCGAAAGCAGGTTTCATTACATAATCGTAAGGCAACGTGTAAGAAGCATTAATTACTTCTAGAATGTTTCCATCTTTATCAGTCTTGACTGGAACAAGCGTTGCATTTCTATCCCAGGGAGCGGCAGCTGATCTTTTATATGCATCAAGCTGATCTTGAGAAGCGCCAGTCATTGATACACCAAAGGCAACTGAAGCCGAAGGCAGACCAACTGTCATAGTGGTTAGGCCCATAAGTCTTTGAATACCCCTAGCGCGCATTTCTGCATTATCACTGGCTATCTCTTTAATAGATCTTCCAAGAATGTTATAGCTTGTTCTTATTATTTCTGATGGGTAAGCAACGAAGTTTCCAAAGGGCAATCTTCTTATTGTTTCAATTACTGTAGGGACTCTTGAATAGTTAGGAACCACATCTCTTGTTACTAATGCAGATTCTTCTTTTAAAAATTCATCTCTTAAAGCTCGGTTTTCTGCGCTTTGATCAAATATTTTTGAGTTTAAATTGACTGAGTCGGGATCTAACCCAAGACGCAATGCTATTTCTCTTTGTTCTACGGTAGTTGCTTTTAAATTGAAAGGCGTGTTCTTTACTTGCGCCTTCGTAGTCATCTGTTTAAGTCTTTTTAACTCTGTTTCATAGTTGACTATTCGCCAGATATCATCACCAGCCTGGTATAATTGATTGGCAAAATTATTTCTTTCTGTTTCTAATACTTCTAAAGCACGCCCTCCTTTTTTAAAACCAGCTGCTCTGCCAGCTTCATCAAGCAAACTTTGTATTTCACCTAGTTGAGCCTGTTGGCCTACGATTCCTCTTCTAGAGTATTCTTCGTATAATTTTTTGCGATCAGGTTGGGATATAAGTTTTTTGTTTATATCGCTAAACACAAGGCTTGCGGTATCAGCAATAGTCTTGCCATTAGGAATGTTCCCATTAGCGATAGCAAACCCCATGGCTGATGTGACGTTTCTTATTTGTCCAGTTGGGTTGTATACCGTCACGGCTTTTTGCGATATTGCTTTGGCCATTAGGTAACTTGCATACGTTCTTGAAACGATTCCTGTGCCTTGCATGAAATCAGAAGGCGCTTTTTCTAGCGCGTCCAAATATTCAGCCTTCACATATCTCCCTCTTAACGCGCCATATCCAATATCATCTGGCATTTTTTTGTAAGCGTTAGGATCGTTCATGGCATCCAAGGGGAGTTCATCCAAAAACATCTTTTGATTGTCAGGCAAGGTATCGTTATATCTTTTTAATGCGCTAAAGTATTTGCCTTTAGCTATGATTGCTGATTGCCTTCCAAGTGTCTCTTTGGTCTTTGCTATTAATCCAAGTTTTCTTTCTTCAGTAGTTTGAACTTTAGAGCCAATGTTCTTTCTTCCTGTGTATTCGCCAAGAAACTCCCTTATCTCTTTACTATTTAAAGTTCTGTTCTTTAATGGCCCTTTCATTATTGAATTTAAAACATTATCTTCAATTAAGTTTTTAGGTTTTAATGTGGCATTATTCATTTGCCCTTTCTGTAATAACTGCTGAAGAACGCCAACAGCTTGGCTTTCACTTATAGGTTCGCCTAACCTGGAAGACTCTTTCATCAAAACATCAATTGCTTTCCGAGTAGATTCTTGAGTCGGCACATAATCGTCTTCAATAAAAGCCCTGTATTGTCTTGATCCATATATGCCTAGCTGCCCCTCAATAGTTTCTGCCGCCCCCTCTGGTAAAAACTCAGGGCTTCTTGCAATTGATTCAGAATATTCATCAATTGTTCTTCTTGCGTTTGTTGCCGATCTAAACAAACTCATTGGGGTTTGTATTTGTTCTGGCTTGGTATTGATGTTTAGCCTGTCGCTCTTAACCAATCCAAAGGTTTTATCTGCATCTACTAATATTTTTGCTGCCTCTGACTGTTTCGCTTTGGCTGCTATCTGTTGAGCGGGATCAGTCAATATCTCATCGGCTGGATATAAAAAATCATCAAGAGCTTTCATGACAGTTTCTGATGTCATGCCATTCGCTTCACCATTTTTAAATACAGTTTTTAATGCTTGATTAATATCATTAAGAGCTAATGCGTTCTTGTGCGTTAAAGCGCCAAGCTCTGTTGCTTTTGCGGCTCTTAATTCAGCAAATGTTTTATCAGGCAATGCTCCTCTGAATCTTACAGATGACAAAGTCTTTCTTAATAATGGGCTTCTTTTTTCTGCTTCTTTTACAAAGTCAGAGATACCCTCTCCAACTTCATAAAGACCCTCGCCAATTTGTTTTACTCCTGGTATTTGTGCAGCTGCTTTGCTTGTTGTGGATAACACTGCCCCAGAAGCAGTCAATGTTAAAGGTATTCCAGCCATAAATGCTGCTGCCTCTAACCCAACTTTCCCTTTATTGTACAAGGCAGCAAAAGCTCTTTCTTGTCCATCTAAAAATTCAAGTTGTTGTGTCTTGGTTGGGCCTCCATCGATGAAAGTATCACCGAAGGTCTTCATGTCTTCTCCAGCAACTAATCCCTCACCAGTAGCGGCAGCGATTAATTGAGTGACAAAGCTTTTGTTTTTTGTTGCTTTTAAAATAAGCCCAGCTGGAAGACCAAATTGAACTAAAGCTTTTGGTATTTCTGCTGCGAGTCCAAGCCCTTCTATGTCTGGAGCGATAGCTTGTTTAAGTGCTTGAGCTCTTGATATAAACTCTTGACCTTCTTCTTCATAACCAGCAGCTTGCAGCCCGTAACCTACAGTTGAAGTTAGATTAGTTGGTATATCAACTAACCCAGCAAGACTGCCTCTTAAAACAGCACCGCCAAAACCAATATCTTCTTTATTTAGAGTCGCGCCTGGCTGATAGTCTGGAGAAGCTTTAAATGCAGAGTCAGCATCTAATGATTTTTTGCGCTGTATAGCGAGCTCTTTTTCTTTTACCTTCTGAGCTACTACATCAGGGTCAGTACTAAGTATAGTTACATAACTACCGTCAGATAATTTTTTATAAGTAAATAAATTATCACTTGACATTATGGTTGTGTTTGTTGATTCGCTCTAAGGGATCTTAAGATGTCTGCTATTGAATCCTCTTCCTCGCTACCTGTTTCTGTGAATTTTTTCAAAGCGTCTAATGCTTGCTCGCTAGTTCCAAGAACAGATAACAGTTCCATCAATTCAGCATTTCTTTGAGTTCGTTTCAGGTCAGCGTTCAAGGATAACATTATTGCAGATTTAGCTTCGTTAACTTGATCTTCATTTAATGCAGATAAATCAATTGTTGATAAAAATGCATCTGCCATTTTTTCTATGTCTGTTTGTGCTTCTGCTTCTGTTTGCGCTTCTATGTATTTACGTTTCGCCATCATATCATCATAGGCTTGACCAGCTTCTTCCACATCAGTAAAGAAGTTTCTTGGGACAAAGCCTTCAGTAGCCTTAGCTGCTTGAGACAATTGATACCTAACTCTAGGATCTCCTAGCTTTTCTATTGATCTACTTAAGAAATCAGCAGGCTCTCCTCGAATGAAGTCAATTGCTCCTCTATCTCCACCAAACTTTTCATCTTCGCCAAGCAAAAATCTTTTAAACCTGTTTGGTTTTTTATTTGCTTCTTCATTTTCAGCAGCACTAAACTCTGCTATAGCATCAATGTCCTGTTGATCTTTAGCGAACTGGCTATTTGATCTAGGAAGAACAGGCACATTTGATGGAACTGGCTGAGTTCCAACATCGCTTTGATCATCATCGCTGTCTAACAAGCCAAGCAGATCTGCTCCATAATATGTTCCTGGAACAAGTAAGCCGCCAATCCCACCCACTTTTAATGCTCCTTTTAGTATTGAAGAGCCTGGCTTTTTACCCTCGGTGATTGGAGAGTCATCGCTTACATTTCTTAACTTAGTTGGTATATTTTGTTTGCCAACTTTTGGAACCTCATCAACGCCAAGATCTTTTGGACTCATTTTAGGAGTGATGGTTGTGTTCATTATGTCTGTTTCTTCTACTGCTCTTGGCCCAGTAGGAACATCTTTCTTGGCACCAGGGATATCAACCTTCTTAAGATTCAAATCAAGGAGATCATTGGCGTTAACTATTCCCCTATTAATTAAATCTTGAAGAGCTTCTGGCCCTTCTTCTATCGCCTTTTTAATTACATCTAACTTGCTAGGCTTCCCTCCGTTAGACATATTAACTGCTAAAGAGGCTATTCCTCCATCAGCCATTTCTTCTGGCTCAGAGATTGTCTCCATTATGCCCATCACAGATTCTTTAATATCCCTAACATCTTGTGGATATTCTGGAAGTGCGGGTATTTCTCTAGCAGCCATTGTTGTACCGATTGGCTTCGCCGCTTTCCTAATTATTCCTGCATCTTCTTTTTTGGGAGTTGCCATCTTTTTTTGCAACTCTTTAAGCTTATTAACTTTATCAATGGCTTTCTTGCCTTTATAACCCATACGAGCAAGAGCAGCTAATGCAGCAGCAGGAGGAAAGGCCATTAAAGTGGCAGTTGCGCTTGCCATTCCAACATCAACAGGGTCACTAGGATCAACAATAAAAAAATCAGTAAAGTCTCTTACGTTTACTCTTTCATCATCTTGTTCAAACTGACCTTTTATGAAATCTATTACCTCGCCACCCTCTGCATAGCCACGGATTGGAACAACACCAGTCATGATCCCAGAGCTTTCACGTTGTTGTGGGGTTTGAAACATAGGTCTGCGCATAATGTCTTCGTACACTTAACTACCTCCCTCTAAACGTGTTGAACAGATTCATACCTTGAGCTGCTCCAGCCATTGCTCCAGCAAAACCTCCTGGTTGTTGGAAGTGACCTATCTGTTGTTGGTTAGTTCCTACATTGGTCCCGAACTGAGGCAAGAACGGAGCGCCTTGTCCAAGAAGCTGCATACCTCTTTGTAATCTCATGAATGGCTCATCAGCCATTTGAGTTGCTGCTCTGTATTGGTTTGCAAATCCTCTGTCTTGAATACCTCTTCCGGTTGCGCCCAACCCACTAAGCGTATTGATCTGACCAGTCAGCATGTTGTACCCCTGCTGGCCAAGTCCAGCTATACCAGAAGCGCCTGCTCTAGCGGCAGCACCGCTTTGGCCAAATGCATCAAGAGCCTGACCAAATTGCTGACCAGTAAGAGCGCCCATGCCTTGTGCTGCGCCTTGCATACGGCCCATCTGATCACCAAATACATTAGACCCAAGCTGTTGAGCCTGAAGCATCTGCGATCCCATGCCTTGGCCTATGTTTGCTCTTTGAGCAGCAAGAGAACCAATCCCTTGCATGCCAGATAATCCAAGTTGTCCTCCCTCGAGCGCGCCTCGTTGAGCTAATTGCTCTGCGCTCAGTCCTAACTGTCCAGCTTGACCCGCAGCAGATATACCAGTCTGCGCGCCAGCTTGTCCCAATTGTCCTGTTAATTGAGCGGCTTGTTGTCTTCTTGCTTGTGCTTGCTCAAATGCTTGTTGTGCTTGCTGTTGTGCTTGTTGAAACCCTTGAGATCTTAACTCAGCACCAGTTTTTGCTTGTTGTTGTAATACGTTACGGCCTATTTCGGCTTCTTGAATAGCGCCTCTTGAACCGCCAAATGCACCAGCCGCTACTTGTTGAGCTCTTGCATCACGCTTTTGTTGTTCGCCCAGTCTTGCGATCTCAGCTTGTTGCGCTTCGATAACATCTCGGTTGAAGGGGTCCATGTATCTGCTTGCAGATGATGGGTCATACTCCGCACCAGTTCCTGCTAGTCCTGCAATACCTTGAAGAGCAGTGCCTCTTCCCATCTCTCCTGCACTTCTTAAGTCTCTTCCTGCCGCAGCAGTTTCGGCCCTGGCTCTTTGAGTTGCTTCTCCAGCACCAGCCTGTGCGCCTCTAACCTCACCTGGTATGCCAGCTTGCGCGCCTCTTATGTCATCAGCAGCGCCACGCATCATTTGTCTGCCTTCTTGATCAAGATACTGTTGACCAGTTGAAGGATCATACGCACCTAGACTTTGTTCATACAAAGCTCTGGCTCTTGGGTCTCCAAACAAACCTGCTGTTGCTGGGTCAAATGCTGTAGAACCTTTACGAAATAAATCTTGCGCTTCAGCTAATTGACTTCCAAAACCACCAAGACCTTGCGCTAAGTTTCTTGCTTGAATCTCTTGAGGAGAAAGACCTGCAACTTGTTGTATAGGAACAGGTATTTGTTGAGTAATTAAGCCTTCAGGGCCGAAGTAAGACTCCAGCATGCGGCGACTTGCCAGTTCAACAGCTGGATCTTGAAATGCTCTTGTGTAACCTGGGGCAAGATACGGGGTACTTTGCGGAACCATTTGGGTAGTAGTCACTTTAAGACCTCCTCATTGCCTGTTCGCCAGCGCGTTGTAATGCATACATCATGCGCGCACCCTCCCGTCTTTGTTCTTCCTTGCTTTTGTTAGCGCCATTCAATCGACCAATGCCTCTAACTGCTTTAGCGTTAACAACAAACTCACCATCACTCAACATGGCTGGTATGTCATCAGATGTTTCTGTTCCTGGCCCAGAGATAGGACCGTTCACTCTGGGAAAGTTTTCAACCATATCGCCGTCAGCATAGCCAGATAAAGCAGCTATGCCTCCATCGTTAAATCCTCTTTCAAGTCTGTTAAAAAAACTCAAAATAGGTCTGCCAGCCGAAAGTCTGTCTGTAAAATCTTCGTACCTAGATTGAGATCCCCCAATCATCCCACCAATTAAGTCTCTTGGAGCAACGCCCATTGATCTTCCGTAAGCATTAGCAGCATTTATAGCTTCTCTTTCAGTTGCGGCACGTTGTTGAGAATCTCTGGCTCTACTAATTGCATCTCTTATAGCTGAAAAAATTCGTCTAGGTTGTTGTTGTGTATCAGTGGAGGTGTCTGATGAATCATCAGTTGGTCTAGCTGGCGTTTTAGGAGCAAATCTAGAGACTACTTGCTCATAACCCCCTGGGTCATTTCTAGCAGCTATTCTGTCTGCTCTTCTTTGTCTTCTAGCCTCTCTACGGTCTGCTCTTCTCATTTGACGTTCTAGTCTTTTTGATAAAGGCATCCCTGTTTGAGATAATTTTTTCGCTTGCTCTTCAATATCTTCCTGACTAGTTGGTATTTCTTGTATAACATCTTGATCTTGAGGAACCATTTTTGCGTCAGTAGTTTCTGGGCTAGTGGCTTTCATTTGAGTCATTGCCATTCTTCTAAGGCCAGGGACTTTTGCAAATATACTTCTGCTATCAACATTCCCGCCTCTTCTCATGTTCATTGGCAAAGATGCAAGACCGCCTTCGTTAGCAACCATGAATGGCAAACCGCCACCGGGGCCACCTTCGTTTATGTCTGAAATAAAGTCATAAAAGTCTTCAACACTTTCAAACTCAGGAAGACCTTGTTGTCTTCTTGATGCGTTAATTAATTCTAAGCTATCAAAGTCAGGAGCCATTCCTCCGACATCATCTGGAGGTACTGTTACAACTGTGCCTCCACTTTGATCAGTATCAACTGGCTCTTGCATTACAGGCTGTTGCACTACTTGTCTTGGCAAAGCGCCCATTGCGAATGGATTTTCTGGTTGATAGTTCGCATACATGGTCCCTGGAACATTTTGGTAATCAAGGTTAAAACCTTGTGAAGCTCCTTTGGGCAAAAAACTAACCTTACTTGGGTCCATGTCAGCCAGCACTGGCGCTGGCTTGAATGCGGATAAACCTTTTATAGCTCTAAGAGTATCTGCGCTATATTGCTGCATGGGCTGTTGTTGCGCCATGATCGCATCGGTTTGTTTTTGAGCAGCTTTTCTTGATTTTCTAGCTGACAAGCCTCCAGCCAATGCTGAAGCGGCTGTGATTAATGCGCCAATAAAAGCCTCTGGTTGTCCGGTCTGGGGGTTAGTGGTAAGTTGACCACCAGGCATTAATGATGCAATGCCTTCAACCTCTGCTGGGTTCATATGAACAAGCATCGTATCGCCAAAACGACCTTGCGCAGCCAAACGCTCTGCTTGTTTTTGCATAGGAGGCTGTTTCATTTGATTCGCCATTTACAAACCAACCTTTAGTATATTGAAATAACCTAACACTTCCAACGTCTTCGAGCCTGTCGTAGCCTAGAATTAGGATCTTTAGCGGCTTTAGGAAATTTTTTCATCTGGCCTGCTGATCTTGCGCAAAAAGACTTTCTTCTCTTTGCATCCTTGCTTCCTTTCTTAACTTTACCAGTCACAGCAGTCTGTAGTTTGCTTCCGGGGTTCTTTCTTCGGTATGCTGCAACTCCAGCTTCTGTCATGCCAGCGCCTTGTTTAGTAGGTCGGAAGTTCTTTTTGTTACGCTTTGGCATATTATCTGCCTTGCGTTCTTTTGCCTTTTTTGCAGCTTTTCTGCGTTTAACCTGACCACCAGTTCTAAACTCTTCTACATGGCGTCTAAACATCAGCTATACCTTGTCTTTTTTCTACGATCTGGCATTACTGCCCCACACCCTCGATGATTTCTTTTAGTAATTAAGCCGCCATTTTTAGCAAATGTCTTTACATTGGTAGGTTTTCCACCTACTCCTTGAGCTTTTGATCTCTTTCTTTTTACTGCGCTTGCGCGTTCAGATGCAGTCATGGATTTGGCCTTTGATCTAGGCACACACTTAGGATACTTTCTTTTAGAACCTTTGGTTGAAGATCTGCCACACGCTTGAAACTTGCCATCTTTTTTTGGCGCGCCTATATCAACCCAATCGCCTTTTGATCCTTTGCCAAACCATTCTTTTAGGCTCATGTCAGACCTATAATCCTGGCCCGTTTAGCAACAAAACCACCACCCTTGAGTGATTTTGGCTTTGGCCCTTTAAAGTCTTTACGCTTTACTCCAGAAGGATCTTTGATCTTTCCTGCACAAATCTTACTTGCGTAAGCATTTGCATAAGCACTTGGATATACATCAAATTTACGTTTAGCTGCCGCCTTGCCTCTTGCACATAACTTCGTCATAAATTCACCACTATTGAACCATTTGTAATTACCTGAACCGTACCTATCTGCCCAGTCCCACTTAACCCAGATGTTTCTGGATCAGTAATATTAATAAATTCAGTACCACTCCAAACCTGTAAATTGTTTACTGAACTATTCCATATAATATCACCTCGTTGAAATTTAATTTCATCTAATTCTGATGCAGTAAACTGAGGCGTTTTGTCTGGGTCAAACGCATCAAGGCTCAATTCAAGAAGCCTTACTGTCTTATTGTATGTGCCAGCAGCAACAACCTGATCTGTTTCAAATGGTAATCTGCCCTGTAAAAGCTTACTCATCTTCTACCATTTGGCCTGATATCAAGTCGAGTACCACCAACTCTAAATCCAACTCCTTGTCTTACATCAACGGCAGCATCATCATCCGATTCAAATCTAACCACAGCTTGTCGAGCTCTAGCTCTCATGTCTATCTTGGTGGTAGATGCAGTGAAACTTGTGGTTTGATCTGTTGATAAAGAATTACCAGGATAGTTTCTTTCTTTAAGCACAACATTAATTTGTTGATCATCGCCTCCGTTCCCTGTGAATTTAACATCAGGAATCATGCGTTTAATAAACTGAAACTCTTCTCCATCGCCTATATCGAAGTCAGCAGACTCAATAAACACGTTGTCCATTGGAGATCCGTCATCATCATTGCCTGTCTCATGTTGATAAAGATAAGGAGTAGAACTGTCTTTTCCTGTTGCTCTTGGAAAAGCAACAATACCTTCATCTAACCAGGCTGTTCTTTCTAGCTGACCAATAGCCCACGATTGTTCAACGTAGTTATAAGTGACATATCGATCAATTGAGGTTGTTCCAGAAGAACAATAAAACCAACCGACTTCATTGAACTGTTTGTTTAAGAAAGCAAAGAACTGATATGCCTGACCCTCTTCCAAGTCATCAAACACATACGAATGAACACTGCATGGGACCGGCGATACGGCTCCCGTATAGGTATAAAATCCTTTCTTGTCCATCCAGAACACCCCAGATGGCGTGTTAATCGCGGCATTAGGACCAATCAAACTAACGCCTTCGTTAATTAAATTTAATCCAAAGGTCAACGGCGTTCCAACAAACTGCAAACTATAGAGCGCAACATCAGTCCAGATTAGTGTTTCTTGTCTGGCTCTAATTCCTCCAATGATTTCTGATCCTGCGGAACAACGCAAAGAACCAGCTGTGTTGTCTGATCTAGGCTCCCACTCTGCGGCATTTTCTTGATCAGAAAAAGCGATTAACAGCGGATCAATAGAACCGGATCTAGAACCTCCAACAATTGGATCAGGCCCAAGCACTATAACGTGTCGATCAACATCAGATACAAGAACTTGCAATCCCTTGGTCGGAGCTAGATTTGCACCAGTTAACGCAGTCAGAGCAACTGCCCTAGAGCTTAAACCATCGGTAGCGTCCCAGTAAAAAATACCTCCAGCCCTTACACAAGACAATAAATCTTCGCCAAAACTGTCCAGTGACCACAAACGCAACTGGTTGAGGTTGCTTAATGAACTACTAGAACCCCATGTTCCTCCACCCCACGTACCAGCACCCCAACCTGTGCCGTCAACAAACACATCAAGACCCACATTGATTTGGTAAGCGCCAACAGTAGAACCACCGCCATTACCGCTATCACTAGCGTTGGCAGTTACAGTAGCACCGCTCGTATCTTTTGCGGTGATGGTATAAGTACTAGTAGAAGGTACGGTCGCTATCTCGTACTCTTGGTTTATTACCGCCGCTACGACATTACCGCCTAACGAAGCCGCTCCACTAAAAGTAACAAAATCACCCTGTGAAGCTCCATGACCAGAATCAGTAACCGTTAAAGTGCTTGACCCGTTGGTCGCGGCAAATGTTACGTCACCCGCACTGGTGGTGCTACGAATCGGTGTAATGTCATTGAAGTTTGTGCCTTCTTGTATATAAAGCTTGGTTCGCGTGCCAAGACCAAGAAGCTTGCTTCCAGCTAAATCTACCCAACCCAACAGTTTTCTTCCGGTTCCGTTGTAAGAAGTCTGAATAACTTTTGTCCAACCACCTATCTTTTCAGCAAAGCCTTTGCGAAACCTGACTAAGTTACCGTCAAACCAACCACCCTCTGCGGTGTAATCGGTTCCTTCTTTATTGATGCCAGGATTAAACAAAAACTTTTGAAGGGCCATTACTGATATTCTCCTGTTCGTATCATTTCAGTAACTTCAGGAGCTCGACTTTTTACTTGTTCTGCCCATCTGCTGTCCATGAACTCATCAGCTGCACGCTCATAATCTTCGGTAGCCATAGCGTCTAAAGCTTTCTTAAATCCTCGCAACCTGGTCTGGCCAAGGTTAAACGACATGTCTATCATGGCATGCTGTCTTGCTTCATTAAGCCCACCAAACCAATAGTACTCATCAGATAGCTCTTCTTTCACACGTTTAATATCGTTATCTAGCAGATAATCAACTTCATCATCAGAAAGCCCCAAGCCAGAGTCTGCGATATTGCGGCCTACGCCTATCGTTTCGTATCCCTCACTGCATAGATACACAAAGTTTTTAACACCCTCATGCCTTCTAAGCATTTCTTTTAATTTGTCACTCATTAGTCTCAGTCTCCTGGTCATCTAATTCGCGGTAATATTTTAAAATACTCAACACTTGACGCAAATACCTTTTTACTTCAGCCATATTGGTAGAAAGGTTTTCGTATCCCTTTGTTGTCAACGCATACCACGCATTGGTTGGCGCGTTTCCTTCGTTTAGGTCATCAAGATATTCTTGCATAAGTTCTGGGTTTAACACGGTCCACTCTACTGGAACAGTATCTATTTGATTAGGCAATGGGGGATGATAGGTAGGCGCTTTCTTTACTACCGTTACCACTTCTACAGGTTTTACTTCAGGAATGTCCCGACTTGAACCTAGTATAGAGCAGCCGCTAACTAGAAGTAGAGTTAGAAATAATAATATCTTCATCGAACTGCGTTTCATCGGTAATAACTTTAAGATCATTGAGTACTGACTTCGTACCACGATTGATAATATTCTCTATCAACTTTGGCTTCCTGATGGACAACACATCCATGGAATGCCGTGAGAACTTTTTTCTGATATCTGCGACCTCGTTTTGAGCCATCATGTTTTCTTTTTGAAGTCTTTCTACTTGGGAAAGCAAAAGGTCATGGTTTTGAATAGTTTCTTTTAGGTTATCGTTTTGTTGCTCAATGGTTCCTTCAAGCATCTTTTGGTTTTGAATCGACCGTTCAAGTTGCAAATGAAATGATTCTATTTCAGCTTGAGTTTTATCGTAATACATCTTGAATGAACCTGCTAAAAACAGTAAAGCTAGTCCTAATCCTGCACTTAGTTTAAAGCCCATCACTACACCAAGAAGTTAATGTTGTTTGACGCTCTAGTGCGTTGCATCTCTACTTTACCATTCTTTGCTATGTATAACGTGGTATTAAGCTGCTCTATTCTTTGTCTCCGTTCTTCACGATTCGTAGACTCCATAAGTTTTTGATAACGTATTTCGGCTGCTTGTCGCCAAGAAATGTCATTTACCGGACTTGTTGCTCCTATATCCATCACTTAAAAATCAGTATGATCCCTCCGATTAGTATAAATGCACAAAGTAACCCTATGGCGGTTACCCCCATGATTAACCATATTTGCCTAATCATTTTCTTTCTAGCAGCAGCCCTAGCTTTAATAGCTTCCATCTGCCTTTTATGGTTAGCCTTTTGTCTTGCCTTAGCATCTTCCCATCTTTGAAGCAAGGCTGGATCATGGATTACAAGCATATCATGTAATGATTTTTCCCATTGATCGCGTCTGTGTTTGATTGATTCCAATTTTAAAAGCTCCTGTGAGCTAAGGTTATTGATAACCGAGTCTTTCTTTTCCCGCTCAAAAGAATCAAGCGCATCAGAAAACCCCTGCATCAATTCAACTGCTTTTGCAGCCCCATCTCCGACTTCATTTAGTTTATTTATGGCGGTGGATATTGTAGACAGGATTGCCCCTGCCGCTGCCACTGATTCAATTATCATGGTAAACCTCTACGGTTTACGCGACATATAGGCCGTAGCGCCGAAGTATAGACCTATGATGCTGGCCTGGCTAAGGAACAACATATCACTAAGCGAGGACAAGGTTGAAAGGCGAGCTTCTGGAACGAAAGGTAAAAGGGGTAGCAACGAATACAAAACCATTGAAGACATAGCAACCCAAGCAATTCGGCGCTGGGAATCTTGCTTTTCTTCTCGGAGATCTAGTTCAATCATTTGTGTGGCACGTTCAAGTTCTTCATCACTAACTGTACCATCCTGGTCAATATCGTATTTAGCCCAAACTGAATTTTCTTGTAACTTCTTAGCCATAACTAATCCCAAAACTTTTGGTTAGATGCTGCCATTACTGGCTTGCAATAAGCCGTTATGTTGTGTTGTTTGATGCCCCCTCTACAACGGACATCTCTGCAATTATGTTCTATCCAGTATGCAAACTGCTGACAACGATGAATGTCTCGAAACAACATTTGATCTGAACCTTGCGCTACGTTGCCCTCTATAACTGTGACCAACATAAAAGCTAGTATTGTGCCTTTCATTTGTCATAAAAATTTAGCTACAACTATAGTAGCAACCATAAAAGGGTAAACACCCCATATCATCATCTCAAGCTTCTTAAACTTTTCAGATCCTTCATCCAAGCGTTTTTCAATATTTTCATATCGTACAGCGCATTCTCTTTGATGCGCTTTAATTTCGCTTAAAGCCTCTTGGGATTCCGAACTCACTTTTTCTTTTTTTGCAGACTTTTTTCGATTTTTTTTGCTTGAGCTAGGTGTAATTTGCTTGCTCCTTTCAACTCTTTAATAAGCTTGCGCTTTTGCGCGTTCGTTAGTTCAGCCATCAATCTGACCTCTTTACAAATTTAATCGGGTTGGTTGTAGATCCTTCTTTTGCCTTGCCTATATTCAAAGCTGCAATCTCAACGATCTTATATAGCCGTCCAATCAACGCATCATCTTTAGGCGTAGGAGTAAGGCTGCATATAATCGATGCCGCACATACAATACCTGTTACCACAGATATTATATTAAGAACAAAATCCATTACTGTTGCTCCGCATTAGCTGCTTCTAGCTGTTGAGAATACCAGTTAAATGCTGCTACATAGGTATCTAGTTGCTTTTGATTAGCATTAATTACGTTGGTAATCTGCCC
>MDTD01113747.1_pt1 | contig 16500 bp, 3 predicted proteins | sample 811221 | NCBI WGS metagenome assembly MDTD01 (sample SAMN05326646, study PRJNA326480) | marine metagenome | isolation source: seawater | place: Pacific Ocean: South West | collected 2011 | reverse complement strand
TCATTGACAAGACCTATCGCTACAGCAATATTTTCTCGCCCTTGGAATCGACTCTTTTCCGCTTGTAAGCGTGCAATGTCCATTGGCCTGCGTGGTAGATTCGAATTAGCGATTATCAGTTTTCTCAGTCGTTCTAATCGGTCATTGAAAGCGTCATTGATATCTCCCATTTTCCCTTCAGTTATGCTGTTGCCAGTGATATCGTAGTGAACTTTGATGTCAATCATTGCATCGATTGCATCCATCGGAAAATCTTCTCTCTTCCAATCAGGCATGTTATTTCGCATGCTGATTTGTTCTGGTTCAGGAGCAGCAATGGGTGCAATTACCCTACCCGGGTTTCTTGTCAAAGAATCTACAGTTATTGCCAATCCATTCATTCCGGAACTTTTCATTTCCTTAATCATTGAAACTGGGTCGGGGTGAGCGACGAGGAAATCCATGACAGGACGTGAAACTAGAGGTATGCCAGCAGCCCGAAGGTGCTGCATAATCTGCGCACGGTCTGCTGCCATATCGGGAAGACATAATCGGATGTTCTTGAGGTGTTCGGAAAAAGTTGCAGATTCAGCAAATCACTCGTTTTCCCATGAGACGTCTAAATCATCTCCAATAGCCTTGCCTGGGTCTTGCCAAGATTCATCCTGCCACGGTGATTCTGCTGCAGCTTCAGCTGCTTTTCGTGCTTTTTCAGCCTCAGATTTCGCCATTTCGACAGCTGCCTCTGCTGCTGCTTTTTCTTTTTCAGCGATGGCATCTTTCTGTCTAACTTTGGCCTTATCCCAACAATCGATTGCTGTCTTCAAAGCAAAGTGGACAAATGACACCTTGTTTTCAAACCGGTTTCCTCCCATCTGCACAGATTCAGCATTTGCCCAATGTGCTGATGCAATACCGACGTAAACCAATCCGACAGGTTTGTTCGAGTTAGGTGCAACTGGCCCTGCAATTCCAGTAATTGAAATGGCGATGTCTGCACCTGACCTCTCCCTCGCTCCTTCTGCCATTTGGATAGCAACTTGAGCATTTACAGCGCCCTTGGATGCTAGCAATTCCTTTTCGACATTCAATTCGTTGATTTTGGATTGATATGAATAACAGACCCAACTTTGGTTGAAGTATTCACTCGCACCAGCAATATCGGTAAGTGTGCTTGCGAGGAGACCACCTGTACACGATTCAGCGAGAGTAATTGTCGCATTTACTTCCCTTAGTCGACGCACGAGACGCGCTGCTAGGGCTTGGACTTCCTCATCCATTATGCCGTGGTGGTCACCCATACTTCTTGAATGTACAGGGGTATCATTCAAAAAGAGGTGGACCTAGGGTGGGCTGGGCCCGTGGTCTAGCGGTTATGACACCTCGCTTACACCGAGTTGATCGTGGGTTCGATTCCCACCGGGCCCACCACTCTCGCAATAGACACACAGCGTAGCGTTTAGCAATGCATTGTCAATTGAAACCGTTGATTTAGATAACCAAAATCAGATTAAGAACAAATCTATCTGTTTATTCAAGACCCAAATATGGCCTTAAGTCGTTCAAATCTTTTGAATTTACAACAGTTATTCCTGCCTCTTCAAAAGCTTTGATTGCTGTTTCTCTTTGAGGATTGAATCCGATGAATGTTGAATCCTCAACTCGCATTGACAAATCCATGCTTGAGTCTCCTACAGCGATTAGACGATCTGGCGGGCAGTCAAGTATTTCCAGTAACCTCTTGATTGAGGTGTACTTCTCCATTGATGGCACTCTTACAATGCCCTCATCAGTAAGCCAACCATCATCATCGAATACGAATCCATTAGCAATCCAATCATCTGCTTTGACCATGGCTGCTATCGACTGAACATACAAATCAACACCAGCTGATACAATGGCAACATGAACGCCAGCCGCTTTCAAATCAGCAACTAATTCCTTAGCACCTTTCATCAACTTACAACCAGAATATGCCCTAAACAGGTCATCTCTGTGAATCTTTGGCGATTTCTCCTTCCACAGCGCAATATCTGCAGCCATGAATTCGCTATCGCTCAACTCACCAGCCATAAACCTCTGAAGGAGATCTTTCGAACTGGTACCAAAGTGGTCGTGAATTGTTCTCCAAGAGGAAATCGAGTCCGCAAGTACACCATCGCAATCAAACGCGACACAAAGTGGCTTTTCCATTCGGCTCACCGATATACCCCTCAAGGCTATCGCTATTGGAGTTGTTGAAAGTAAAAAGAAGAAAGAAAGTTACAGAGGGGAGGGCCCCAGGACCGAAGTCCTGGGGCCACACTCCTTTGTGGGGCATCCCCCATCTCCCGTAGGAGTTGGGTATTTTTCTACACTAGAGCCATCCCATCCTTCCCAAAGGAAGGATGAGATGTACTCAACTGTCAACCGTATCAAAGGTTAGTCCAGGTTCTCAGTACAGAGCCAACTCCGTTGTTTGGTACGTAGCTGACATCGATGTACAGATTCTCTAGGAGATCACCGTTGTCGTTGGTTGATCGGACGTAGATTACGTCACCTGTGTCTAGGCTTGACTTGACAGCTCCACCCTCACTACCTACAGAGTCACCGAAAGTGACCATGCTAGGTGAGTTTCCTGGGTAGAATCCGTAGACAGTTGGGTCTGCTAGGTTGTATACCTCCTTGAAGGTCTCTCCATCTGCAGGGTCTGTGTACTCGAATGTTACAACAATCGCTTGGGTAGCCAATTCAACTTGGCTTCCAGTCACAGTAATGCGGTGGAAAGAGTCTACACCCTCAGCAGCCTGACTCGAATCGACAGTGAATGTCATTCGAGGGACACCCTTAGCAGAAGTATCTGCCAAACTGGATGCCCAGACGTAGATTACACCGGACAGAACCACAGTGATTGCCACCATTAGGATGGTAGCGATAACTGGGCTCACCGCTTGCTCGTCATCCTCTAGAGTCATCTCTTCAAGGATTTCTTCCTCTTCGTCACGGCGGCTCTGTAGAACCAATGCGCTGACGAATAGTCCAGCTGCGCTGATAGCAATCAGTGATGGTGCGAACGATGGTACGTCTGCAGTTCCAATTAGTCTAACAACGGTTGGGATCTGTTGGTTTGTACCGATTGTGGTCTTGCCAAATGTTCTTGGCTGAGCACAGTCAGATCCGTTACCCATTGTGGTCATCAAGTTGTTACACCAGTCTTGGTCTTCCAACATTGGTCGGCGCTTGTTCTCTAGTGTGACAGCTGATGGGTTACCATCTTCGTCGACACTTGAACTTCCAACTTCACCAGGACAACTCCATGCTGTTCCCTGAGTACCGTCGCTCTTGATACAAGCGTGTGCCTCTGGGAATGCATATCCGAAGTATCTGTCTTCAGGAGATGCTGTCATGTCACAGTTCTCGTCTACACAAGTTAGGACATCCATCTCAACCCAAATCTTGGTTGTTGTTGAGGTGATGTAAACCATGTCAGTGACATCTAGAGTCTCACCATATGCTGGTGGCATGACATAGTTTGTACCTAGGTTGACGTATCCTTCAGCAGATGAGTCTGTACTGTTGTAACCATTGCTGTAGAAGGTAACTTCTAGCATGTGGTCGTAGTTGTACGGACCTTCATCTCCACCGTGTCCAATGGTTACAGTTGTTGGAACCATTGTCTTAGGCATGATGTTGGATACTTCGTTGTAGTCGAACTTGGAGACACTGTCAAAGAAGTAGTCTGGTACGTTCTCAGCAACGTTGTCAACACGGATGTACATTGTGACACTGTCTTCACCTTGCTGGTAGTTAGCTGTACTCATATCGTAATTCGGTATGTAGTCAGGTGCAGTCTCTGTGTCGTGTAGGTACAGTGTGATCGGACAGAATTCACCAGATAGAGGGTTCTTCTGGTGGATACCACCGTTGTTCAGGTAGTCACGTTCCCACTCAGGAGCGTTTGTTGTTGCATCCTTGATTAGGTCGAAGACGATGTCGTCACCTACGATTGTTGCAGAGAAGTAGTTCTCATAGTCACAGGTGTCAGCCTTGACGATACTCCAGACGAGGTCGTCGTCTTCGTGATCGTTGTCATGCTTCATTGCAGATAGATCGTATGTCAAGTTGTTGACGTTCTCGTCATCTTCTGTCAGAGTGACCTTCCATGGGAAGTTTGGAACTTCTCCATTTCCGTCAGAGATTACAACTCCTTCCCGGCGGTCCCAATCTAGAACTTCAGGTGCATCGTTAACAGGAGTAACTGCGAAGGTTACTTCCATTGGTGTTGCATCTGTGTTCTCTCCAATCCATGAGTATGCCAGACAGATATCCTCTGTCATTCCAGAAGGTACTCCTGGTGCTAGGTATTCAGGGATGAAGGAAGCTAGTCCTAGGTATAGGTTGTAACATCCGGTAACAGTCATTGGACCGTATACTGGGTGTGTGATATCGTAGTCGATCAACCATGTGTAGGAGACACAAGCAGCCTTTGATGCAGATGTGCGTCCTAGGTAGGTGTTGTCACAGTATCCACCGTCGTCATTCAGAGTTAGGATGATTGTACATTCGCCACCGAGTTCATTAGCCTGGTTCTCTGTGATTGTCAATTCATTGTTGACAACGGATACAGAGTATGCAGGACATGGGTCGTATCCACCAGTGGTTGTGTAACCGTTCGGGAAGATTTCGTCCCATGTTGTGTCGAAGGAAGTAACGTCAACTCCGTATGCTACACTCCAGAAGTCTGTGTAGTTCATTGAGTTGTACACAACTGCGTTAGCATCAATTGTGCTGTCACAACCGTCGTCTGAACGAACTGCTGTAACCTTGTTACCACTGGAGTCCATGTACTCTTGGTACCAAACTGTTCCACAACCATTCTGAGCTAGTAGGTAAGTCAACAGAGCAACATCGTTCAATGTTGGTAGTGTGTACGAACCGTTTGCGTTAGCAGCAGACCAAGCGGCTGGGTCACCGGTCATTGCAATGTCTTGGAATCCACCGTTTGCTGTAACTGCAGCACCTGCTTCAGAGAATAGTGCAGCAACACTGCTGAACTTCTTCTGTACCCAATATGGCTCGACTGTGACGTTTTCAGACTTGATTGAAGCACCCCATGTGTATTGCTGAGGTTGTTCGTTAGCCATGTCATCGCTTGCCATGTCGATTACATAGGAACCAGTTGCGTTTGCAGCTGATCCTAGGACCTTGCTGACACTTCCGAATCCTTCGTCTAGGACGTTCAGGTTACCTGCACCGTCGTCAGCGAACACCGGCATACAATCTGCTCTCTCTTGGTTACAGATGATTGGTGCGTCGTTGACGTTGATTACAGTGAAGACAATGGTTGCACTGTCTGTCAATCCGTGACTGTCTTCAACACCGAAGTGGAAGGTGTAAGTACCGAACTGGTCGTGGTCAGGGGTCATGGTCATTGTCTGACCAGATAGTCCACTGTCCAGTAGCATGCTCGGGCTCTTTGATGGGTCTGCATCATCAGCTACAGTCCATGTTAGAGTGCTCTCATCATCTTGCACATCGTCTGCCTTGTCGGTCAAAGTTAGGGTGTATGCACCACTGTCTTCGTTAACGGTGATGTCAACCAGGTTCTGAATTTCTGGACATGCTCTCTTGATGTCGATTTCTTCATCGACGTTTGTGCTCATGTCAACGTTGTTCAGAGTACCCCAATCTTCCGCACATTCAGCATCTACCTTAGCGGAGATATCGTATGTCTTTGCGTCAGTTGGTGTGTTAGATCCAACGTAGCTGCGGTAGATTAGCAGGTGGTTCTTCAAATCTGTACCTGTGTTTAGGTCGCTGTGACCCATTAGCAGAGTGATTTCATCGCTGAAGGTCTGACTTACTGCACCGGTTGCAATTGTTTGTGATGGGTGTACAGAGGATACTGCACCAGTTGATTCATCTTGAACTACTACAATTAGTCTGACAGTGCTGTCAGGCTGTCCGATACAATCCCATGGGATTGTGATTTCAGTGTCATCCTTGATTTGGTCATCGCTGTCAGTATCTACAGAGTTACCGATGTATTCTTGCAGGTTGCCACATGAAACATCAGACCATCCTGTGAATCCGTTAACCTTCAAACCAGAGTTACCGTCTGCACCATCTTCTGCCCAGAAGACATAGTCTGCTGCGAATGGCAGAGCGTGAGACACGTACCAGCTTTGTCCTGTTGTGTCTCCACCTGTGCTTGAATCGATGTAAATCTGTAGGTCAGCAGCACCCATGTCAACTCCGGTTAGAGCGAGGTACAGGTTGTTAGCGTCCCATGTAGCAAGGAAGTCCTCGCCAGCGTTGTCGCTAGACAAAACACCAGGCATTGCGTCGTCGGATGGGTTCTTCACGTTAGCATACCACTCGGACATGTCACCATCAACGTTGATGAATGCTGTTCTGTATCCAGGTGATACGTATGCTGCTTGCTCACCGTCAGTGGACTTGATTAGTAGCCCAACATCTGTTGCTTCGTCACCCTTGTGGGTGATGTTCAAGTTCAGCAAGTTACCTTCATGGATAACAGCGGTTGAGTCAAGGACCAACTTGGACGCATCGATTGAGTTACCAACAGATGTTACAGTGACGTATGAACCAGCATCAATCTGTGTGGTTACATCTGCCCATGTTACGTTCTCTACAGATCCTTCAGCGCCACCGTCAGCCATTAGAGCTGTTGTAGCACCAGAGTCTCCACCGTTCCAGCGGAAGTCGACTGCATCGATTTCTAGTCCAACTAGACCGTATGTATCCATGTCAGTTGCATCGAATGAAGACGCACCTGTCACGTAGACACCCTTACCAGCGGAGTCACCCGAAATTCTTGCACCGTCAACAACCATATCTGTGTCTTCGATGTATACACCGTAGTCGCCACCAGAGACGATTGCATCGCCTGATAGTGTTAGTTCTCCACCGTACTGCTCAACTCCAGTCTCGAATCCAGATACAGATGTACCATCTAGTGTGATTTCGTCGGTTGTTCCGAGGATGTTTACACCAGTAGATGAGAATCCAGTACCTTGTCCTGAGTTAACTGTAATCTTTCCATACATATCCAAGTGGATACTGCAGTGGTACTCGTAGGTTCCAGCAGTGCTGAAGGTCTTGACATATGTCTGACCTAGGTTCATTGTTGTGCCACTGCCCCATGTGGAGTCGTTTGCAACAATGTCGTGCTGTTCCCATGTACCGCTGTTGTTGTAGTATTCTACAGATCTCCAGCGGACTGAGTCACCTTCGTTGATTGTCAGGTTTTGTGGCGCGTAGGAGCGAGATAGAATCTGTACAGTGTAAACTGTACCACCTGCTCCTCCAACTGCTGTAAAGGTAGAACCAGAATCGTTGATGTCACAACCATCGGTTACCAATGCGTTCTCCATCACACTGATGGAGTTTCCACCGGTGTTGACGATTGAAGATGCACAATCCTCAGCCCAAATACCGACTGCAGAAGGTGCGCTTCTACCTGCACTCTGTGAGATATCGTTGTTTGTGATGTTTACCACTTGGTTAGCTGTAATCTGGTCTACTAGAATACCACCATCTGCGTCGATTAGAGTGTTTCCGTCAATGATACCGTAACCATTTCTTGTTGCGATACCAATGTGTGAAGCATCTCCGTCACCGTAGATTGTGTTATCTGTGATTTCCCAGTCTAATCCTCCACGCATGTAAATTGGTTCTTGACCGTTTGAGAATGTGTTATCATCAATCACTAGACCAATTGTTGTACGATCTTGGGTGTAAACGTTGTATCCAGGAGCGGAGCTTCCTGTGAACTCGTTATTCTTGACTGTTACATTGTCAGCATAGGCGTTCAGATAGAACCAGACATCGAGGTACTCTGTGTCGTGGAAAGTGTTACCTTCTACGATTGCACCGTCCGCACCCCACTCAGAGCGAGCGTGGTAGTAGGAGTATGCAGTTCTTTCAAACATAACACCAACAGCACAGTTGTTTACAACGTTGTTCATGATAGTTGTATTCTTTACACCAGTGTTCATACAGATATCCTGCACGTAAACACCAGCGGACACGTCAGAGTCTCTGAAGTGTGTGATGGTGTTATTCTGGATGTTGAAGAAATCAGCCTCCCAGTTGTAGAATGTTGACCAACTGTACTTTGGACCATATGATGTTCCAATGTGTGCAACACCGGATAGCACTGAATCCTGGATATCAGGAACGATGTAGTTTCTTCCTTCATATCCAATCTGGAATCCTTGTGCTTCGCCGTCATCGTTCATAGCAATCGATACCCACTCAGAGTTGTGAGCGTATAGCTTGGTATTCCAAGGGGATAGACCCTGGATTCTTGCTGAGTCACTGTAAGAGTACGAACCGGTTACAATCACTGTACTTTGGTTGAAGTTGTAGGTCGAGCCACCTGTTAGGTAGACTAATCCGAAATCCATCATGACGACCTTTCCAGACATGTCTGTATCCAATGCACGGTAGTATCCATACTCCTTCATTCCTGAACTGTATTCTCTCGAACCAGAGGTTGAGAGACCAGGACAGTTAGAGATTGCAGGGTATCCAGTAATCGTGTACGGGTAACATACACGAGCGTCCACAGTATTTACAAGAGAAATAGTGTGAGTGTTTCCAGATACATCTTGCAGACTTAGACTGTCAAATGCGTATCGGAAGTCTCCGGAGTTTACCGATGGGCTGGTGTAACTGTATGCACCAACCTTAGCGACTGTTACAGCTTCGTATCCAGTTAGGCTCTCTACATTTAGACCAGCAGATGTTACAGTCTCTGTTGGGAAAGTTAGCCCCGATGCGACACCGCTAGCGTCTGTGACGGCGGATCCTGTTGGATTACCGCTTGCGTCCTTCAGAACGACGTTTGTACCAGTCACTGCGTTTGTGTCTGCAGTAACTGTTACATCAAGCGAGCGGAGTCTGTTAAAGATACCATTTCCGGTTACTTCAACAGTAGTTGCATCAACACTACCTTCAACGAAGTCGATAGTTGCTGAACCACTGATTACTGCGTCCTTTGTGTTTGCAAAGTCACTGTCGATGAAGGTCAGGGTACCTGTACCTGCTGTTTCGATACCGACTGCGTTGGTTGACAAGTCCATGGATGTCCATGAGATGTCATTCGAAGTAGCAGGACCGAACTTGATACCTGGGCCTGCAGATGTACCGATGGTTCCAGTCAAGTCACCCTTCAGGTCCTTGCTGTAGTATACACCAGAGTTGGATGTTCCAGAAATGTCCACGTTTGTGAAATCTACTGAACCAGCAGCTCCAGAGCCCACTAGAATTCCGTAAGGACCTCCTGTGACTTCTAAGCCATCAACTGTAGAGGTTGTGGTTCCCACAACTTCGAAACCAGCATCGTTAGGCGATGTGATAGTTAGGTCAACGAAATCTGCTGCTGCGTAGTTACCACCGAGTTCAACACCTGTGTCTGCACCGGTAATTGTACCAGAGGAGAACAGAGGCGTTCCAGACTCTCTGACGTAGTCACCTAGATCAGATGGGTCATCACCAGACCTTGCTACGAACTCAAGTCTGTCTTGATAGTTGTCAGCACGGTTGTGGAGTATATCGATGTATACCTTGATTCCAGTAATGTTGTTCAAACCGCTCAAGTCGACAACTGGCATTGTTAGCCTTACTTCGTCACCTGCTCTGTTGCTGTATGAGGATGCGTAATGCTGACAGACGTTGTAGTATCCGTTGAGTCCTTCAGGAGGAGCGTAACTACCCCATGACCATGATGGGCTGTAAGCACCCCAATAGTGCTCAGGGTAGTACTGGTTAGGAGAGTTGTCTGTTTCAACCCAATCCCAACCAGCAGGCTTTCTGTAGCTGTAGTCATAGCGTGCTGGGTTGTAGCTGTATCCATATTGCTGACAGTTCCATGATGGGATACCGGAGTCTCCACCTAATGCACCATTGTAGTAGCCGTCATCGGTTTGACTGGTGATATTCCAAGTGTTACCATTGTTGTCAGTTAGTTCAATGTTCATTCTGTCGGTGATCATGTAGTACTTACCCCAACTGTAGAACGGATGAGCGTTTCCTCCACCGTAAACTGAGTTGAATCCTACTTGTAGGTAGTCGTCTCCTAGGAAACCAGACATGTCAACAGCGTGGGTAGTCCAACCGTTGCTTTGACCAGATAGTAGAGTACTTCTGTAAAGCGTTGGTAGACTCATTCCACCATAGACTTCTAGTCCAACTTCATTGTCATTCAGAGTGTATCCGTTGACGTTTGGTGCGGAGTTCATTGAGTACATACCAACAGCAGCGTTCTTGACGATGATGTTGTCGACACTCGCCAACGCTCCATCAAACATTATACCAATACCTGTTTGGCCATTGTTTTGGATTGTTGAGTCATCCCAATTTAGGGTACCACCATTGACGTTTAGTGTAGCAACGGTTGCTCCAGCATTTGCGTTACCGTAAATGATAGAAGACTCGTTTACATTCATAGTACCAGAATCTAAGTCGATTCCGCCGTCAATGTTTGACATGGTACCGCCAACAAGGTTTAGTGTTCCGCCATCAATGTCAAAGTCTAGCGGGTAGGTGCTAGATGATGCTCTTAGAGCTCCTGTGGAAGTTGGAATCTTCTCCAGAGTTAGTACACCGCCAGTTGAGATGGTTAACTTTGGACTGTTTGTAGCATCGGAAGCAACGGTGAACACGTTGCGCATTACGACGTTACAGTCGTCGATGTTTAGATCTCCAGTCATGGTGACCTTTCCTTCCCATGTGAAGGTGTTAGTACCACCTGAACCAACTGAGCCATCGTATCCGAGGGCTGCTTCAGGGTTACTCAAGAGGTATGCACAATCCATGTTGGTTCCGTTCAGTGTGACTGGAGTAGGCTCAAGTCTCAATTCAATTGAGTCGCCTACACCGAATCCGCCGGTTGGGTACCAAGAATCTGTGTACATAGTTTCGTTCTGTCCGGATGGACCGAAAGCCACCAGGTTGTGGTCGGAGTATGTATCACCTGCATCGTTCTCAGAGAGTACCCAAACTGAGGTTTCTCCGTTAGCGTCTGTCTTGTGACTACCGATGGTAAATAGTGGTGAACCACCATCTATGACGGTTGCTTGAACAGTGTGATCTTGCTTCCAATCCTTAGTACCATCATCTAGTAGCTTGTATACCTTCACGGTTGCAAGGCTACCGAAGTAAATTGCACCAGAAGAACTAGAGGATACATCACAATCGCTTGCACTGTTACAATCTGTTCCATCTTGGTCGACATCGATCAGTACGATTCTACCATTTGTAGAAGCCTTAGACATCTTGTCGTATGAGGAAGGCATTGAGATGCTTCCTTCACCGATTGCAATCGCAGAGTTTCTTGCGTATACTGCATTTAGATTACCAGTGTATGTAGCATCAACGTCTTCCATGATGAGGTTGTTCGGTGCAGCGGAGTTGGAACAGGAAGCTGCGATGTAATCGCTAATTACTGTTTCAATCACTAAGTTGTAACCACAACCAGAGATGGAGATTCCTTCAGTGTCCCAGTTAGTTCCTAGTATACCGTTTGTACTTGGAGAGTTACCAACGATTGATAGGGCACCGACTGTGATGTCGTGCATCGACGGTGCTGTTCTAGCCATAGATAGGTCACCAGAGGTGAAGTTATCCATCACTGCTGGACTGCTTCCGCCAACATATGGACCTGGTGCACTGGATGTTGTACCACCCGGTGCAATTGCGACGTTAGCACTTCCGAAGTCTACATCTTCTAGAGCGATTGACTCTAGAGAGTAGATATTCGAACTGCTATATCCGTCTGCATCCATGTTGTATACCCAAATTGTCGAATCTAGGCCCAATCCCTCAGCGTTCAGAACTGCACCTGTTTGAGTAGATGCCGATGTCGCTGTTAGGTTTTGAATCCAGACATCTTCGAAGTCCACGTCAATCAGGTTGACTAGCGAGTCCTCAATGTCGACGTTTTCAATGGTCAATGCGCCACTTGTGCTTCCTGGGAAGTTGATGACAGCGCCACCCCAAGAGTTTCCTGCGGAGTTACAGTCTGTCATTTCTCCATCACGTAGTGTCACATTGGAATCTTCAGCAAGGTCGAAACATGTATCAGACGCGTCATTGATTTCGAAGTCTGTCATTGTCATGACTGTTCCTTGACCAGATCCGTGCTTGAACGCTGTACCGACGTTAGTGAAAGTAACGTGGTCCATACTGAAGTTTCCTACGTTTGCGCTGCTAGAAGGAGCAGACCCGTGTCTGCTTCCTGCAGCGATTGCTGCATCGCTTGTGTTAGCGAAGTCTACGTAAGACAATGTGTGACGGTCGTCAGTTCCAGTGCTACATGCTGCAGTGAAAGCTAGACCCTTCCACTCTGAACCAGCCGCTCCCTCGAATAGAATCGGGTGAGATGCGTTACCAGTAGCATTGAATGAACTACATGCGCCATCGAAAGACAGTCCCTTTCCGGATTGTACCTGTATTACAACACCAGGTTCGATGGTTAAGTCGTCGCCGATGGATAGGTAACCACTTGCAGAGCTTGGGTTGATTCTAACTGGAGAGTCAACCAAAGACCATGTGGTTGGGTTAACTATGTCTGCGCTTACGTCAGTACCCTTTCCTTCGAATGGTATTACACGTGTTCTAACTGAACAATCTGCTGCAGTGTTGTCATAACAGTAGTAGCTGGTGTAGTAACCCCACCATGGAGCAATTGTACCAGGTCTGCTGTATGTGCTCGCTGCATATGGCAATTCAGGCCAGTTGGAGTACCAAGAGGTCTGAGAGCGCTCAAGAGCTGTTGATCCATCAGCCTTGAAGTACATGTTACCCATTCTACCGATGTGGACTCTGTTCTTCGAGTCAGAACCATTGTATTCGGTTCCGAAGTACTCGAATGTAAAGTCATCTGGCATGTCGATGTTAGCGTTACATCCAGACTTGTACGTGTTCCAGTTCCAGCTGGAAGTGCAGTAGTATCCTCTTGGGTCTCCGTTACTTGAACCAGCGATTGCTGTGTCGTAACTTGGCAACTCTGTCACTCCTAGGTCGAAAGTCTCGTGGGAGTGACCATTGCTGTCGGTTCCGATTCTGTAGTTGACAGAATGCGGGTTAGCACCATTCAAGTACGCTTGGGTACTTCTAATGGTTGCACCCTTAGTACGTGTTTGGTCTTGGTAACCAGTAGTAGCGTAGTCGTAAGATGCTTTACAGCTGGTGTCATACTGGAACTCAATCTCGTTTGTTACGTCATAGAACAATGCCTGGTAAGTACACAAGTTTGTTGTTCCAGTGTATCCCATGTCGTGCCATTCTACGATGAAGACCTTGTTTGGATCTCCAACTTCGAAAGAGTTTGTACTGGTAGTGTTTGTGTTAGTACCGGACGCTGCTGTGCTAGTATCCTTAACGGTGACGTAGTATTCTACAGACGCACCACGCTCGATGTCTTCTAGGGTGGTTGACCACTCACACTCAGTGATGCCTGCACAGGTAGTCCAACCTGCAGACCCACCTTCAGGAGTCAACAACTTGCTGCTCCAAGAACCAACGGTTCCGTTAGCATCTGTAACTCTCCAATAGAAAGTTGGTCCAACACCAACAGTCTTTGTTGTGTTGATACCGGTTGGAGGTTCTCCACCGTCTGCGATTCCGAACGTGAATGTTCGGTCTCTTGAGTGAGAGTCACGCAGAGCACTGTGGTCGACTTCAGGAGCAGTGGTATCTGGTTCAGGTGCAACCTTTGCAACCTTGTATGTTACTCCACCAGAGCTTGCCATTATACCATAATAACCTGTACCTAGAGCGAATCCAGACCAGCGGTAGTAGGTGCTGTAAGAGTAGTAGTAACCTGTGTTACATGCTGGGTTTGAGCTGGTTGAACGGAAGAAGTACATGAATCCGTTTGAACCGACACACATCCAGTTTGCTCTAGAACTGCTGTAGACAGAGTTCCAGTCGAACTTGCCCATTGTACCAGTAATGTTCGACGGGATATCGACTAGGAAAGCCTTTGTTGAGGCATAAGTTGACCTCTGGTTAGCCTTCGTTCCGGAGCCTAGTGGCTCTTCGATTCCAGTATCAGTGCCTAGACCAACCATTGCAAACTCGTTTAGTGTAGAGTCATAAAGGAAGATCAGGTTCATTCCTGGTCCATCGTCAGCTGCGATGGTTAGGTATCCGTCGTTTCCAGTAGTCAACTGTGTTGCACCAGAGGTGGTACCACCGTATCCGTTGTATCCGGACGATGGTGTTGTTGTCCACATCATTCTCCAGTTAGCGTAGAAAGTGGAAGTACGGGTGTAGAAACAAGAGCTGCTACCTGTGCCACACGCAGATGTGTCAAACTCGAAGACATATTCCTTGGAATCTTCGTAGTATGTCATCTGGCGATCAAAGTTTACAGCGGCAGAACTTGATGTATAAGCTCTGACATCTGTTGTTGCGACAGTGAACTTCATGTCGTTGCCAGCATTTGCTGCATCGTCAACAAAGAACCAGTACGGGCTAGTTGGAGCGGTTGCGCTGCTTGGGTTACCAGCATCGCCACCACTTGGACTTGTAGCGTTGTTGGGTGTCGCTGATGCGTCCTTGTAAGCCCAGAAGTACTTGACATAGTCGCCAGTTGATAATGTACCGGTTGTAGCACGGAACTTACATTCTGTGTCACTAGATCCACAAGATCCGATTGTTGTTGCCTTGACAGCAGTGTAGGATCCATTGTTTAGGGAGTAGTGCAAGTGAGGTGCGCCTGAACTTGTGGTGTCGATACCACTTATGTCAGTCAGGGTTGTGAAGAAAGTTCTCGCACCTTCCTTGTAAGTTGTTACTCCGGTGTAAGGCACAAATCCGTCCTTAGGAGGAGTGCTGTCAGTACCACCTGAATAGGTGATTTGCAGGTAGCTGTTTGTGCTTCCGGAGTTGTAGCTCCACTGTCTGATTGTGGTTGCGGTTGTGTACTTTGCACCCATACCAATTGTGCCACCATTGCTGATAGCGTTCATGATGTAGTTGTGGTTACCAGTGGTTGTGGAACAGGTTGTTCCTGAACTGCTACAGATGTTTGCAGTCTTCCAACCGGTACCTACGGTGTACTCACCAACCTTGTCGGAGTTCCATAGGGAACTTACCAACTTTCTCTCATTTGTGCTGGAACCTGAGCCAGACAGAAGAGATGGAGTGATCGCACCAGAACATGTTGCTGTTGCTGGTACGTTGATGTATCTACCTGCAGTACCACAGTTCTCTAGAACTGTTGCGGTAATCTTGTTGTTTGAGTAAGAATAACCGTAGCTGATGTACATCTTCCAATCGATTTGGTCTACTGTAGCTCCAGTTGGTAGAGCGTTGTTCGAACCGAATGTGTACTTGTACCAAGGCATGTAGTAAATTCTGTAGTTGTTTCTGTACAGGTCACCATATGCGCTGTTGTAACACCATCCGTAGTAGGAATAACAGTCTCCACCACCATTTTGCATAACCTTCAATGAAGGGTCGATTGCCAATGGGAACTGGCGATCTTCCTCCATAAGCCAGCTGGTTTCAACTGCTGTTGTTAGTACAACAATGCTGCCGAAGGACTGTACAAAGAAGGTAGCATGGTAAGGCTCTTCGCCTTCTGGACCGAATACTACTGGAGCAGGAACCATTGCAAGGACTTCGCCAGTCTCAAGATTCCTGATAGTCAGTTCTTCCTGAGTTTGGGTTATTTCCTCTCCAATTAGGTCGTCGCCGAGGAAAAGGCCGTATCCGATTGGAAGGCGCATTTCTTCATTGACACCGAAGTAACCGACATCTTCTTGCAGAATTGGTCGCTCTCTGACGACCAAGTTTTGCTTCAGTTGAGTCTCGGTTACTGTGTAGTCTAGGTCAAATCCTTCAGCGATTGGATATCGCAGGACGTTTCCACCGACTGTAACTTCACTCAGTGAAGGTGCGGTTTGATGAGGTTTCAGCATTGTCCCGGTCTGGTCGATTGTAACAACTGTAGGATTGATTCCAGTTACAACCGGGTCCACGTTTTGGTGGACTATCACCGAGACACCGTTATCGGATTCAGCAGCAAAAGAAACCTCGTATAGGCTTTCAGTTACTTCCCAACCGTCGACGGTTGCCTTGATGTTGAGGTCAATCTCCTCCCAGGAACCAATGTCACTCATGTAGTGCAGTGGTTCTGCGGCAGTGATCAGAGCGGTCTTTCCGTCATCAGTGCGGAAAGCCTTCTGGTTCATTGTCCTCATTCCCTCGAGTTCCGAGGTTTCATCGTATTCATAGTTTACAGGCTCATAGACCTCTGGTAGAGCGAAGACATCTTCGCTTTCCTCGTTTGCTACTGCAAGCTCGGCTTCTACCTGGGGTGCGCTAGCAGGCACCAAGTTGGTCATTGTCATACCAACCATTAGTGCGCACAGCAATATTGCAATTCCTGCGCCTCCCAGTACGGTCTTTTTATTCGTGTTTTTGTTTCCCAACATCACGTCATCATCTCCTTACGGACTGTATGCACTTGCACTCAGGAACTGTATCCCTTATGAGCATTGG
>MDTD01040378.1_pt1 | contig 16500 bp, 16 predicted proteins | sample 811221 | NCBI WGS metagenome assembly MDTD01 (sample SAMN05326646, study PRJNA326480) | marine metagenome | isolation source: seawater | place: Pacific Ocean: South West | collected 2011 | reverse complement strand
CCTACAACATGGCTCACTTAGAGTTGGATAATTACTTTGCCGAGCCCAAGCCGCTCACCATAGAAATTGGATTTGGAATGGGAGATTCATTATTGGAAATGGCCATGGCAGAACCGCAGTCAAACTTCCTTGGGATCGAGGTGCATAGACCTGGAGTTGGCAAACTTCTTCACGGCATTGCAAGACATAACTTGCAGAATCTGAAAATCATGTGCCATGACGCCACCGAAGTAATTTCAAACTGTTTTGAAAAGCAAAGTGTAGATCGCTTACTCATATTTTTTCCGGATCCATGGCCTAAAAAGAGGCACCAGAAGAGGCGCATCATTCAAACGGAGTTCGTTGAGTTGCTCGCTACGCGGCTTGTAGTTGGAGGCTTGTTGCACCTTGCCACCGACTGGGAAGAATACGCATTGCATATGATGGAAGTGCTGGAAGGTGAATCCACTCTGACAAATTGTTCTGATGCAGGAAGATACTGGGACAATCCTGCCAGACCAGAAACCAAGTTTGAGCAGAGGGGACGACGTCTGGGCCATGATGTGTGGGATCTATTGTTTAAAAGGGTCAGCTTGTAATCTAAAACCAAAAGCGATGCTCGTTTTCCTTTAGCCAACGAATATAGTTCTCGTATTCCGGGCAGACTGAGTTAACTAATAGCCAAAAGCGTTTTGAATGGTTCATGTGGATCAGATGACAAACCTCGTGCGCAATCATGTAATCGATGATGCCGTAAGGCGCGAGCATAATGAGCCAGTTGAACTGCAGCACTCCCTGGGATGTGCAGTGCCCCCACTTTGACTTAGTTTTGCGTAGTTTGATTTGTGAAATTTTTTGATCTACCCCTAAATAGCGAGCAAGCCCTTTGGCCCTAGGAACGATGTAATGGCTGGCTTTATCAATGAGGTAGTCTTCCAGTTGCACGCGTGCCTTTGACGGCGTGAGGTGTTGCCCCTGAAAAATAAATTGGTTGCCGTCAGCTATGATCCGCTGTTTTCTCCCTTGTTTGAAAACGATCTCCAACTCTCTGGCTCGGTAGAAAATCCGACGGCCATGCTCAATCACCAACCTTTCATCCTGACGTGCAGATTCCTCTGCCAGACGGCTCTCAATCCAGGCCCTGTTGCTTTGGACAAATTCTTTTACCTCAGTTTTTGATGCGTCCAGAGGTACCCTGACGATTACCTTTTCGGGCTTGACGTAGAGTGCAAGAGTCTTTCGCTTGCTCCGCTGGACTTCACAGCTGAAAGGTTCTCTGATTGCGGGATCGGCTGCAGGAGCACCCTGAGCCTTCATCGGCGCATTGCGAGTGGACATTATTTCAACGGACAACAATTCATTGACTTTCGGGCAACCAGGCTCGGTTCATAGACTCGAGAGTGAGCCCGCTCTCTTTCCGCATAATAAATGGCTTGCCTCTCTTCGAACCAATTTACAAGTTCATAAGGTTCAAGAATGAAGTCCGTACTGCTTGAACGCCCGAATTGACGTTGCTGAGTAAATGTTTCATAAAACACAAACCCTCGTGCCCTGACTGCGCGCTTGATGCTTCCTATGAGAAAGTGGTAAAGATAGTGGAAAACCATGGCTGCATCAAAATTTTTGACAGCCAGCGGATTTTCTGCTGCCTGTCCAAAGTTCACTTTCCAAGGCGTCATCATCTTGTGATCAGCAACTTCGACCATGCTTAGGTCGGCCGGCTGCTTATCATCAATATCAGCTAATACTTCAGGAGCGCCAAGACTTATGAGGAATCCGCCATTGCAGCCTGGTCCACACGCGAGGCCCAGCACGGCATGAGAAACCTCTAGCTCATCTAACAACATCACGCCTTTTACAAGTAGTGACGATGCTTTCAAGTTTGAATGGGTCACAGATAAGCGGATAATAGGATCACGCGGCCAAGCAACCATTGGCATTAACATAAGTGAATCGCCTGCCGCATACAACAAGTTTGCTGCATGGGCGCGGCAGAGACCGGTGCAAATGAATCCGCGAGGAATCAATCAGGATTGTGACAAAATTCGACGCCTCAAGAGATCAGTTATTTACTGAGCAACGAGCGACTGGCGATTTCGTTTTCGATGACAGCGTCGCGCGCGTTTTTGATGACATGGTAAGCCGCTCGATACCCGGTTACCGTACTATCATTTCGATGATCGGTGTCATGGCCAACAGGCACTTCCAACAGGGGTCAGCAATCTACGATCTTGGCTGTAGTCTGGGCACTGCGAGCTTTGCCATGGCGGAACAGTTGGCTTGCAGTGATTGCTTGATCCATGCAATCGACAGCTCCCAAGCCATGATCGGCAGACTACAGGACAAACTGCGGACCAGCGAAACCCCTCAGATTGTAAGTCGGTGCGCTGATATTACCGATGTTGAAATTAAAAATGCTTCGATGGTGGTGTTGAATTTTACGCTGCAGTTCGTGCGCAAGACATCAAGAGATGCTCTCATACAAAAGATCTATGAGGGCCTGAGGCCCGGGGGAATTCTTGTAATCTCTGAAAAAATTGAATTTTCTGATCCTGCACTGAATGAACTGGTTACCGATCTCTATTACAACTTCAAAGAGCAAATGGGCTACAGTAGGAAGGAAATCTTGCAAAAACGTGCCGCGCTTAAAAATGTGCTTGTCCCCGAAACGCTTGATGGGCACCGTCGGCGCCTGGGTCATGCGGGCTTCAGTCCTCTATACGTGTGGTTTCAATGTTTCAACTTTGTCTCATTCGTGGCATTTAAATGACCTCCTTGAGCAATAGCGCCGCTGCGATTGAGTTTCAGGAAAACTTACTTAGCGATTCTCAAGCCAGGTTGAGTAAGCTTCTGCCTTTTATATCTCACTCATTTCTGGACAGCATCAAAAAAGGAGATTGGGCCAGATGGCGACAACGCCTTGAAAAGCTCACTTGCCACCAACCGTCTCGGATCAAAATTGGAGACAGAATAGAAATCGGCCAATCTAATGACCTTTCCAAAGCTGAAAAGAATATCCTTGAAGAACAACTCAGGGAGTTCATCCCTTGGCGCAAAGGACCTTTTAATTTATTTGGTATTGAAATCGACACCGAGTGGCGCTGCGATATGAAGTGGTCCCGACTCGAGCATATGATCGCACCGCTAGAGGGACGCAGGGTGCTGGATGTCGGCAGCGGCAATGGCTATTTTAGTCTGCGCATGGTGTCAGCGGGAGCGGATTTAGTTGTCGGGCTGGAGCCACACATACCGTATTACGCGCAATTCTGTGCGTTACAGCGGTTTATCCCCGGCATTCCGGCAGTTCTGCTTCCAATAACGCTGGAATTGATACCCAGACCGCTACCACGATTTGACACCGTGTTCTCAATGGGCGTGATTTACCATCAACGCTCACCGATCGATCACCTTCTACAGCTTAAGGACTGTCTATGCAGCGGCGGCCAGCTGGTTCTCGAGACGCTAGTAGTTGATGGGCCGATCGGCTATAGCCTTGTCCCGAGAGATTGCTACGCGCGTATGTCTAATGTCTGGTTCATCCCCAGTCTTTCAAGCATTGCACAGTGGCTAGACCGCTGTGGCTTTATCAATGTGAAGGTCATCAGTGAAAGTACGACTGAAATGACCGAGCAACGTTCAACCGCATGGATGCCGTATAAATCTTTGGATTCCGCATTACTGGCTACCAACCCTAACCAGACCGTCGAGGGGCACCCTTCTCCGAAGCGCGCGATTTTATTGGCTGACAAAGCCTAACCGTGGAGCAACGCTGGCAAAGAAGTTATATTTTTCTAAATGGGGTCAAGCCTCGCTATATAAAATGGGGGGTCTATTTCGTGACAGTGACACAACTTTTATTTCTGCTTGATACGCCAACCCGGAAAAACACGGCTTCTCATGTTACTGGTTGACGATTGAAGCTTATTTGGTTATCACTACAAAAGGACCGTTAGGGTCACCTCTAATTTTATATTATTTTGTTAAATCGAGAGCAATCATGGCCAGGCCCCTTCGAATAGAATTTCCAGATGCTATTTACCATGTGTCTAACTATGGATCAGAAGGCCAACGTGTTTTCCCTTCCGCTAAGTACTATGAATCATTCTTAAAGGGGTTGGCGGAAACCTGCTCACGCCTGAATGTTGAAGTCCACTCATTCTGCTTGTTGCGCGATCAGTATCATCTTCTACTTAAAACCCCCGAAGGAAACCTAAGTCGCGTAATGCGACAAATTGACGGCATGTATACGCAGAATTACCAACGTCTGAAAGGCGTTGAGGGATCCCTTTTTCGCGGCAGGTATAAAGCAGTACTGGTACAGGCAGATAAATACTTGTTGCCGGTGTCGCGCTACATACACTGCAAAGTGAAAAGTAAGGATCGCACAAGTTATAAATACAGCAGTTATGGCTACTTCACTCGCAAAGCTAAGCCGCCGGTATGGTTTAAACGAGAAGAGATCTTAAAGGAAATGCAAGTCGTCGCTGCAAAGCGGGCGATGGCCTACAAGAGGTACGTTGCCAAAGAAATAGATGAAGAGACCGCCAGTTTTTATGGCAAAAAGAATCTGTCTTCTTTGATGGGGGACCCCAAGTTTAAGGCCGCTGCGAAAAGAAAGAGATCTGCAACCGCCTCACGTGGAATATCACGCGGCTTAAATGCGAAGTGGAGGCCCTCCTGCAAGAAAATAATTACAGCGGTGGCGAAGCAGTTCAAAGTATCCGAGACCAGTATTTACACAGCGGCGCGTGGGCCCGGCTCTAAGAACGTTCCGCGTTGGGTGGCCATGTACCTTTGTCAGGAGCTTTCTGCCGTGACGCTACAGTCAATCGCGAAACTATTCAAGCTTAAGCGTTATGGGACAGTATCAACGACCGTTGGAAAGTTAAAAGCCGAGTTTGTGGAGGATCCAAAGCTTCGGGCGGTTACAGAACGACTAATCAAGCGTCTTAGCAAAGGTAAATAGCCAAGCATCTTCTACGCAGCGTCAGTGATAATTTACACGCGTACAAAACCGGCGTTTGTATTTGAATGTAAGGGCTTATTTGATTTTAGCTTCTTTGTAAATAACATGCTTACGGACGACGGGGTCAAATTTCTTGAGTTCGATCTTATCAGGCATAGTCCGCTTGTTCTTATCTGTGGTGTAGAAGTGTCCAGTCCCTGCGCTCGACACCAGTTTAATTTTATCTCTCATATTAATTCCCCTAATATCGCGCGCCGTAAACTAAACATGAAAACCCTTACCACGAATATCTGCTAGAACTGTGTCAATACCGAGTTTATCGATAGTTCGCATGCCTTTCGTTGAGATGCGTAGCTTTACGAAGCGGTTTTCTGACTCAACCCAAAAGCGATGGGTATGTAGATTTGGAGAAAACCGACGTCGAGTCTTGTTATTCGCGTGTGAAACGTTATTACCAGTAACAGGTTTCTTGCCGGTTACCATACATACCCTGGCCATGGTTTTGCCTCATCGTGCTGGAGCGTGATTTTTTGTCAATAATTGCGGCTAGCTGACCCGAGAACGCTCGGGCTGGCGACGAAGAGCGCGATTTATAACAAAACACCCCCCCAAGATCAAGCCATGCTGAAACGGCCGCAGACATTTCAGGCCGTTTAGCCTGAGCGATACCAAACCATGATCAAAAAGCAAGGAATGATTCGTTGCCCGAATTGCTCATATGTTTAATGCAGATTGCAGCCGCCTCTTTACATTGACGTCAGGCTGGCTCTATTCAGCGAGACCAAGGGGATAATTGAGGCCAAAAGCTAGTGCGAAATGATTGAAATATAATTACCCCCCTACTGCTCTCAAGGATATACGGGCGCAGCATTGACCGCACTTCTGGCAAGCTTTTCTAGATTGACAACATAGTGACAATTATAAGCATGATCGCCAAGGAAAGCGTCTATTAGCTGCCTTCCTCACAAGCTTTTAAATACTGCTTCTCTCGCCTCGCTGGAGAGCATCGTGTTCCCTGCAACTTCGTTCTGAAACGACGGATTACAAACGCCTTGTTAGGAGCCAGCCTCCGCGATCCAGCGACAGATTTTTAATTCGCCTAGCAAGTTATTTGCGAGGGAGGCCTTTTCACCCAAATTGCGCGCAGGTTTTTGACCTGCTAGGCTAGCGATCTTTTTATTTTGCCTGTGCCATCCCACAAGATTCGTCAGCTATCATGATGAGCCTCAACAACAAGCGCATCCTGCTGGGCATAACCGGCGGCATAGCCGCCTACAAGAGCGCCGAACTCACACGTATGCTCGTCAAAGCGGGGGCCGAAATCCACGTAGCCATGACGCCTTCTGCCACTGAGTTCATCACACCCCTCACTATGCAGGCTTTGTCGGGTCATCGGGTGCATCTTGATTTACTGGATGCCGACGCCGAGGCAGGCATGGGTCACATCGAATTGGCACGATGGGCTGATCTTATCGTCATTGCACCAGCAACGGCAGACTTCATTGCCCGAGTGACTCACGGCCAGGCAGATGACCTACTAACCACAGTTGTACTTGCCAGCATCGCTCCGATAGCAATCGCGCCGGCGATGAACCAGGCAATGTGGGGGGACGATATCACCCAAACCAATCTCAAAGCCCTTAAAAGTCGAAGCATTCACATATGGGGGCCAGCCTTCGGCGAACAGGCCTGTGGTGACATCGGCCCAGGAAGGATGATTGAGCCTCAAGAGATCGCTGAACGCTGTAGCGGATTTTTCGAAAATACCCGCCTTAACGGAATAAAAATACTCATGACCGGAGGGCCAACTCGAGAGGCGATAGACCCTGTTCGCTTCATCAGCAACCACAGCTCAGGGAAGATGGCATTCGCCCTTGCCACAGAGGCAGCAGCAGCCGGGGCGCAAGTTACGTTGATCAGCGGGCCAGTTCATCTGACCACGCCTGATCGGGTGAGCCGTATCGACGTAGAAAGCGCCGAGCAGATGCTAAGCGCGGTAATGGATCACATTGAAGGCGCAGACATCTTCATCGGAGTGGCTGCGGTCGCCGATTACCGGCCAGTGACAGCTGAAAAGCAAAAAATCAAAAAAACCAAAAACGACATGACTCTGACGCTTGTGAAGAACCCTGACATAATTAGTACCGTTGCGACACTTTCACCCGCCCCGATCGTCGTTGGTTTCGCGGCAGAAACCGAAAATATAGATGTAAACGGCAGGGACAAGCTGGAAAACAAAGGCCTCGATTTATTATTTGCTAATCAGGCAACCGAAACCTTTAACAACGATGAAGTCTCAATCATCGCGCTTTCTAGTCAAAGCCAGCAAACCCTCGGTCCGGGCAGCAAGCTCAGTGTCGCGCGGCTAATGCTTGACCTAATCGCCGACCAATTAGAAAGAAAGACAAATCAACCTGAATCGTAGCCACCTGAAGACCTGGCGAAGCCTAGCACTGGTAGTGCACTTGCAGTAACTGAAGAGATCCAATCATCCGAATATCTTTCGCAAAAAGCGATTTTCCAAGCTTGTGTCATTCGAAGCATCGTTGAGGAGCAGGTTGCGCGTCGCTCGTGATGGCCGACTTTTAAGCCCAGATCCTTGCAGGCCCCCATAACGGACCTGAGACGTTCAGGCGTCAACATTTCCACGTTCGAAGCCGCAAATAAAACGCCCTGAAGCGCATAAAAAATAGTTAAAGCCCTGATTCAGAAATCAGATAAAGGCCCTGAACTGATATTTGCCAGAAGTACGCGCGTAGTTTTACTACCGTATCATTTAGCTAAAATCTTGCCTAGACTTTCGTCAATCTACTCACCGAGGCACTGCCCGATCACGGTAATAGTTCTCATCAGAGCCGAAGACTGTGGCGAAATTGCAACATCAATATCAATTCCAATTCCGTCGCCAAAAAGTTTGCTAGGTTACTCTGCGCCGAAGAATAGATGCTGCTGGTTTGCATGGTAAAACGGGGAATTTAATGCCGGGCGTAAGCGTGAGGCAAGTTGAGAGGCTAATTGCCGATAAGACCATAGACGACTCTGTGTTTAACAGAGAACAGTGCCTTCTTCAGGGATTCAAATGCAATGCCTCCAGGTCGCATATTAATAATCACGTTGAGAAAGCTGTATTTCTGGAGAAATTTATCGATGAAGGTGACGGCACCTTGATTGCACAAGCTAGACAAAGCACAAAAAAGATCAGCCTGCGGCAAACAGTAACTGCTGAAGATTTTCAGAACCTATGACAAGCATCGGCAAGGTCACCAAAGTTTCACGCAAAGATCAGATCCTGCAGTCACTGGCGAAAATGCTTGAAACGGCTCCTGGTGAGAGAATCACTACCGCGGCTCTCGCCAAGGAAGTGGGGGTATCCGAAGCGGCTCTTTACAGGCATTTCCCGAGCAAGGCACGCATGTTTGAAGGTCTGATCAAATTTATCGAGGACACTCTGTTCCAGCGGATTTCTCGGATTTTGAAAGAAGAATCCAACGCAGAGCTCCGTTGTCAAAAGATACTGACACTACTTCTGACCTTCTCAGCCAAAAATCCTGGCATTACGCGTATTTTGACCGGAGACGCGCTGGCCGGAGAAACCGAGCGGTTGAGAGAACGAATCGCTCAGTTTTTCAGCCGTCTAGAGGCCCAACTCAAACAGGTGCTTAGGGAATCACAAATAAGGGAAGGTTTAAAACCCAGGATTTCAGCCGCCGCTCTGGCCAATCTACTTTTGGCCAGTTGCGAAGGCCGCCTGATACAGTTTGTCAGGAGTGAATTTCAGGAATCCCCACTGGAAAATTGGGATCTTCAGTGGAAGTTTTTAAGCAGCCATCTGCTGACACCGTATTCTGCAGACACGAGTCCTATTGCCGCTTCAGCCAGTTAAACACCATATTTGCTTCTGTAGCGTTCCACTGCAGACAGATGCACCGCGATAGCCTCGTCTTCTGCGTCCTTCAAAAAATCAATTATGTTTTGCAGGCTGATTATGTGAGCGACCTCAATGCCATAGGCTTGCTCTATCTCCTGAATTGCCGACGATTCGCCGAGGCCTCTTTCCTGCCGGTCAATCGCAACCGCCACACTGGCGAATTGGGCGCCCGCAGACTTGATGACCGCAGCTGCCTCGCGTATCGCTGTTCCCGCCGTTATCACATCATCAATTACAAGAACTCTGCCAATTAGCGGCGCACCCACAAGAGCGCCTTTCTCGCCATGGTCTTTCGCTTCTTTGCGGTTAAAGGTGTAAGGTTTGTCGATTCCGTGCTGAGTAGCCAAGGAAAGAGCTGTCACGGTTGCCAAGGGAATTCCTTTGTACGCCGGACCAAACAACACATCATAATCCACAGAAAGGTCGGCAATCGCGGCAGCATAGCTCTGACCCAGGAAAGCGAGCTTATAGCCCGTGTTAAAAAGCCCTGAATTGAAAAAGTAAGGGCTGCTACGCCCCGACTTAAGTGTGAAGTTTCCGAACCGCAGAATGCGGTTTTCAATAACGAAATTCAAAAAGTCTTTTTGGTAATTTTTCATTTCATGGTCTTGCCTTAACGGCGGGAACGCGCCGGCTCACGCCAAACTGGCCTGCTGAAAAGCAAGCAACTGCTTAATCCCTGACTCGGCAAGGGCTACCATAGCGCTTAGCTGTTCATGAGTGAACTCTCCGTCTTCTCCGGTTCCCTGGAGTTCAATAAACCCGCCAGCAGATGTCATTACCACATTCATATCGGTCTCGGCATTTGAATCCTCAGCATAATCAAGGTCGAGTACCGGCTGACCCTGAAAAATACCGACAGATACAGACGCCACCATTTGCTTAAGTGCCGATTTAGCCAACATTTTGCGCTCAACCATGTAGCTCATTGCGTCCACTATGGCTACACATCCACCGGTAATCGATGCCGTCCGGGTGCCGCCGTCAGCCTGAATCACATCACAATCAACCTTGATCGTATTTTCATTCAACACGGTCAGATCCACCGCTGCGCGTAAAGATCGACCAATCAAGCGCTGAATTTCCTGAGTTCTGCCAGACTGTTTACCCCTCGCGGCCTCGCGCTCCATCCGGCTATCGGTCGATCGCGGCAGCATGCCATATTCAGCAGTCACCCAACCCCGGCCCGTGCCCTTGAGGAACCGAGGCACCGACGCTTCAACTGAGGCAGTGCACAGAACTTTGGTATCACCAAATTCAACCAGCACTGAGCCCTCCGCATGCTTGGTAAAGTGTCGAGTGATTTTAATCTCACGAAGCTGATCGGGATTACGGTGACTGGGTCGACTGATTTGGGACATGTGATTCGCCATTAGATCGAAATTTTCAGGGACGAGATTATGCGGGAATTCAACATGCAAGACCATGATCGTTTGTAACTGCGCCCCGTTTTGAGTTGGGATAGAATATCGGTTGAGAAGTTGAGAGTCCCAACCATGACATCAAGCATGACAGCCTTTACTCGGCAGCAATCAGAACAGGAGTGGGGGTCCCTGACTTGGGAAATCCGTTCGATCAACCACCGCTATCTCGAGACAAGCGTCAGATTGCCGGACATTTTCCGCGGTTTGGAGAACCAGATTCGGGAATTGGTGCGCACATCCCTTGCGAGAGGCAAAGTCGATTGCCAATTGCGATACGCGGCGCAAGAGATTCCCGGCAGCTCGATTAGCATCAATGAAGAGCTGGTTCAGCAGGTGCTCGAGGCTAACGCCCGAATTCAAAAAACCCTCGGTGTAAAACGCTTACCATGTAGCATGGAAATCCTGCGATGGCCAGGAGTAATCAGTGAGCGAATGCTTGATAATAAAGGGCTCGAAGCTGCCGCCCTTGATCTTTTCAAGTTCGCATTAGGCGACCTGATCGCTACGCGCGAGCGGGAAGGGCTCGAACTCAACGGCTTTTTGGAAAAGCGTGTAGCACTGATCCGAGAGCTGGTCACGGAGATGCGGAACAAAATGCCCGACATACTTATCGCTCAAAAACAATCACTTCATCAAAGGCTAGAAAAGTTGAAAGCTGAGCTGGAGCCCACACGCCTTGAGCAGGAAGTGACTCTCTTGGTGCAAAAAGCGGACGTAGACGAAGAGCTGGACCGCCTGGACGCGCACCTCGGCGAGGTCGAGCGCATTCTTGCAGCGGACGAACAAAAAGGGCGCCGCCTCGATTTTCTGATGCAAGAACTTAATCGCGAAGCCAACACTTTGTCGTCAAAATCCATCGTAGTCGAGACGACTCGCAGCGCAGTAGAAATGAAAGTACTTATCGAGCAGATGCGCGAGCAAATACAGAACATTGAGTAAGCTAAGCTCTAAGGGAGAACTAATCATCGTCTCTGCGCCATCGGGCGCAGGCAAGACCTCACTTGTTGACGCGTTAATCAGCGAAAATGATCGCTTATGCGTTTCTGTTTCGCATACGACTCGGCCGAAACGACCAAACGAAATGGACGGCATAAACTATCACTTCGTTGAGAAGGCACGCTTTCTCAGCATGTTGGATGATGGAGACTTTCTCGAAAGCGCGGAGGTTTACGGCCATTACTATGGCACCTCAAAAAGATGGGTGAATCGGCAACTCGATAAAGGCCTAAGCGTTATATTGGAGATCGACTGGCAAGGCGCTGCACAGGTCAAGGCGTTGTTTCCGCAAAGCTGTTACATCTTCATTGTACCGCCATCGCTCGAGTCACTCTCGGACAGGCTACGCAAGCGCGCTCAAGACGATGACGCCATTATCGCCATGCGAATGGAAGAAGCCAGAGCAGTGCTTCAGCACGCCACTGATGCAGAATTTCTGGTAGTTAATGAAGATTTTGGGACCGCCTTGGATGAAATGGGTGCCATCATTAAAGTTCGGGGCCTCAGCGTAGAAGCCCAGCAGTTCAGGCTTGGGGCACTGCTGGCAAGCTTGACGGAAGGCTAAGAGATTACTCGAAATACATGCAATTTTATGTGGAATTCAGTAAACTCCCGTTCCCAAAAAAGTGAGCGTCCAGCGTTAGCACCGGTGCGCCGAAGACTTAACATTAGGTGATTAGGTATGGCACGAATTACTGTAGAGGACTGTTTAGACAAAGTCGACAATCGTTTTGAGCTCGTAATGGTATCGAGCAAGCGAGCTCGGCAAATCCAAATAGAAGGCAAAGACCCTATGGTCTCGTTAGACAATGACAAGCCCACCGTTGTTGCGCTGCGCGAAATTGCCGACGGTCTTGTCACGAATGAAATCCTTATAGAAAAACCAAGTGTTGAGCGAGAAGAAGTCGAAGAAGAAATGGCCGAAGCGGTCGCCGAACAGCAGAAAGACACACCTACCGCCGAAATTTAGTCCCCAGCAGCTAGAGGAGTCGAAATATACAAGCCATAGTTTCTGAAAGCATCGACATTCTGGCTGGCGACCTTTCTAACTATTTACAGGTTGACCAAGTCAATAGCGTAAGAAGGGCATACTACTTCGCCGAACAGGCTCATGAGGGTCAGTTCCGGCATAGCGGCGAGCCCTATGTGACACATCCGCTGGCAGTCGCCGGGATACTTGTCGAGATGCACATGGACCATCAGTCGCTTATGGCCGCCATGCTGCATGACGTAATCGAAGACACCGGTATCACAAAGACCGCGATAAAGACCCAGTTTGGGAATACCGTGGCCGATCTCGTAGATGGTGTCAGTAAACTCAATAAGATTACATTCAGCAGCCGCGCCGAAGCACAGGCTGAAAACTTTCAGAAAATGGCTATGGCAATGGCCAAAGACCTGCGTGTAATTCTGGTTAAAATCGCCGACCGCCTCCATAACATGCGTACATTGGAAGTCTTGACGCCAGACAAGCGGCGGCGCATTGCCCGCGAGACCCTTGATATCTATGCCCCCATAGCCAACCGTCTGGGTATGAACAATGTAAGAATCGAATTCGAGGACCTTGGCTTCGCTGCACTTTACCCCATGAGAGCGCAGCGTATTGAGGCTGCGGTCAAGCGCGTTCGCGGCAACCGCAAGGAAATCGTGTCGCAAATTCAGACATCATTAGAAGCGTGCCTGGAACGTGAAAGCCTGCCTGGCCGGACTATTGGCAGGGAAAAGCATCTTTACAGCATCTACGAAAAGATGCGAATCAAGCGTAAATCTTTCTCTGACATCATGGATGTCTATGCCTTTCGCATAATTGTCGACTCGGTTGACACGTGCTACCGAGTACTGGGTGCCGTTCATAATTTGTACAAGCCTGTTCCGGGACGCTTCAAGGACTATATAGCAATCCCCAAGGCCAATGGCTACCAGTCACTGCACACTACATTGTTCGGCATGCATGGAGTGCCTATCGAAATTCAGATACGTACCGAAGATATGGAAGCTATGGCTAACAACGGTATTGCTTCCCATTGGCTGTACAAATCCAGCGACGATCTGCCAACCAATGCGCACCTTAGAGCAAGAGAATGGGTTAGCGGTCTACTGGAAATGCAGAAGCATGCGGGAAACTCGCTGGAATTTATTGAGCACGTAAAAATTGATCTTTTTCCAGACGAAATCTACGTTTTCACACCCAAAGGCAGCATCTTGGAACTGCCGGCTGGTTCTACAGCTGTAGATTTTGCCTACGCCGTGCATACAGATGTCGGTAACGCCTGCGTGGCCTGTCGCATCAGCCGTCGCCTTGCGCCCCTGAGCGAGCCGCTGCAAAGTGGCCAGACGGTAGAGATTATTACCGCTCCGGGAACACAGCCTAATCCAGCATGGCTCGGTTTTGTGAAAACAGGCAAAGCACGGAGCAATATCAGACACTATCTCAAGAATCAGAAACACTCTGAATCAGTTGCGTTGGGTCGACGCCTGCTGAACAAGGCCTTAGCCTCGTTCGGCTCACAGTTGAATGAGGTCCCACAGAGAAATATCGAAGCCGTCCTGTTGCAAACCAATCTGCAATCCATGGATGACCTGTTAGAGGACATTGGGCTTGGAAATCGCATGTCTTATATGATCGCGCAGCGCCTCGCCACAAACGCTGCTCGCGATAAGAAAGAAGCAGATCATACGGGCAAGGAAGCAGGCTCTATTGCCATTCGTGGCTCCGAAGGGATGGTCATGAATTTCGCCAAATGCTGTCATCCGATACCGGGTGACCCGATCGTTGGCCATATTAGCTCCGGTCGAGGAATGGTGATTCATACCGACGACTGCAATAACATCGCTGATGTGAGGGACAATCAGGAAAAATGTCTCGAAGTCAGTTGGGACCCAAAAGTCCAGGGAGAGTTTTCTGTCGAACTGCGCGTGGAGCTAGAAAACCAACGTGGCATAATCGCAACACTAGCGACTACGATCACTGGAGCAGAAGCCAATATTGAAAAAATCAGTACAGTAGAACGAGACGCTAGGTTTAGCATTGTGAACCTTTCCATTAATGTGAAAAACCGAGTGCATTTAGCCAGTGTTATGAAGCGCGTCCGCGCCCTGTTGCCCGTCTCCAGTGTGAGCCGAGTGAAAAGCCGAAGGGTACGCAAAGCTATCAAAAACCCTATTGGAGCATTAAGCCACAAATGAGCGATAAACAGGAAATAAATACGGTAAACGCGCCTGCCGCAATTGGGCCATACTCACAGGCGATAAAAACGGGTTCCCTGCTGTTCTGCTCGGGGCAAATTCCCCTCGATCCGATAACGATGGAAATAGTCTCTGAAGATATCGGCGAACAGGCGCATCAAGTGTTTCTTAATTTATCCGCGTTAGCGGAAGCCGCTGGAACTTCTCTGGATGATGCGGTTAAGCTCACTATTTTTCTCACCAGCCTGGACGACTTTGCTGTGGTGAATGAAATTATGTCCAAATATTTCTCACTGCCATTTCCGGCCCGAGCAACCATTGAGGTTTCGGCGCTTCCGAAAGATGCGCATGTTGAAGTAGAAGCAATTCTGGCGCTTTAGCAGATACGTCAGAAGCTTCCTATTCTGGGTCCAGTCTTGTGGCTTGAGCGAGCGCTGATTTGCGGATCACCAACAAGAGCAATGACTAGTCAATTATTGGAATCTCTGCCTCTGACCCATTTGAAAGGTGTGGGGCCCGCGCTTGAACGAAAGTTCGGCCAGCTCGGCATCACTAGCATCGAAGCGCTGTTGTTCCATCTACCCTTACGTTATGAAGACCGCACACGCATAACGGCGATCAGGCAAGCTCGGCTTGGCGAGTTTATGCAGCTCGAAGGCAAAATCGGATCTACTTCTGTCCAGTTTGGGCGGCGCCGAAGCTTGCAGTGCGCGGTGGTGGATTCAACCGGCGTCATAAACCTTCGATTCTTTCACTTCAGCGCCGCGCAAAAAAATGCGTTGGCACCAGGAGCCCGTATCCGCTGCTACGGCGAAGTGCGCCGCGGTCGGTCAGGGCTGGAGATTTATCATCCCGAATATCGCATCCTTAAGGCCGGAAAGGAGGAGCCTGTTCCGGACATATTCACCGCGATCTATCCCACCACGGAGGGCCTTAAGCAGGGGCGCATACGGGATGTGATTAAGCAGGCGCTAAGTTTGCTCGATCAAGCAGAAGGCTTAAAAGATTGTCTCCCCGAAGAAATAATCAAGCAATTCAATCTCTTTAGGCTAACCGAATCCATCAAGCTGATTCATCGCCCGCCTCTGGATTCCCCCTTGGAATGGATGAGTTCAAATGCAAACCCTGGTGCAAGGCGTCTTGCTTTTGAAGAACTTCTTGCGCACCGGCTCTGTATGCGCCGATTCAAAGCACTCTTCGCTCAGCGCCGTGCCCCAGTCTTGAAAGAGGGCAGCGAGTTGATCAAAAGATTCGAAGGGTCTCTGCCTTTCAAGCTTACTGCTTCGCAACGCCAAGCATCTGCGGAGATCATGGCTGACTTGATGACCTCCACGCCAATGCTCAGACTTCTGCAAGGGGACGTTGGGTCGGGCAAAACGCTCGTTGCAGCACTTAGCTCATTAAGGTGTCTTGCCAGTGGCTTCCAAGTCGCTTTGATGGCTCCTACTGAAATTTTGGCAGAACAGCACTGTGCCAGTTTTCGCGCCTGGTTTGAACCGTTTGGAATCAAGGTAGGTTGGCTCAGCGGCAAGACCCGGGCAGCAGAGAGAAAGCAAGTTCTTCAACAACTTTTGAGCGGTGAGTGTCAGCTCCTAATAGGAACCCATGCGCTATTTCAGGACCAAGTCCTTTATAAATCACTCGGTCTGATAATTGTAGACGAGCAGCATCGTTTTGGTGTTCATCAACGTTTATCGCTGAGAGACAAAGGCGGCACAGAAAAGTTCAATCCACATCAACTGGTGATGACGGCTACTCCGATACCTCGGACGCTTGCGATGAGCGCTTATGCAGACCTAGAATGTTCGGTAATTTCCGAGCTCCCGCCAGGCCGCACGCCAGTCAACACAGCGCTCATATCAGCCTCGCGGCGGACAGAAGTTACCGATCGGATCCGACGCGCCTGTAGCTCAGGACAGCAAGCATACTGGGTATGCACTTTGATCGAAGAATCAGAGCAGCTCCAGGCACAAGCTGCCGAAGCCACTGCGGCGTCTCTGCAAAGCAAACTTAAGAACCTG
>MDTD01040077.1_pt1 | contig 16505 bp, 28 predicted proteins | sample 811221 | NCBI WGS metagenome assembly MDTD01 (sample SAMN05326646, study PRJNA326480) | marine metagenome | isolation source: seawater | place: Pacific Ocean: South West | collected 2011 | reverse complement strand
TTTACCATTGAAGTAGAACGATCTTTAAAAGTTCTTGATGGTGCTGTAGCAGTTTTTGATGGTGTTGCAGGTGTAGAGCCTCAGTCGGAAACTGTATGGAGACAAGCTGATAAATATAAAGTTCCAAGAATTTGTTTTGTAAATAAATTAGATAGAACAGGTGCAGATTTTTTTAATTGTGTTGAAATGATAAAAGACAGACTGGGAGCTAAGCCCTTAGTTATGCAAATACCAGTAGGATCTGAGGCTTCACTAAAAGGAGTTGTAGATTTAGTAAAAATGAAAGCAGTTTTATGGAAAGATGAAAAACTTGGAGCAGAATTTGAATACACCGACATTCCATCAGATTTAAAAGATCAAGCAGATAAGTATAGAAAAGAATTGGTAGAAACAGCTGTAGAACAAGACGAAAAATTAATGGACGATTATCTTAATGGTAAAGAGATATCAGAAAAGGATATAATTTCTTGTATACGGAAAGGTTGTTTGAAATTTGATTTTGTTCCAGTTTTAACTGGCTCAGCATTTAAAAACAAAGGTGTTCAACCACTACTTGACGCTGTTGTAGATTTCTTACCTAGTCCTAGGGATATAAATTCTATTAAGGGAACTAAACCAAATTCAAAAGATGAAGTTGAGAGAAAATTTGACGATAAAGAGCCGTTTTCAGCTCTAGCTTTTAAAGTTGCAAACGATCCTTTTGTTGGTTCTCTAACATTTATAAGGATTTATTCAGGAACACTAAAATCAGGGACAGGAGTTTATAATACATCAAAAGACAAAGAAGAACGAGTTGGTAGAATGTTATTGATGCACGCAAATAGTAGAGAAGACGTTAAAGAGGCAAATACCGGTGATATAGTGGCATTAGCTGGGCTAAAATATACAATTACAGGTCACACACTATCAGAAGAAGATAAACCTGTTGTCTTAGAACCAATGGAATTTCCAGACCCAGTAATAGAAATTGCTGTAGAACCTAAAACCAAAGGTGACCAAGAAAAAATGGGAGAAGCTTTAGGTAGATTAGCAAAAGAGGATCCATCATTTAGAGTTACTTCAGACGAAGAATCAGGACAAACTATTATTAAGGGTATGGGGGAGCTTCATTTAGATATCATCGTGGATAGAATGAAACGAGAATTTAAAGTTGAAGCAAATATTGGTGCTCCGCAGGTTGCTTACAGAGAAACAATTCAGAAACCAGTTTCAAATGTTTATATTCATAAAAAGCAAAGTGGTGGAGCTGGACAATTTGCCAAAGTCGAATTAAATGTAGAACCGCTTGAACCAGGAAAAGGGAGAGAAATAGAAAATAAAATCAAAGGTGGTTCAATACCAAAAGAATTTATTCCTGGTGTTGAAAAAGGAGTGGAAAGTGTTGCTGATAACGGAATTTTAGCCGGGTTTCCTTTGATTGATTATAAAGTGACAATTGTTGATGGATTACATCACGACGTAGACTCAAGCGTTTTAGCTTTTGAAATAGCATCAAGATATTGTTTTAAAGAAGCGTGCACTAAAGCTGGTTTAAAACTTTTAGAACCTGTTATGCGAGTTGAAGTTATAACACCTGAAGATTATATGGGTGACGTTATTGGTGATTTAAATAGTAGAAGAGGGCAAGTTTCTACTACTGATAAAAGAGGTAATGCAACCGTTATTAGCGCCATGGTACCTTTAGCTAATATGTTTGGTTACATTAATAATCTAAGATCAATGTCTCAAGGTAGAGCCCAGTATTCAATGTTTTTCGATCATTACTCAAAAGTTCCACAAAACGTTCAAGATGAAGTTACAAAAAAAATGGCATAAATAAAATGGACAGACAAAATATTAGAATACATTTAAAAGCTTACGACAATAAAATCTTGGATATATCAACACAAGAGATCGTAAATACCGCTAAGCGAACAGGCGCACAAGTAAAAGGGCCCATACCTTTGCCTACTAAAATAGAAAAATTCACCGTTCTAAGGTCGCCACATATTGATAAAAAAAGTAGAGAACAATTTGAAACAAGAACACATAAGAGATTGATAGATATTGTAGAACCAACACCTCAAACAGTTGAAGCACTAATGAAATTAGATTTAGCTTCAGGGGTAAACATTGAAATTAAAATATAATTATGAGCCTGGGATTAATTGGTAAAAAAATTGGAATGACAAGAGAGTTCTTTGACTCTGGAGTGTCAATTCCTGTAACTGTTTTGAAAATCGAAAAAGGCAGAGTTATAGACATATATACTAAAGAAAAAAATGGTTATTCTGCTGTCAAGCTAGGATTTATTAATTTAAAGACATCTAAATTAACAAACCAAATGAAAGGTTTTTTTGCTAAAAAAAATACTGAGCCAAAAAAGATAATTAAGGAATTTAGACTTGAAAAAACTGATGATTATAAACCTGGTAATGAAATAGGATTAGAAACATTAAAAGATGTTAAATTCGTAGATGTTAAATCACAAACCATAGGTAAAGGTTTTGCAGGAGTTATGAAAAGATATAATTTTGCAGGATTAAGAGCTTCACATGGTGTTTCAGTTTCACACAGATCTCATGGTTCCACTGGTCAAAACCAAGATCCAGGTAAAGTTTTTAAAGGAAAAAAAATGGCAGGCCATATGGGAGCAAAATATAGAACAATGTTAAATTTAGAAATAGTTAAATCAGATATGGTGAATAATTTATTATATTTAAAAGGATCAATCCCTGGATCAAAAAACTCTGTAGTTTTTTTAAGAAAATCCATCAAAACTTTTAATCGAAAAACTTCTATTGAAAAGTATGCTCAAAATTCAAGTAAATCTGAAAACAAAGGAAAAAATTTAGCAAATAAAAAACCGGCAGAAAAAAAACCAGTTAAAGAAGAGCAACCAAAAAAAAAATAAATTATGAGCATAAAAATTTTAAATATAGATAGTACGAGTAAATCTGAAAATATTAAATTATCAGACAAATTAATTGGATTAAAAGTTAATAATAAACTCTTAAAATATGTAGTAGATTGGCAATTAAATAGATCAAAGAAAAGAGTTGCAAAAACAAAACAACGAAATGAGATAACGGGATCAACAAGAAAAATATATGCTCAAAAAGGTACCGGTGGAGCACGTCATTCAAGTAGAAAGGCTCCAATTTTTGTAGGTGGTGGGGTGGCTCACGGACCAAAAGGGGACAATTATAAAACAAAAAGTTTAAATAAAAAGATAAGAAAATTAGCAATCGCTCAAACGATATCTAAAAAAAATAATAATAAAGAACTTTATATATTAAATGACGTTAAGAAAAAAATAGAAAAAACAAAGATTTTTAATAATTTTTTGATTAAAAATAAATTGGAAAATGTTTTAATTATTTCTGACCAAGAAACTGAAAAAAATATCTTTAAATCTGTTAGAAACATACCTGATGTAAAACTTATAAACTTCAAGGGAACAAATGTTTACGATCTAATTAGATTCAAAAATGTACTATTCACAAAAAGTTCGATTAAAAATATTGAGCAAAGGTTCACCGATGAAAAAAATTAATTATTTAGACACAATTAAATCACCAGTAATAACCGAAAAAGCTACTGGATTATCTGAACTAAACAAAGTTGTATTTAAAGTTCATGCAGGTGCATCAAAAAATTCTATCAAAAAAAATATTGAGAAAATATTTAAAGTAAATGTAATTAAAATAAATACAATTAAAAACAAACCAAAAACTAAAATTGTTAGAGGAAGACTTGGAAGAAAAAGCGGATTTAAAAAAGCTATAGTAACTCTAAAAAAAGGTCAAACAATAGATTTAGCTACTGGAGTTTAAAAAATGACTTTAAAAACATATAAACCTTACACAAAATCAACCAGATCAACAGTCCTTATTGATAGAAAAAATATTTGGAAGGGTTCGCCTGTAAAATCTTTAACTAAAGGCAAAGTATCAACTGGGGGAAGAAATAATTTGGGAAGAATAACATCTAGGTCAAAGGGAGCCGGTCATAAAAAAAGATACAGAATAATTGATTTCTATAGAAATAAAATTGATAGTTTCGGCAAAGTAATCAGAATAGAGTATGATCCAAATCGAACTTCTTATATTGCGCTGATAAAATATGAAGATAACACTCAAAATTATATAATCTGTCCTGAGGGATTAAAAGTTGGAGACAGCATTACATCAGGAACTAAAAAAGAAATTAAAATTGGAAATGCGATGTCCTTGATAGACATACCGCCAGGTACTCTCGTTCATAATGTCGAATTGATTGAGGGAAATGGTGGAAAACTTGCTAGATCAGCTGGCTCATCTGTAACTATTTCTGGGTTCGATAATGATTATGCAATAATTAAATTATCTTCTGGTGAAACAAGAAAAGTGAGAGCATCTTGCAAAGCAACAATTGGAACAGTTTCAAACCCAGATCAAAAAAATATTCAAATTGGCAAAGCAGGTAGAAATAGATGGAAAGGTAAGAGGCCGATGGTTCGTGGAGTAGTAAAAAATCCTGTAGACCATCCACATGGTGGCGGAGAGGGTAAATCAGCTGGAGGAAGACATCCAGTGTCTCCTTGGGGACAATCTGCCAAAGGTCTTAAAACAAGAAAACCAAAAAGAAGTGATAAATTAATAATCTCGAGAAGAAAGAAAAGGAATAAAAGATGACAAGAGGTATTTGGAAAGGTCCGTTCGTTCATCCAAGCTTATTAAAAAAAGTTGATAAGTTAAAAGACAAAGGAAAAAGACAGCCAATTAAGACGTGGTCAAGAAACTCTACAATTATCCCTGAGTTCGTTGGTCATAGTTTTTTAATACATAATGGCAGATCTTTTATACCAATAACTATCTCAGAGGAAATGGTAGGACATAAATTAGGTGAATTTTCTCCAACAAGAAAATTTTCAGGACATACACCAGCTGACAAGAAAGCAGCAGCTGACGGCGGAGTCTCAAGTAGTGCAAGTAAATCTGCACCATCATCAGGAAGTTCAAAACCATCGCCAGCATCAACTCCAGCAACAAAAGGAAAAGAAGATGCAAAAAAATAATCTTGTAAAAGCTATAAATAAAAATGTTAGAACTGGAGCAAGAAAAGCAAATTTAGTTTTAAATTTTATAAAAGGGAAAAAAGCCGATGTAGCAATAAGAGATTTAGAATTTACAAGGAAAAAAGTGGCTTTAGATATTAAAAAAACTGTCAAATCAGCTGTTGCTAATGCCGAAAATAATTATCAATATGATATTGATAATCTTTATATAAAAGAAGCTTATGTAGGAAAATCAATTGTAATGAAAAGATTTAGACCTAGAGCAAAAGGAAGGGCCGCGCCTATAAAAAAACCTTTTAGTAGAATAACTATAATTTTAGAAGAAAAACAAAATAAAACAAAAAAAGATGAGGAAAAGAAATAATGGGTCAAAAAGTACATCCGATAGGTTTTAGACTTGGAATAAACAGATCATGGGACTCATTATGGTTTGCTAAAAAAGGAGATTACGGAAAATATCTTATCGAAGATTATAAGATAAGACAATTTATCAAAAAAAATATTAAAAATGCCGGAGTATCAGAAGTTGTTATAGAAAGATCTTCTAAAAAATGCACTGTTTCTATTCATACATCTAGACCAGGTTTTGTTATTGGTAAAAAAGGATCTGATATAGAAAAAATTAAAAACAAAATTTCTAAAATTACTAAAGATGAAGTTTCAGTAAATATTAAAGAAATTAAAAAACCTGAGTTAAATGCTTATTTAGTATCAGAAAATATTGCCCAACAACTTGAAAAAAGGGTTGCTTACAGAAGAGCCATGAAAAGAGCTATGCAAGCTACTATGCGGTTAGGCGCTAAAGGTATTAAGGTTTGCGTTAGCGGAAGACTTGCGGGGAATGATATAGCAAGAAGCGAGTGGTTAAGGGAGGGAAGTATACCTCTACACACTTTAAGAGCTAATTTAGATTACGCCGAGTCTGAAGCTTTAACAACCTATGGGATGATAGGTGTAAAGGTTTGGATTTATAAAGGTGAAATTTTTTTAAAAGATATTGAAAAAGAAAAAATTGAAAGAGTAAAAAATGCTACAGCCAACAAGAAGTAAATATAGAAAAGCCCACAAGGGTCGAATACACGGAAAAGCAACCAGAGTAGCAAAGTTGAATTACGGTACTTATGGTCTTAAAGCAATTCAGCCGGAAAGAATAATTGGTAAACAAATCGAAGCAGCCAGAGTTGCGCTCACAAGACATATGCAAAGAACCGGTAAAGTGTGGTCCAGAATTTTTCCGAATATACCAGTTTCAAAAAAACCCACCGAAGTAAGAATGGGTAAAGGAAAAGGATCACCTGAATACTGGGCTTGTAGGGTCAAGCCTGGACGAATATTATTTGAAGTTGATGGAGTGTCTGAGGAGGTTGCTAAAGAAGCCTTGTATAAGGCATCAGCAAAATTACCAATAAAAACTAAATTTATAAAAAGATAATTATGAAAAAAAAAGAGGCAAAGAAACTGACAAAAGATCAATCAATTAGAGAAATTGAAAAATTGAAAAAAGATCTTTTTAATATGCGATTTAAAAAAATAAATGGTCAATTGCAAAACGTTTCTGAGTATTCTTCTATTAAAAAAAATATAGCAAGGCTTTATAATAATATATTGGGTAGCAAAAAATGACAAAAAGGATTTTAAAAGGTAAAGTTGTGAGTAGCAAAGGTAATAAAACTATTGTTGTTGAAGTAAACAGAAAATTTCAACATCCTTTTTATGGGAAAGTTATTTCAAGAAAAAAAAAATATCATGCACATGATGAAAACAATAAATTTAAAGAGGGAGATTTTGTAAAAATAATTGAGAGCAAACCTATTTCAAAATTAAAAACATGGCAGGTTATTGAAAAATGATACAGGTACAAACAGAACTACTAGTTGCAGACAATACAGGAGCAAAAAGGGTGGAGTGTATAAAGGTACTAGGTGGATCAAAAAGAAGATATGCTGGTATTGGAGATTTAATAGTAGTTAGTGTTAAAGATGCTCTTCCAAAAGGTAAAGTTAAAAAGGGTTCAGTCCATAGAGCAGTAGTAGTTAGAACTAAAAAAGAGATTTTTAGAAAAGACGGTTCCAAAGTTCAATTTGATACCAACTCAGTTGTTTTAACAGATGAAAAAGGTGAACCAATTGGTACAAGAATCTTTGGTCCTGTAACAAGAGAATTAAGACTTAAAGGACAAACAAAAATAATTTCACTTGCTCCGGAGGTAATTTAGACATGGTTTTAAAAAAAGGAGAAAAAGTAAAAGTAATTGTAGGTAAAGATAAAGGCAAAAGTGGGGAAATAATTGAAATTGATAGAGTTAGAAATTTGGCTAAAGTTAAAGAGGTAAATATGCAAAAAAAACACAAAAAGGCCACCAAAGAAAATAAAGGAGGAATTATAACCAAAGAAGGTTTTGTTCATATGTCAAATTTAAAAAAAAATACTGATACAAAAGCAAAGGCTAAAAAATGACACCCAGGTTAAGAGAAAAATATAAAAACGAGATAATAAAAAACCTAATGTCTAAGCTAAGCTTAAAGAATATACATGCTGTTCCCAGAATTGACAAAATTGTTTTAAATATGGGATTAGGCGCAGAGGCCCTAGAAAAAAAGAAATTAGAAACATGCATAAAAGATGTTGCAGCAATTACTGGTCAACAACCCGTTGTGACAAAGTTTAAGAAATCAATTTCAAACTTTAAATCAAGAAAAGGTTCTAATGCTGGTTTAAAAGTTACATTGAGAAACGATAGAATGTATGAGTTTATTGATAGACTGGTCAACATAGCTCTTCCAAGGATAAAAGATTTTAAAGGTTTAAAGGACTCAAATTGTGACAAATTTGGAAATTATAGCTTTGGTATAAAGGAACATATCATTTTTCCAGAAATAAATTTCGACAAAGTAGAAACTATAAGAGGCTTAGATATTACAATTGTAACTACAAGTAAAAAAATCGAAGATACAATTTATCTTTTAAAAGAATTCAACTTTCCAATAATTAACGACACAACAAAAAAAAAGAAAAAAAACACAAAAATATTTATAAAAGAAGAAAAAAAGGAGGGTAAATAAGATGGCAAAAACAAGTGCAATTGAGAGAAATTTAAAGAGAATTAAAATGTCAAATCGTTTCGCAAATAAGAGAAAAAAATTGAAGGATATAGTAAATAATAAAAAACTACCTTTAAATGAAAGATTTGCAGCTCAACTTAAATTATCAAAACTTCCAAAAAATTCTTCTAAAATTAGAATTAGAAACAGATGCGAGATAACAGGAAGACCACATGGAGTTTATAGAAAGTTAAGAATTTCGAGAATAGCGCTTAGACGGATGGCATCATCAGGAAAAATACCCGGTATGACCAAGTCAAGCTGGTAAAGGAGATAATTATGACACTAGTTGATCCAGTAGGAGATATGTTAACCAGAATAAGAAATGGTCAAATGAGGTCCCTTAATAAGATTGATATACCTTTTTCAAATTTTAGGACGAAAATTTTGGAGGTATTAAAAAAAGAAGGTTATATAATTAATTTTATTGTAGACAGTGAAAAAGAAAATAAAGGTAAAAAGTCAATTAAAGTAGACCTGAAATATTACGAGGGACAACCGGTTATTAGAGAGATTAAAAGAATATCAAAACCAGGAAGGCGAGTTTATTCAAGAGCAGATAGCATACCTAGAGTTCATAGTGGTTTGGGTTTGGCAATATTGTCAACCAGCAAAGGCGTTATGTCTGATAGTGAGGCTATAAAAAATAATTTAGGTGGAGAGGTAATTTGCAGGGTATTTTAATGTCTAAATTAGGAAAAAAAATAATAGCATTACCAAAAGACTCAAATATAAAAGTTGAAAGTGGTGGTTTGTTAATATCTGGCCCAAAAGGATCGCAAAAAATTAATATTAATGACAAACTATTTTCATCAAAAACAAATGATAAAAATGAATTTCAAATAATACCGAACAAAAAAACTAAAAATACGTCTATCTTATGGGGAACTTACAGAAGTCTTATAAATAATGCTGTTTTGGGAGTTACCAAAGGTCATGAAAAAGAGTTGGAATTAAACGGTGTAGGTTTTAGAGCAAATTTAAAAGGTGATGAATTAATCTTAAGTTTAGGTTTCAGTCATGAGGTAAAATATAAAGTTCCCAAAGGCATAGAAATTAAGATTGAAAAACAAACCAAAATAAAAATAAACGGAACTAATAAAGAACAAGTATCTAAAACTGCTTCAGAAATAAAATCAATCAAACCTGTTGAACCTTATAAAGCAAAAGGCATTAAGGAGAAAAATCAATTTGTTATAAGAAAAGAGGGAAAAAAGAAATAGTTATGAAATCAAAAAAAACAAAACTAAAAAGATTAAAACGAAACAGGGCGAAATTAAAAAAGGTTAACATAGATAGATTTAGAATTACTGTTTCTAAATCTCTAAAAAATATTTCAGCCCAAATTATTGATGACAATAATAATAAAACTATTGTTTCAGCCTCATCTCAAGAGAAAGAAATGAAAAATAATAAAGTTAACAAAACTAAAATGTCAGAGGCTATAGGTGAAACTTTAGCAAAAAGAGCAAATGAAAAAAAAATTAGCAAAGTTTATTTTGATAGAGGTGGTTATAAATACCATGGAAGAATAAAAGCTTTAGCTGAGTCTTTAAGAAAAAATGGAATGAGATTTTAATGAGAGATAGTGAATTTATAGAAAAACTTGTAGCTATAAACCGAATAACAAAAGTAGTAAAAGGTGGAAGAAGATTTGGTTTTGCTGCTCTCGTTGTTGTTGGTAATCAAAAAGGATCTATAGGAATAGGAAAAGGTAAATCAAAACAAGTTCCAGATGCAATTAAGAAAGCTACTGAATTAGCAAAACGTAATATGTTTCAAATACCACTTAAGGATGGCAGAACTCTTCACCATGATATTTTTTCTAAAAGTGGATCAGGAAAAATATTAATGAGGTCTGCACCCACTGGGACCGGAATAATAGCCGGAGGAGCAATGAGATCTGTTTGTGAAGTCCTGGGAATACAGGATGTTGTTGCAAAATCTCTAGGTTCAGCCAATCCACACAACGTATTAAAAGCTTTAATGCAAGGTTTAAAAAATCAAAGTTCCCCTAAATTTTTATCAGCCATTAGGGGAAAAAAGATTTCAGAAATTATAAAACAAAGAGAAAACTAAAATGAAACTTAACACTTTATCAAAAACAAACTTTTCAAAAATGAGAGTAGGACGAGGAATTGGTTCTGGCAAAGGGAAAACATCAGGACGTGGCGTAAAAGGGCAAAAATCAAGATCTGGAGTTGCAATTAAAAGTTTCGAGGGAGGTCAAATGCCACTGTATAGAAGACTTCCAAAAAGAGGGTTTAAACCTATTCGTAGAAAAAATTTAGCTATAATTAATATTTCTGACATTGACAATTTTATTAAAAATAAAAAAATTAAGTCACAAGAAGAGATAAATATTAACAATTTAATAGAAAAAAAACTAATTAATAAAAAATTTAATCAAATTAAAATTCTAGGAAATGGTGAAATAAAAGAAAAAATAAAATTAAAAGTTGATTTTATATCTAAGTCTGCAAAATCTAAAATAGAAAAAGCAGGCGGTGTTATAAGTTTGTTAAAAGAAAAATCTTCACATAATGGCTAACGGGGATATTAATCAATCATCTGATCTTAGAAATAGAATTTTCTTTACTATTTTTATCTTATCTGTTTATAGGCTCGGTACATACGTCCCTCTTGCAGGTATAGATCCCATTGCCCTTACTGAAATGATGTCCACAAGTCAAAAAGGTTTGTTGGGTATGTTTAATGTTTTTTCTGGTGGCGCAGTACAAAGAATGGCAATTTTTGCTTTAGGTATCATGCCATATATTTCAGCATCAATTATTGTTCAATTGCTTACAGGCGTGTCAGATTATTTCAAAAATTTAAAAGATCAGGGCGAAATTGGTCGTAAAAAAATTACACAAATTACAAGGTATGGGACCGTTTTAATTGCTTGTCTGCAAGGCTATGGTGTGGCTGCTGGTTTAGAGAACGCAGGTAATTTAGTTTTAAATCCTGGTCTCAATTTTAAATTAATGACCATGATCTCCTTAGTTGCCGGAACAACTTTTTTAATGTGGCTTGGTGAACAAATAACATCAAGAGGAATTGGTAACGGTATATCCTTAATTATTTTTTCAGGTATAGTTGCTGAAATACCAAGAGCATTGGCATCTACATTTGAACTTGGTAGAACAGGAGCTTTATCCGCAACTATGATAATCGGAATTTTCATATTAATAATTGTCACTGTTATGTTTATAGTTTTTATGGAAAGAGCAATGAGAAAAATTTTAATTAACTATCCAAAAAGACAAATGGGAAACAAAGTCTACGGTGGACAATCTTCGCATTTACCATTAAAAATTAATACAGCTGGGGTGATACCAGCAATATTTGCTTCTGCTTTATTATTATTGCCAATAACATTTTCAAATTTTGGTTTAGCAGAATCAGATTTATTTTTAAATATTTCATCTTTATTTTCTCAAGGCAAACCTTTGTATATGTTACTTTATGCATCTGGGATAATTTTCTTTTGTTTTTTTTATACTTCTATTGTTTTTAATCCAAAAGAAACTGCTGAAAATTTAAGAAAATATGGTGGTTATGTTCCCGGTATTAGACCAGGGGAAAGAACTGCTTATTATATTGAAGATATACTAACCAAACTTACAACAATTGGCGCCTGCTACCTTACACTTGTATGTTTGATGCCTGAATTTTTAATTGCAAAATATCCAATACCATTTTATTTGGGTGGCACATCTGTTTTGATAGTAGTAGTTGTAGCAATGGATACAGTTACACAAGTTCAAACAAGATTAATGAGCTCTCAATATGAATCATTAATTAAAAAAGCAAAATTCGGTAAATAGATATGAACATAGTTATTTTTGGACCACCAGGTGCTGGTAAAGGTACACAATCAAAATTTATTGTTAGCAAATTTAATTTATATCAATTATCTACTGGAGATCTTCTACGTAACGAAATAAATAACAAAACTAAATTGGGTCTTGAGATTTCATCAATCATAAATTCTGGTGAATTAGTTTCAGACAAAATAGTAAATAATTTAATAGAAAACTTTGTATCAAATAAAACTTATAAAAATAAAATTATTTTTGATGGTTATCCAAGAACATTGTCACAAGCAAAGAATTTAGATGATTTATTAAATAGATATGATCAAAAAATAGATATAGTTTTAAAACTCTCTGTAAGTTTAGAAACAGTAAAAAAAAGAATTTTAGAAAGACAAAATCAAGAAAGTAGAGCTGATGATAATAAGGAAATTGCAATCAAGAGATATAAAACTTACGAGAAATCATCAGAGCCTGTTTTGGATTATTACAAGCAATCAAATATACTCAAAGTTGTGAATGGTGAGGCAGGAATAACTGAAATTAGCGCAGAAATTAGCGGGTTAATTGACGCTATCAAGGGTTGACTTTAAAGAATTTGAACATATAAATACAATTTAAAAAATCTATATATGGCTAGAATCGCAGGCGTAAATATACCGCAAGACAAAGTCGTTCACATTGCCTTAACATACATACACGGTATTGGCGATCACAATTCTAAATTAATATGTGAAAAGTTAAATATACCTCTTAATAAAAGAGTGAATAATCTCAGTGAAGATGAAGTCTTAAAAATAAGAGAGTATATAGACCAAAATTATAAAGTTGAAGGCGATCTAAGAAGAGAGGTTTCAATGAATATAAAAAGATTGGTTGACTTAGCTTCTTACAGGGGCTCAAGACATAAAAAAAAACTACCAGTTAGAGGTCAAAGAACTCACTGTAATGCAAGAACAAGAAAAGGAAAAGCAATAGCTATAGCAGGTAAAAAGCTTACTCCTTTAAAAAAATAAATGAATAAAAAAATTGAAAAAAAAACTGAAAAAAAAGTTGAAAATAATGTAGAAACTAAAGTTCCAAAAGCTAAGTTTAAGAAAAAAAAGAAAGAAAAAAGGAATATATCCTCAGGTATAGCTTTTGTGAACTCAACTTTTAATAATACTATAATTTCAATTGCAGATGAAAATGGAAACATTATTTCATGGTCTTCAGCAGGTTCAAAAGGATTTAAAGGATCTAGAAAATCAACACCTTATGCCGCACAAGTAGCAGCAGACGACGCTGGTGGAAAAGCATATGATATGGGATTGAGAACTTTATCAGTACAAGTTAAAGGTCCTGGATCAGGGAGGGAAACCGCATTAAGAGCATTACAATCAAGAGGATTTAAAATTCTATCAATTAAAGACACAACGCCAATGCCACATAATGGTACAAGGCCACCGAAAAAAAGGAGAGTTTAATGGAAAATATTAATATAATAGATAAAAATTGGAAATCTTTAACTAAACCAAAAAAACTAGAAATAGAAAGTAGCGAGGATAAATCTTTCGCAACTGTGGTAGCCGAACCTTTAGAGAAAGGTTTTGGTCAAACAATTGGAAATTCTCTTAGAAGAATTTTGTTATCATCAATTCAAGGTGCAGCAGTAACAGCTATCCAGATAGATGGTGTATTACATGAATTTTCTTCTATAAAAGGAGTAAGAGAGGATGTAACTGATATAGTTTTAAATGTTAAAAATTTAGCATTGAAATTAAATTCAGACGGACCAAAAAAATTGATTTTAGATTCTACTGGTCCCAAAGAAGTTAAGGCAAAAGATATTACCCAAATTGCAGATGTAGAAATACTAAATCCAGAACAAACAATCTGCAATTTAGATGAGAAAACAAAATTTCATATGGAGTTAATAGTAAATAATGGAAGAGGTTATGTTCTAGCACAAAAAAATAAATCAGAAGATACACCTTTGGGTATGATTGCTATTGATTCATTATTCAGTCCCGTCAAAAAGGTTTCTTTTAAAATAGACAGTACTAGAGCTGGTTCAGCACTTGATTATGACAAACTTATAATGACAGTTGAAACAAATGGTACAGTTGCGGCCGAAGACGCTATAGCTTTTGCTGCAAGAATATTTCAAGACCAATTATCAATGTTTGTAAATTTTGAGGATCCTAAAGAGGCACCTAAACCTGTAACTTCAACAGAACCTGAATTTAATAAAAATTTATTAAAAAGAGTCGAAGAATTAGAGCTTTCAGTTAGATCTATGAATTGTTTAAAAAATGATAATATAATTTATATTGGTGATCTTGTTCAAAAAACAGAACCCGAAATGTTAAGAACACCAAATTTTGGTAGAAAATCCTTAAATGAGATCAAGGAAGTTTTGAGCTCAATGTCACTGTACCTAGGAATGGAAATTCCTAATTGGCCACCTGACAATATAGCAGAACTCTCTAAAAAACTGGAAGAAAATACTTATTAATTAAATGAGACATAAATTTGGTTATAGAAAGCTTAATAAGAATTCGGAGCACAGGAAAGCACTTTTTAAAAACATGCTCAACTCTTTAATAAAATACGAGCAAATTATTACCACATTACCAAAAGCAAAAGAGTTAAAACCAAAAATTGATAAAGTGATAACAATTGGGAAAGATGCAAAACTCAGCAAAAAAAAAGATCTTTTTTCAAAATTGCAAGATCAAAAGTCAGTAAAAAAAGTTTTTGATATTTTATCAAAAAGGTATGCTAATAGAAAAGGGGGATATTCAAGAGTTCTAAAAGCAGGATTTAGAACAGGTGACGACGCCCCAATGGCAGTGATAGAGTTAGTTGATAGAGATGTAAATGCTAAAAATATTGATAAACCAAAAAAGGTTGAAAAAACAACTAAAGACAAAAAAGAAACTACTCCTAAAGTAGCAGCAAAATAATATTAATTTAAACTTCAATGCAAAAAACTTTCAAAGTCAGCAAAGACTATAATAATAGTCGTTTTGATAGATGGTTCAAACATAACGTTGGACAATATCCGCAATCATTAATTGAAAGATTAATTAGAAAAAAAAAGATAAAAGTTAATAAGAAGAGGATAAAAACATCTTATAGGGTAAAATTTAATGACAAAATAGATATTTACGAATTAGATAATTTAAAACCCGCCAAAAATGTTAAAATAGAAAAGTATAAACCTTCAAGCAAAGAAAAAAAAAATTACGAGGATTTTATTATTGAAGATAATAAAAATTTTGTAGTTATAAATAAACCTAGCGGCATACCAGTACAATCAGGGACTAAATCTTTTAAGAATATCATTGATATTCTTAGGGAGACTAAATACTTTTTAGACTCTAAACCTTATATAGTTCACAGACTTGACAAAGAAACCTCGGGCGTGATGATTGTTGCAAAGAATAGGGAGTATGCTCAACTTTTTACATCACTTTTTAGAATTAGAAAAATACATAAAACGTATTTAGCAATAGCACAAGGTAGAGTTAATACAAATATTAAGATACTTCGAGATGAACTCACCTTTTACGAAAAAAATAAAAGAATTGTCCAAAAAGCTATTTCACATCTTAAAATAATAAAAAGTAATGACAAAAATTCTTTTTTGGAATTAAAACCAATAACAGGGAGAAAGCACCAATTAAGAAAACAACTTTATAACATTGGCCATCCAATAATTGGTGACAACAAATATTCATTTAATAATTTTGAAAAAAAACAGAAATTTAAAAATATAATGCTTCATGCTTACAAAATTAGATTTATGATTAAAAATATAAAATATAATTTTAAAGCAAATTATAGTGAAGATTTTTCAAGATTACTTAAAACTAGGTTTTAAATTTTATATAAATATTTTTGTATTATTGCTTTCAAATTTTTTTTAACATTAGATGTTTCTTTTTTTTCGTTTTTTAAAGATGTTATTTTTTCATTCTCTAACCCACAAGGTAAAATCTTTTTATAATCATTTAAGTTATTTTTAATATTAATCGAAAATCCGTGATAGGCAATCCAATGCGAAACCCGGATACCTATAGCAGCAATTTTTTTGTCTTTTATCCAAATACCTATGTTTTTTTTATCAGAATAAGATTTTACTTTGTAAATACTGAGAAATTTTATTATTATATTTTCAATTTGTCTTACCAAATTTCTAATATCCTTTTTTCTTTTATTTAAATTTAGAACAATATAAACAATTTGTTGTCCCGGGTTATGTAGAGTAATTTTTCCCCCACGATTTGTTTTTATTATATTAATTGATTTATCTAATATTTCCTCTTTTTTTGATCTTATACCTGCACTGTAAGTTAATGGATGTTCTAAAAGCCACACTAATTCTTTACCGCCTTGTTTAACTAATTCGACTCTTTTCTCTAGTAACATTAGAGCTTTTTTGTAATTTACTGGGTTTTTACTAATTTTAAATTCTATGTCCATTTTAAATTGAATTTTATCACCAGATAAACTAAAAGTCTCAAAAAATTAAAATATTTAGGTGTTATATGAGTTTAGTCA
>MDTD01044150.1_pt1 | contig 16506 bp, 17 predicted proteins | sample 811221 | NCBI WGS metagenome assembly MDTD01 (sample SAMN05326646, study PRJNA326480) | marine metagenome | isolation source: seawater | place: Pacific Ocean: South West | collected 2011 | reverse complement strand
CTGCTACTGTGTAATCTATGTCCATATCGAATCAAATTGATTATGTAGATAGTGTTTGGTATTTACAAGTAATATTTTATGGGTCAATTAAAAATTTTCATAGAGTTAACCAGGTTGAATAAACCTATTGGCTTCATGCTTTTATTTTGGCCTTGCTCTTGGGGTCTAGCTTATGCTTATAACTTTGACAAAAATACAAATTTGTTTCTCTACTATTTATTTCTCTTTTTTTTAGGTTCTGTTTTGATGAGAAGCGCCGGATGTATTTTTAATGACATTGTGGACAAAGATTTTGATAAAAAAGTTCAACGTACCAAGCATAGACCATTAGCTTCAGGTAAAATTTCTGTTCTTAGATCAATGGTCTATGTTTTGTTGCTTTGTATAACTGCTTTTCTAATACTAATTCAATTTAATTTAATGACAATAGTTTTAGGTTTAGGATCTATGTTTTTAGCATTTTCATACCCTTTTATGAAAAGAATTACTTATTGGCCTCAGCTATTTTTAGGACTTACTTTTAATTGGGGAATCATCATGGCTTGGGCTGCTATAAATAGTGATATTTCTTTAAATATAATTTTACTTTATGTTGCAGCCATATTTTGGACATTGGGCTATGACACGATATATGGAGCTCAAGATATGTCGGATGATGAAATTATTGGATTAAAATCAACATCAATAAGATTTAAAAAAAATCTTAAAAAATTTGTTTTTGTTTCTTATTTTATAACACTTCTTCTAATTTCAATTTTATTTAAAGACTTAATAGGTATGAATATATTCACTTTTTTATTAATTCTATTTTTTGCAAGTTTATTTTATCAAATTTTTAAATTAGACAGATTACATCCATATAATTATTTGAAGATGTTCAAATTAAATAATTTTTCAGGGTTAATCCTTTTTTGTGCAATTCTATCAATAAATATATAAAATGAAATTCCAAGAATTAAAAATCTTACTAAAAAAACTTTTTAAGGAGTACGTTAAGAGGCATATTAACAGAATTCTAATTGCTTTGGTGCTTTCTTTGATAGTTGCTGGTAGCACCTCTGGAATAGCATGGCTACTAGATCCTGCTGTTAAAAAAATTTTTATTGATCAAAATAAAGTATTTGCTTGGACTATACCATTATTGATTATTTTGGCTTTTTCTAGCAAAGGTTTGTCTTTATACTTTGCTCGAATAAATATTATTAGAGTAGGCCAAGAAGTTGCCGGTGAACTCCAGAAAAAAATAGCTACTAATATTTTAACTTCAGATATTCAAACTTTAGATAACAGACATTCGGGTAAATACATTTCTAATGTAATGTTCGATACTCATCATGTTCAAAATCTTGTAAGTTCTGGAGTTTTAAATTTAATGAAGGATACTTTTTCAGTAATAGCTTTAGTTTCTTTAATGTTTTATCAAAACTGGAAGCTGGCTTTGTTTGCTATTCTTATGATGCCTCTAGCAGGAGGATTGGCAAAATCTCTTGGAAAAAGAATAGGTAAAGCAACAGCAAAAGCGGGAATATCTTCTGGAAACCTTGCCTCGTTTCTTACTGAAATATTCAAAGGTTCAAAAATGATAAGAATTTATCAGAAAGAAAAACAAGAGAACGATAAAGCTCATCAAGTAATTAATGATTTGGTCGAAAAAAATATAAAAATTGGAAGTGTGATGATCAGAGCTACTCCAATAATGGAGACTCTAACAGGATTTATGATTGCTGGTTTTATTGTTTTTTCTGGTTCTCTTATTGCTAATGGTGAATTGGGTGTAAACAATTTCTTTTCGTTTTTAGCAGCAATGATGCTTGCTTACCAACCCATTAGATCTCTAGCTACAATCAATATGGCAGCTTATCAAGGTGCTGCTGCTTTTAAAAGAATAAGTAACATTATTGATAAAAAAATTGAAATTAAAGAAGATAAAAATTATCCAAAACTTATATTAAAAAAATCAGACATAAGTTTTAATAATGTAAATTTCAAGTACGATACGACAGATGAAAGAGCTGTAAAGGATGTAAGTTTTAAAATTGAAGGAAACACTATGGCAGCTTTTGTTGGACATAGCGGTGCTGGAAAAAGTACAATAATGAATTTACTTCCAAGATTTTATGATCCTCAGGATGGTTTTATTGAAATAGATGGTCAAAATATAAAAAATGTTTCATTAGAATCTTTAAGGAAAAATCTTTCTTTAGTAAGCCAAGATGTAATTTTATTTGACGACACAATAAAAAATAATATTGCTTACGCTAAAGATGATGCATCCTTTGAAGATATTGAAAAAGCATGTAAATTCGCTGCAGCTGATCAATTTATAAAAAAGTTGCCAAAAGGATATAATTCCTTAATTGGAGAAAATGGAATTAGATTATCTGGTGGTCAAAAACAAAGGATATCAATTGCTAGAGCAATCTTAAAAGAGTCACCTATAATATTATTAGATGAGGCTACTTCTTCTCTTGATGCAGAGTCAGAAGAAATTGTGCAAAACGCTATAAAAAATCTTACAAAAAATAAAACAACTTTGGTGATCGCTCACAGGCTTTCAACAATACACAATGCTGAGAAAATTTTTGTATTAAAAAATGGAAAAATTATTGAAGCTGGTAATCATGAATATTTAATAAATAATTGTGATGAATATCAGTCGCTTTACAAAAAACAATTAAGATAACATGTTGCTTTTATATAGGGTCTTTACAAATTTATTATACCCGATTTTTATTATCATTATTTTTTTTAGAATGCTTTTAAAAAAAGAAGACAATAAAAGATATAAAGAAAAAATTTTTTATAATTATTTTAATGCTAAAATAAAAAATCAATCAAATCTTATATGGTTTCAGGCAGCTAGTATAGGTGAATTTAAGAGTATTCTACCAATTCTAGAGTCTCTTAATAGACAGTATAATAATTTAGAATTTTTAATTACAACAACAACTTTAAGTTCTAGTTATCTGGCAAAAAAGGAATTAAAAAAATTTCATAATGCTCAACACAGATTTTTTCCTATAGATGTAAGATTTTTAATTAGTAAATTTTTATCTGAGTGGAGGCCAAGAGCAATCTTCTTTGTTGACTCAGAAATTTGGCCAAATTTAATTTTAGAGGCAAAAAAGAAGAAAATTCCATTAATATTAATTAATGCAAGGATAACTTCAAAAACTTTTAAAAGATGGATGATCATACCAAAAGTAGCGAAAAAGATTTTTAATTGTTTTAATTTATGCCTTGCCTCAAGCAAAGAAACCGAAAGACATTTAAAAGAATTGAATGCAAACAATATTTCTTTTAGTGGAAATTTAAAATTAATAGGAGAATTAAGTAAAAGCATGTTATCCTCTTCAAATGTTGACGTGTTGAAAAAAAATAAGTTTTGGTTAGCTGCAAGTACTCATAAAGGCGAGGAAGGCTTTTGCATATATACTCACTTATATTTAAAGAAAAAATATAAAAATGTAAAAACAATTATAGTTCCTAGACATATTGATAGGACAAATAAAATTAAAAAATTATGCGAGTCTTATAAATTAACTACTCAGGTATTAAATTTAGATGAAACAATTTCAGACAGCAGCGAAATTATAATAATTAATTCTTTTGGAGTCTTATCTGGTTTTTATAAATGTATTAAAAGTGTTTTTATTGGAAAATCTTTGTTAAAAAAACTAGAAAATGTTGGTGGGCAAAATCCAGTGGATGCAGCAAAGGCTGGCTGCAAAATTTATCATGGACCATATGTATATAACTTTAAGGAAATATATGATATTTTGGAAAAATATAATATTTCAAAAGTAGTAAAAAATAGTGCTGCATTAAGCGAATTTCTCATCAAAGATTTCGATAATTACGAAAATAAAAATGTTGAATTTACTGATCTTATAAAGAAATTGGGACAAAGAACTTTGACGGACACAATGACAAGAATTAATAATTTTTTAATAAATGAAATTAAATAAGCCAAAGTTTTGGGATACAAGAAGATCATTATTATCATTTTTTTTGCTGCCCTTCTCTTTAATTACAATATTTATAGTTTACTTCAGAAGAGTTACTTCAAAACAAATCAATTTTAAAATTCCAGTAATTTGTGTGGGAAATATTTATATTGGAGGAACTGGTAAAACCCCCACATCAATATTTTTAGCAAATGAACTTAAAAAGATTGGAAAAAATCCAGTAATAATTAAAAAATATTACGAAAATCAAAAAGATGAACAAAGACTTATAAAAAAATACTTCGATAATATTATTATAAATTCAAAAAGATCTGAGGCAATTTACGATGCTGAAAAAAAAGGTTTTGACTGTGTAATACTAGATGACGGTTTTCAAGACTACAAAATTAAAAAAGACTTAAACATAATTTGCTTTAATCAAAATCAACTTATTGGGAATGGCTTTATTTTCCCCTCTGGACCTTTAAGGCAAAGTCTAAAGTATCTAAAAGATGCTCAAATAATTTTAATAAATGGAAAAAGAGATATTAATTTTGAAGAAAAAATTTTAAAAATTAACAAAAAACTAGATATTTTTTACACTCGATACACTCCTAATAATATTGAAGATTTTAAAAAAAAAGAGTTATTTGCTATTGCTGGAATAGGTAATCCAATTAATTTTTTTAATTTGCTTGAAAGAAATGGCTTAAGCATTAAAAAAAGAATAATTTATCCTGATCATTATAATTTTAAGGAAGATGAACTTTCAAAATTAGTTGAAGAAAGTAATGAAAATAACTACCAAATAGTAATGACTGAAAAGGATTATATGAGATTAGACAATATTAATTTAGAAAAGATTAAATTTTTAAAAATTAAATTAGATATGAAACATAAAGACGAATTCATAAAAAGGGCGATTAGATTATATGATAAAAAAAATTAATTACTTCTTTCAAGCAATAATAATTTACTTTCTTTTTTTAATAGGTCGTATAATTGGTCTAAATTTAAGTAGAAAAATTTTTCCCTTCATTTTTAATTTGCTTGGTAGCAAATTTAGATCAAATAAAATTTTGGAAAAAAATTTGAAAATATTTTCTAAGGATATCTCAAAAAATGAATTAAACTCGATTAAAGAGAATATGTGGAAAAATTACGGCACGACCTTCATTGAGTATGTTTTTTTAAATTTTTTCAGAAAAAATAATACACATGTTGAGATGTCCGGAGTAGAAGGTTTAAAAAATAAATTGAGGGACAAAAAACCTGTTATTTTTATTTCTGGACACTTTGCAAACTTTGAATTGATGTCAATGGAAATTACAAAAATGAATATTGATCTTGCTACCATATACAGGCCACTAAACAATTTTTTTTTAAATCCTTTGATGGAATATTTGAGAAGAAAATATGTTTGTAAAAATCAAATCAGGAAGGGAATAAAAGGTGTAAGAGAGTCGATAGAATATTTAAAAAAAAATCATAGTATTGCATTAATGATTGATCAAAGAGTAAGTGAAGGAGATAAATTAAATTTTTTTGGCAAGCCTGCTTTCACAACCACATTGCCAGCCCAACTTGCAATAAAGTTTGATCTTTCAATTATACCTGTTTTTATTCATAGAAAAAAAGACAATAATTTCAAAATAGAATTTTTGGATGAAATTAAACCTAAAGGTTTGGATAAAATTGCATTGTCTCAACAATTAAATCATATTCTTGAAGACATGATTAAGAGAAATCCTAATCAATGGATTTGGACTCATGATAGGTGGAAATAACTAATCTTTTTTTTTTAAGCTTTGATACCTTTCATTTACCTCCTTAGGAGAAAAATAAGCTTCTTGAAGATCTACATTCCAGTAGTTTAATTTGTTAAGCATAATTTGTTTTCCAGATATAGCACATAAAACGTAATCTCCCTCTTCAACTACATCAAAAGAGTTGTGTTTAAATATAAGTTTAGCTTTTTTTCTCATATTCTTTAAATTATACAATATATTTTTTATTATGAATATTGCATTAATTGGTAGTGGCGGAAGAGAACATGCTTTGTGTCAGAAAATAAGTAGTTCAAAGCTTTGCAAAAAAATTTTTTGTTTTCCAGGCAACGCTGGAACTGAAAAATTAGCAAAAAATATAGATATCGATATTTCAAATTTTAAAAAGTTGCTTAAATTAATAAGATTTTATGAAATAAATCTAGTGATAGTTGGACCTGAAGAACCATTAGTAATGGGTCTAGTTGATTTTCTTCAGAAACATAGAGTAAAAGTTTTTGGTCCTAATAGATTTGCTTCGAAATTAGAGGGATCAAAAGCATTCGTGAAAAAAATTTGTAAAACCTACAATATTCCAACAGCAAAATTTAAAGTTTGTAATACAAATATAGAAGTTTTAAAATTTTTAGAGAATAACAATTTACCTTGTGTAGTCAAAGCTGATGGATTAGCAGCTGGTAAAGGTGTAACAATCTGCACAAACAAAAAACAAGTATTAAAAATATCAAATGAGATTTTTAGAGGTAAATTTAAATCATCAAGAAAACTTGTTATTGAAGAATTTTTGACAGGACAGGAAGCTAGTTATTTTTTAATTGTAGACAAAAACTCGTTTAAATTTTTTGGAAATGCTCAAGATCATAAAAAAGTTGGAGAAAATGATACAGGACCTAACACAGGAGGAATGGGTGCTTATTCACCTGCTCCAATTATTAATAATCGTATTGAGAAAAAAATTATTGACCGAATTGTAAAACCAACATTACTTGCTTTAAAAAAGAAAAAAAATCCTTACAGGGGATTTCTTTATGTAGGATTAATGATTAAAAATGAAGATCCTTACCTTATTGAATATAACGTGAGAATGGGGGATCCGGAGTGTCAAGTTATTTTACCTAGATTAAAAACTGATTTGTTAAAAATTATTATTAACGCAGAAAAGGATAAACTACATCAAACCAAAATTAGATGGAGTAATAGTAAATGCATGACAATAGTATTATGCTCTAAAGGTTATCCAGGAAAATATTTAAAAAATATAAAAATTAAAAATTTAGAAAAGATCAAGCTAAACAAAAATAATTTTATTTTTCACGCTGGAACAAAATTTGATAATGATAATTTTTTTTCAAATGGAGGTAGAGTTTTAAATGTTACTTCTTTAGGTGGAAACTTTTTGAATATTAGAAAAAAGATATTACAAATTTTAGAAAAAATAAATTGGAAATATGGTTTTTTTAGAAAAGATATCGGAAGGAAAGTTATAAAAAAAAATGAGAATTATTAGTGGTAAATTCAAAGGAGTAAGAATTAATTATCTAAAAACAAATGTTACAAGACCATTAAAAGACTCCGTGAAAGAAAATATTTTCAATATTTTATTTCATTCTAATGAAATTAGTATTGAAATAAAAAATGCAAATATTCTTGATATGTACTCAGGCGTAGGATCATTTGGCTTAGAGTGTATTTCTCGCGGTGCAAAAAAGGTTACGTTTGTAGAGCAAGATTTAAAAGCATTAAAAATACTTAATGAAAATTTAAATAAATTAAAGATTCATAGTCAAGCCGTTGTAATTAAAAAAATCGATGACTTAAAACTTAAAAATGAAAAATTTAACATTTTTTTTTTTGATCCTCCATTTAAAGATAAAAAATTTATAGAAAATTTAGATAATATAAAAAGTAGTAAAATTTTTAGTAAGAAGAATACCATTATAATTCACAGAGAAACTAAAACAGAAGAAAAATTAAATTTATATTTTGATCCAATTTTAACAAGAGAATATGGAAGATCTAAAATTATTTTTGGAAGTTTTAATTGAGTAGTTTTTTAGCGAAGATTTTTACTTCTTCCACTGCTGGTTGGTTGAAAGGATCTAAATTTGCCATTTTTCCTATAAAAATTGTTTCTAATATAAAATAAGAAAATAACTCTCCTAATACTTCTTCACAGGTGTTATTAATTTTAAATTCTCTAAAAGGAATATTTTTCTTTTTCAAAACTTTAATAAGGGCATTTTTTTGGGACTCTTGAACTTGATATAAACTCTTGTTATGTAAATATTTTAAACTTTTATCTATTTTTTTTGTATTTAGTCTTAATTTAAATTTTTTTCTTTCGCTGAAAATATAAAGTATTTTATCATTAGGTCCATCTAAATACAATTGCAGTAAGCTATGGTGGTCTTTCGGTGCGTTTGAGATCACTGGTAAAAAACCTTTTCCCTTCTTACCCAAACTTTCTGCAACTAATTGTTGTACCCAAAATAAAAATTTTTCTAAACGTGGTGAATAATTAAGTAAAATTATATTATTCATTTTCTTACTTAATAAAATATTAGATAGCTTAATAGTACTATCCTTCAAAAAATCTTTTTCCTTCCCTTTTAAATAAATTTTTAAATTTTTTCTAAATCTTTTAAGATTTAACCCCATTAAGAAAGCCGGTAACATACCGACTTCTGAGAGCACTGAATATCTTCCACCTATAAAATTTTTGTGTTCTATGTAAAATAAATTATATTTTTGTGAAAAGTTATATATTAAATTATTTTTTTTTTCAGAAATACAAATTATGTTTTTTGCATTTTTTTTTAAAATATTCAAAAAAATAGAATTTGAAATCATTTCTATTGTATTTCCTGATTTGGAAATAATTAAAAAAAGTGTTTTTTGAATATTTATTTCTTTTTGTATATTAAGTATTTTTTCCTCATCAATATTATTTATAAAATATAAGTTTTTTTTAATTTTTTTGAATAAGAATTCATATATAGCCTCGGCTCCTAAAATTGATCCTCCCATTCCTACAATTACTATTGAATTATATCTTTTAAATCTTTTTAAATCCTCCGTTCGAAAATTAAATTTATAATCCTCACTTAATATATTAAAAAATTTTTCTGGATTTTCAACTTCCTTTGAAATTTTACTAATTGTATTATTAAAAACTTTAGATAGTTTTTTTTTTAATTTTGCATTAATGTAATTTTTAGAAATTGAATTCTTATAAGTAAAATTCTTTATCACTTACGTATTCTATCAATTATTGATTTTTCCACAGATGAGGATTTTCCCGTAGATTTTTCTTCTTTAGGTGCTTTTAATATTTTTTTTATACTTTTTTCTTCATTTGATTTTTCGATTGTAGTGTTGGAACCAGGTTTTGGTAACTCGTTGTAATCAGGTGGTAAAATAAGGGGTTTTCTTTTTTTTACCAAAAACTCATCTGTTGTGTTTATTTTTTCATTCCTCATTACTTTTCCAGCTTCTTGCAATGATCCACAAGAAACTAGAGTAATTATAATCGATAATAATAAAAATTTTTTCATTTCTTTTTAACTAACCCTATTAACAAATAAAACAAAATTCCGATTGTAATAAATATATCTGCGATATTAAAAGTAAACCAGTGAAAATTTTCATAATGCAAATCAATAAAATCCGGAACAGCTTTAAATACTATTCTATCGTAAAAATTACCTAAAGCACCCCCAATTACCATAGAAAAAACAATTTTTTCATATTTATCCAGTTTAGCTATGATGAAAATTAGAAATATTATCACTAAGAATATTATTAAAGATATTAAGTTATAAAATATATCTGAATTAAAACTAAGAAGTCCAAATCCGATTCCAGTATTCCAAATAAGATCTATATTTAAGAAATCGTTGATATAAAAACTCTCATTTTGAAAATTCTGTATTATAATTTTTTTGGTAAATCTATCTAAAAAAAAAGTCAATAAAACTAAAAAAATTGAAAAGATATTCTCTTTTTTAAAGGGATTAATGTTTTTTAATAAATTCATTTAGATCGCAGAAGTAACTTCCTCACATCTATCACATTTATTTTCTAAGATTTTCCAGCATCGAGGACATTTTTCTCCGTTTGCCTTCTTTACCTCAATCCTTGTTTCACCTTTTTCGTCAAGTTTAATTTTTTCTGCTTTAGAAGTGATAAAATATTCTGCTAAGTCTAAGCCCTCTAAAAGTTTGTAAGAATTTTCGTTAATTTTAATTGTAAGCGCAGCCTCTAAACTTGAGCCAATTGTTTTTTTGATCCTTTGTTCTTCAATGGCAATATTTGCTTCTTGTTTAATTTTGAAAAGGTTATTCCATTTTTCGTTCAGGTTTTTGTTTTCCCATGTATTCGGAATTTTCACAAAATTTTCCTCATGAATACTCTTATTACTTTTTACAATTAAATTATATATTTCATCAGTTGTAAAAACAAGAATGGGCGCGAACCATTTTAACAAACTTTCTAAAATTATATTAAGAACAATCACGCAATTTTTTCTTTTTTTGGAATTAAGATGGTCACAGTACAAAACATCCTTCCTGATATCAAAATAAAATGAGGATAGATCTGTTGTACAAAAATTTAATAATTCTTTATATAATTTATGAAAATTATAATTTTTCAAATTTTCTTGGACTGATTTATCGATAACAAATAACTTATGTAAAATGAACTGTTCTAGCTCATCAAAATTTTTAAATTCAATTTCTTCGAAATTTTGTTTTGTATAATTGTCTTTCAAATTTCCTAGCATGTATCTAAAGGTATTTCTTATTTTTCTATAAGATTCAGCATGTTGTGCTAAGATACCTTCGTCTATCCTTAGGTCTTCAGCATAATCTGATGCTGCAGTCCATACTCTTAAAATATCAGCGCCGTATTTTTTTAAAATATCTTCAGGAGAAATTACATTTCCTAGTGATTTAGACATTTTTAATCCTTTCCCATCTACAACAAAACCGTGAGATAAAATAGTTTTAAAAGGTGCTTTACCTCTTGTTCCGCAAGATTCTAAAAGTGAGGAATGAAACCAACCCCTGTGCTGGTCTGATCCCTCTAAATACATATCAGCCGGCCATTTTAAATCCTCTCTTTTTTCCAATACAAAGCTGTGTGTAGATCCGCTATCAAACCAAACTTCTACTATGTCACTTAATTTTTCAAAATCTTCAGGATTATAATCTTTTCCTAAAAATATTTCTGAGTCATCTGTAAACCAACAATCTGATCCTTGTTTTTCATAAATTGAAGCTATCCTATCTATTACTTTTTGATCTTTCAGAGGTTCTTTTGTTTTTTTATTTATAAAAATAGGTAAAGGTACACCCCACACTCTTTGTCTTGAAACACACCAGTCAGGTCTTCCCTCTATCATAGACAATAATCTTTCTTTTCCTTTTTTTGGATAAAAAATTGTTTCGTTGATTGCGTTGATTGCCTTTTTTCGAAGCTCATTTTTTTGCATGGAAATAAACCATTGTGGAGTTGCTCTATAAATTAAAGGAGCTTTGGATCTCCAGGAATGAGGGTAGCTATGATTCAATTTATCCTCTTTAAGTAGCTTTTTTTGTTCTTTTAATTTTTCAATAACAATTGGGTCTGCTTTAAAAATATGTGTATTTTGAAAATATGGTATCTCTTTTGTATAAAGACCAGCGTTATCTACTGTGTATGAAGACGGAATATTATTTTTTAAACATAAATTAAAATCGTCAGGTCCATGACTTGGTGCACAATGTACAATACCTGTTCCTTGTTCTAAATTAACGAATTGAGCCTCTAACATGGGAACATCATAATCAAATTTTATATTTGTCAAGGGATGACTGCAAATTGTACCATTAAATTCCGATCCTTTAAAAGTTTTCAGTTCTTTGTATTTTATAATTCCACACTCTTTTACTATTTCTTTAATTAAATCTTTTGCGACAACAATTTTTTTCTCTTTAAAATATTCTAGGTCCTCAACTTCTAAAACTGAATATTCAATATTATTGTTAAACGCTAATGCTTTATTAGCTGGTATAGTCCATGGGGTTGTGGTCCAAATAATAACGTTTGTGTCTTTTAAAAAGTTTTTTTTTGTTTCTTTAACTTTAAATGCTACGTAAATCGTTCTGGACGTATGATTCATGTATTCAACTTCAGCATCTGCCAAAGCAGTTTTTTCTACCGTAGACCATAAAACTGGTTTAAAACCTTGATATAAACTTCCGTCTAATAGAAACTTTCCCAACTCTCTAACTATTTGAGCTTCAGCTTCGTAGCTCATTGTCGAATAATAATTATCAAAATCACCAATTACGCCAAGTCTTTTAAATTCTTTTATATGAACTTCAATCCAACTTTTTGCAAACTCTCTACATTCTTGTCTAAAGTCTTTTATCGGTACTTCATCTTTGTTTTTTTTCTTTTTTTTATATTGCTCCTCTATTTTCCATTCAATCGGTAAACCATGACAATCCCAGCCAGGAACATAAATGGAGTCTTTGCCATTCATTTGATGAAATCTAGTAATTATATCTTTCAAAATTTTGTTAAGAGCTGTCCCCATGTGTATATGCCCATTTGCATAAGGAGGGCCATCATGTAAAATGAATTTCTCTTTTCCTTTTGACTTATTTCTAAGTTTTTCAAAAATTTTTCCATTTTCCCAATTCTTCAAAATTTCAGGCTCTTTTGTAGGTAAACTAGCTTTCATTGAAAAAGCTGTTTTAGGAAGTTGTAGAGTTTCTTTTGACATTATTTTTTTGCTTGATCTATATCAACTTTTATCTGTTTTTTTAAATATTCAAAGTTTTTAAATTTTTTTTCTGGTCTTATAAATTTTTTAAAACTAACACTTATTACTTTATTATATAAATTTTTATTAATTCCAAAGATATTTGTTTCTAAAAGTAAACTTTGTCCTTTAAAAGTGGGTCTGTAACCGATATTAGCAATACCGTTTTTAATGAAATTGGCACTTTTGACTTTAACTGCATAAACACCCAGTTTTGGTATAACGTAGCTTCCAACTTTAAGATTACAGGTAGGAAATCCAATTTTCCGTCCCCTTTTTTTTCCTTTAACAACTTTTCCCTCTATGCTCCAATTTCTTTTTAACAAATTATTTACTTCAAAAAATTTTCCATTTCTTATTTTTTTTCTTACAAAAGTTGAAGAAATAATTCTGCCATTTTTCTTAAATGGTTTTGTTATTATATTTTTATAAGCAAATTTTTTTTCAAACTTTTTTAAAGTTTCTATATTTCCTTGACGTTTAAAACCAAATCTAAAATTTCTACTTACGTATAAATATCTGCATTTAATTTTCTTATAAATAATTTTCTTTATAAATTCTTCAGCTGTTAAAGAAGAAAAATTTTTATTAAATTTAATAATAATTAAAAAATCTAATTTTAATTTTTTTAGTTGATCTTTCTTCTGGTTAAGAGAATTAATTCTATGATCTTTTTTTTTTTATTAAAAAACATTACAGGCAATGGCTCAAACGTCATTACACCAAATGGCAACTTATTTTTTTTTGCTTTATTTTTTGCTTCATTAATTACTTTTTGATGACCTAAATGTAATCCATCAAAATTACCTATAGCTATTACGCCATTTTGATGTTTTTGAATTATATTTACATTATTATAGATTTTCATCACCACTTAAGTTCTTTTTGAAAAAAATTTGCTTTAACTTTGTATTTATTCATAAGAGTATTGAGATCTGAGTTATCTTTATATTCATCCCGATGCACACCTTCGGTAATAAATATACAATCAATGTCCAGATTATTTGCTCCCTTGATATCTGTTCTCATATTATCTCCTATTGCTAAAACTTTTTCATTAGGCTTAAAGCACATATTATAAATTTCTTTATAAGGCTTACCGAAGTAAATTACTTCTCCACCAAGTTCCTCAAACACTTTAGCTACTGATCCGGCACATAATTCTTCAATATCTCCTCTGTGAACGGTCAAATCCGGATTAGTGCACACTAATTTTTTTGAAATATGTTTTTTTAAAAAGTTTTTATAATATTCCAAATTGTTTTCATAATTGTCAAACAAACCTGTACACAAGATAAAATCACATTTTTCAATTTTGGTTTTGTTATTTTTTACTTTTTCGAAAATAGAAGTATCTCTTGGAGGCCCCAAGTGAAAAAAAGTCTTTCCAAATTTATTTTCATTTATTGAATACATAGCTGCTTCACCCGAGGTCATAACATTAGATAGATATTTTCTTTCCATATTCATTTTTAATAAGAAGTTTATTACTTTAGAACTAGGTCTTGGAGCATTAGATAAAAATACAATCTTTTTTGAATTTTTATTCAGCTGCTCTATAGTATGAATTGCGTTCCTATTGAGTATTACACCGTTATGTATAACGCCCCACAAGTCTATGACAAAGGTGTCATAATTATCGTAAATATCTGATAAGTGCTTTAGTTCCTTCAATTTGCCAAATCTCTGTTAATTAGTGCTCATAAAATATAGTATTTTTAGGTCATTTTAATGATATTTGCCTCTTGAAATCTTATTAAAAACTCACCATATCAACACTACATCAAAATTTATAGGAGAAAATATATATGAAATTTAGACCTTTACACGATCGTGTACTTATTAAAGTGCTAGATAGTGAAGAAAAAACTGCTGGAGGGATTATTATACCTGACACAGCTAAAGAAAAACCTCAAGAAGGTGAAGTTGTAGCCGTAGGTAAAGGCGCCAAAAATGATGAAGGTAAAATTACTCCAATGGATGTAAAAGTTGGAGATATAGTTCTGTTCGGAAAATGGTCCGGAACAGAGGTAAAAATAGACGGTAAAGAATACAGCATTATGAAAGAGTCGGACATAATGGGAATTTCAAAAAGTAAAAAATAACATTTAGAGGAGAAGAAAATGGCGAAAATAATTAAATTTGACACAGAAGCTAGATCAAAGATGCTTACTGGAGTTAACACTTTAGCTAATGCTGTTAAGGTAACATTAGGTCCAAAAGGTCGAAATGTTGTTATGGACAAATCTTATGGAGCTCCAAGAACAACAAAAGATGGCGTTTCTGTTGCTAAAGAAATAGAGCTCGAAGATAAATTTGAAAATATGGGTGCGCAAATGGTCAAAGAAGTTGCTAGCAAAACTAATGATAATGCTGGCGATGGAACAACTACAGCAACTATTTTAACTCAAGCAATTGTTAATGAGGGATTAAAATATGTTACAGCTGGCATGAATCCAATGGATATCAAACGAGGTATAGACAAAGCAGTCGAACAAGTGATCAATAAGTTAAAAACATCTTCTAAAAAAGTTAAAGCTAATGAAGAGGTGGCTCAAGTTGGAACTATTTCAGCAAACGGTGAAAAATCAATTGGAGACATGATTTCTAAAGCAATGCAAAAAGTTGGTAATGAAGGTGTAATTACGGTTGAAGAAGCAAAAGGTGTTGAAACTGAATTAGATGTGGTTGAAGGTATGCAGTTCGATAGAGGTTATTTATCTCCTTACTTTGTAACCAATACTGAAAAAATGACAACTGAACTTGAAAATCCCCTTGTTCTTTTAGTTGAAAAAAAGTTGACTAATTTGCAGCCGATGGTTCCACTATTGGAGTCTGTGGTTCAAGCTAATAGACCATTAATGATTATATCTGAAGATGTGGAAGGCGAAGCTTTAGCAACTTTAGTCGTAAACAAATTGAGAGGCGGTCTTAAAGTTGTTGCAGTCAAAGCCCCAGGCTTTGGAGATAGAAGAAAAGCGATGTTAGAGGACATTGCTATTCTAACTGGAGGACAAGTTATTTCAGAAGATCTTGGCATCAAATTAGAGAACGTTAAAATTGGAGATTTAGGATCTTGTAAAAAAGTTAAAATTGATAAAGAGAATAGTACGATTGTAGCTGGAGAAGGTAAAAAATCTGATATTGAAGCTAGGTGTAATCAAATTAGATCAGAGATCAACGATACAACATCTGACTATGATAAAGAAAAACTTCAAGAAAGATTAGCTAAACTTGCTGGTGGTGTTGCTGTAATTAAAGTTGGTGGGGCTACCGAAGTTGAAGTTAAAGAAAGAAAAGATAGAGTTGAAGATGCACTCAACGCAACAAGGGCAGCTGTAGAAGAAGGAGTAGTAATCGGTGGTGGTTGTGCTCTACTTTATGCTTCACAAGAGTTAGATGGAGTTAAAGTAAAAGGCGATGATCAAAAAGCTGGAGTTGAGATTGTAAAAAAAGCTCTTCAAGCCCCGGTTAGACAAATTACAGCAAATGCTGGCGTAGATGGCTCTGTAGTAGTCGGTAAACTTTTAGAAGGCAAAAAATCTTCTCAAGGATATGATGCTCAAAATGAAGAATACGTTGATATGTTTGCTAAAGGGATAATTGATCCAACTAAAGTAGTAAGGTCTGCATTGCAAGATGCTGCTTCAATTGCTGGACTATTAATTACAACTGAAGCAATGATAGCAGACAAGCCAGAAGAAAAAGATGCTGGTCCTGCAATGCCTCCAATGGGCGGTGGCATGGGTGGAATGGGTGGAATGGGCGGCATGGGAATGTAATCCCCATCGTTCTCAAACAAAAATTCAAAAAGGGCAGTTTTTACTGCCCTTTTTTTTATCTATTATTATCATCATAAAGCTCTTTAGTAAGATTAGTAGATGGATCTACAAAACCTACGCCTTTATTATATCTTTCATATTTAGGAAATTCTTTTAAAAACTTTTCGGTCTTTATATTT
>MDTD01027951.1_pt1 | contig 16506 bp, 12 predicted proteins | sample 811221 | NCBI WGS metagenome assembly MDTD01 (sample SAMN05326646, study PRJNA326480) | marine metagenome | isolation source: seawater | place: Pacific Ocean: South West | collected 2011 | reverse complement strand
GCAGTAATGCATATGATATTGTTTTGGCTGACCCCCCATATAAAGCTCTTCTATTTTCAAAATTACATATGCAAATAAAGAATGTTTTAACTAAAGAGGGAAAATTTTGTATTGAAATGAAACGTCAAATAATTGAAAATGATGGAGAAATTCGAATAAAATATTATGGTAATACTCAAGTAGTTTTTGGATGGAAAACAAAAAAATAATAGCAATTTATCCAGGATCCTTTGATCCAATAACTCTAGGTCATCTAGATATTTTAAAAAGATCTTCAATGCTATTTTCTAAGGTTATAGTAGCTGTGGCAGTTAACTCAGAAAAAAAATCAATGTTTTCACAAAAATCACGCGTAAAAATGATTAAAGATTCAGTAAACAGTTTAAAAAATATAGAAGTTGATAATTTTTCTGGATTATTAGTTGATTATGCTAAAATAAAAAAAGCTAGTGTAATTATTCGAGGAATCAGGGCATTATCTGATTATGAATATGAATTTAATATGGCATTAATGAACAGAAGTTTAGAAAAGACAATTACTACAACATTTTTGGTTGCTCATCAAAATTATACACATTTAAGTTCATCTTTAGTTAGAGAAATTGCCAAATTAAATGGAGATGTTTCAAAATTTGTACCAAAAAATGTTATTAAAGAATTAAATCGAAAAGTAGATGCTCGAAATCAGAAATAAAATATTTAAAAGAGCTATTAATAAGAATGCAAAAATAGTACTTCCAGAGTCAGAAGATGGAAGAATTAAAGAAGCAGTGCAAGAATTAAGACTAAAAGGATTTTATATTTTAGATTTAGAAGAATTTAATTTTAAGGAAAAGAAGTATATTGATTATCTATCAAGGTTAAGTTTTACTAAAAATTGGTCAAAAGAAATGATTATTAGTTATTTGAAAAATCCTTTAAATCTTGGTGCTACATTAGTTGCACTTGATGATGCAGATGGTATGGTTGCGGGATCTGTAAATTCAACTGCAGACGTTATTCGTACAGCAATAAGAATTGTTGGTGTAGAAAATAAATCAAAATGGGTTTCAAGTATTTTTTTAATGGTGCATCCCGATGAAAAATTTATTTACACATATACTGATTGTGCTGTTATACCTGAACCAACATCTGAGCAGCTTGCAGAAATTGCTAAGAATGCAGCGATATTTCATCAATTGTTAACAAATGAAGAACCAATTATAGCTTTTTTATCTTTTTCAACTAAAGGTAGTAGTAATCACTACAGAGCAAAAAAAATACACGATTCAGTAAAGATATTTGGAAATAAGTATCCAAATTTTTCATATGATGGAGAAATTCAATTTGATGCGGCAATTAATTATGATATTTCAAATAAGAAAATTAAAAATTCAAAAATTAACGGATCAGCTAACGTATTTATTTTTCCAAATTTAGATGCAGGAAATATAGCGTATAAAATTACCGAGAGATTAGCAGGGTATTCTGCTTGGGGACCATTGTTACAAGGATTAAAGAAGCCAGTACATGATTTGTCGAGGGGGTGTAGTGTTCAAGATATTATTGATATTACCATGGTCGCAGCTTTGCAGAAAATTAATTGAAGAATTTAGAATAAGTTTTATTTTGAATTTATTAAAATAAATTAAATAAATAGTTTAAAAATAATAAATTAAGGGTAGAGAGATGAAAAAAACGATCACACCAGTTAATGGAAAAAAAATTATGATGACAAATAATAAATTAAATGTACCTGATAACCCAATAATACCATTTATCGAAGGAGATGGTACTGGTGTAGATATTTGGAAAACATCGCAAAAAGTTTTAGATTCCGCCGTAAAAAAAGCATATAATGGTAAGAAAAAAATCGAATGGTTAGAGGTGTATGCTGGAGAAAAAGCAAATACAGTATATGGACCGAACACTTGGCTGCCAGAAGAAACGTTAGATAAAATAAATGAATATTTAGTCGCAATAAAAGGTCCCTTGACAACACCTGTAGGTGGTGGTATTCGCTCAATAAATGTTGCATTAAGGCAGAGGTTAGATTTATACGTATGTTTAAGACCAGTTCGTTGGTTTAAAAATGTACCTTCACCTGTAAAAAATCCAGAATTGATTGATATGGTTATCTTTAGAGAAAATACAGAGGATATTTATGCTGGTATTGAATTTGAGCAAGGAGAAAGTAATAATCAGAAGTTTTTAAATTTCCTAAGTGATGAAATGCCTGAACTATATGATAAAATTCGTTTTCCTAACTCTGTAGGTATAGGTGTTAAACCAATATCTTGTCAAGGAACTGAACGATTGGTTCGAGCTGCAATTAAATATGCAATTGATAATAATCGTAAAAATATTACTCTCGTTCACAAAGGAAATATAATGAAGTATACAGAGGGTGCATTTAAAAATTGGGGATATGATATAGCCGAAAAAGAATTTGGTGATATGGTTTTTACGTGGAGAAAATGGGATGAAATAAAAGAACAAGAATCTGAAAAAAAAGCTAATGAGATCATGAATCAAGCAGAAAAAAAGGGTAAATTAATTGTTAAAGATGCAATAGCAGATAATTTCTTACAACAAATCCTCACACGCTCCTCAGAATATGATGTCATCGCGACTATGAATTTAAATGGTGATTATATTTCAGATGCACTCGCCGCACAGGTCGGTGGAATAGGTATCGCACCGGGTGCTAACATAAATTATCAAACCGGTAAAGCTATATTTGAAGCTACCCACGGAACGGCACCAAAATATGCAGGTCAAGATAAAGTTAATCCGGGATCTGTTATTTTATCGGGTGAAATGATGTTAAGATATATTGGTTGGACTAAAGCAGCAGATTTAATCATTAGTAGTCTAGATCAAACTATTAATCAACAAAAAGTTACATATGATTTTCATCGCCAAATGCAAAATGCTACTTTACTAAAGTGTTCTGAATTTGGTGATGCAATGATAAGTAATATGTGATAATATAAAATGAAATTCATTGATCATATTACTATAAAAGTAAAAGCTGGTGATGGTGGTCATGGATGCATAGCATTTCATAGAGAAAAATTTATGCCGAAAGGAGGCCCCTCTGGAGGTGATGGTGGTCATGGTGGCGATATTATATTGAAAGCAAATAGTCAACTTACAACATTACAAGATATTTCGTTTAAAAAATTATATAAAGCTCAGAGAGGGCAACATGGTCAAGGAAAAAATATGCATGGTAAAAATGGAAAAAGTATTATAATCGAAGTACCTCTTGGAACATTAGCAGTAAATAAAGAATCAAAAGAGATACTATGTGATATAGTTAAAAATAATCAATCACAAATCATAGCGTTTGGAGGAAATGGCGGTTTTGGTAATGCAAGGTTTAAAACTCAGTATAATACAACTCCAAGAATTGCTAATGATGGACAAATTGGTGAAACTAAAATAGTTGAATTGGAGTTGAAGATTTTAGCGGATGTTGGATTAGTCGGTTTTCCTAATGTTGGAAAATCCACACTTTTATCAAAATTATCCTCTGCAAAACCTAAAATAGCTGATTACCCCTTCACAACATTAACTCCGAATCTTGGTATTGTTAAATATGGAGATTACAATTCATTCGTAATGGCAGATATCCCCGGATTAATCAAAGGAGCAAGTTTAGGTAAAGGGTTAGGATTACAGTTTTTGAAACATATTGAAAGAACTAAAATATTACTTTTCATAATTGACGGTACTTCTAACGATATTAAAAATGAATTAACTACTCTAGAAAATGAAATAAAAAGCTATGGCGCGAATTTATTTACAAAACCAAAGTTAATATTCGTATCAAAAAATGATATAATGGAAATTGATTTAATTAAAAGAAAATTCCTTAAAGAAAATAATATTGATACTTTTTCCTCAGTAACTGGTAATAATCTTTCTATTTTATTAAAAAAAATTATTTCTACAATTAATGATATCAAAGAATCTCCACCCAGTGAGAATTAAGTAGAATAAAGTCCTCAATTTTTTTATTAAAAAATAAAATTATTTGAACAAAAAATATCTAGTCGAGAAGTAAAATAATAGTTTAATATTTAGTACTTTTATTGTTGTATAAAAAAAGAATAAATATAAAATATTTGTTCTTAATTCTATCAGATCTATTGGTTAACTGTTTTATTAAGGTAATTTTTGAGAAATCACATATTTATCATTGATTTTGGTTCACAATATACTCAACTCATTGCGCGTAGGATAAGAGAAAATAATGTTTTTTGTGAAATTGTACCTTTTTCAGTTAATCCAGATATTATTTTAGACAAAAATCCAATTGGATTAATACTATCAGGTGGACCTTCTAGTGTTTATAATAAAGATGCTCCAAGAATTTCAAATAATATAATGTTTAGTAAAATACCGATACTTGGAATTTGTTATGGAATGCAATTAATAATACGAGCTCATGGCGGAAGAGTAGGTAATCTGAGAAAAAGAGAATATGGAGTTTCGGAGTTAATTAAAAACAATAATTCTAAATTATTTCATAATATTTCACCAAAATCTCAAGTTTGGATGAGTCATGGAGATCACATGGAAATATGTCCAGAAAAATTTAAAATTGATGCAATATCAAAAGACAAAATTCCTTCTGCAATCTCATCCAAGACAAAAGATATTTATGGTATACAATTTCATCCTGAAGTCTCGCATACTTCAGAAGGTAATCAATTATTAAAAAACTTTATTTTTAAAATTTGTAATGCAAATAGAGATTGGACTGCTGAAAATTTTATAAAAAGTCAAGTGCAATATATCAGAGAAAAAGTTGGAGATGCAAAAGTAATATGTGGTGTAAGTGGAGGTGTTGATTCAACTGTAACTGTAAAATTATTGAGTGAAGCTATTGACACAAATGTGATACCTGTTTTTATAGATAATGGATTATTGAGAAAGAATGAATTCAAATACGTTAAGCAAATTTTCAAAAAAAAATTAAAAATTCCGTTGTTTGCCTTTAAAAGTGGAACAAATTTTTTAAGTAAATTAAAAAATGTAACAAATCCAGAACATAAAAGAAAAATAATTGGTAAAGAATTTATTAGAACATTTGAAGAAATATCAAAAAAATACAAAAATCTCAAATTCTTAGCTCAAGGTACATTGTATCCTGATATAATTGAGAGTGTTTCTGTAAATGGACCATCAGTGACTATCAAATCTCATCATAATGTTGGAGGTTTACCAAAAAAATTAAATTTAAAATTAATTGAGCCATTAAGAGAGTTATTTAAAGATGAGGTTAGGCATATAGGTCGTTTATTAAATATTCCTGACGATTTAATAGATAGACATCCGTTTCCAGGACCAGGTTTATCTATTCGTATTATAGGAAAAATAACAAAACAAAAGTTGAAATTAATTCGAGAGGCAGATGCAATTTTTATTGAAGAACTACATCAACATCAATTATACCATAAGACATGGCAAGCATTTGCAGTTTTATTGCCCGTTAAGTCTGTGGGAGTCATGGGAGATAAACGAACTTATCAAAGAACAATTGTACTCAGAGCTGTTTCTTCAAATGATGGTATGACTGCTGAATGGACTGAATTTCCATATTATTTTTTAAAAAGAGTATCAACAAGAATTGTTAATGAAGTTCCTGGTATTAATAGAGTCCTATACGATATTAGTAATAAACCACCAGGAACTATAGAATGGGAGTGACATGAGTAATTTTGAAAATAACAAAATCAAACAAAAAGCCCTAACATTTGATGATGTTTTGCTAATACCACAAAAAAGCAATATAGTTCCAAAGGATGTTTTGTTAACGACAAAGTTAACTAGGAATTTAAATTTAAATATACCTTTAATATCTGCAGCTATGGATACTGTTACTGAAACTAAAATGGCTATTGCAATGGCAAGAGAAGGTGGATTAGGAGTTATCCACAAGAATTTATCAATAGACAAACAAGCTGATATGGTAGATCAAGTTAAAAGATCTGAAAGTGGAATGATAATTGATCCTTTGACAATTAGTTCTGATAAATGTTTAAAAGATGCCCTCGAATTGATGGCAAAATATAGAATAAGTGGTATTCCGATTGTTGATAATGGCAAGTTGAATGGTATTTTAACGAATAGGGATATTAGATTTTTGACTGATTTCACAAAACCAATTAGTCAATATATGACAAAAAAAAATAAATTGGTTACAGTACCAAAAGGTACAACATTAGAAGAAGCAGAAAAAATATTGCAACAAAATAGAATTGAAAAATTACTAGTAGTTGATAAAAAAGGGGATTTAGCTGGTCTCATTACTGTTAAAGATATTTTAAAGAAAAAACAATATCCAAATGCTATAAAGGATTCTCACGGAAGATTATTAGTCGGTGCTGCCGTTGGTACTGGGAAAGATACACTTTCAAGAGCTGAAGAATTAATCAATGCTGGAGCTGATGTTTTAATTGTAGATACAGCACATGGACATTCTCAAGGAGTTTTAAACATAGTTGAAAAAATTAGGAATAAATTTGAAATAGAATTAATTGCTGGCAACATTGTTACAAAAGATGCTGCTCAAGATTTAATAAAAAGGGGAGTAACAGGAGTAAAAGTTGGAATTGGTGCCGGTGCAAGTTGTACCACTAGAATTGTTGCGGGTGTGGGTTTACCTCAATTATCAGCTATATTAGAATGTTCAGAATTTTGCTCTGAAAATAATATTCCAATAATTGCTGATGGAGGAATAAGATTTTCTGGAGATATTTCAAAGTCAATTGCAGCAGGTGCACATTCTGTTATGATAGGGTCGTTATTTGCCGGCATGGAAGAATCTCCTGGAGAGACTGTATTATATGAAGGACGCAGTTTTAAAACATATAGAGGAATGGGAAGCTTGGCTGCAATGAAAGATGGAAGTGGTGATAGGTATTTTCAAGAAGGTCAAATTCAAAATAAACTAGTCCCTGAAGGAATTGAAGGAATGGTCCCTTATAGGGGTAATGTATATCAAACAATATATCAGTTAATTGGTGGTTTAAAATCAGCTATGGGCTATACTGGTAACCTAACTATTAACGAAATGAGGGAAAAATCAAAATTTGTACAAATTACTGCATCAGGTATGAAAGAAAGTCACCCTCATGATATGAAAATTACAAAAGAAGCACCAAATTATAACTTGTAAAGTCAATGAAAAAGAATAATGTGAAATATATCTTTGTATTTGGTGGTGTTTTATCTGGCTTAGGAAAAGGTATTGTATCTGCATCAATTGGATACTTACTTAAATCTAGAGGATTTAAGGTAACAATACAGAAATTAGATCCATATTTAAATATTGATCCTGGTACGATGAATCCTTATCAGCATGGAGAGGTCTTTGTACTTGATGACGGCTCTGAGACAGATCTTGATCTTGGTCATTATGAAAGATTTATTGATACAAACCTAAGCAAAAATAATACAACTTCATCAGGAAGAGTATATTGGGATGTACTTGAAAGAGAAAGAAAGGGAGATTATTTAGGTGAAACAATTCAAGTAATACCACATATTACTGATGAAATCAAGACTAGAATTTTAGATGTAAATAAAAATAATAATTACGATGCAATTATTGTTGAAGTAGGAGGTACAGTTGGTGATATAGAGGGACAACCTTTCTATGAGGCAATCAGGCAACTTAGATTAAATATAGGAAGAAAAAATACAATTGTAATTCATTTAACATTATTACCATATTTAAATGCATCTGGTGAAATGAAGACAAAACCTACACAACATAGTGTTATGCGATTAAGAGAAATTGGATTAGATCCAGAAATGATAGTGTGTAGAACTGAAGATAACCACAATTTAAATATTAAAATGAAAAAAAAGATAGGATTATTTTGCAATGTAAATCCTGATTATGTTTTTGAATCACCTGATGTTGAAAGTATATATGAAATTCCTTTAGTTTTAAATAAACAAGGATTTGATCATGCGATAATTAATACTCTTGGAATGCCAAATAAAAGTGGCCACTCAGGGATTAAGTATTTAAATAATTTTCTTAAAAATTTTAAAAATCCAAAGCAAAAAATTAAAATTGCTATCTCTGGAAAATATAATAATCTTCATGATGCATATAAAAGTATATTAGAAGCATTTATACATTCTGGAGTTGAAAATAATGCGCACATTGATGTTAAATGGATTGATACAGAGGAATTAGAAAAATCAGGTGAATTAACTAAGGCATTTTCTGATATTGATGGTATATTGATACCGGGTGGTTTTGGTGATCGAGGCATTGAAGGAAAAATATCATCTGTGAAATATGCACGCGAAAATCAGATACCATTTTTTGGTATTTGTTTGGGTTTACAATGTGCTATTATTGATTATGCAAGAAATGTATGTGGATTGAAAAATGCAAATAGCACAGAGTTTGATTTTAATAGTAATGAACCCGTTATACATATTATGAAAAATCAAAAAAATATAAATACTAAAGGTGCGACGATGCGTTTAGGATCCTATCCTTGCACTGTATTTAGAGATACAAAAGCTTATGACGCATATGGAAAAACTAAAATACATGAGAGACACAGGCACCGATATGAAGTTAATAATAAATACAAAAAAGATTTAGTTGAATCAGGTTTAATTATAAGTGGTATCAACCAAGAGCTAGATTTAATCGAAATGGTTGAAATTAGTAAACATCCTTGGTTTGTTGGAGTTCAATTCCATCCTGAATTAAAAAGTAGAGTTGTTAAGGCACATCCACTTTTTAGAGATTTTATATCAGCATCGATTAATTATTCTAAAAATAAATAAATATAATAATATTATCTTAAATAGAAGAAAATAAAATATTGAGAAAAAATAATTATAGAAATATTGCAATCATAGCGCACGTTGATCATGGAAAAACAACTCTTGTTGATGGAATGCTTCGGTATGCTGGGCAATTCAGAGAAAACGAAGAAGTTATTGATCGCGTGATGGATAATATGGATTTAGAGAGAGAAAGAGGTATTACAATTACTGCTAAAAATACTGCAGTAAATTACAATAATACAAAAATAAATATAGTGGATACACCTGGTCATGCTGACTTTGGAGGAGAAGTAGAGAGAAGTTTAAATTTAGTAGATGGCGTTTTATTATTAGTTGACTCAAGTGAGGGTCCTTTACCACAAACAAGGTTTGTTCTCAAAAAAGCTCTTGAAAAAAAATTACCAGTAATTTTAATAGTTAATAAAATTGATAGAAAAGATGCTAGAATAAAAGAAGTTATTAACGAAGTGTACGATTTATTCATTGATTTAGGAGCAAATGATCAGCAAATTGATTTTCTAATTTTATATACAAATGCAAAAAAAGGAATTGCACATTTAGCAATAAATGATAATTCAGTTGATTTAAAACCACTTTTTAATGCAATTATTACAGAGATTCCTGGACCAATTGCAGATGATAGTAAACCTCCAAAATTACTAGTTACTAATTTAGATTATGATGCATATGTTGGTCAAATTGTTGTAGGTAGGTTAAGTGATGGTATTTTAGAAATGAATAAAAGATATAGTCATTGTAATGAATTTGGTATAAAATCAGGTATTAAATTTTCTGCATGTTACACTTATGATGGTTTAAGAAAAATAAAAGTTAAAAGGGTAGAAGCAGGTGATATTATCGCAATAGCAGGTGTTGATGATGTGAAAATAGGAGATACGATTACATCTGAAGAAAATCCGGTACCCTTACCTAGGATCGAAATTGATAAACCAACCGTATCAATGCAATTTTGTGTTAATAATGGACCATTTTCTGGAAAAGAAGGAGAGTTTCTTACATCAAGACATTTAAAAGATAGACTTTACAAGGAAACATTATTAAATGTTTCATTGAATGTTAAATCCACGAGTAATGCTGACACTTTTGAAGTATGTGGAAGGGGTGAATTACAACTCGCTGTGTTAATTGAGACAATGAGGCGAGAAGGGTTCGAATTATTGGTATCTAAACCACAAGTAATTACTAAAGAAAATGATGGTATATTAAGCGAACCAATGGAGCATGTTTTTATTGATATTCCTGAAAATAATGTTGGCATTATAACGGAAAGACTATCTCAGAGAAAAGGTAGAATGATAAATATGAAAAATAATGGGTATGGACGCGTGAATATGGAATTTAAAATACCATCCAGAGGCCTTATAGGATTTAGAAGTCAGTTTTTAACAGACACTAAAGGTGCTGGAATTATGAACAGTTTATTTTCTGGATTTTCACCTTGGTTTGGTGATATTTCCCAAAGAACCAATGGTGCAATTATTTCTGATCGAGATGGTAAAGTTACTAGATATGCATGTTTAGGGATGTTAGATAGAGGAGAGTTGTTTATTGACATTGGAACACCAGTATACAAGGGTATGATAATAGGAGAGAGAAATAGAGAAGGTGATTTAGAAGTTAATATAACCCGTGAAAAAAAGTTAACCAATATGAGGAGTTCAACATCCGAAGCAACTGTCACGTTAAGAACTTACAAAAAGTTATCTCTAGATCAATCTATTGAGTTTATATCCGATGATGAGTACGTTGAAGTTACTCCAGAAAATATCAGACTGAGAAAAATGGAGTTAGATTCAAATAAAAGAGCTTCAATTAAAAAGAAACAAAAATTAAGAAAGTCATAATTAGATTTGAGAAATAAATGAAAAGAACAAAAATCATAGCTACACTTGGACCAGCCACAAATACATCTGAAAAAATTAGTGATTTAATAAATTCAGGAATGGATGTTGCAAGAATTAATATGTCTCATACTCAAGATAAAGAATATTTAATTGATTTAGTAAAAAAAATAAGAACTGAAGCAAAAAAATTTAATAGATCAGTTTCTATATTAATGGATTTAGCCGGACCCAAGTTACGTGTAAAGAGATTTTCAAAAAATAAAAAAATAACAATAACTAAAGGCAATACATATTCATTAGGTTATGATGATGCAGATATACCTATTGATGTCAACTTGAAATTCAAAAGTATTGATGAAGGAGCGGCAGTCAAAATTGACGATGGAACTATTTCTTTCAATGTTTTAAACCATAAAAATGAAAAACTAGAACTATCTGCAGAAAATTCGGGTGAAATACTGTCTGGAAAAGGAGTCAATTTCCCAGGAATTACATTGAATATTCCTGCTGTTACTGACAAGGATTTGCATGATGTAAGAATTGCAATTGAATTAGAAATTGATTGGATTGCGATGTCATTTGTTAGAAATGTTGATGACAGTTTTCCAGTAATTGATATATTTAATCGATATTCTAAATCAATACCAATGATAGCTAAGATAGAAAAGCCTGAAGCATTAGAAAATTTATCTCAAATTATTGATCATTTTGATGGAATACTAGTTGCAAGAGGTGATTTAGGTGTTGAAATGCCTCTTCAAGAACTACCTATATTACAAAAAAAAATTGTTAATAGATGTCTTAGAAAAAGAAAACCAGTTATTATTGCTACTCAAATGCTTGAAACGATGATTGAAAATCCAATTCCTACTAGGGCAGAAGTAAACGATGTAGCTAATGCTATATACGACGGAGCTGATGCTGTAATGCTTTCTGGTGAGACAGCAATGGGTAAATATCCTATAAAAACCTTAAATATCATGTCTGATATAATTAAATCAGTTGAAAAAGATTTTGATCAATCAAACTTTAATAGAAATATCCAAATACAAAAAAATGTGATTATTGATAATCGTCAATCAATTGCACATGCTGTTTTTACATTGGTAAATGATATGAAAATTAATCATATTGTAGTTATGACAGAAACCGGTAAAACAGCAAAACAAATGGCTCTATATAGACCAGACGCTACAATATATGCTTTGTGTCCAAATTGGAATATTTGTCGTGAATTAAACTTAATATGGGGTATAATACCTATTTTAGTTGAAGATATTAATTCTACAGATCAAATGTTAAATTATTCTTCTATAGTTTTAAAAAAATTAAAATTTTTACGTGAGGGAGACGAATATATACTTACTGCAGGTGTTCCAGTTGGAGTTTCAGGAACAACTAATATGTTAAAAATTCATATTGCTTAATACTAATTTAGATTAGTCTTTTTTGATAACTTTGGTTTTAAACCTAATATTTTAAATAATTCTTTATCTTTATTGCTAGCTGGATTAGGTGTGGTAAGTAATTTTTCACCAGAAAAAATAGAATTTGCACCTGCTAAAAAACATAAAGCTTGTGCTTCATCAGACATGGATAATCTTCCAGCTGAAAGCCTTATTATTGACTTTGGCATGAGTATCCGACTTGTAGAAATCATACGAATCATATCCCATGTATTTACTTCTTTTTTATCTTCAAGAGGAGTACCTTTTATACTTACTAATGCATTTATTGGTACAGATTCAGGATGTTTTTTTAAAGTGGCTAAGGAATATAGCATTTCGATTCTATCTTGATCTGTTTCTCCCATTCCAATAATACCTCCTGAGCAAATTGTTACTCCGGCATTTCGAATATTTTTTAAGGTTTTCATTCTATCTTCATGAGTATGAGTAGATATTATGTTTGAATAATATTCTTTAGAGGTATCAATGTTATGATTATAAGCGTATAATCCAGCATTTTTCATTCGTGTGATTTGCTCTTCAGTTGCCATCCCTAGGGTGCTACACACTTCAAGTCCTAATTTATTTACACCCTTGATCATTTCAATAACATTATCAAAATCTTTATTATTTTTTACTTCTTTCCATGCAGCACCCATGCAAAAACGCGTCGAACCAAGACCTTTTGCAATTTTTGCAGATTTAATTACTTGTTCATATGTCAGTAAACTCTCTGCATTTAATCCTGTCTTGTATCGAGCTGATTGAGAGCAATAGGAACAATCTTCTGAACAGCCTCCAGTTTTAATCGAAAGTAAGGTACATATTTGAACTTCTCCAGGAATATGGTTATCTTTGTGGATTCTATTAGAATTCTGGATGAGGTCAAAAAGTGGAGTGTGATAAATTTTTTTAATTTCTTTGATAGTCCAATCGGAGCGAGTTGACATTGTTTTCCTTAAATTTTAAATTATTTAAATAATATTGTTGGGTATTTCCCTTTTTTTATCAATTTATTAATTTCTTTTACAACATTTGGTTTATCTTCTTTATATGTAACTCCAAACCAATTTGATTCTGAATTTAAAACTAATAGCCGGTTTGTTTTTGAAACAATAAGGTCATTGACAATAGAGGGGATTAAAAATTCGCTATTAAGTTTGTCTCCATAGATATCTAAAAATAATGGAAATTTTTTTTCTAAATAATCAAATAATTTTGGAGTGAATCCCCACATATTCATAGATACTAATTCACTTCCATTTAAATTTATATCTCTATTTGAGGATATTAAATTTTTATTTCTCTGTAATTCTTTAGTTTCAACTACGGAATTTAAAAATCCTTCAGAAACTTGACAAAGACCTCGTGAAACAGCTCCAAATTTTGACAAAGTATTTTCTAATTTGAAGGCAACCATACTGTATTCTTTCTTGCCAGAAAGATAGAATTTAGATATTACCTCAAAGGATTCAAATCCGTAAAAATCATCTCCATTTATTACAACAAAAGGTTCATTGATAAGTTTCTTGGCTGATAATATGGCATGACCTGTCCCCCAAGGCTTTAATCTTCCATTTGGGCAGTTGTATCCTTTTGGAAGGTTTGATAAGTCTTGAAAAACAAACTCAACTTCAATTTTATTTTTATATTTATTAGTGATTTGGTTTTTAAATTCATTTTCAAATTCTTCCCGTATTATGAAAATTACTTTATTAAAACCTGCTCTTATTGCATCAAAAACAGAATAATCTATAATGGTTTCACCATTTGGACTTACAGGGTCGAGTTGTTTTAAGCCTCCATATCTAGAACCCATTCCCGCAGCCATCACTAATAGTGTTAAATCTTGCATAATCTTTTAAACCTCTTGAGTTGTTCCAATATCACAATTAACTATATAACCTTTTCCACCATTTTTATTGATTGCATCAACGACCATTTCTGGATTTTCAGGGGCATACGCAATCATGCATCCACCACCTCCTGAACCGTTTATTTTAGCACCAAAAGCACCACTTTTTAAAGATACTTTTATCAATTTTTCTATTCTTGGTGTACTGATATTTAACGTATCTCTTAAAATTGTATGATGTTTATTCATTAAATCGCCGATTAAATATTTATTACATAAAGAATTTTTAAGTTCATTTTTTGCTTGTTGTAAAAAATCTCGATTTTTTATGGTTCCAATTAAAAGATTTTTTTCAAAAATTGATAAATTATATTTCTCTAAATCTGTGATCAACACATTTTTCAAATCAAAACTTGGATTAATTTTCTTAATTTTATCTATGACAGATACTCTTAAATTTTTACATCTTTTTAATATGGTAATTGTTTTTTTAGATTCAAGAGAATCACCTATCACAAATGGTCCCAAATCCATAATTATTTGTTCAATTTTAGGAAATGGATATGTATCAAGATATATTAATCCACCGACAGAGGTAGAAATTTGATCCATAATTCCTCCAGGTTCATAAAATTCTTCTACTTCTGCTTTATATGCTAATTCTCCTATTTTTTCTTTAGACCAATTTTTTTGATTTTTTGCTACTTTAGATAGAAAATGAATCCAACTGACCATTATTGCAGATGAACTACTTATACCAGCTTTTATTGGGATTTGACTTTTTATCTCACATTCAAATCCAGATTCAAATATAAGTCCTTCATCAATAGCGATTTTTAGTCCACTTTTGAAGTAATCTCTTTTTTTTGTATAATTTAAATTGTTTAATTTAAATTTTTCAATTTGATTTATATTAGGTTTTTTAATGATGATTTCATCACTTTTTATAGAACTACCAGATATTATACACCTTTTTGATATAGCCATTGCAATTACAGGTAATCCTAGATAATCTTGATGCTCACCGAAAAGACAAATTCTACCGGGTGTCGAAATTTTTATCAAATAATTTTATCTTTTGAAAATTTTGAAACAAAAATAGCCGAAAAAAATGAGAAATTAAGAAAAATCAAACTATTATAATAATTTCCATACAATAAATTTCCCACGCCAATTAACATACTATAAATAAAAATACATCCAAGAATAACACATAGTATTTGTCTTTTGATATTCCAATTTTTATTTGATTTATTTTGGAAATTTTTCCATCCAGGACCACCGGGTTGTACCTTTTCTACAAATTTTTGTAAAGTTTTGATATCAGTTGATGGTGTTAAAAAAGTAGTTAAAATCCAAGTAATTGTAGTTATTCCAGTACCAATAATAAGTTTTTCATATTCTAATAATTTAAATATCTTTAACGAATCATGAATAAAGTGAAAATATATTGAAATAATTAAGCTACTAATCATGGCTATTATCTCGGTAAACGCGTTAATTCTCCACCAAAACCATCTTAATATATAAATTAGACCAGTTCCAGAACCAAGCAATAATAAAATAGAAAAAGCTTGTCCTGCATCAGTGAGAATCAAGCCAAGTCCTGAACCAAAGACTATCGAAAGAATACTAAAAATACGTCCAACTTTTACTAAGTTTTTTTCAGAAGCATTTGGTTTAATGAATCGTTTATAAAAGTCATTAACCAAATAACTTGCACCTAAATTAACTTGGGTTGACATCGTACTCATAAATGCTGCAATTAGGGATGCTGCAACTAAACCCAATAGGCCAGGGGGTAAAAGAGTTAGCATAGCGGGATATGCAACGTCATGACCAAGTTTGTCTCTTGTTAAATTAGGGAATGCAGAATTAATGTCAGCTAAATCTGGAAAAATAATGAGTGATGATAATGCAATTAATATCCACGGCCAAGGTCTTATTGCATAATGGGCAAAGTTAAAAAACAAGGTGGCTTTAAGCGCATTTTTTTCATCTTTTGCCGAGAACATTCTTTGAGCAATATAGCCTCCACCTCCGGGTTCTGAACCGGGGTAGTAACTTGCCCACCATTGAACAGCAAATGGAATAAGTAAAGTTGGGATCCAAATATCTGGATTCGTAAAGTCTGGTAATATATTAATTTTATCCTTTACATTTGGGTGAGAAATTAAGTTTACTATTCCATTTATTTGTTTTAAATCTAAGATATAAATAGTCGCCCAAATCGATCCTATCATTGCTATTAGAAATTGAATGAAATCAGTTATGATTACTGCTTTGAGTCCACCTAATGTGGAATATATAAGTGTAATTGAACAGGCTATTAATAATGTAAACCATGCAGGCCAGTTTAATACAATTTCACCAAATTTTATTGCTGCTAGACTCACTGCACCCATTACTAATACATTGAATACTAATCCTAAATATAATGCTCTGAATCCACGTAAAAAAGCAGCAGATTTTCCGCTATATCGAAGTTCATAGAATTCGATATCTGTCAAAACTCCTGTTTTAT
>MDTD01192891.1_pt1 | contig 16507 bp, 11 predicted proteins | sample 811221 | NCBI WGS metagenome assembly MDTD01 (sample SAMN05326646, study PRJNA326480) | marine metagenome | isolation source: seawater | place: Pacific Ocean: South West | collected 2011 | reverse complement strand
TGGATTGCTCGACTGAGGTTTAATAATTTCCCGGGTTGACGTGAGCTCAGCCCATGGGTCTTCTTCGAAATCCAGAGGAGAATTAACCTCTGCTTCAATTTCTCGGCTGATAGAAATGGGTATTTTTGATGGAATGGTTTGGGACTCACTGGTTTGCGTCTTAATGAATGACAATTCATTATGGCTCTTCGTAATGGTTGGCTCAGCAACAAAAGAGGACCAATCAAAAGGGACCACACTTGATGTGCGTGTAACGCCTTCTTCTTCGTCAAATTCTTGGGTAACCATTTCAAAAACGCCACCATCGATAAGGCCCGAAGGTGACTCCCCACGAAATCGGTGCTTTGCCAATCTTTTACCCTCGTGAAGCCATCTTTTTGTTTTACGAGGAAATAGGTCATGAATTAAACCCATGGTATCCGCTCGGGTCCAATTAATATCAATGGCATCAATGGCGCCTGCGATTTCTTTACAATCTTTAAATCGAAAATCCTTATCTCTCTCTAAAAGTTTAAGGCTCAATTCATCAACATCAGAGGCAACCCTTGAATTAACGGTAGATGGAGGCACCAAGGGAAAATGTAGAACCTGCTGGATGACCGATTGAAAAGTATTCCCGGTGAATAAGCGAGATATGGTCAAACTCTCCCAAAGGACCACCCCTAAAGCCCAGATATCTGATTGTTTGTTTGGTTTAGAGCCAGTGATTTGCTCCGGTGACATATATGAGAGCTTTCCCTTTAATGTGCCGGTCTTTGTCTTCACTTGAGAATCTTTTGATTTTGCAATTCCAAAATCGATGAGTTTCACGTCCCCGTGAGCCGTTATTAAAATATTAGCTGGCGAAACGTCGCGATGGATTAAACCAATGGCATGACCCATCTGATTCTTTAAAGAATGTGCGAAATGCAGCCCATAAGCAGTTTCCCTAAGAACTTGTAATATAAATGGAATAGGTACTTTTCGATCAATTTTTCGGGCCCGGCCCAGGACGTCAGATAAAGAGGGACCGTGCAAATATTCCATGACGATCATGGGTGGGGCTTCATTTTCATCCTCCACCGCGAACGTTTCTACAATGTTTTCATGCTGAAGCCTTAGGGCCAGTCGTCCCTCTTCCTCGAGCATCTCCCGAACTTCATCATTGATGAAGTCTTCCATGGGTGGGGCTTTCGCAACCAAGTAGCCATCGGTAATATCTGGGTGCCCGGTACTTTCAACCAAATACAACTCACCCATCCCACCCACAGCGAGTCGACGCTTTATTTTAAAGTAAGGATGACCATCGAGTTGGGTATTCACATTAAGACCTTAAAAATGACCGACGGGTTCTCATTAAAATTAACAATCCCACCATAGCGTAAAACCCATTTTCTTGAGAGTGTTCACAATGACACCCATTTGGGCTTTTGATTGTATCACAGTCTATGCCTTTGGGTTTGTTTTGAGGAAGACAATATCCTTCATAGCAGAAATTCTCAGAGCCACAGTCCTCTTGATAACTACAACTCTTTAAACAGACCTGTCGATTTAACCCGAGAATTAAACCACAGTCAGCCGAAGCACACTGACCAGAGACCTCACAGATCCTTCCTGGACCTAAGTATTTGTCTTTAATATCTTTTTTGCAAACACCTCGGGTTGTGCCTGTCGTGGCATCGGGAACGGTTAATTCACAAGTAAATGAGGATGGACAGGTGGTGTTCTGGTTAGAGCAGGGGAGACTGCAACGGGTGGTGTCTTCTTGTACGCCACAAAATAAACCCTCAACACATGAACAATCATCTTCACAAATTTCATACAGTCCAAATGGGCCCGCGCAGGAAGAATCATCATTTGAAGGATAAATTTCCAACATACCCGATTCATCATCAGGCCCTAAATCATGAAACTCGCCACCCGTATAAAATGGAGAAAGGGCCGACTCGTGAATGCTAAGGCAATCGGTTTCTGCTTCATCCACACACGGATGATCGAAACCTACAAAATGCCCCACTTCATGGACTGCAATACTCTCAACATCTGTCTCACTGCCACCCACAGACCAAACGTGGTCATAACCATTAAATACGATATCCGCAGATTTACGAGTAATGGTTTCCCCTGAGCCATTTGGGACATCAGCCAAGGTAATTCCTAAGGTTCCAGGACCTAAGCCACTTTCACGGGCCAAGCTTTTGGTTTCAGCCCAAAAAACCGTATTGATACCATCTTCTAAATTAAGTTCCGCAGGACCGGCTTGGGTCATTTCATAAAAGCGTAACCCACTTCCAGCCACGCAAGACCATGAATAAAAAGCACGACCCACGGCATCCAAATCTTCATCTGAGTCTATATCGTCGGAACCATTAGGGTGTAATGCGAATGGAACCGCTCCAGATTCCAAAGACCAGGAAGCCCCCGCAAATTTATATGCGAGAGCATCAGCACTAAAAAAAAATATAAATATCGCTAAATATTTAAAAATAAACAAATTATCATATACGCATGGGCATGATCACACAGAGGTGCTGCGGGTCTTCAGCGCCGACCCACAAACCCGGTGATAAAGCATCTGTCATTTTAAAATGAAGATTGTGGTCATTGAGTGCCGAAATGGCGTCGATCAAATAGCGTGCATTGAACGCAATTTGGATGTCTGGACCATTATATTCCACGGGAACATTGTCTTTAATTTCGCCCGTATCAGGATTTGTACAAGAGACAGTGAGGTTATCTCCAGCAATATCCAAACGCGCATCTTGTGTTTTCTCAGACGCCAATACCGAAACGCGTTTGAGGGAATTTAATATTTCGCTACGACTAGAGCGAACGATTTTGTCGGCCACATTTGGAATGACCTGTTTGTAATCAGGAAAAGTGCCGTCGATGAGTCTCATGATTAAGGTAACATCTTCAGATTGAATAATGGCTTTATTGTCAGCGATAGAAAAAGTGAACGAAGGTTGATCATTCTCACCATCACTCAATAGACGTAAAAGCTCGCCCAACCCTTTTCGTGGTAAAATCACCGGTTTCATACTGGAGAAATCAGCATCAGCAAAAACACGGTCCACTTTAGATAAACGGTGGCCATCAGTGGCTACCATGGCAATTTGACTCTTATTTTCTTTTTGAGGCTCTAAGTAAACACCGGTAAGATTGTACCGACTCTCGTCGCTGGAGGCGCAGAAAATTGTCCTTTGAACCATTTCACAGAATTGTTTTTTATCTAAAGAAAAGGAGGCGCTGGTATCACTCTCTGGGAATGGGGGATACTCTTCCCCTGAAAGTGCAACCAAACGTGCCTTTGTAGAGCCACAGCGTACCTCTACATGCTGGTTATCCAGCAGCTTAAGGGTTACGTCTGGACCACTTAAAACACGAACCATGTCAGCGAGAGAGCGTGCACCGATGGCCACTGTGCCTGGTGTTAGGACTTCACAAGAATTAATGAGTCTAACGCTCACGTTTAAATCAGTGGCTGAAAAGACAATTTGTCCTTGGCCTTGTTCAGTGACACGTGTTTCCAACAGCACATTATTTAAAATGGGGTTGGTGTTTCGTTTTGGGATAATCCCCAAAACTTTTGAAAGACTTTTTGATAGTTCGTTAACGGGTATTCGAAGTTCCATTTGATTTGTGTCCTGACACTTTTTAGAAAAAATAAGAGCTGGAAGTGCTTCTACAACGTCATGATATAAAATTTAAATAGAAATTTAATTTAGTAATAGAATTATAGCCTGTGGAAAGGGTGGAAAACCTAAAAAGCCGATATAAAACCAATCTTAAGCTTATTTTTATTTCCACTTCTTTCAGTGGAAACTTGTTTGGATATTTGTGGAAAAGATTGGCAGGTCTTTTTCCACAGTTTGTCCACAGCTTTTCAGTAAGTTCTTTTGGGAAAACTTTACCCCGGCAAAGGGGCGCCGCTTATTTATTTCCCACAGGCCATGTGGAAAATATTTAGATCGCAAGCACCTGTTTTTGTTTGTCAAAATAGAATGCGTCAGAGAGTTTTCCACAGGGGTAGGCAAAGGTGCGGTTTAGACTTTAACGGTGGTTTCTAACGGAAACCCAAATCCCTATACGAATCATAAATAAACTGGATAAACTTATAAGTGGTTAGATTTTATAGGGAAAATGTTTGGCCTTCTTTTTGCTCTTTAAAGGGCATCAGAAAGGAGACAAGTGATGAAAAAAGAATATCAACAGCTTTGGATGGTGGAGGAAAATAAAAATTCCAACGGACAGAGTAAAAGTTTTTGGACAAAAGTAGGGGTGGCCTTCAAAAACCGGGATGACTCCTGGTCAATAGAGCTCCAGGCGATTCCAGTGAATGGTAAACTGCAAATGAGACCTCCGAAAAAAATGGAGGTGCTTTGATGGTTAAATCGTCTTTTTGCGCCTTTGTTTTGGTTTTTATTTTCGCTTCATCGGTGCTGGCACAAAAGCAGATGGTGAATCTCAATGAAGCGGATATTCCTGCTTTATGTGCTTTGCCTGGAATTGGACCTAAAAAAGCGAAGGCCATTGTGGATTATCGCAATCGCAGGCCTTTTACCCGACCGAGCCAGTTGGTGAATGTTAAAGGGATTGGTCGAAAAACCTTGAAACGGTTGTTACCTCTGATCGAGGTAGCTCCCATCGTTCATCACCAGGCCTTAAAAGCGAAAATAGACCCCAATTAACGGTGTGTATGCGGTGTGCTTCTTTTTCTTCTTAAGAGTACGAGAAGGCCTAAGGATGCCAGGGGGGTGGCCAAGTCAGTGCTTTGGCAGCCGCCCCCGCCGCCACTGTAATCTGCATTGGGATCGAAGGGTTCAGTGAGCTCCTTGCCTTCATACAAAGAACGCATGCATTCCTCGTCGCTGACGTTCAAATCACGTTTTTTATCTTCGAAACTTTGTATTTCACCGAACATCGTGGCGTCAGGAAATTCTTTGAGATCAGGAATACCTAAAACATGACCAAACTCATGCGCAAAAGCACTCTGTAAATCAAAGGCCGTGGCGTCGTCTTCTGGGATTTCATAGACCCAGTTATGGTCCGGATTTAAGGCAATGTCAGCCTCTAAAATTGTTTGGCTCGCCTTATCCACATGGGTAAAAGTCAGGGCCAACAGGCCTGGATCCCACTCCCAATTGGGATGGATAAAAATTGAATTCATTCCGTCGAAAGCGGGTGTGGTGACCTCGACATCCGTTTCACTTAGCTCGATGACTGGGCCGGCGCCAGTGACGTTCCATGGTGCGATGGCTGCTTCGAGCATTTCTAAAAATTTTCCTTTTTCGAAACCATTAGGCGGGGAGACCTGCATTTTAACGATGGCGAAATCCCAGGTCCCATCAACGGTGTGGTTTCCTGTGGCCCAGGCATGCGAGGTACTGAATGATACCGCAAGTACTTGAGTAAAAAGAAAAAACTTTAAAATAGATATAATGCGCAAAACAGCCTCCCGCTTATAATTGGTTAGACTCAGATTCAACAATTCGCAAGCATCCTGTATTTAAATAATCTTATTTGTGTGAAAGACTGGCATCTAACATTGATGCGGGTTTTTAATGAAATTGGTTATTCAAAGAGTTGCGAGGGCCAGCGTGGAAGTGGCGGGCGATACCGTGGGCCAAATAGACCAGGGCTTACTGCTATTGGTCGGCTTTGGGGCGGACGACGCAGAGCATCTGGGTGAATCTGAAATTGAGAAGATTTCATCTAAGGTATTGAAATTAAGATGTTTTTCCGACGAAGAGGGTAAAATGAACCTGTCGTTGAGAGACATAGATGGTGCGATTCTCGCGATTAGCCAATTCACTTTGTATGGTAATTTAAGGAAAGGGAATCGACCATCCTTCGGACCTGCTTTAGAGCCGGAAAAGGCGAATACGCTTTTTGAGCGCTTTTGTGAGATTTTAAATAAAGAGATTGAAGTTCAGAAGGGGGTTTTTGGGGCAGACATGAAAGTTGAATTACTTAATGACGGCCCGGTTACCTTTATACTGGACTCCTCAGAAATATTAGGGCCACGGAAGTGACTTCATTCATCTCCGCCTTGAGCGAACAACTGCATCATCAATCGGCAGAACTGACACAAGACCAGCTCCATCAATTAGGGGTTCATTTTGAACTCATGACAAAATGGAACAAAACCCATAATCTCACCCGCATCGTGGATGGGCGCGCCGCTGCCGAGAAACATTATTTGGATTGCTTGAAGGGTCTTGATTGGGTGCCAGACAGTTGCGTGGCGCACGACTTTGGCTCAGGGGCAGGTTTCCCAGGTTTGGTGGCAGCCATTGCCAGGCCCCACCAGAATTTTGTACTGGTGGAGCCCGCGCGCAAGCGAGCATCATTTTTAGAACGGGCCGTCAAAACCATTGGGCTAACCAATGCCGCGGTGGCGCATTGTAGAGCGCAGGAACTCACCGATTTGGAGTTGGTCATTTCTCGGGGGACCTTCAGCTGGCCTAATTTCGAGCCCTTGGTGGATTCGCTGAAGATTTTGGGTCAACTTGCTCTTTGGTTGGGACATACGCCCACAGAGAAGGAATTTCATGAAGGGATGGGGCAGAAAGGCCTACAGACCGATTGGTTCTCTTACGAACTGCCCCTGAGTGGCCTCAGGCACATGGGGCGGGCCATCAAGACCCAACCCTAATTCTCAACCAATTTTCGGGCTCATTGTTCCACGTGGAACATGCCATAGGATTTCCAGTAACGAAAAAATTGTTCCACGTGAAACATTCGTGAACAACAAAAAACCCATTGACAAAGATCTCCAAAATTAGGATTTCATTCTAAAGCGGAGGAATTCTTATGGGCAAAATTATAGCAGTGGCCAATCAAAAGGGTGGGGTTGGAAAGACCACCACCGCAGTTAATTTGGCGGCCTCTTTAGCGGCACAGAAAAAGAAAATATTGCTGGTGGATATGGATCCCCAAGGCAATGCTGGAAGTGGTTTTGGATGTTTTCCAGAGCCTGAAGAGCTGACAGTTTATCAGATGTTGGTGGAAAATAAGCCGGCCAAAGATGTCATCCGCCAAACCGAAGTTCCCGGTTTGGACCTCATACCGACGAACACACAGCTGTCTGGTGCAGAGGTGGAGCTGGTGAGTGCCTTGGCCAGGGAAAGTCGTCTAAAGAATGCGTTGAGCCCCATTGTGGATGATTACGACATGATAATTCTGGACTGTCCGCCTTCATTGGGCCTCTTAACGGTTAATTCTCTCACTGCTGCTGATGGTGTGGTGGTCCCGCTGCAGTGCGAATATTACGCCCTAGAGGGTCTGTCTCACTTGCTTCAAACCATTGATTTGGTGAAGAGCTCTTTGAATCCCAAATTGCACGTCCAAGGGATTCTTCTCACCATGTTTGACACCCGAAACAACCTCTCGCATCAAGTGGTGGATGAGGTCCGAGAACATTTTCCCGAGATAACTTACAGCACCGTTGTGCCCCGAAATGTGAGGCTTTCCGAGGCCCCCAGTCATGGCAAACCGGTCATTTTATATGATGTGGCGTCCAGAGGCGCACAGGCCTATTTGAAGCTCGCAGAAGAGCTGGTGGCCTCTGTGAGCGCTCCTGTCAAAACCCAAGAAGTACACGTCTAAAGGAGAAGAATGATGAGTGGATTAGATAAAAGAAGACGTTCTTTGGGACGTGGTTTAAGTTCTTTAATTCCCAGCGCGGAACCTATGTCAACCCAAGTGGAAACCCACACCAGCAAGCAAAGCATTGCGGATATTCATGTGGAATCCATCCTCCCGGGAGATGCTCAGCCACGCCAGGTATTTGAAAAAGAGTCTCTCGAAGAATTGACCCAGAGCATTAAAGACCACGGTGTTTTACAGCCGATTTTGGTTCGAAAACGGTATGCGGGGCAGTACGAAATTATTGCCGGAGAGCGCCGATGGCGAGCCGCACAGGCCGCAGGAATGCACTCTGTACCCTGTGTCATCGCAGATATGGCAGACGAAAAAGTGCTCACCGTCGCACTGGTAGAGAACATCCAGCGCAGAGATTTAAACCCCATTGAGGAAGCAGAGGCCTATCGCAGATTGGCGGATGATTTGGGGTACACCCAGTCAGAAGTGGCGGAAGCGGTAGGTAAAAAACGCTCAAGTGTGACCAATGCTCTAAGGCTTTTAAAGCTCCCAATTCAGGTTCGAGAGCTGGTTTTGGACCAAACATTAAGCATGGGGCACGCCAGAGCCTTGCTTGCCCTGGAGAGCGACGCCCTCATAGAGAAGCTGTCCAAGCAGGTGATCAACCGAAATCTCAGCGTGCGCAAAACTGAGGATTTGGTGAAGAAATTTAAGAAACCCAGCAGCAGTTCGGGTGCAAAAACCAGCAGTGATTCTGCCTCAGAACCCAAAGCCATCAAAGAATTGCGTTTGCGATTGGAAAGAAGCCTTGGAACCCGGGTGAAAGTCCAGGACAATGGCGAAAGTGGAAAAATTACAATACACTATTCCAACAGAGAGAGCCTGAATGATATTATAGAAAAAATCGATTCTGTATATTGATTTTTTTATTATATATTTTTAAAAAAACGGCTTTCTCAGATCCCTGCTAAGCCTTTTTTGAGCCAAATGTGACCCATGATGAGCCTTGATTACAAAATCTCTTAGATCAAGGCTCAGGAGCTCTCAAAAGGATTCATTTTAGGGCTTTATTTTTCTGATCAATCAGGCAAAATCGTCAGATCAAACCTTAGCAGGAGAAAATATGGCCCTGATTCGCAGAGAAGAACCCACCTTGCCGCCCTTGGACACCCAAAAAAAGGCTCAGACCCACACAATTTTAGGTCCCGAGTCTGTTTTTGAGGGAAAACTAACATTTCAGGGCGCCGTTCGTATTGATGGCAAGTTTAACGGTTCGATTTTTACTGAAGATACACTTGTCGTCGGTGAAAAAGCGGTTGTCGAGGCCGAAATCCATGCCGGGACGCTCATTTTGAACGGCACCGTGCGTGGAAATATTTACGCTAAAAAGGTTTTAGAACTCCAAGCACCCGCTAAGCTGTACGGTGACGTCGAGACTGAAAGTTTGATCGTTCAGAAGGGTGTTATTTTTCAAGGCAGTTGCCGAATGGAAAATTTGGGTACCGCAAAAGAAAAAATTCGTGTGGTCACCAAACAAGATCAGCCTGCAATGGCGTGACGACGAGGGCTAGGTGTTTATGACGTCGTCACGAGCAAGGCACGTCGTCATTCGGCCAGGCCACCTCGTCAGAGACAATTAAAAATAACCTCCTTTCGGAGGCTTTGAGAAGGGGCATGCCTCGCCAGCATTTTTGTGGGGTGAGGTGTCGTGGCGCAATTGTTTTTGTTTACCCCTGTAAACACAGGACAACCGGGCCTCACAAAGAAGAAAACGCCTTGTTGTACCCGAACCGTTGGCTTTTAACGCACCAATTAGTTTAGAAATGTGAGTGGGACATACGAAGGGATTCGATCATGACGGACGCGATAAAGAAACTTCGATGGGGGCTTTGGGTCGGCTGGCTGGGGCTGGCCCTCATGGGGGCAATGGGTTGTGACCCCTCAACGGGCGAAGATTCAGCAGATTGCTCTGCCGAAGAAAAAGATGAATGCAATATATGCGGTGGTGATAATTCCTCTTGCATGGACTGCGCCGGGGTCCCGAACGGTGAAGCAACTCTAGATGAGTGTGACACCTGCGATGATGACCCCAGCAATGATTGCGAGCAAGATTGCAACGAAGAATGGGGCGGGACCGCCACCATCGATCCATGTGACGAATGTGTGGGCGGCAGCACTGGCGAGACGGCCTGTGAGCAAGATTGTAACGAAGAGTGGGGCGGGACCGCCACCATCGACCCATGTGGCGAATGTGTGGGCGGCAGCACTGGCGAGACGGCCTGTGAGCAAGATTGCAACGAAGAATGGGGCGGGACCGCCACCATCGACCCATGTGGCGAATGTGTGGGCGGCAGCACTGGCGAGACCGCCTGTGAGCAAGATTGCAACGAAGAGTGGGGCGGGACCGCCACCATCGATCCATGTGGCGAATGTGTGGGCGGCAGCACTGGTGAGACCGCCTGTGAACAAGACTGTAATGGTGAATGGGGTGGTACCCACTGGTTGAGCGATTGTGGTTGCGTGCCCCAAGGCAATTCAGGCGATGAGTGTGATGATTGCAATGGGGTCCCCAATGGCAATGCTGCTTTGGATAATTGCAACGTGTGCGATTCGAATCCCAATAATGATTGCGTGCTCGATTGTAACAGCGAATGGGGCGGCGATGCCATCGAAGACATGTGCGGGACCTGTGACAATGATTCTACCAACGACTGTGAGAAAGATTGCACCGGTGAATGGGGCGGCACCCATTGGTTAAGCGATTGTGGTTGCGTGCCCCAAGACAATTCAGGCGATGAATGCGATGATTGTAATGGGGTCCCCAACGGCAATGCTGCTTTGGATAATTGTAACGTCTGCGACAGCAATGTGGCCAATGACTGCGCTGAGGATTGCAATGGTGAATGGGGTGGTGACGCAGCACTGGATGACTGTAACGTTTGCGACAATGACGTCAGCAACGATAACACCACTTGCGTTCAAGATTGCAACGGTGTGTGGGGCGGCGATGGCGTTTTAGATGATTGTAATGTGTGCGATGCTGACAACAGCAATGATAACAGTACGTGTGCTCAAGACTGTAACGGTGTGTGGGGAGGGCCAGCCCTCGAAGACAATTGTGGCACTTGTGATGAAGACCCTGAAAACGATTGTGTCCAAGACTGCAACGGCCAATGGGGCGGCATGGCCCAAGCAGATAACTGTGGGACTTGCGACAACGATCCAGACAATGATTGTGTTCAAGATTGTTTAAATGTGTGGGGCGGTACCCACTGGATGAGCGATTGCGGTTGTGTGCCAGAAAACAACCCTGGGGATGGATGTGATGATTGTGCGGGCACACCCAATGGCCCAGCCGAAACGGATAATTGTGGCACGTGTGACAGCGACCCCACCAACGATTGTGTCCAAGACTGCAATGGCCAATGGGGTGGTGACGCAGTGCTGGATGACTGCAACGTATGTGACAACGATCCGGGAAATAACAACAGCACGTGCGACCAAGATTGTGCGGGCGTGTGGGGTGGTAATGCGATCTTGGACGATTGTAACATTTGCGATGCCGATAGCTCTAATAACAACAGCACGTGTGATCAAGATTGTGCGGGCGATTGGGGCGGCGATGCGGTCCTCGACAATTGCGGTGTTTGTGACAGCGATCCTACAAACGACTGTGTTCAGGATTGCGCGGGCGTGTGGGGTGGAACCCGTTGGGAGAGTGACTGCGGCTGCGTTGCAGCGAATGCCACGGGCGATGAGTGTGATGACTGCCAAGGTACGCCCAACGGCACCTATTGGGAAAGCGAATGTGGTTGTGTGCCGCAAGACGACTCTGGAGACGCGTGTGACGACTGCTCCGGCACCCCAAACGGAATTGCAGTGATTGATAACTGTGAGGTGTGCACGGGGGGCACCACCGGACAAGAGGCATGTGTACAAGATTGTGCCGGTGTCTGGGGCGGTTTGAATTGGGAAAGTGATTGTGGGTGTGTGGCGGCTGAGAATACCGGAGATGATTGTGATGACTGTGCGGGGACCCCCAACGGAGACGCTTTGTTGGACAATTGCGGCACGTGCGATGCAGACGTCACCAACGATTGTGTTCAAGATTGCGCGGGCCAGTGGGGCGGCGGCCATTGGGAGAGTGACTGTGGTTGTGTGGCGGCCGATGCCACCGGCGACGAATGCGACGATTGCCAAGGCACACCCAATGGCACTTACTGGGCAAGTGAATGCGGGTGCGTGGCGGCCGACAATTCTGGCGATGATTGTGATGACTGCGCGGGCACCCCTAATGGATTGGCCGTGCTCGACGTATGCAACACCTGTGATGACGATACCACCAACGACTGCACTTTTGAAATCACGCCGGCAGCCAATGCAGTCAGCGTTCCATGGGAGCCAGAAATGGGCATTCGAATCAGAATTCCAAGCGAATCGGTGAATTTGGCGGGAACCGCTGTACTGAGCGATTTGGCCAGCGTTTTAACATTAACAGACCAAGCCAACGGGCCGGTGGCGGGGGAAACCAAGCTCTTTATCGATGAAGAAGAACGAATCCTGTTTTTTAGTTTTGTCCCTGAAAGCCCCCTCTTTGGCGACCATACTTACGATCTTGCTTTAGATTCTTCAGCCTCTCTCATGTTGAGCGACAGCGGTGGCACACCGTTTAATTTGGAAGAGGCCATGGGCGGCGAGACCAGTTGGACTTTTACCACTGCAGAAATGACTCGGTTTGTTTTACAGGTCTTAATGGAGTTTGATGATACGGTTTGCCATTGCCCCGCTTCGCCAGAACAAACAGCCTCGCCAGCATGTGATTCGGTAGATCCTCATCCGGGCGTTGCCTATACCGTACCGGGCCTGTGTTTGTCTGAAGCAGACGGGGATGCCATTGTGTTTGGCTCTGAGCCCAATCAGGTGCGAGGGTACTGGAGCGACATGAGTGGTGGCCGCTTGGTGGTGTCCAAACTTCGCGGTATTGATGGTCAGCTGATCGGTACTAAAATTGTTCGTCGTGAAGGGGTGAATACATTTTTCACGCTTGATGGAGATGATGAGCCTGACGACCATAGCGGTTATCTTCCATTTCGAAACGAGCAAGAAGCGGCGTCGTTTGAAGAAATGAAAACTATCATCGATTTTGACCGCTATACGGGGTTACAAAAACCCGGAGGAGGTATTCACGCAGTGTACAGTTACGTTCCCGAATCTTGGCGCGCCTCAATCGAAAATAATATCGCATTTAAAATTGAAAATGGCCACTCGCTGCCAGATCATTTTAATGTCTATGTTATGTACATTTCTGGCCGAAGCGATACTTCGACCTTTGGTTCTTCGGGTTCTCCGTCGGGAGGCAATTTCAGTATTTCTGCCAGCATGACCCACAACCACAAGCCTTATGAGGGCTATGTGTGGTTACACGAAACGGGGCATGGCTTTTTTGGAATGACCGATTTGTATTATCCTTTTACTTTCCCGGCCGTCGGTGGCTCCTTCGGAATTATGGGAGGGAATTATGGTACGTCGCCTCTGCCACAGCCCCCTAACGCAGATCATACCTTGAGCGCCGAACTTGTGGAGCCCACCGAGCCATACGACGATGTAGACATTGATAATATTTTGGCAGATGCGTCTGCGGATGCTCATTGCGGCTCTGCTGAGTCCCCCTGTGAATTGGTCCCCCGTTATTTGGACGGTAAAATTTGGAAGTTTCCCGCCGTGATCGAAAACGGAGAAGTGGTGGGGCATTATTTGGTGGAAATGTATGGAACGAACAGCCATGACGCCAATTTGGAATTTCAAGGGGTTCCTCATTTGGAGCATCCAGGAGTGGTGAGTATTTGGAAAACGGATAACTCGTTACAAAAAATCTATGATCACCATTGCTCAAGTTCGGACTGCAGCTCTTATATTTCAAACGACTTATTGAGTCGTTGGGGCTTTGCTGAGTATTACCCGAGCTGTCCCAATATTATGTCAGATTGGGGAGAGATAACCCCTATCTATAAAACCTTCCCCTGGTGGAACCATGAAAACTTACCTTATGTAACGCAGGACAATAGCGATGTCCCCGGTGATAGCATTCCCACCCAAATCGAATTGCCAGTGGTTGAGGTTCCCACCTACGGCACGCTCGACTGCGAAGATACGGACAACCCGGTCATGGACGCCACTTGCCGCTTTGGTGGTGGCTATAAAGTAGGTCTGATCACCCTGGATTTTTCGGACACGCTGGACACTGTTCAAACCCAAATTAATGCAGCACCGCTAGAGCGCAGTTCCTACCTGCTGCCCGACGCATTGCCATTCACCTTAAGCTTTGAGTCCCAGCCCGATACCCCTATGACCTACGCCGACCACATCTATGCGCAGCACGAGCAATACATCACAGACACCAGCGACGATTATTGTCATCAAATTTTAACCGACGGCTTTATGGCCCCCGATTAATTAGAGTCCAAGAAGGTTGCCTCTCGGTCTTCAGGGGCTGCGGGAAAAGATTCACAGTCGTTGGTCCCCAAACAGGCATCCGTGGATAAGGTTTGGCCACCAGAAGCCAAGTATTGACCGATCATGTTAAACAAAAAGCGCCCCACGTCGTAGGCTTGCACGTTCGCGCAGTCGCAAGGGTCGGGGTTTTCATCGGTGACATCTGTGGCGCACTCGGACTTACACTTATCGATAGCGTCATCGGTAAAAGCACCCGGTGGGTCAAAACCGTGTTGGCCGGTGGCATTGGTGAGCGGGAAAATCGCAGCGGAATAGCCACCTAACGCATCTTTGGTATCCATGCCGATTCGCAAGGGTGGATCGAGCCGTGGATAGTCAGCCCCCCATTTGTCGTTGGAGTTGCCGAAGTTTTCCACGTCCAAGTGTACCGGGTTGCCGTTTCCATCTGTGTAACGGCCCAGGGTATGTACCGCTTCGGCCACATGGGAATCGATGAGCACCTGATTTTGAGGCTTACCGTAGCGAGGGTCATCTTCAAGGTATTCGATGAGGCCTGCGGCTCTGGCATGGGTGACGCCCGAGCTGGCCGGTACGTTCATGTCACCGGTGGTGGTTAAAACCACGGTATGGGTACCGGTGGTTTCACCGGTGCCTTCGTAGGTCATGGGCTCGTCCAAAAGGTGTGGTGCGAGCACGGCAGGGTCTGCAGGATCGAGCACGAGCTGCCCTAAGCCCTGAAACCGTCTCAGGGCGGGCGAAGTACGTCTAAGGCCCAAACCTTCTTCCAGCGCCTCCAGGCGCATTCCTGCGGTGAACTCTTGGCCCTGATAGGAAACATCTTCTTCAAAAGTGTCCACTGTGCGATAGGCTTCCGCTTCCGGCTTGGGTTCGCATTCGGTGCTTCCCAAAATCAGTTGAATCCCACTGTAAAAAGAAATTTCCGTTTCATCTCCGTAATCGCTGGCCACGGCCACCCTGAACGAGCCGTCTTCGGCCACGTAACCACAACCTCGTTCACCTGTGACCATGTTTTCAGCGATCACCGTATCTCCGGGAGAGATGCCTTCAATATTGGCGAGGGTTCTTTTGCCGGTGGAGTTCAAGTCGGGCACCACGGTTTCAAGTTGGGTTACACCGGTTTCGGCATCCAATGTGCCAATGTACAGCGGACCCATGCCGCGCAGGATAAAAGCTTGGACCACGCCACCTTGAAATGAGCGGATACCGATATCGCTGAGCCCGCCGCCGCCAGCGATGGGAACGATGGCGTCCATGTGGGGCTCAACGGCACCCACCACCATGGACATCATGCCGCCCAGTGAGCCGCCGGTCATACCAACGATGGTATCTCCTCCAACATCTACCACGCCATCGCCATCAAAATCGCCTGCAAGGCCGTTGGAGGGAAGAATGTTGTCATCGGGATCGTCAGGGCCCAAAATGTTATCGCCCCAGGTGTTGGTGCCATCGAAGGTTCGAAAAATACGAATCAACTGCATGTAATCGAGGGCGAACTGACGCACGATGTCCCGGGTGTGGAAAAGGTAAGACGTCCAAAAGTCTGCCCCAGAATCTTTCACACCATCATTGTTTTGATCGAAAGCACGGTCTTCAAGCAACGCGGTCGCCATGGAGCTGAGTCCATAATTACCTAAAATACCCTTAACTAATTCTGTGGTAATCTCGTTAATGGAGATACCGTGAGAGGGGCCATCAATGGCGATAGAGGCGACCCCGTGTTTGGCCAAGAAGCCCGCGTAAGAAACCAGTTCAAACCGATTGCTGGTGTAGCCGTGACCCATGATCAACAAGGGCGCCGGTTTTCCTTCTCCTCTAACGGAGATTTCTTTTCTTGGTATGATGAGGGTGAAGTAAACAGTTTCACCATGTACTTCGTTGGCATTGTTATCTGACCCTCTGGGCAGCGGCACATTTTCCAAGTCACCAGGCCAGACCTGCATGTGGAGGCGGAGGTCATTGCCATCTTTGTCTTTCCGTTCAAACAATTGTGGCGAGGTGTAACTGCCAATGACGATATAATCGATGTAGCTTTGGCTTTCTACCAAATCCGCATAAGCCTGTGTGTCCGCATCCATATCTAAAATGGCCGGATCGGTGGCGATACCCCCGAGACCGTCGCGCCATTGTTCACCGTACAGCAAATAATGTTTTTTGGTATTTGGAAAGTAGTTCAGGTCCCGAAGGGGGTAAAGACGATCAATTTTAGCGGGAAAATCTTTACCCAAGTTTTTTTGAATGCCTTTTTCGTACAAGCCATCGCGAAGTGCTTTCCAGTCGGCCTCGATGGTTTGCGTGGTAAAACTAAAGGTATAAGCGATATCATCAACAGAAAGGCCGTCGGGTAGCTTTTTCAGAAGCGGTCTTAAGCTTTCGGTTTGTGTCAAGTGGTTGATGTAAGGGTAGGGAGAGCCCACACTGTTCCCCTGTTCGTCTTTGAGACGCTTGGTGA
>MDTD01154114.1_pt1 | contig 16508 bp, 12 predicted proteins | sample 811221 | NCBI WGS metagenome assembly MDTD01 (sample SAMN05326646, study PRJNA326480) | marine metagenome | isolation source: seawater | place: Pacific Ocean: South West | collected 2011 | reverse complement strand
TTAAAAGCCCTATTGTAATGATAGTATATCGTTAGGTAACTTATTTTATAACAATTCGGCACTAATAGTTCATATTTCATAATATTTAGTTAAGTGATACTAAGTATACTCATGGTTATACATTAGATGATAAAAGACTTTTAAACAGTATTTCTTTCTAGTCTTTTTTCTACTATTCCTCATAATAACAATCAAATCGCCTTCTTTTGAGAATAGATATTCAAATAAGTTGTAATTGAATCTTTTATTAGTTAATTGAATTATTTTTACTACTGGTATTATGAAAATCTGTTGAATTAAAATAAAAATTAATCTGGCATTTTTAGATTACATGTTTACAAACTACTCTAATCTTGCTAAAAATATTTTGGTTTGAAAATTTCAAATCAAATGGAAGTGAGTTAATTATGAATAAAATACCTTTATTTTCTTTAAAAGGTGTAGAATATTTATGTTATAATGATTATAAGGTTTTCATTAAAAAGTTTGAAATACATAAAGGAATAGTCTACGGGATAGGAGGAAAACCAGGTTCTGGGAAAACCGTGTTAATTGATATACTGTCAAAACAGATTAAACCATCAATTGGAACTATTGAATATGATGGTAAGCCTTTTCATAAATTAACAAATAAAAATTATAAAAATCAATTTGCATTAGTTCCACAAAAATTTAAGACTCCTTATTTTGCAACGGTGGAAGATTATATTTTAAAATATTTTTCAAAATATGATCATATTGGAAGTGTGGAAAAAAGAATGAACTCCATATGCCGCAGAATGGAAATACCTGAATCAATTACTAAATTAAAAATGAAATATTTATCACCTGGCCAATTAAGATGGGTATTATTGGCTTGTGGTATAGGAGCAGATACAAAAGTTTTATTGATTGATGAAATTGAACAACATCTACCGAATGATCAATTAAATTTAGTACTAAAAATTTTATATAAAAAATGCAATTATGATGGCGTAACAATGATTATTTCAACTCAAAGAATTGATATCCTTAAAAAAATTGGATCCATATTTGTTAATTTAGAAAAGGGGAAAATTACAAGTGTGAGATCTCCTGGTAGAAAAGTTAATCGCCGATCTGGAAAGTCAACTTACAAGGATAAAAAAATAAGAAATAAGAAAGATTAAATTCGTTGACTATTAAAACTGGTTTATAAAAGGTATAAATGTTTCAAAATAATTCTGCATATTAATTTTGTTTTCTAATCCCAATCTCGAGTAAACTATTTTTTTATCACCAGCAATTTTTATTTTAATATCGTTTCCATAAGCAATTTTTTTAATTAATTGTACATCTGTTAAAATAGACAAGGTCTCAAAAACTAAATCTTCGTCTAATTTTATAGCTTTTTTCTTCAAATATGGTTCAAAATCATATTTTTGATTATCAATTTCAATTGTCACATATTCTAACTTATCAAAACCAATCTTATTTGAACTTAAACAATCTATATTAAGAAGATGTGCTATGCCATCTTTTGAGATTGATTTCTGAATATTTAGCTCAATACTATGTCCGGTTGTATTAGATATAAGAATATTATTATGTAGGAAATAATTTAAGGATTCATCGAAATCATCTTGCCTTATTTCTAATGTAGATTTGGGATAACACGAAAAAAAAGCAATATTTAATATTATAATTAATTTAATTATCATTAATTATTTTTGAATATATTATCTTTCTCGCTTTCATCCCATACAGGATTAATACTCATGTAATAGGAACCGTAATTTTTAGATAGAGTAAAGATTTGATCTCGGGCATCAATAAATTCATTTATGGTTAGTTCAGAGATTTTATGCGAGAAATTAGACCAAAGCCAACCTTTGTAAAATGAGAAACGAACATCATATGTTTTCTCAAAATTTGCAGTCAAAACTTCTCTCATATCTTTTTTGGTGAGATCATTTGATCTTGTAATGGCTGAAAATATTTTTATTCTATCCTTATCTCTTTCGAATAAAATAAAAATTTTCCTTGATTTATATTTGAATTCCCAGTGGTCTTTATCCTTTTCAATGATCTCGCTATCAATTGATAGAATTGAGTCAATATCTGCATATGTGATTAATTCAATAGATTCAGCTGTTGGGATCTTTTTAAAAAGATTTTGTCCAAATTCAAGTGAAAGAAATGATAGACAAAAAAGAATGTATTTTATATTCATAATATTTTAAATTATTATTTGACTGATGTTTAAGTATTGAAAGTTAAGATATTTTTAACACAAAAAAAAATATCAGTATCACAAATAAAATACTAGGTAAACTATTTTTATATATGTCCGATAATATCTTGTATTGATATATTTATTTAAATTAATAGGAGAGGTGAATGAAAAATCCTTTAGATAAATTAAAAAAGAAAAAAACAAAGCCAGATGATGATAGTAACTCTTCCAAATCTACAACTAAAGATCAAAAAAAGATTTCTGAAGAGAGACGTAGAGCATTTAATGAAAAACCTTTAGTATCAAATAACAATCAAGCAGAATCAAATGATATCAAATTTAAACATTTGATCGAGACTGAATTGAATGTCATACAGAAAAGAGCTAAAGCCCTTCATTTAAATCCACAAGATGGATTTGATGAAAAGTCAGGAGAAAATTATTGGAGAGTTAGTGTGAACGAATATCTAAGTTATGTTAATCAACGATCAAAGATAATTATTGAACAATTATCAGGAGAATCTCATGCTGTAAATATTGAACTAGGAGATGATGATCAAGACAACACGTAAATTATTATTATAATATTCTTGATAATTTGCAACGTAATAAATAATTCATTCATTAGATAGTCAAGCTATTGACTTTTTAATTCATTATTATGAAAATATTAATTACAAATGATGATGGTATTTTTCACCCCGGTATGCGTGCATTATATAACGCCGTTAAGCCTTTTGGTGAAATAACCATAATTGCACCCGACAAAGAGAGGTCCGGTATGAGTCATTCGATAACATTAAATGAATCAATTACTGTTAACGAAGTTCCATTACTAGGCCAAATAGGTTATGCATGTTCAGGTACTCCAGCAGACTGCGTCAAGTTAGGTTTAGATAAATTATTTGATTCAAAGCCTGATTTAGTAGTTTCAGGAATAAATAAGGGTTCAAATACCAGTCAGAATATAGTTTATTCCGGCACAGTATCCGCCGCAGTAGAAGGCGCATTCCAAGGCATAAAATCTATAGCTGTTTCTATTGCATCGTTAAATCCAAAGGAATACGTTACTGGTACCAAAGTGACTAATTCAATAATATCCAAATTGTTGGAAATTAATTTTGATGTTAGGACAATCATGAATATCAATATTCCTGCTATCGAATTTAGAAAGATTAAAGGAATACGTATAACTAGGCAAGGAAAGACAAAATATATTGACCGTTATCATCAAATAAATAATCAAAAAGATTGCTTTAGACTAAAGGGTGATTTAGCATTGACAAGAGACCTTGATGGAAATGACGATCATTGTGTAGTTGATCAATATATATCATTAACTCCATTGAAATTTGAATTAACAGATGAAGTTGAATATCAAAGGTTTAAATTCAATGAAAATAAATTTAGTTTATAAACCTAATTTTACATTCTGAAACATAGAATCAATCAACTGAAACATCCGGATGTATGATATTTAGAAATATATTTATTAAATTATCTGGTTAATAACTTTAAAATAGTCACTATGAAAGGGAAGCAATGCCTACCGCATTTTACTTAATAATGATTTCATTATCATTGTCTTTTTCTTCAATAATGGATCACTTCGTGTACAAAGGAAATTTAGACGGTACAGAGCAAATTGAATTTAACTTAAATCAATTAAAAATTAATAGTGACGGCTCTAATTATAAATTTGAATACGAATATACTGGTTACGTTATGTTAGAGGGTATGCCTGAATTGCCTGTTTTTTCTACATTTATTGAAATAGAACCAGGTCATGATTACTTTTTAGATTACAGTATTGAAGCTAGTACTCTTAATATAAATAAACCTGTTAGACCTGTAGCGGAATTAACCTTGGACAGAACAAAACATGCTCAAGGACTAAGTAGAGCTTCATCTCCACAAACAGAATATCCAAAAATACCTGTTAAAATATCTGAACCTATGGTAATGAGGGGTGTAGAAGTAATTAGGTTAGAAATTATTCCTTTCAAGTTTAATCCTGTAGATAATAGCCTTACCTCATATGACATAATTAATATAGGTATTAGTAAAGGTGATTCAAGACCTAAAATTAGATACAGGAAATTAGAAAAATTACACAATCATTACAATAATTTTAGTGATTTAATATTGAATTCCTCAAGAACAAGCGCCGAATATAATAATCCTGCCATCTTGTTCATTTGTGGAGGCTCGTTAGCAGATAACGATGATTTTAATGATCTTGTTCACTGGAAACATAAAAGGGGTTATGAAGTTACAGTTGAATCTGTATCTAATATTGGAAATTCAACCTCAAACATAAAAAATTATATTCAGCAGGCCTACAATAATTGGGATAATCCTCCAACTTTTGTTTGTTTTGTAGGGGATGCTAATGGTAGTTATGCCGTCCCAACCTATACTGAATATCAGTCTGGATATAATGGTGAAGGTGATCACCCTTATTCTCAATTAGATGGTAATGATTTGATTCCTGATGTAGCCATAGGCAGATTACCTGTTAGAACTCAAGATGATATGGCTACAATCACATCTAAGATTATTGGGTATGAGAAGGCTTATACTAATTTACAAGGTCAGAATGATTGGTTTGAAAAAGCAGCATTGTTAGGGGACCCCAGTGATTCAGGAATTTCAACAATAATTACAAATGAATATTTAGAACAGATAATGGAATACAACGGTTATGAGAACATTCAAACTAATTATGGCAATGGCAGTTATTCAAGCTGGATGAGAAATCAAATCAGTTCCGGAGTTTCATATTTTAATTACAGAGGATTTTACGGAGTTAGTGGATTTGACTATAATGATGTAGATGCGACTAGTAATGGTTTTAAATTACCTTTTATTACAACAATGACATGCGGTACTGGATCGTTTGCGGGTTCTGAGGGTGAATACGATTATTGTCTATCAGAGAAATTTGTAGTAGCTGGATCAGCATCCAATCCAAAGGGGGGTGTTGCAGCAATTGCCACAGCAACTATTGGTACTCATACCATGTACAACAACGCTATGAATTTAGGTGTTTATGAAGGTATTTTCACACACAATGTAAGCACTGCAGGCGAGGCATTGAATTATGGTAAGTTCCACTTAATCAATTCTTACATTGGACAAACCCAGACTTATACATCTATATTCTGTCATTGGCATAGCTTGATGGGTGACCCATCTTTACATCTTTGGACAGATACTCCATTTAGTCCGATAGTTAATTTTTCAGATGTTATCCCCAATGGAGCAAATAGCATCAATATATCGGTTCATGATCAGAATGGTTCACCTGTAAGTGATGCGTTAGTTACATTACTTAAAAATGAGGATGAAATATTTATATCAAAATTAACATCATCGAATGGTCAAGTCATCATTCCATTAGAATACGATAGCACGGGAGAAGTTTTGGTCACTATAACAAAAAAAAATATGATACCATATGAGGGAGATTTTCGTATTTCAAATAGTATATCAGCAGGCATTTTGGATGAAGCACAGATTATTCTTCTTGATCAATCAGGTAACAATGACAATATAGCAAATCCTGGCGAATTAATATCATTAATATTACCAATTGTTAATAGTGGAAGTGAAACATTAACTAATGTTTCAGCTGAATTAGTCTCTAGTTCAAATATGGTAAACATAGTAAACTCAAATTCAAATTATGGCTCAGGTATTATTAATCAAGGTGAAATCGTTTATAATGACCAATATTTTACTTTTGAAATAGATCCGAGTTCTATGGATTATCAAGATCTAGGATTAATGCTAAATATCACCTCCAATGATGGTTTGTGGCAGTCACGCGTTCCAATCGATGTACATGGAACACGTATTGGTATTGGAAACATATTAGTAAATGGTTTTGGTAACACACTTAACAGCAGTGGCTCATCATACCTATCGTTATATTTAGATAATATTGGGAGAGTGGGTGAAGATCTATTTAGTGGTGAATTAGTCTCATTATCACCAGGAATTAATGTCATAACCCAGCAAATTTCATGGGAAAATATTTATCCAAATTCAAGTAATGTTCCAACAAGTACAATTGAAATTGAAGTTATGGATGGTGTTATTAACGGATCAATCGCAAATTTTCAATTAAATGTTCATAATGAAAGTGGTTATCAAGAAATATTTACATTCAATATCTCTGTTGGGCAAGTTACTGTTTCAGACCCTTTAGGACCTGACAGTTATGGATATTATATATATGATAGTGGAGATTCAGAATATGATCTGGCACCTGATTATAATTGGATTGAGATTGATCCAGCTTATGGTGGGGATGGAAATGACCTAAATATTACGGATAATGGCGATAATCAAGATGAATCTCAAGTGGTTAATCTTCCTTTTACTTTCAGGTTCTATGGTAAGGACTATGATCAAATAACCATTTGTTCAAATGGTTGGATTTCATTTGGCGAAACAGAAATGGAAAGCTTCCGAAATTATAATTTACCTGGTGCAGGAGGACCATCACCCATGCTGGCTGTATTTTGGGATGATTTAACTACAACAAATGGAGGTGATGTCTTTACAAAATATATACAACCCCAAAATAATATACCTGGAATGTTTATAATTGAATGGTCAGATGTTCATACATATGATGAATATTCAATAGAGTCATTTCAAGCAATACTTTATCAAAATGCCGTGCTACCAAACTTCGATGGTGAAATTAAACTTCAATATAAGGAATTTAACAATACTACAAATGGTGATCTCGGAAGCGGTTGGAATTCTCCACCATTACATGGATCCTACTGTACTGTCGGGATTGAAGATGAAACTGGATTAACTGGTTTAGAGTATACATTTAACAATAATTATCCTGAGGCTGCATTACCATTGTTTGATCAATCAGCTATTTTTATTACTACGCAAACAGGTGAAACCTTACCGCCTGCTCAAATTTTGACTTCAGAACAAAGTTTAGATTTTAATATGAATTTGGGTGAAATTGATTTTGGTTCTATGAGTATTGAAAATGTCGGTGAAGATGGCTCAATTTTGATGTATTCGCTTGAAAAATTTCAATTTTTGAATCCAGGAGGAGTTGAGGATGACTTGGGTATGAATTGGTCGGATTCGGAACGAGAAAGTCAAATTTTATATGATTGGATTGATATTTCTGATGACAATGTAATTGTTGATTTTAGTCATAATGATGATGCGTCTGGTCCTTATGAACTACCATTTAGTTTTAGATTTTATGGATACAATTATTCCTCGTTTATTATCAATCCCAACGGCTGGGTAGGTTTTGCATCAGATAATGATGCTTGGAGCAATACGCCAATACCAAATGATGATGCGCCTCGGCCCGCTGTTTTTGCATTTTGGGATGATTTAAATCCACTCTCTGGAGGTGGGGGCTGTTCTGACCAAGGGACTGGAAGTGTATATTACAAACATTTTAGTAATAAAACTGTTATTACCTATGATGAGGTAGCATTTTGCAGCGGTGCAGATGATGGACTTTACACGTTTCAAATCGTTTTAAATTCAACTGGTTCAGTTGAGATTAATTACAATAGTATGGAGGGGCAGCTATCATCAGCAACAATTGGTATACAAAACGGTAATGGATCTATCGCTCAACAGGTTGTCTACAATAATAGTTATGTTCAAGACGGTTTGAAGTTAGTATTTGATAAAACACCCTCGTGGATTTCTTTAAGTGGGGAATTACAGGGTCAAGTTTTATCTGGTAGTGCTGTAAATATTGACTATACTGTTAATACTGAAAATTTGATTGAGGGTCAATATACGGCATATCTATCAATTGTTTCAAATGCTGGACCAACCCAAATTATACCAATAAATTTGAATGTAGAGAATTACACGGGCTTGCAAGGTGATGTAAATGATGATGGATTAGTTAATGTATCTGATATTCTAGTAATTATATCATTTATATTGATGAATTCAAATCCTAGTGAATACGAAACTTGGGCCTCAGATTTGAATAATGATGGATTTATTGATGTAGTAGATATAATTGCGTTAGTGAATAATATTTTAGGACTTTTTTAGTTTCCTGCCACTCCTTCAGAAACCTTGAATAAGTTTTCCATCTTATCTCCTGTGAATCCATCTGAAATTAAGATCAAATAATTATTTTTTGCGATTACTATATCATCTTTAGGAAATTTAATGAGTTTTCTTTTTTTACCCTTCCATTCACTTAGACCAATTAATATAACATTATATTCCTTCTTTAAAAAGTTAAAAGCCTCTCCGTATGATTTATTTATAAATGGATTTTCATCTGTAACTAAATATTGTTGTACATCAAATTCATCCTCCGAAGATGCAGAGGATATAAGTTCACTTGTAATTTCTGCCACATCAGGTTCAAAAATAAAACTCGCTATCATTTTTGAGGCAATTTCATCTTTTGATAAAACATAGTTTACACCCGCACTATGAAATGTACTATCTAAATCAGAATGGTCTAATGTTACGAGAAATTCCGAATTTGGATATTCTTTTTTAATGTTTAGTGTAGTTATTAATTTATCAGCATCATTTGATAAATTGACAAAAATCATATGACAAGATTTAATATTTGCCTTTTCTAAAGATTTGATGTTTTTTAGATCAGAATATATTGCAAAAACAAAATCTTTACTGAACTTTTCATGAATTTTATCTATATCATCCTTCATATTTGATATGACTACCACTTTGTTGCCTGCATTAACCAATTGAAGTACAACACCTGCTCCAAAATTATTCCATCCATATACAATGATGTGATTTGTAAAATCCGTACCATAGTACCCCATTTTTCTCCTTTCATTTATGACATTAAAGTGCTCAGTCACTTTACTAACCAGCCCTAGTAAAAGTCCCATGCTTGCAATAACAAAAATACTTCCAATTATTTTTCCATATACAGTAACAGGATAATAGTCACCGTAACCCACAGTTGTAAGAGTAACTAAAGAGTACCAAAGTGAATCCCAAATTGTATTGATTGATGAGCCTGAGTCATTACTTTCAAAATAATATAGTAAAAATATTAGTGAAAAATAAATTCCAAAGGAAAAAATTAATTTGAATACTGTTTTTTGCTTCATTGCACAATTTCCTATCAGATAAATAGCTTAATTTTATTTTAATTTAAGAAATAATTTAAATAAAATTATTTAAAACATAATTAAGTATTTATTACGATATCTATATTAAAGACATTAGTTGGATTTTTTTTTAAAAAATATTATCTTTTGTTATGGTCTATTAATTTAATTACGTTAAATTATAAATGACGGTCATATCATTATTTTCAAATATTAAGGTATTCTAAATGGAAGAACATAGAAAAGGTACTGACAGAAGACAATTTGTCAGAAGAACTTTAGTTCGTAGAACTCATAATGAAGAAGTTAATAATGATGGGCGCCAAAACTCAGATAGACGTAAAAATGTTGAGCGTCGAATAAATAATAGGCGAAATAAATAATTTATATAATACGAAAGGAATCAAAGAATGGCAAACTGGTCACAAGATCACGATTTAGTTTATCTCTTTATGTGTGTTTCATTTTTGGCAGACGGTGAAGTAGATGATGCTGAAAAGGAAGCAATGAGAGGTAATGTGAAAGTTATGTTACCAAATGTTTCAGATGATGATTATCAGACAATGGAAGACGCTGTTCTTGAGAAGTTTGTCACACTTGGGTCTGATGATTCTCGAAAAGAACAGTATAAACTTTCTCTAGAGGCAGTACATAAGAAGTATGATGGTGATGATGAAAGTTTATTTAAGGTTGTTAAAAACCTAGCATACATCGCACGTGCCGATGATGATATTCATGAAAACGAAATTGAATTGATCAAAACAGCTGTTGACGTTTGGAATATGAATGACAAGATTAGTCTGATGAATACAGGATCATCACTTTTTGTTGATTTTAATGAATAATAAAAACTAATCCATAACTAGATTATATAAAAGAAACTCTTTATAATTATAAAGAGTTTCTTTTTTTTATAAGAAATTGAACAATATTCACATAAAATTAGTACAGCTTACCCAGATCCAATTTAGATACAGGAATTTAATTTCATTCTTGTTAGTAACTACTGGGATGATACTATCAGATATATTTTTCTACATATATTATCCTGATATAATTGGCTCTATAAACAGTTATTTTCAACTAGATATGAATGATCATTTTAATGTTGATTTGACATTTGCACCTGAAATTTGGGGTGGAGTTCTAGCATTAGTTTTGGGTACATTAATAATTGTTATCGCAATTGCTGCAGAATCTACTCCTAAACTGATGGACTTATTCGTCAAAGATTGGATAAGTTTGATTTACGTATGGTTTTTAATTTTAGCTTCTTTGCATGCAACTATAATTATGTATTATTTTGAGCCATTAGGTAGAATTTCCAGTGTAATATTAAATACATACGTTTATTTATTTTTTGCATCTATTCTAGCCTTACCTTACATATTTTATATACTTTTATATTCAAAAACTAGTAACGTTGTAGCAACGATATCTAAGATGATTCAAACTTATATCTTAGAGATGAAAACGTATAGAATTAAAGCTTCAATGGAAAGAAAAGAAGTTGTAGAAGAGTATCAAAAAAATATAATGAATTTATTAGATCAACTGGATGATTTACTATCATTCGTTGAATTTAAAGAGACCCAGACAGAGTTGATTTCAGAAATTTCTAATATTATTAAATTATATATTCAAGAAAAAAAACATTTTAACCCTAATTTTTTCAAGCTAACAGATACAATTAAGAAGAATGCAACATTTCGAACTTATACCGATAATCAATATGAAGAAATGGTGAAAACTTCTACATTTTATGAAGTAAAAGTTTTTCGTTTACTAGGTAATTCATACATAAAAATGATTCAAAATGACAGATATGATATAGCATCGCTTATCCCTGCCGAATTAGTTGACGTTGGTAAAGTTTGTGTAAAGATATCTGATAATACCATCATAGAGAATGTAAATATCAGATTTAATACACTATTTAGGTTTGCTATCAAGCATGCATATAAAAATAATGAACCAAGAAATTTATATAACTTGTCATTTCATTACTCAAATATGATACAAGAATATGCCAAATCTAGCATGATGAATTATACGAAAGAGTGTTATGAAAGATTTAAGTTCTATGCACAAGATATATATAAAAATGCTATTAATAATCCTAGTCTGTACTTTATTGTAGATACATTAACGTTTGAGCTAAGAAAATGTCAAGTATTATTACATAATTTAAATTGGAGTGATGAAGATCAATTGTCATTGCTTAATACTGTTTTGCAACTTGATAATCCTCCTGGCTTTTCAAAAGATGATGTAGATAAAGGCGTTTTGGGTGGAAACAATGGAACGAGAAGAATTCAGATAGGATTGGCTTTGTTTTATTTATCAGTTGGTAAAGAGTCATACGCAGAAAAAATTGCTAATGACTATTTAGACGATATAGCATATTTTGATGAAAAAACCTTTAAGGTAAATGTTGAAACTCAATGTTTTTTATTATCAATTTTTGGTCCGACGTTTTGGGAAGATACAGATCGTGGAAATTTAAATATATACTTTGCTCCAGAAAAAAATCAAATTCAAGCTTTTAAAGATTTATTGTTCAAGTTAATGGATGAGAAAATAGAACAACTTGAGAGAGATGTTCAATATTTAACATTAGAAGTAGATAAACTAATGCGTAAAAAGCAAAAGCAAGGTGATTATCTAAATGATGTAGATAATGAAAAGCTTGAAGACTTACAAAGGAAAATATCAGCAAGAGATATACAGGAGGAAGATTTAGATATTAAATGGGAACCTATTCATGATTTACTTTATTCACTAATTTGTATTTCATTTTTTGCAGATCAAGAAATTGATAAATCTGAGAAATCTGCGATTTTTAAGACTTTTGTCAGATTTGCTCCAGATACCGATGAAAATTTATTTAATAAGTTTTTTAAATTGGCAACAAATAAATTTATTGAGTTGCAGTCAGATGAAAAACGTGAAAATCAATATATAGTATCACTTGAATTGGTGAAGGAAGAATTTTCTGCAGATGACAAAAAGTTAATTGAAATCGTTCAATCGTTTATTGAGATAGCAAACGCAGATGAGTTTATCCACGAAAATGAAATATTACTTATTAATGAAGCAATAAAAACTTGGGATATCAAAAAAGAATTAATTAAAGATAAGAATGATAATAAGTTACAATTAATTAATTTATCCTGAAAAATCTAAATACCATCTAAAAATATTTATGGCAAATAATAAACCTCCTTCTAAACGTGTTATCTTCCATCCAGATCTCATTAAAATTAAAACTAAGGCAACTTGACCAACTAACATAGATATACTGCCATGAACTTCTAATGTCACTGTCGCAGGATTAATGAGTCCAGCAATTCCTAATACTCCTAAAATATTAAATAAATCACTTCCGAATAAGTTGCCAATTGCCATTCCATGCTTCCCTTTCCATGCAGCCATAATTGATGTAGCAAATTCTGGAGCTGAAGTTCCTGCAGCAACGATAGTAACAGCGATTACCCACTCTGATATTCCAAAATATCTAGCAACATTAGATGCTCCATCAACAAGTAGATGACCACCCAAAACAACAGAAGTTATACCGAAAAAAAGGTACATCCATTCTTTGAATCCTACAGGTTTATGTGAAATTTCTTCGTCTTCAAGTGTCTCTTTTTTAATAAATAAGAAAAATAAGTAACCAATTAATATAATAAGCATAAATATTCCATTAATGCTTGTTAACTCACCAACGTTTGTGATTTTTGATGATACTATTTTATTATCTGCAGTTAACGAATTAAATTGATTTATCATAATATCAATTTCTTCTTGATCTTTAAAGTTAAATGGAATTTTAATATTTTCTTTTCCTTTTGAATATTTTATTTTTTCAATAATATCTTGAGGCAGTGAGGGTATATTTTTTTTTAATTTTTCAATAACTATTAATTTTTGATCATTATTCAAAAAAGCAGGGTCATTTATCTGAATAGAATAGCTTTTAGGATTTGGTGATACTGTTAATCCAAATAATAAAAAATATAATAAAATAGTTACAGAAAGCAGAAATAAACCATCTCTGTAAACTAATTTCTTTGACGTTTTAATTTCTCTTATTAAAGCCGTTCCACCAAGTATTAATCCCAAATTAAATATATTTGATCCTACAACATTGCCAATAGAGATTGAATCTTTACCCATAATGGCTGCACTAATAGTTACAGCAAATTCTGGTGCAGAAGTACCAATAGCTACTACTGTAAGACCAATAACTAAATCGGAAATTTTGAAAGATGCTGCTATTTGAGATGCAGATTCAACTAAAAATTCTGCACCTTTCCAGAGCATTATCATTGAAATAACTACAATTGATGAATTAAATAAAAGAAATAAGTTATCCATATTTAGTAAAAACCTTAAAAATTTGTTATTTAAATTAATAAATAAAATGCAAATTAAACTTAGAAAAAGATTAAATAATTATTATGATTATATATTTTTATCCATCTTAATAATGTATTTAAATTAAACGTATTAATAATAAAACGATGATTTTGCTAATACTTTCAAAAAAAACAATAATTTTTATCACTTTAAAGTTAAATAACTAGTTCTATGAAAATTAATCTTCAAATTGGATAAGGGGTAAAATATTCATATTATAGATACAACAATACTGATTACGTGTATTTTGGTTTTTATTTTCTTTGGTTTGTCAAATTATAATTCCAATAATTCTTTAAAAGACTTTTTTATTGGTAATAGAGAATTACCTTGGTATTTATCTATGTTTTCCATTGTTGCCACAGAAACATCTGTACTGACTTTTATTAGCGTTCCCGGGCTAGCATATAGAGGCGATTGGACATTTTTGCAACTACCTATTGGTTATATACTCGGCAGAGTTATTGTTGCACAGGTTTTATTACCATTATACTATAATGAAGGAGTCATATCAATATATGAGGTTGTGGGTAACAAATTTGGTCAGAAAATGCAAAAACTTTCTTCGGGTCTCTTCTTAGTAACCAGGGTTCTTGCTGATGGAATAAGATTTTTGGCTACTGCAGTTATTATACAGGCAATCACTAGTTGGGATATTCACTTCTCGGTTTTACTTATAGGTATATGTACTATAATCTATTCATTTTCAGGTGGAATTAAATCCATAATTTGGATTGATGCATTACAATTTATAATTTACTTTTTTAGCGGTTTAATTGTCATTTTTATTGTTTTAAATAAGTTTAATTATCAAAATATTTTTAACATTTTAGCTCAAGAGAATAAAACGACAATTTTTGATTTTTCTGGAAATCCGTTTTTTCATTCAATGAATTTTGTTAGTGCAATTTTAGGAGGTGCAATATTTTCAATTGCATCGCATGGAACAGATTATATGATGGTCCAAAGATGCTTAGCATGTCCAGATTTAAAATCTGCCAAGAAAGCTATGATTGGTAGTGGATTTTTTGTTTTTGTACAATTCTTTATATTTCTTTTTGCTGGCTCCTTAATTTATGTTTTTTATAATGGTATGCAAATTCAAAAAGATAGAGAATTTTCGCAATTTATCATTGATTCTGTACCCATAGGGTTAAAGGGTGTTATTTTAGCAGGAGTAATTTCTGCTGCAATGTCTACCTTAAGTTCATCAATTAATTCGTTGTCCTCAACAGTTGCCATTGACTGGTTAAAAACTAAATCAAATCAATTATTTAAAATAAGATCCCTAACCATATTTTGGGGTATTGTATTAATGTTAATTGCAATTGTTTTTGACGAAGGTGATGAAGCAATAGTACTTGTGGGATTTAAAATAGCCTCTTATACCTATGGAGGCCTCCTTATGCTTTTTTTAGCGACTAAAATCACTTTTATTAGAAATAGTAAAATATTATTAACAGCATTTATTACTTCCCTAGCTTCAGTATTTATATTTGATCAATTGAAAATTTCATGGACATGGCTTGTATTTTTATCTACTATTGTTGGTTTGACTGTGTCTATAGTTTTTGAAACATTTATAAAAAAAAATGAATAAAGTTATTCTGATTATATTTATATTGGTTTCAGTTTTTTATTCTTGGGAATCAACAAAAATATATATACCAAGCAAAAAGCAATATGGTGATTTGAGTATATATACGGGTCTTGATGTTTTAGAAATTTCAGAATTTAACGGAATTAATAATAAGAATATCGGCCTTTTAATCAACCAAACATCTGTTAATCGACAAAAAAAAAATATTATTGATATATTTTATAATAATGATCAGATTAAAATTAAAAAAATATTTACTCCAGAGCATGGTTTAAATGGAAACTTTAACGCAGGAGAATTTGTTGATTCTAATATTGATATAGAAAAAAATATTGATATTATTAGTTTATATGGTAAAAATAAAAAACCAAATGCAAGTGATTTAGTCGATTTAGATTTGATAATCTATGATATACAGGATATTGGTTCACGCTTCTACACATATATTAGTACAATGACAAATATGATGGAGGCTTGTGCTGAACAAAATATAAAAATGATAATTTTGGATAGACCAAATCTATTAGGTGGAAACTATATTAAAGGACCTTTGCTTGATGTGAACTATTCGTCATTCGTTGGTATGCATCCAATACCAATTATACACGGTATGACCTCTGGTGAACTGGCTATAATGATTAATGAATCAAAATGGATAAAAGAAAAAGTCGATTTAACCATAATACCTATCATAAACTGGAAGAGAAATACAATTATTGAGAATACTAATTTAATCTGGATAAAGCCTTCTCCAAACATTGTTGATTATGAAACTATTAAACTATATGCTGGTTTATGTTTATTGGAAGGAACAAATATATCTGAAGGAAGAGGAACTGTTAATCCTTTTAAAATATTTGGAGCCCCTTTTATAAGCTCAGAAGATTTACTTAGTTATGGCACAAATTTAAAATATTTTGGTATAAATTTAAAAAAAATTGATTTTATACCTATTTCAATCTCTGAAATGGCCAAATGGCCAAAATTGAAAGATGAGAAGTGTTTTGGGTTGAAACTTGAAATAGAGAAAAGTGATTACGATGTGCTGAAATTCGTAGTAAACCTAATGGTTTTATTAGATGATTTATATCCAAATAAATTCAAATTCTTAGAATCAAATTTTATTGATAATCTTTATGGGTCAGATAAATTAAGAAAAACCATAATAAAT